>CERE01014143.1_pt1 | contig 11224 bp, 7 predicted proteins | sample 530911 | NCBI WGS metagenome assembly CERE01 (sample SAMEA2621092, study PRJEB7988) | marine metagenome | biome: marine biome (ENVO:00000447); feature: mesopelagic zone (ENVO:00000213); material: "saline water (ENVO:00002010), including plankton (ENVO:xxxxxxxx)" | depth 800 m
CAATCTAGGACGAGTGTAAAAGGTATAAGTCACTAATGACAGGTTGTGCAGCTTAGTCAGGTTGTTTTTTGCTGAGGCGTGAAGTGTTAAATAAGTAGAATTATTTTGATCGGATCGAGCTTTGTTCCAGTTATTTACCGCAAATCGAGGCCCTTATGGCTACTGCGACTGTATTTGCAGCGAACATAAGAGCCGATGGTCCACCAGCGATTGCTGATCAGAGTGGTCCGGTGGCCAGGGTTTGACAGTCTTCTTCGCGGACTGAAGCCAGAGACTGCAGTAGGTAGCGGCGCAAGTTACGTTTGGTCTTGCCGAACGCCCGACGATCAAGGCCTGCTAAACGCCGTGCTTCGGTCTGAGCTTGTTCCAGCAGCTCGTCAGCCGCCACGGCCTTGTCCAGTACACCGGCAACCACAGCTTGGCTGGGCGTAAGTAATTCAGCATTGAGTGCCACGCGGTGAATATAGCTTGGTTGAATACGCGCTAAGACTAGTTCATTGGCAGTTTGTGGCAGCGCCATTCCTATCTGAACTTCATTCAGCCCGAGAGTGAAATTCCCTTCGGCACCGATACGATAGTCGCAGGCCAGCAGCGCGATTAAGCCCATGGCTACCGCGTGGCCGGTACAGACAGCTACCACCGGATGAGGAAACTCCAGTAGTCGACGCGATAAATCCATGCCAGCCATCACTAGGTCGGCGCGGGCTTGGTTGTCCGCAGCCTGCATCACATTGAGGTCAAAACCGGCTGAAAAAATACCGGCTTTGCCCACCAGCATCACCACGGCTTGATCCTTGTCAGCCTGATCCAAAGCGTCGTTTAGCTCTGCAATTAACGCAGGGGAAAAGGCGTTTACTTTACCGTTGTGTAGCGAGATGGTCGCCACGCCTTGGTCGAGGTTGTAACTCAACAGTTCACTCATTATTTTGTGTCTCCTAGATGGGGTTGCGCGAACGAATGGCTTTTTATAGCGCGGCTCATTACTGTTGGGTCGGCAAGGGCCGACCCGTGTGATCATTGGCCATGGCAGACTTTGTGTGGGTTAAAGACAAAGTTGTCGAATAAGCCCCTTTAGTGCGGTCACTGCCGGCTTGAGGTGATCGAGAGGGATGTACTCGTTAGGTTGGTGGGCTTGGTCGATGTAGCCAGGTCCCATAACAATGGTTTCCATGCCCAGTTGCTGCAAAAAAGGCGCTTCTGTGGCGAAGGCGACGCTCTCGGCGTTGTTGCCGGTCAGTCTCTCCGCGCTTTTCACCAGTGCTGAGTTGGCGCTTTCTTCAAAGGCAGACACGCCGCCAAACATGGTTTGTCGCAGGATTTTACTGCCCGTTTGTTCGGCTACGCGCTCTAGCTGCTGATCGATACGTTGGCGCAGCTCATCATTGTCCATGCCGGGAATGGCGCGTAAATCAAACTCCAGTTCGCAGTGTCCACAGATTCTATTGGGGTTGTCGCCACCGTGAATGCAGCCCAAGTTCAACGTGGGGCCGGGAATGGTGAAACCGGGGTTGTGGTACTGCTGCTGCAATTGTTGGCGAAACTGCATCAACTCTGAAATCACTTGGTGCATGGATTCCATAGCGTTGTTGCCCAGTGAGGGATCTGAAGAATGACCGGCGAGTCCTTCGATACGGATTTTTTCCATCATGATGCCTTTGTGCATGCGAATGGGCACCATGCCGGTGGGCTCACCGATGACGGCGTAACGAGCCTTGGGATAGCCCAGTTGCGCCAGCGCGCGTGCACCGCTCATGGAGCTTTCTTCGTCGGCGGTGGCGAGGATGATCAGCGGCTGTTGCAGTTTGGCATCGACAAATTCACGGGCGGCTTCAATGGCGACGGGAAAAAAGCCTTTCATATCGGTGGCGCCGAGCCCGTACCAGCGATCATCCGCTTCGGTGAGCTGGAAGGGATCACTCTGCCACTGAAAATCGTCATAGGGCACAGTGTCAGTGTGGCCTGCTAGCACCAAGCCGCCGGGCCCCTGCCCGAGCGTGGCAACCAGATTGCATTTACGGCCTTCCGTGTCGGGAACCTCGAGGATCTCACAGGTAAAACCCAGCGCAGTGAGCCATTCCGCCAAGCGCTCAATGACTGGGCGATTGCTCATGTCCCACTTGTCGCTATAGCTGCTGACCGAGGGCAGGGCTACCAATTGCTGTAGTTGTTCAAATAGAGTGGGAAGAGGCATGGCTGGGCCGTTCAAAATGCATGAAGCTTGAATGTAGCAGATTCAGAATTTGGCGGCTATGGAAGCCGCAGTCGATGGAATTGTCTCAGAGTTTGAGAGACAGCCACTGGACAATTTGACGCCTGAGTTGATCTGTTGCCAGAATGAACGATTGTGTATTGTGACTGGATTGCCCATTCTGCTTTTCGATGTCGACCAGTATTCACTCATTCAGGAATTGATCCACTTATGCTCAAACGCAAACTTATGCCATTGATGGTGCGACTGCTGACCAGTGACACTCTGTTGGAATGGAAGCGTCAAAGAGTGGAGTCGCGGCGCCAGAAACAGCGTCAGCCTCATCTCTGTCATGTCTATTTGCGCATCAATGATCCCTACAGTTATTTGCTGATGCAGGTTTTGCCAACATTGCAGGCGCGTTTTGAGGTCGAGTTTGTGTTTCACACAGTTTTGACTCTGGACGATGACATGTACCCAGCGCCTAAACTCTGGTTGGATAATGCACTAGACGATGCGGATTTTCTTGCTCGGCTGTATCAGCTCAAACCTTGCCAACGACTGGCACAGTGGCAAGACGAGTGCTGGCAAAAGAAGGTCACTGCGCAATTGTTGCACTGGGAGCTCCAGCCGGGCTTCTTGGCTAAGGCCGGCCCTCTGTTTGATGCTTGGTGGCGAGGCGATCAAGCCGCTGTGGAAATGCTGTTGGATCCGCGAGTGGTGAAACATCCGGAATGTTATCACCACGCCCAGAAGTTCAATGAAGCGCTATTGGCGGAGCAGGGTCATTATATGAGCGCCATGCTCAACTATGGTGGTGAGTGGTACTGGGGCTTGGATCGACTCGATCATCTCGAGCGTCGTTGGAACGAATTGAATGTCCATCAGCACTTGCCTCAGGTGGAATACAACCTCACCCATGAGCGTTTTTGTAAATTGCTGCCGAAGCAGTCGGAGGCGCGCCTGACTGAACCCTTACAGCTGTTCTATTCAGCGCGCAGCCCATACTCCTATTTGGGTTTGGAGCGGGCGGTTTTACTGGCACAGCACTATAAGGTCAAACTCGATATTCGCCCGGTGTTACCGATGGTCATGCGTAATATGAAAGTGCCGCGCAAAAAAGCTTTCTATATTCTTGGTGATACTCGTCGAGAGGCGAAAAAGCTCGGCCTGCCTTTTGGGTATTTCGCCGATCCTTTGGGCGCGGGAGTAGAACGTTGTTATGCACTGTTCGAGTACGCTAAGGCAGAACACAAGGAAATTGAGTATCTGCTGAGCTTTGCGCGTGGGGTTTATAGCGAGGGTATTGATGCGGCGACGGATGCCGGGTTGGAGCGAATAGTCGAACGTGCCGGACTCAGCTGGGATCAGGCGAGACCGCTACTGGGAGATGACAGTTGGCGCTTGTGGGCGCAGGAAAATCTAGCCGATATGTACCAGTTGGACCAATGGGGAGTGCCCACCATTGCCTACGGCAAGACCTCGGTTTTTGGTCAGGATCGCCTAGGCGTGATCGAGCAGAAGATGGTCGACGAGTTGACCTTAGATTAAGACAAGAAGAGTGCTGAGTATGCCAGTAGAAAAGCGACTCTGCCAGATGACAATCTAGCAGAGTCGAGGTCGGGCACTTACGAGGCGCCAAACATACCTTTGAAGAAGAAGAAAAACAGAATCGCCAAACCGGCACCGGCGGGCAGGGTAATAATCCAGCTGGTAAAGATGGTGCCAATTACGCGCAGATTGAGAGCGCCAATTCCACGGGCCAAGCCCACACCGAGAACAGCGCCGACTAAGGTGTGGGTGGTGGAAATGGGCAAGCCAGTACCGGAAGCCAATACAACGGTGGCTGCGGCTCCGAGCTCAGCGGCAAAACCGCGGCTAGGGGTCAATTCGGTAATCTTGCGACCGATGGTGGCAATCACTTTCCAGCCATAGGTGGCCAAGCCGACGACGATACCGAGTCCACCCAAGAGCAAAATCCAGCTGGGCATGACGGTTTTGGTGGCCACGGCGCCGGTTGAAACAACACCATACACGGCAGCCAGCGGACCAACCGCATTGGCAACATCGTTGGAGCCGTGGGCAAAGGCCATGGCGCAAGCAGTGAACACCATCAGTACGGCGAATACGCGCTCAACGCTGGCGAAACGGTTGTCTTCGTTGCCTTCATCCTTGATTTTACGCAGCATCCATATACCAATTGCCATCACCAGCAAACCAAACAGAACCGCGAAACCGGCGTTTTCCAAGAAGCTGAATTTCAGCCCCATGTCTTTGAAGACGTGTTTCAGACCTTTCAGTAAGGTCACCATGGCCATCAAAAATCCGACCGCAAACATGTACAGAGGGATGAAGCGTTTGGCGTTGGCGAAGGGATGCTCGGTGTTGAGAATGAGCTTTTGAACACTGCGGAAGAGGAAGAAGCTGATGGTGCCCGCCAGCATTGGTGAAACCACCCAACTGGCGACAATCTTACCCACCTTGCCCCAGGCCACGGCATCCACCGAAATGCCCACAGCAGCAAAACCCACAATGGCGCCGACGATGGAGTGAGTGGTAGACACAGGCCAGCCGAGGAGGCTGGCAATGAGTAGCCAAACTCCGGCAGCCAACAGCGCTGACATCATGCCAAACACCAGTAGTTCTGGGGTGCCGGCCATGATCGCCGGATCAATAATTCCCTTGCGGATGGTAGAGGTAACTTCGCCGCCGGCCAGATAGGCGCCGAGGAATTCGAACACCATGGCAATCAAAATGGCTTGTTTGATGGTCAGTGCACGGGAACCTACGGATGTTCCCATGGCGTTGGCGACATCATTTGCACCCACGCCCCAAGCCATGAAAACCCCAAAAATACAGGCCAGAATGAGCAGTGTTTGGCCATGTTCTGCGAGAATAGACATATCGGGTTATACCTTTGAATCGACTCGATTAACGAGCGAGTAGCATTTGCAGTCGAGAACCGACTTTCTGGGCACGGTCAGCAACATCGCCAACCCATTCAATGACACGATAGAAAAACATCACGTCGATCGGTGGTAGATCTTTCTCCACCTTAAATAAATTGCTGCGGATCATGATTTGAAGCTCGTCAGAGTGATGCTCTAAACGGTCCAGCTCTTCAATCAGTTTTTCGACCAGTTGAATCTCGCGGCCAGAGAAGCCGGTTTCTAGCAATTCATCGAGCTCTTCAATCGCCTTCAGCGCCTGCGCTGAGGTGGCGATAGAGGTGTTCACGAATTCCACCATCTCGTCTTCAATGACAGTCGGTATCGCCATTTCACGACCGAGCATAATGCCGGCAATGTCTTTGGCGCGGTTGGCAATACGATCTTGCATAGACAGCAGTTCAAGCAGGTCGGATCGTGGCACTGGCAGGAACAGACTTTTGGGTAGCTGCAGGCGAATCGCTTTCTTCAGTTCGTCCGCTTTGTTTTCCAGTTCACCGATGTTTTTCTGAAGTTCGGCGGCTTGTGCCCAGTCGGCGTTTTTCGCCGCGGCAAAGAAAGGTTGGAGCAGTTCTACGGTTTGGTGAGATACCGCCATATGTTCCTGAATAGGTCTAATGGGGGATTTACCGAATACCTTGCTCAAAGGGTTAGAGATTGCCATTGATGGACTCCCGTTGGATTCTGCGCGGAGTATAATCAGTGACGTCAGAGAACTCATTAAAAAATGACGTTTGTATGTCAGATTTATTGCGGTTTCGTGAAGATGGCTGTCGCTGCCATCACAGATACGAGTAGCTGCGGTATCGCCATGGGGGGAATCTGGCTACAATCCTTGCAACCTGAGTGCGAAGATTTGTCGCGCCTGCGGCGGTTTTGCCGCAAGGCGATGGCTATTCGCAATGCAATAGTGAAAGGAATGCTTCATGAATGATGCGGTAATGGTCGAGCGCCTGTTGGATCTGCGCAATAGCTTGGACGAATTGATGGCCGATGGCCGAATTCTGCAAACCGATGCCAACTTTGTTGCCGGACAAAGCCGCACTCGTGAGCAAGCCACCATGCACCCGCTGTCTTACATTGCCAGTCTTCGCCTAGATGACCAGATGGCGCCAGGCAAACCCTTAGATGAGCAACGTCTTTCCGAATGGATGGCGGACAAAGCCGGTTTGGAGTTGGTGCATATTGATCCACTGAAGATTAATGCGGCTGACGTCACGGAAGTGATGTCTTACGCCTTCGCTAAGCGCCATGGCATTCTCTGTGTGAAGCTGACCTCGGAAACCATCGAGGTGGCGTGCAAACAGCCCTTCATGGTCGATTGGGTGCCTCAGCTTGAACATGTGGCTCGTCGTCAGGTGAAGCGTGTCTTCGCGATGCCGTCCGATATCGAACGCTATATGGTCGAGTTTTACACGCTCTCCAAGTCAATTTCCGGCGCTTCAGGCATGGCCGGACCATCGTCGGTGACCAATTTTGAGCAGCTGCTGGAATTGGGGGCGCTTAAAGACCCTGAAGCCAACGATCAGCATATTGTGAATATTGTCGATTGGTTGCTGCAGTACGCTTTCGATCAGCGTGCCAGTGACATCCATATCGAACCGCGCCGAGAAGTGGGGCGTATGCGCTTTCGTATTGATGGCATTCTGCATCAGGTGTATGAATTGCCAGCGGCGATCACCAATGCAGTGACCAGTCGCTTGAAAATCCTTGGGCGGATGAATGTCGCAGAGAAGCGCAAACCGCAAGATGGCCGCATCAAGACCAAGCGTCCCGACGGCAACGAAGTGGAGTTACGTCTGTCCACCCTGCCCACCGCTTTTGGTGAAAAGCTGGTGATGCGGATTTTTGATCCCGAGGTGCTGTTGCGCAGTTTTTCCGAATTGGGGTTGACCGGCGATGACTACCAGCGCTGGCAGTCCATGGTGAGTCAGCCTCATGGCATCGTGTTGGTGACCGGTCCCACGGGGTCGGGTAAAACCACCACCCTTTATTCGTCTCTCAAGCAGTTGGCCACCAGTGAAGTGAACGTCAGTACCATTGAAGATCCCATCGAAATGGTGGAGGAGGCCTTCAATCAAACTCAGGTACAGCAAAACATTGGTTTGGATTTCGCCGCGGGCGTGCGCACTCTAATGCGACAGGATCCCGATATCGTCATGGTTGGAGAAATTCGCGATCTGGAAACTGCGCAGATGGCCATTCAGGCCGCCCTCACCGGCCATCTAGTGATTTCAACTTTGCACACCAACGATGCGCCGACCGGCATCACCCGCCTGTTGGATTTGGGGGTGCCGTCGTATCTGTTGCGCTCAAGTGTGTTGGGTATCATGGCGCAGCGCTTGGTGCGCATGTTGTGCCCGCACTGTAAGGAGGAAACCGCGGTCGATCAGGATGTCTGGCAGCAGTTGGTGAGTCCGTGGAAAGTGTCTCCACCGAAGGCACTCTATCAGCCGGTGGGTTGTTTAGAATGTCGCAATACCGGTTATCTGGGGCGTCAGGGAATCTATGAAATCATGCCTCTGTCGGAAACCCTGCAAGCCTTGATCGATGACAAGTGTGACTTGATGGAATTGCGTAAACTGAGTATGCGAGAAGGAATGCGCACCCTGCGATTGTCGGGTGCACAGAAAGTCGCTCAAGGCTTGACCACGATTGAAGAGGTGCTGCGTGTTGCACCGCCGGTTGATACTCAGCGCTAGCCGTCTGCAAAGCTCTTAGTTACTAGATTTTCTGTCTAGGAGGCGCCTTTAAGTGGCCGTTGACAGCGACTAGGCCTTTAGCTGCAAGAGGAGAAAACCCCAAATCAGACGCTCAATGTTTGAGCGCACAGATCACTGGCAAACCTGAATAAGGCATTATTGCGAAGACGGCGAAGCAATCTCTAGCAGTAACTGACTGACTTATAGAGTGGAAAGTACAAGAGATCGCCGCGTCGCCCTCGGGCTCCTCGCGATGACGGGTTGGTAATTAGTCTTGATGCTCAATGTGTGAGCGCATTTTCAGTAGTTAAAACAAACAGCGTGTGGCGGTCATAGACTACTGCCAGCGCGCTTTGACCGATGTATGAAACGCAATGGAGTGATCATGCTGTCATTCGATCGAATACCCCCCCAATTTCACCCAACCCTACAACACCAAATCGATCTGTGGTTGGGGCGTACAGGTAATGATCAACACGACCAACTGCGCCAGTGGCTGAGCGACCATCCCGATCAGGCTCATCAACTATCGCGCATGTGGGTGGCGAGTGACTATCTCGCTCAGTGTGCGGTTAATCAGGCCGATGACTTTCTCAGCTGGTTGATGGCTGGGCATTTTCAGCGGGCGCTGAGCCAAGAAAATATGGGACAAATGCTGGTTTCGCGGTTGCAGGTTGTGAGTGATGACAAGGATTTTGATCGACAGCTGCGTCTTTTTCGTCGCGACATCATGTTGAGAATCCTGTGGCGGGATTTCTGCGATCTGGCGCCTATGACGGAGACGACCTTGGATATGTCCAATCTCGCCGAAGTGACGATTCAGGCGGCGATACAGTATCACCATCAACAATTGCAGCAGCGTTTTGGTGTGCCCATGGGGCGCCACAGTGGTGAACCACAACCGCTGGTGGTGTTGGGTATGGGCAAGCTCGGTGGTTGTGAGCTGAATGTGTCATCGGATATTGATTTGATCTTTTGTTATCCCGAGCAGGGGGAAACAGCAGGCGGTGCTAAATCCATTTCCAATCAAGAGTACTTTATTAAGCTCGGCCAAAAGGTCATCAATAGCCTCGATCAAACCACTGTCGACGGTTTTGTGTTTCGCGTGGATATGCGCCTGCGCCCCTACGGACAAAGTGGTGCGCTGGTGCTGAATTTTGATGCCATGGAAGAGTACTATCAAACCCAAGGTCGCGAGTGGGAACGCTACGCCATGATCAAAGCGAGGGTAGTGTCTGGCTCAGCGATGCCTGGCGCGGTTGAGGCTGGCGAGCATCTGATGTCGATGTTGCGCCCCTTCACTTACCGGCGTTATCTCGATTTCAGTGCCATCGAATCCATGCGCGATATGAAAACCTTGATCAATCGAGAGGTTCAACGCAAAGGCATCAGTTCCGACGTCAAGCTTGGCGCTGGCGGTATTCGTGAAATTGAATTCATCGTGCAGGTGTTTCAGATGATTCGTGGCGGGCGCGATCAGCGTCTGCGTGAGCGGCAAGTGCTGAAGTTGCTGCCGTTACTAGAAGCGGAAGGGTTCTTACCGGAAGGCGCGGCACAGCAGCTGGGGCAAGCCTACGTCTTTCTGCGCAATACCGAACACGCCATTCAGGGCTATCAAGATAAGCAGACTCAATCGCTACCGGTGGATGAATTGGATTACCAGCGCCTGGCCTGGGTATTGGGTTTTGATGAGGCGGAATCCTTTAGCGAGCAACTGGCCTTGCATCGCGAACAGGTCAATGATCATTTTCAGGATGTTATTGCTGAGCCCGAAGGCGAAAAAGACGAGGGCGATAGCGTCGATGACTGGGAACCCCTGTGGCCGAAACAGGGCGGACCTGAAGGGCAGGCGCTGGATATCGAATGGCTGCAAGGCGAGTTCGAAGCGCGAGGTTTTGTCGAGCCGGAACTGATGGCGAAAGAACTGGGTAAGTTAGCTGCGACTCGAGCCATTCAATCCATGCAGCCCGAAGGCCGTGCTCGTTTAGACGCTTTAATGCCGCGTCTGTTAGGTCTGCTGTTTGAGCGACAGGAGCCCGCGCAAACACTCACTCGAATATTGGTGTTGGTCGAGGCGGTGGCACGGCGCACGGCCTATTTGTTGCTGTTGGTGGAAAACCCCAACGCTCTGCGCCAACTGGTGCGCTTGTGCGGTGGCAGTAGCTGGATTGCAGATCAGTTAGCACGTCACCCCGCGCTATTGGATGAGCTACTGGATCAGCGCAGCCTCTACAACCCACCGGATAAAGACGCGCTGCGCGATGAATTGCGGCAACAAGTGCTGCGAGTAGGCTGGGATGATCTTGAAGGGCAAATGGAAACCCTGCGCTATTTTCGCATGGCCCACGGTTTGCGTGTGGCGGCCAGTGAGGTGACCGATGTTTTGCCACTGATGAAAGTCAGTGATTATCTCACTTGGCTGGCCGAAGTTATTCTTGAACACGTGTTGGCCTTGGCGTGGCAGCAGATGATCGCGCGTCACGGCAAACCACAGGCGAAAGCGGGTGACCCTGAGCCTGAATTTGTGGTGGTCGGCTACGGCAAGTTGGGTGGCATCGAGTTGGGGCATGGCTCTGATCTGGATTTGGTATTCATTCATAACGCCAGCGCCAATGCCTATAGCGACGGCGAAAAATCCATCGACAATCAAATGTTTTTTACCCGTTTGGGCCAGAAGATGATTCATATTCTCAATACTCAAACGGTCTCAGGGCAATTGTACGAAGTGGATATGCGCCTTCGCCCATCGGGCAATTCCGGATTGTTGGTCACCTCTCTCACGGCCTTTGAAAAATACCAGCGCAACGAAGCTTGGACGTGGGAGCATCAAGCGCTGACCCGCGCACGGGTAGTGGCTGGTGGTGAACAACTGGCACAACAATTTGAGCAGCTGCGTCACGACATTTTACGTTTGCCCAGAGAGCAGGCCAGCTTGAAGGCGGATGTGGTCAAAATGCGTGAGAAAATGCGAGACAGTCTCGGCAGTAAAGGCACCGAAGAAGAGAAGGCACAGGTCTTCCATCTCAAGCAGGACGCGGGCGGGATTGTCGATATTGAGTTCTTGGTGCAGTACTCGGTTCTGGCCTGGTCTGAGCAAGAGCCTGATCTCAGTCGCTGGAGCGATAACATTCGCATTCTAGAGAGTTTACAAGCCAGTGATCGCTTACAAGCCGATGAAGTCGAAGCCTTGGTTGAGGCCTACAAAGAGTACCGTTCCGCAGGGCATCGTTTGGCCTTGCAGCGTTTGTCGGGGCAGGTGAGCTCGTCGGAGTTCGCGGAACAAAGAGCGGCGGTGGCGGAGATTTGGCAGCGTTATCTGGGTTAGTTGTTGATAATTGTTGAGATACGAGATACGAGATACGAGATACGAGATACGAGATACGAGA
>CERE01093855.1_pt1 | contig 11196 bp, 4 predicted proteins | sample 530911 | NCBI WGS metagenome assembly CERE01 (sample SAMEA2621092, study PRJEB7988) | marine metagenome | biome: marine biome (ENVO:00000447); feature: mesopelagic zone (ENVO:00000213); material: "saline water (ENVO:00002010), including plankton (ENVO:xxxxxxxx)" | depth 800 m
TCGATCTACGACGACATTCCCTCCGAGCGGTATCAATTTCCCAAGCAATACCTCTCGCGCGCCCAACAGTGCGAAGGGGATTGGATCGTCTACCTGGAGCCAAGCAAGGTAAAACAGACCAAAGGGTACTTTGCTGTCGCTAAGGTCCAGGAGATCATCCCGGATCCAAGGAAGCCGGACATGTTCTTGGCGGTGATCGAGCCGGGAACGTATCTTGATTTCGGCGACCCTGTTTCATTCCGGGACGAGAACTCGATCATCGAAAGAGGATTGCTAAACGATCAAGGCAAGATATCCGGACGCGCGCAAGCCGCTGTAAGAACCCTTGCAGCTGAAGACTTTGCCCGAATAGTCGAACGTGGTCTTGGACGAGATGAGGACATCCTGCCTCGCGTGGGCGACACGATGCAGTTGCCAGGGTTTCAGGACGCGCAAGCACCTTTTCAACACATGCCTGCACGGGAACGCGTCAACCAGCTGACCAATCGCGCGGTTCGGGACCGAAACTTCAGGAAGAATGTCCTGCGCGCCTACGGCGAACGGTGTGCCCTTACGGGCTTGCGTCTCATCAATGGCGGTGGCCGCGCTGAGGTGGAAGCCGCACATATCAGACCCGTAGAACATGACGGCCCTGACATCGTCAGCAACGGGCTCGCCCTATCCGGAACCGCGCACTGGATGTTTGATCGCGGCCTCGTTGGGCTAGAAGACGACCTGACTATTCTTGTTTCGCGTCAGAGCAACGACATCGAAGCCGTGACGTCGATGATCAACTCGTCCGGCAAGATCTTGGTGCCGGACCGCCTCGCTAACCGGCCAAGGACCGAGTTTGTCACCTGGCACAGAGAGAATTGTTTTAAGCAGTAATGGCCTATCTATTTTTAGACGACAGCAAGCACCATAGATCCGGATTTTCACTCGCAGCATTCGCCATTTGCGATGTAGATCCCACAGAAGAAATTAGCGCCCTTTTTCGCAAGCACGGCTTCGATCCGAGTACGTTCGAGTTCAAGTCTTCAGCGACAATGAAAGATGACAATAATCTTCAAGCGCTGCGTGACAGCTTGAAGCACTTTATCGCACGCAACTGCAAAATGGCCCTATGCGTTGTAGATAGTGCAGACGACACCAGGAAATTAGGCCCAGCTTCGTTGACGCTTTTGCGTGGCGCACTGAAGCATCCCTGGCTCGAAGGCCAGCAGCACGAGGTCTTCTTTGATGAAGGCCTCTTCAAACATAGAAGCGCGGCTGAGGCTTTAGTTGCGAGCGATCCGGAGCTCCAAGGCTGCAACTTCCACTTTGAACAGGATTCCAAGGCGGTAATGGGTATCCAACTTGCGGACATCATGGCCCATACGTGCAGCATTATGCTGTTGGATGCACTCGGTGATATTACCAAAAAGGTGATCGTTAACGCCCCTGGCGACAGCGTATATGATGGTCTTGAGGTCGAGCTCGGCTTCGAGATGTGGGCAGGAATCCGCTATGCATTTCTTAGTCAAAACAAACCGTACCCAAAAGACGACTTCGACCTAGCGAACGTCGACGTATATCCTTGGGGGCTATTCATTGATGAGAGCGTCACTGAGCGAGTTGCGCATGTAGCGATGGACCGTTTTGGGGAGAACTACTTAGGTTGTATTCACTGACGGACCATTCCTGGCGTTCACCAATACAAGACAATGCTGCGGTGCAGCCCGCTAGTCTCGACCTTCGCTGTAAGCGCAAAATCCCAGCTTGGCTGGCGCTCTGCGAAGTAGACGGGTTGGTTGAGATAATCCGTAGAAAATTCAACCACTACGATTGGCGAGAACTCCAGGACCCGTTAATGTTGAGATATTGTGGATACTCATAGGCAATTATGACTAGAGTAAAAGATAATACATCGAAAAGAGCGAATTAATGCGATTTGTAAACCGTGACTCTGTCGCAGCGCCAGAAGCGTTCTCGCGTCCATCAGCGAAGGAGGGTCGTCGTTCGTTACTGGAGATGTTTTCGCAAGATACTCAGAAGTTGGCACAGTCTCGTGGCGCCGCTTTTTTGAACGAAGAATCTCCCAGTAAAAGTGAAGAGGTGCGCAACGCACTGTCGGAGCTTTTCTCGGGTAGATGTGCCTTTTGCGAATGCTCCGTGAGTGATCCATTGGTGTACCGATTTCGGCCCGATGGTAATGCGGAGCCTGTTGAGGACTACAGCGTCTCCCACTTGTATTACGTTTGGCTCGCGGAGGCGTGGCAAAATCTCTATCCCATTTGCTGGGACTGCATGCCAAGCGCTTCTTCATATTTCCCTGTAAAGGGCCGACGCGTCATGCTTCCAGACACGAAGCTTCTCGAACGCTTCGCCGAGCGTGATGATGGACGGTGGCCAGACTTTCCGCTGGAGGAAGCTCCCGAGTTTTTGGACCCCTGCCGGAACGAGCACTTCTGGCGGAGCCTATTCTTCCGGTCCACCGGAGAGGTTGTTGGCATAAGTCGGCGTGGCCGCGAAACAATCCAGCACTTTAATCTCGATCGGTGCAAATTGGGGGAGAGTCGGCGGATTGCGATTGAAGAAGCGATAAGGCGGACAGAAAGCGAAGTCTTGCGCCATCCAATAGAGCAGCCGCGCGTCGATCTTGGTCACGGGGGCGCCTGCGAGCTTTTTCTGCGCGAAGTCCTATTCGAAGCCCTTGGGCGCGTTGGCCCGCGAGATAGGAGCCGACAGATCGCGCGGCTTGCGCGGATGGACGACGGGGTGGCTCGATTCCGTGCCGCTATCAAAGAAATAGACGCGCGTATCATTGAGGATTCGCCAGATACGGCAAGCGTCAGGTCATCGGAGCGGCGCGCAGCGCTGACATCGGTCTCGGTTCGGAACTTCAAATCGCTCGAGGAAATAGATCTTGATCTGTCTCCGCCGGAGCCCGAACAGCCGGCACCGGCCCTTTTGATCCTGGGCGAAAACGCCACTGGAAAGAGCACCATCCTAGAGGCAATCGCGCTGACCGTAATGCCAGAGGCTGCACGGGCGAAATTGCGCCTGGAGCCCGAAAAGCTGATCCTTAACCCACGCTTTCTCGGCGCGCCCGAACAGTTGGCACCTATGGAAGCGGAACTCCGGGCTAGATTTGCCGACGGCAGCGACATCTCAGTTACGCTATCTCGTGACCCGCTCGGACAGTTCTCCCAATCGGATGAAGTTATACTTCCGGTATTCGCCTATGGTGCTTACCGTCAGTATCTCAAGGGCGACCGCAAATTCGTCGTCCACAAGCATGTTAGATCGCTGTTTCATCCTGACGAACTGCTACCGAATCCAGAACGCTGGCTATTGAAGCTCGACGAACCCGAATTCAACATGGTGGTGCGTGCCTTACGCGAGGTCTTTAACATCGAAGGCGCATTTGACGTGCTCGAACGCAACGGTGACGGGATTTACGTGGTCGTTAGGCCCGAAAATACTGACGATGGCCCGCTTCTTCGCACTCCCATTGAGCTTGTTTCATCCGGCTTTCGCGCAATTTTGGCCATGCTCTGCGACATCATGAATGGCTTGATGGACAAGCGCGTCAACCGTGACTTCAGCTCGCTCGAGAATGCCACAGCGCTTGTGCTGATCGACGAAGTCGAAGCGCATCTACACCCGCGCTGGAAAATGTCGATTATGACGGGGTTGCGAAAAGCACTGCCGGGCGTAACCTTCATCGCAACGTCACACGACCCGCTGTGCCTGCGCGGCATGAAGAAGGGCGAAGTGATGGTACTCGAGCGGATCTCGGGCGATCAAGCAAGTACAAATCTGCCAGTTTTCACCCACAGTCTCGTCGATCTTCCGGACAACGAGAACTGGACAGTGGAGCAGCTTCTGACAGCGGACTTCTTCCAGATGCGCTCGACCGAAAGCCTTGAGGCGGAGCGGCGAGCAGCACGTATGGAGGACCGCTTGGCGCGGGGAGCAAGCCCGGAGGAAGATCCCGAGCTTCAAGCTTACCTAGCGGAGTTCTCGACCGATCTACCAATCGGCCACACTGAAGCGCATAGGATCGTGCAGCGGGCCATAGCGGATTTCTTGCGCGAGCGTCGCAAGGTGAGAGACGCGAAACTTCGTGGCCTGAAGGAAGAAACCCGACAATCTATTCTTAACGCGCTCAGGAGCATTGGATGAGACGGGTCGAGCGCAGAGAGGCGGCCCCAGAGGATCTCGAAGAAAAAGGGGCGGAGGAACTTGAGCAGGCGATCCAGCACTTCGAAAATGACCCTCCCAACCCGGACAGCTTCGCGTTCAAACGCTACAAACTGAAGTCAGTAAAGGACGCGCTCGAACGCATTTTCCATGCCAAGTGCGCCTATTGCGAAACTTTCTACGCCAGTTCGCAGCCACTCGATGTCGAGCATTTCCGTCCGAAGGGTGCAGTTGCAGGAGAAAATGGGCACCGTGGCTACTGGTGGCTGGCGGCGGACTGGGACAACCTTCTACCGAGTTGCATCGACTGTAATCGCAAGCGCAACCAAATTACACCAAAGGGTGAGACGTCCCAAGTGCGGCTGCTCGATGACACTGCCGGATACTCTGCCGCGGTCACCGTCGGGTCGGGCAAGAAGGACAGCTTTCCCATCGCGCCCACCGGCACCCGCGCCAGGAGCCGTGCCGATCTTTTAGCAGTGGAGAAGCCGCTATTGCTCAATCCCTGCGAGGACGATCCTGAGCAGCACTTGACGTACTTTTTCAACAGAGAACACCCTGTTTCCTTTGTTCTGGCCAAAAAACTCGCAGGGGACCCGGACTATTCGGGCGAAGATGGGTTGAGCCTGAAGGGCGCTACGTCCGTGCATATTTACGGTTTGAACCGGCTTAGGCTGGTACAAGCACGGACGCGGCTCCTGCGTCGGCTAGAGTTTATGGCCGACCTCGCGATAGACCTCAAAAAACTGGCGGAAACCCTGAAACAAAATGCGGACCCGGAGATCGTTCGTGCCGGGCAACAGGTAGATGCCTTCGGCAATCGAACGCTGGCGGAACTCGCCCTTATGTGCGCTGAGGACCAGCCGTACTCTGCGATGGCCCAGGCTTGGATGCGCGAATTTCAAACTCGCCTCCAAACCCCGTAGAAACACCAGTGCCCTGCATTGGAATTGACCGCGCAATAACGCGTCCTCAAGTAAAACGGAAGTCCGTCGCATGCTTGAACCTAATAGTTGGCATCGTTTTGTCTCGACAGAATGTGGCCTAACGTCTGTCCATTTCATCAAGCTGATGCTGGATGTCCTGTGCGAGCAAATCAGAAAGCCGAACCATGCTGTTTAGGCGCTCTAGGCGTTCTTCAAGCTTTTTTCTCTTCTCTTCCGCGTCTCTCTTCGGGTCGCTTTTCTGTTCGTCCAGTTGGTAGATTATTTTTGCAATTGGCAGATCGCGCGCGCCAGCATCTGACGCTAGTTCAATCCATTCCTTAAGTTTGCCTGAAGTCTCAGCAGCGACGCGCTCGAAGCACATCTGGATTAGGAGCCGGGCACTGTAATCAATCCCCCTCGATAGCTTCAGCCATTCCTTTGCTGATTGGGGCAGATCTGAGTTATCAGCCACTTCCTGAGCTCGCGTCTGGTAGAAGTACAAGCGTTCGTCGGGATCCAGGGCCCTTATCGTTTCAAAAACAGGTTCCAGGTCGCGAAATGGTCTGGACGCAGTTGGAACAGAGAGTATGTGCTCCCAAAGCTCAAGGATTGCGGCCCTACATTCCTGTTGTGCCGTTCTCCTGTCTTCTTCAGGTCCATCTTCAGCTTTGGCAATTAGCTGGGCCAAATGATGGGCCATCCAGCGCCCTAGCGTATCGCAACTCTGATCGAGCTCTAGATCTTGGACGATCCTTTTCCCCAGTTCGATTGTTTTCTTAGATTGTTCGGAGTGTTCCATCGAAATCCATCGTTAAAATAAGTGTGTATGGTGGCGTGTAGGTTCCAAATGATCTTTCGCGATTTCGATAGGAGTCTCTCCTGAATTCCCGCTCAACTTGAACCTCAAAAACAAGCTCTCGGTCTAGCTGCTTTAAACACGCCAAGAGTGCGTCTCGTTGAATTTCGAGACGAGAACCCGTCTCTGCGGTCCGGAATTCCCGTTCTGCTTCCTTTCGACCCCATGTCAGCGACCTGAACTGAACACCATCTGGAACCGAACGATTTTGCCAGATTCGACATTCGCTGTCGGAAGACAGCTCGAACTCATCGCAGAGCCAGCTCGCCGGACGAATACTTGGAAAATGGACGGCCCCAGCCCAAGGGTCATACTCGTCAATTCCTTCACTTCTTGAATCCGTTGCGACCCAACCTTGGAGCTGGAACGCCCCCGCATTGATCTCCAGTTCATCACCCGCTGGCGGAATGCGACAATCCATTGGATTGGTGGCGGTCTGCAGAGCTTGCACCAACGACCTTGACCTCTCCGGTGAGACAAGAGCGGAAGATATACGGACGAACTGCTCTCTGTCCCCGGCGACTTCCCTCCAGCTGCCCCAAACCGGAATGAAATCTTGATGCTCGATTTGCCTTAGTAAAACGTCCTTTGTTACCGAAGTGGGCCATTCATCCGTTTCCTCGGTGTTTTTCCAATCAGGCCAGGAGGGAGGCTTTGGATCGCGACGATCAGACAACCAGTTGCCGTCAGAACGGGTGATCCAATGTCGTTTGGTCCAGTCTTCAAGGCTATCATAATAATCCGGGTTCTCCAGGATTGGAACTTCATCGATCAGAGCACCAGCGACCTCCATCATGGCGTGATATGCGTGATAGAAGCTTAGGCTCTCAACTCGCGGATAACTTCCGTGAGAGTGATGGGTTTTCATACCTTCATAATGGCCCCGTTTTCCTCGAGGGTCTTCCACCCAGGCGCCGGTGGCGGCTGATTTCCATTTGTTTCGGATGACACTTAGGACCCGTCGTTCGATTTCTTTTTGCGGAATCCCAAAAACACGTGCCAAGGGACTGAACCAATATTGGGGTAAATCATGGCCGAAGTAATATCGATCATCTTCGTTTAATGGCTGGCTTTGGTTCGTTAGTTCAGTACTCATGTCTTGCTTAGAGACTGGCGCAAAATCGGACGTATTGATTTCTTGCAACCTGGCAACCTCTTTCTCATCAAGCGTGGCAGTATCGTTCTTGTTCAACAGTAACGCGCATTGAGCGGCGAACCCGCGTATGATTGTGTGGGTCACCGTTGGCGAACAGGAATCCAGGATGAACTTTGTCAATTCCTGGGGGACACTATGGCCCGCATTGAGTGTTCGCCGAAGTGCAAGCAATAACCATTGTTCAGCAGCATGTTTGTAGAACGGCAACGAAAAGTCGTAGAAAACGTTGGGTTGTTCGGCATTCGCCAGCCGACCGAGAGCTCCCAAGACCTTCGTTTCACTGAAACTGGCCAATAGGCAAACGACGTGTGCCGCTTGCCATCTGGTTGATACTTCAGGAGCTGCCAAACTGGACCATAAGTACCCAGCCAAGCCAGTTGTCGCATCAGAAGGTGGGAGGAGCTCAGGCTTCCATGCCCCGTCTCCATCACTTTCATTCATTTCTTTCTCAAAGAGAGCCAACCCGTAGCTCAAGGCATCTTGTGCTTCTTTCGGTGAGATCTGACTTGCTATCAGGCCAACAAGAGTTAACAAGCGCTGCGAGCCGAAAAGATCCGGATGCTTCGCACTTTCGTCTACTACAAAACCAAAAACCTCTGATGTCGATATTTCCGTCACTTCGGCAATGAATTCAAAGGGCAAAGGTTGGTAGTATCTGCTCTTTGCTATCTCATAAAAATGGGTGCGGCATACCTCTTCTATGATTTCTCTTAGCGCTCGTCTTACGCTTTGAAGCTTTTTCCAATCCTCAGGAACCGCCTCCAATATACCTTGCACGTCATAGAGGCTGATGTCTTCCATCAAGAAAAGCGACTTTAGTGCGTCGGCCTCTTTCCCGATACTGGTGCGCTCGAAAAATCGAGCAGAAAAGCTCGATAAATAGTACGGAGGTTCAGACCCCCTAAACCGCTGATAACACCCTCGGACGGTAACCGGATCATCTAACTGCAATCCGGAGAAGATTTGGTTCCAATCCTTTTCTTCGCCTCTCTCGCCTGTTCCCGCGAAACCACTGTTGTTGTCGGATTTTGCTTCCCTGCACTTTGCCACGGACAAATGTGCGCTCAACCGTTCGACCGGCCAGCCATTTGACTGGCCAATTTTAACAAAACTGCTGAGGTGTGAAGATGAAGCGCCTGAGACTAGTGTATATTTTGCGGTCTCATTAAAGATCCTCCGTCGGAGATACTCACTTTCGCAGGTGGCCAAAGCCGCCTCAAGTAACTCGGGTGTCCGTGAGTGAATATCAAATCCGATCGTGGATAGTTGCCCCACGTGGCTGATTTCGCCCATATCAACCAGCTTCGACAAAGCGATCGGTAGAATTCGCTCCTGCCACCCAAAACCTCGATCTCTCCAGCGGCTTAGTATTGCGAGCGACGATGCAGGACAGAGCATCGTGATTGCCTCCACGGTACCTTCCCAGTCAAAGTACTTGTCGCGGGCGACGTACTCATAAGCGACTTCGGCTCCGCGAGAGACACGATATGCTAGCTCGGATTGGGGTGAACCTATCGTCGCTGATTGCTCAGACAGCTCTATGATTGCTTTCCAATAGTCTAGGTGTTCTTGTCCTATCCTACCTGCAACCTCGACTGCTTGGTCAAAATAGCAATTCGCTTCACCGGGACTTAGAACAAAGATAGAGCGTGATATTTCGCAGAAACCCTCAACTTTTTGCTCAGCCTCCATACGCTCGTTCTGGAGGATGTCGGCGGCTTCCACCGCAAAGTCTATCGCATAGCATTTGAGCGGGTTCGAACTCGAACAGACACGTGCGAGGAGACACAGGTCGGGCGTGAACAACTGACGCTTTAAGCCGTTTTTCCACTCGATGAACCGAGACATGCAGGAAGCTGGATCATCGATCCGAGAAAGGACCTGCACCCAGAGTCTCGATACTTCGCCGGCAATGTGGCGTCGATCGCGATCTCGGTATTCTAGGTTCTTGTTATAGTCTTCGATACAGAGAGTTATCTGGTCGTTGAGTTGGTCTGTGTTTGCTTCACCAAGCTGGACGCTGGCCCAAAGCATATGCCACCGAAACACTGGTCCAACTTCATCAAGAAACTCTCGCGCCTCTCTACTATGTACCTGCCGGTCCTTAGCCAGCTCTTCTCGAATTTCTGATTTCGCCAAGTCTTCCAACTTGATGTTGTCGCCAGCTAGTTTGGCTCTTAGGCACTGAGCAGAAATTATGGTCGACTTCGGCTCGGATGAAAAATTGCTGAAGTAGGTTTTGGACGGATCAGGAATATACTTCGTGAGCATGGCTGCAATAGCTGCAGGGGGGGCGACGTCGTGATGGGCAGCAGCAAGTGCTACATCTCGTACGATCGATAGGAGCGGCTGCCTGAAGTCATGCTGGTTCTCAAATTTTCTCAAACGTTTCGGCGAAACAGCCACACCGTTGAAGGCACGTAGCACGGCGTCCTTCGGCGGGAACCGCAGTACCTTCGACTGCGCTCGGGTTATTGCCAGCAGAATACAAAGGTTATCTTTTGCCGCGTTACAGATCTCGTCGAGGAGTTCGAAGTAGCCGAGATCGACTAGCTTCTCAGCAACAATAAACCCCGCGCGATAAGCCACGCTTTTTGGAGTCCAACTCTCAAGCTCTGCTACGAAGGCGGCGGCTCCTGAGACCTTCAATGAAGCGAATGCTAGTGCGGCGATGTCACTATCCGACATCTCCTCCTTTTCACGTGTCTTTGGGTCGAGACCAGCCCATGCTTTCAGCCATCTCTTCGCAACGCGGAGAGTGTTTCTTGCTTCTGAGATTGTGCTTTCATTGTTTGCGAGTAGGGCTGCCTCGTAGGCGCGCTGACCTCCATGCCAAGAAGTGGAGAATCCGTTGTTTGCGGCTGTTTCGCGCACTTGATCGTCCGACAGAAAATGCGCCACTAGATCAACATTTTCTTGAAATAATTGCTGCTGACGATCGTCCCCTGCCGTTTCAATGCCAGCTTTCAATGCCAACTTCGCTGCATCAGCCAAACGCTTGTCTCGCAGCGCCGCCTTGAGAGCAAACTGAAGTCTGCTGAGTGACGCCTGCCGCATTTCTGCTGGAGTGCCTTGAGGAAGCGCGGCCTCTGATAACACCATCTCTACTAAGTCGTTGTATCTACCGGCTTCAAGCAGGAGTTGCGGTAAAGCTGATGCTACGTAGCTGCTGCTCGTCGCAAGTGGCATGACCTTGTCGACAAAATCTGACATTTCCCGGCGGCTCGGTTTGTACGTTTCTCGAAACCAAGTCTCGGAAGGTTCATCTATAAACTGAACTGCATCGGACCGGATCTGTAGAGGGCGACCGATGTCCACGACGAAGCTCTTAATTGCTTCTTCTGCCAGGCCCGAAGCGAGCGATAGAACTTTGATTGGAACAAACGGCCTGAGCGCAGCCAACGCCTCGCAAAACAACCGAATCTGAGCCGATTCTGCGTTTGGCGATTGATCTCTTAATGTTTCAATTGATCGAGCGAACAACTGGCGAATAGTATCTTCGACCGTAGTTGCTGTGGGACCCAATGCCTCCAAGGCTTCACTGAGAGACGAAGTTGTTTCAAGAGCTGTTGCTTGAACCCTTGGATTTTGGGAAGTCAGCCGGTGAAACTCTAGCAAATCGTGCCCGGACGCTTTCGGGTAGGTCTTGTGGAGAAACTGTTTTGTCTCCGCCTGTGAGAAAGACGCTAGTTCCAGGGTTTTACAGTCCAGAGGCGGAGCGAGATATTCGGCGACACGGTGCGATCGGCTCAAGCATACCAAAACAACGCCCTTGGGTAAGCTCTGCCTCAATAGATCACGAGGAAAACTCGTTCGTTCATCACACTCTTGTGCTGCCATCTGAGCATTGTCGGCAGCGTCGATTATAATGACGATTTTGGCGTGTGCATTTTCAACGGCCAGTACTTCCATTGCCTGAGTCAGGCGGCGATTGAAGGCTCTCAAGTAATCCGCCGCATTTGCGAGGTTTGATGGGATAAGTGGGTGACACAAACCTCTTGCGGCCAATTCGTTGGCTATCTGGCAGCATGCAACTTCGTGTCGATGTCTGGGGCTGATTGTGCTTCGGTATCCGCCGTTTCCAAAGCAATCGT
>CERE01038930.1_pt1 | contig 11151 bp, 9 predicted proteins | sample 530911 | NCBI WGS metagenome assembly CERE01 (sample SAMEA2621092, study PRJEB7988) | marine metagenome | biome: marine biome (ENVO:00000447); feature: mesopelagic zone (ENVO:00000213); material: "saline water (ENVO:00002010), including plankton (ENVO:xxxxxxxx)" | depth 800 m
AAAAGCCAATAAAATCTTTTTCATAATAATTACTCCATTTTCTTTTTATAGTAAATATTCAATAACAAGCCAATACGCTGGCTAATCATTCAACATCATTTTGCCCAATAAGGTGTGATACAGCTCTTTATCTCCGATAACACCTTGAATTTTTTCATCTCGATGATTCTTTTCATCGTCATCAAGATCTTCATCTAAATCTTTCATTATAAATACCGAATGGTCGGTATGATAACGAATCTCCATTACGTCATGCATGGCCGTATCTGAAGCAACACACGTTGGGGCTGCAGATAACTTAACAATGTCTTGGCCTGTTTGCCACAGTTGTGGGGAAAATTCATCCCCACGATAATAAACTTGCTGCTGATCTTTACTCAACCAGTAATCATGACGCTTACTTAAACAGTACCCTCGATCTGTAAACTCCATATCGCTAATGGGCCTCATGATCGATTTGGCTTTCAATACATGAATCGGATTTGTGTGCGCAACAAACTGTCTTACATAATCATTTTCAGGGTTAAGCAGGATATCTTCTGGTTTGCCCTGCTGCACAATAATGCCATCTTTCATGATCGCAATATTAGTACCTAGTTTGAGAGCTTCATCTAAATCATGACTAACAAACACAATTGTTTTTTGCAGCTTCTCTTGTAGCTGAATAAGCTCATCCTGCAGCTGAGTGCGTATTAATGGATCCAAAGCAGAAAAAGGTTCGTCCATTAATAAGATATCAGATTCAGTTACCAATGCCCGCGCTAAACCAACTCGCTGCTGCATACCACCCGACAATTCACTTGGCTTTAACTTCGCCCATTTTTTTAAGCCTACCAAATCAAGCTGAACATCTACTCGCTGCTTAATTTCTTTTTTATCTATGCCTTGTAGCTCAAGGGGCATTGCTACATTTTGAGCTACCGTTAACCAAGGCATTAATGCGAATTTTTGAAAAACCATAGAAATACGCTTCATACATATTTCACGTTTTATATTCACATCGGCATTTGCAAAATCGACTATGCCACCATCATGATCAATATTAATTGAACCACGCGTAGTATCGTTTAAACCATTAATACAACGCAACAAACTCGACTTACCAGAGCCAGATAGGCCCATTAAGACACATATTTCGCCCCTATTAATCGTTAAATTCGCATTATTAACACCCACTACTAAGCCAGTATCTTTGCGAATTTCTTCACGCCCTTGTTTTGCATCAAGTAGTGGTAAAGCACGTTCTGGTTGCGGACCAAAAACCACATCAAGATTCTTAATCTCAATCATTTCTCTTGCCCCGCTTTAAATAATCTATCTAATAAAATTGCCAACAATACAATCGCCAAGCCAGCTTCAAAACCACTAGCAATATCAACCGTATTTAGTGCCCTCACAACAGGTTTCCCTAAACCATCAGCCCCGACAAGCGCAGCAATAACCACCATAGATAAAGACAACATGATGCACTGAGTAACACCGGCAGCTATACTGGTTGCTGCTGCAGGTAGCTCAATACGAAATAAAATCTGGCGCTTAGTTGCACCAAAAGATTTTCCTGCTTCAAGAATATCTTCAGGTACTTCCGATATACCTAAATAAGTTAACCGTACAGGTGCAGCAATCGCAAAAATTATGGTAGAAATAAGACCTGGAACAACCCCTAAACCAAATAAGGTTAAGGTTGGAATTAAGTAAACAAAGGTAGGTACCGTTTGCATCAAGTCTAGAATAGGCTGAAGTATTTTATAAAATATGGGGTGATGTGCAGCATAAATACCAATCGGCAAACCAATCAGCATGCAAAATAACGTTGCGTATAAAACCAATGCTAACGTTTGCATGGTTTCAACCCAATAACCTAAATTCCAAATCAACAGTAGCGCCACAACCGCATAAACCGCTAACCCAATTGATCGTCGAAAATACAGTGCAATGGCCACTACCAATACAATAAAGGCAATAGGGTTTAACCATAATAATGCATCAGTAAATAATGCAATTATCCATTCTAGTGATTCTGAAATAGCATCAAAAAATGATGCTCCATTATCAACTAACCAGTCGACAAATTTTTCGGTGTAATTACCTAGTGGTAATTTAAACTGTTCCATGAAGATATGTGTTGCGAGCAGTTATTACTACTCGCAGCCTCTTACTGTTATGAATTTTTGTTGCAGGTATTTACAGGTTATTAGTTATTTAAAATTTAGCTCTTGCTGCCGCTAGAGCAGGTTTACCATCTAACGTTTTAACACCAGCTAACCAAGCATCTAATACAGCAGGATTTTTCTTAAGCCACTCTTTTGCGGCAACCGCTGGTTTCTTACCTTCGTCTAAAATCATTGCCATTACTTCATTTTCCATTGGCAAGGTAAATGTTAGATTACTAAGAAGCTGACCTACATTTGAACATTCTTTCGTGTAGTTTTTACGCACATTAGTATGGACGCTAGCGCCACCGAAGTTAGGACCAAAGAAATCATCGCCGCCATCTAAATAGGCTAATTCAAAATTTGCATTCATTGGGTGTGGAGCCCAACCTAAAAATACAATCCACTTATTACGACGAGTTTGGCGTTTAACCTGTGACAGCATACCAGCTTCACTGGACTCAATAACTTCAAAATCTTTTAAACCAAAAGCATTTTGATCAATCATTGATTGAATCAAACGATTACCATCATTACCCGGCTCAATACCATAAATTTTTCCTTTAAACTGATCTGCATGCTTAGCGATATCAGCAAAAGATTTAACACCCGCATCAAATACAGTTTTAGGAACTGCTAACGTATATTTTGCACCTTCTAAATTAGCCTTAACTGTTTCAACAGTGCCACGCTCAAGATAAGGCTTTATATCTGCTTCCATCGTTGGCATCCAGTTACCCAGAAATACATCGATATCATTATTTTCAAGAGACTTATAAGTAACAGGAACTGATAAAATCTGAGTTTTTGTTTTATAGCCAATGCTTTCTAAAACCGCTGAAGTAACAGCTGTAGTTGCAGTAATATCTGTCCAGCCAACGTCTGCAAAACGTACTGTTTCACATTGGTTAGCCTGAGTAAAACTTGCAGCAACTAAGCTGGCCGTCAATGCTAGAGTTTTTATCATCATTATATTTATCCTGTATGTTTATGATTAAATGAGCTGTTATTCTAAATTTAAAACTTACTACGTTGCACAAGTTTCCAATTTTTTTCCATCGATACCTCTGCATTACTTGCGGGTAACATGGCGCTTTTCTTAATTATATCTGCTGCACGCTCTGCCACCATGATGGTTGGCGCATTAAGATTTCCATTAGTGATGGTCGGGAATATAGACGAATCAACCACTCGTAACTTTCCAATGCCATGCACTCTCGTATCTGGATCAACCACCGCCATACCATCTGTTCCCATTTTGCATGAACATGATGGATGATATGCACTTTCTACATTAGCACGAACAAAGGCATCAATCTCGTCATCCGTTTGGATGTGTTCTCCCGGCTGAATTTCGCCATCTCGATACTGGTCAAACGCTGGCTGATTAATAATTTCACGAGTTAGCTTAACGCAATCACGAAAACCTTCTCTATCAACTTCACTTTCCAGATAATTAAAACGAATGCTAGGATGAACTTTAGGGTCAGGACTAGTCACTTTTACCGCCCCGCGACTAACTGGCTTATTATGACCAATGTGAACCTGAAAACCATGCCCATCAAATGCGGCACGACCATCATAACGCATTGCCGCCGGTAAAAAATGATACTGCAAATCCGGCCACTCAACACCAGGCTTAGAACGAATAAAGCCACAAGATTCAAAATGATTAGTCGCGCCTAAACCTTTTCTAGTAAAGATCCAGCGACTGCCAATTAAAAACTTACTGAATAAATCAATTTTTCCGTTAAGCGTAATGGGTTGCTTACATTTAAATTGAAAATAAAATTCCAAGTGATCTTGAAGATTTTCACCAACACCAGGTAAATCATGAAGACACTCAATACCTGCTTTTTCTAACGTCTCTTTAGCGCCAATACCAGAAAGTTGTAGCAAGTGCGGTGAACCAATAGAACCTGCCGATAAAATAACTTCTTTAATCGCACTAACTTCTATTATCTTTCCTTTGCATTCATAGCGAATACCCGCGGCCTGTGCATTTCCTGTAGCATCCACCACTTCTGATAATAGAACCTTATGTACCAGTGCATGAGTAACCACGGTTAAGTTAGGACGAGATAATGCAGGTCTTAAATAGGCATTTGCCGTTGACCAACGAACGCCATTTTTAACCGTCATATGCATCGGGCCAAAACCCTCTTGCTGTTTAGCGTTGTAATCTGGCGTATCCATATAACCTGCTTGAACGCCGGCATCAATGAATGCCTGATACAACGGATTTTTCATTTCATTGCCGTTGTTAACACCTAGCGGCCCTTTTGTACCTCGATACTCAGACGTCTCCGGGTTTTTATCCGCCAATGCCCACTGCTCTGATTTTTTAAAATACGGTAAACAGTTTGCATAATTCCAATTGGTCGCGCCTTGTTCAGCCCATTCGTCAAAATCTCTCGCATGACCGCGTACGTAAACCATGCCATTAATTGAAGATGATCCGCCCAATACTTTTCCACGCGGGCAATGCATTCTTCGATTATCTAAATACGGCTCTTCTTCGGTTTCAAACTGCCATGCATACTTTTTTGTATTCATAGGAATCGATAAAGCAGTCGGCATTTGAATAAAAATACTTCGATCACTACCACCGGTTTCTATCAAAAGCACTGACGCATTTTTATCTTCTGATAAACGATTAGCCAGTACACAACCAGCAGATCCTGCGCCAACAATAATATAATCGTAATGTGTTTTACTTGTCATACTATTCATAACCATAACGCACCGAATTAAAACGGACTTTCAAGAGGTTTCATACCGACATAAACCGATTTGATTTGGGTGTATTGATTTATCGTTGAAGAACCATTCTCTCGACCAATCCCCGATAGTTTATAACCGCCCACTGGCATTTCGGAAGGAGAGGCACCATAAGCATTGATCCAACAAATACCCGCTTCCATTTGATGCACTACGCGATGAGCGCGTCGAATGTCTTGGGTAAATACACCGGCTGCTAAACCAAACTCGGTATCATTTGCACGCTTAATAACTTCTGCTTCATCATCAAAAGTTAATACCGACATAACAGGGCCGAATATCTCTTCTTTCACAATCGTCATATCATCAGTGCAATTGGTGAAAATTGTTGGCGCTACAAAAAAACCTGCTTCCACACCTTCTGGTGAAAGCTCTTTACCACCAGATAATAAAAAGGCACCTTCTTGATTGCCTTTTTCAATATATCCTAACACTAGGTTTTTATGATTCTCTGAAATTAATGCACCAAAATTTGTTACAGGATTCATTGGATCGCCAGCAATAATATTTTTTTCTGTACGTTGTTTTAATAACTCAATAAATTTAGGATAAATTTCATTCTGCACAAAAACACGAGTGCCGTTCGTACAAATTTCACCTTGAGTATAAAAATTTGCCAGCATCGCAGCTGATACTGCATCATCAAGATCTGCGTCATTAAAAATAATGAGTGGCGACTTTCCGCCTAATTCCATCGTTACATCTTTTAAATTGCTTGCCGCAGCTGCCATTACTTTTTTACCCGTTCCAACTTCACCGGTAAACGATACTTTAGCAATGTCACTATGCCCTGTTAACCAAGCACCTACTTCTGCTGCGCCATGGACAACATTAAACACACCCACTGGAACGCCTGCTTCTATAAAAATTTCTGCAAGTTTGACTGCTCCATGTGGAGTTTCTTCTGACGGTTTAAAGATCATGCTATTGCCACTAGCCAATGCAGGAGCCGCCTTCCAACAGGCAATTTGCAATGGGTAATTCCAAGCCCCTATTCCTGCACAAATACCTAATGGCTCACGACGAGTGTAATAAAAGTCTCCACCTAAATCTTGCTGACTACCTTCAATACTCACAGCCAACGCAGCAAAATATTCAATAGAGTCAGCCCCAGTTACTACATCAACAACTGACGCTTCCTGAAAAGGTTTACCCGTATCAATTACTTCAATCTTTGCAAGCTCATCATTTCGTTCACGTAAAATAGATACAGCTTTTAATAAAATACGATTGCGTTCAAGGCCTGACATGGAGGACCAGATTTCAAAGCCTAACTGGCTGCTTTCAATGGCAGCAAAACGAATACTTTCGTCAGCCTCTTCAACTTGATAAGCAAGCTCACCGGTTGCAGGGTTAATTACGTCAAAGGTTTTACCTGTGCCGTTATCAAGCGCTTGGCCATTAATGAAGTTCTTTAAAATCATAATGTATTACACCTGTTGACATTGCATCGAAATAAATTGCTTACACAGCTTTTCTGCTTGTGCGAATTCGTCATTACTTTTACTAGAGTCACTGCTTGCTTGACTTAAACTACTTCGTAGCCAAAAACCATCAATCATCGCCGCGGTCATATTAGCCGCTGTCAGTGCTTGTTTTTCGTCACTAATCACTTGTTTATAAGAATAGAGTAAGTTTCGCTGCAAGCGCTTACTATTCACACTTTGTAGGCGAGCCAGTTCCGGATCATGCAGGGCTTGCGCCCAAAAACAGAGCCAGGTACGTGTAATCGATATGGATTGTTGGAAATATGAAAAGTTGGTCTCAACAATCATATGCAGCCTTAATTCAGGCGTTAGCTCTTGTTCACACTCGGCGATTCGCTTCAGTAAACCTTGCTTCAACTGCTCTAATAGATGGCGAATACTTGCTAAAATAAGACCTTGTTTACTGCCAAAATAATGGCTAATAATGCCTGCCGACATACTTGCTTCGCGGCTGATAGTCATGATGGTAGAACCTTGAAAACCATGGTTTTCAATCGATCTAATTGCTGCATCAATCAGCTCTTGCTTACGCAATTTTTCAGTGCCTACTCTAGCCATACAAACCTTGATTGAACGTTCAATTAATGATTAGTCTAGCATTTAGCCGCTGATTATTAAAGGCGAGTCCGCATACCTCAATAAAGAGAGCTTAGCTTTGCGCTTTGTACCAGAGCGATGAGAGGTATTCCATTTGTACTTTTGCGCGACGCCAAGAGATAAGGTCTTCTATGCCGTAAAGCTCGATAATACGCTGTTCTAGCCGCGTTTCTTCGATAGATAATTCATCTGCGCTTGTATCATGGCTATTTAAACCATAAAGGATGCCTTGTAAGAGCGCAGCAAGATCCCAGAAAGGGTGTCCTAAACCAGAATATTCCCAATCCAATAACTGTAGGCCTGAGGCCGTATAAAGCCAATTAGCCGGAACAGGATCAAGATGACAGAGGCAGAATTCACCCTTAGGAGGTTCGCTCATCGCAACCTGCATTAGGGCTTTCATTTTTAGCATTTCTTGATCAGCTTGCTGAGCTTCTAGAATGCGCCAATAAGCTTCTGCTTTTTCGCTGATATTTACGCGGGGTAAAGATAGGCTTATAGGTGTTTGATGAAGCGCTTTAAGCTGTTCCACCATATAACCCAAGATGCTATCGCTAATGCTTTCATGCCCATCAAGAGTCTCACCCATAATGTAATCACGAATCCAATAACGATCTTCATCATCGCAGTAACGTAATTCACTGGTGAGCTGTAATGATGAAGCAAATTGATGAATACTTTTTTCTATTTCGCGATTAATACCTAAAGCACGAGTATTTCCTGCTGCAATACGAAGAATGTATTCACCACCTTCAAGAGATAATTGATAACACTGATTGGTTAGCCCACCTATCAACGGCTTAATTTGATCAGCACGAACTGGTTTTGTGCTAAGCCCCCACAACGGCCAGTCATCCAATACATCACTTAAAGTTAAGGTCGTACTCATGCGCTAACCGGGCTTCCTGCTAACGTATTTTGCTGACGATATTCCTTCAACCAAATTACCCAACCAGCAACCGCTAACACCAAGTAAACAGCCATCAATAAAGCCGTTAGGTAAAGCTCTCTATCGATATATAGATAAATTGCCAAACTATCGATAACTAACCAGTAGAGCCAGTTTTCAAGCACCTTTTGTGCAACCATATAAGTGGTTACCACAGCGCCCCATGTCGTAAAAGAATCAAGGTAAGGCATAGCGGCGGATGTATTTTTATCTAAACCATAACCACTCGCAAGACTGATTAATATCACACCTAAGATAACCACAAGGTGACGAGTCATCGACCAAGTTTGTATCGACTTTTGGTTTTCTGCTCTAGGTTGATCAGCTTGATTTTTAGCTGCGTTTCCTTTCCATACCCACCATCCATAAACAGCCATAATTAAATAATAAACATTTAATCCCGACTCCATTAGCAGGCTAGCATCCCAGAATAACCAGCTAAAAATAGCGGTACTACCAAACGCGGCATACCAGCAAAGTATATTCTGCTTCATTGCTAGCACTAAGTAAGCAAGTCCTAGGATTACTGCTGCAACTTCCCACAAACTCATCGCCTGAGCGGCGATTATTACGCCACTATAGAATTCATCAAGTAATACGCTATCCATAAATATAACTAACTCTCACCGTGAGGATTTAAAGCTGGATCCAGATTAGCCCCAATAAATTTACAAACAAAAATAGCCTTGCCAAATTGTTCGTAAGAGCGGCGAATCTCTTCTTTTAGTGTATCCATGACTAAATCATAGTCACCAAAAACTTGAGTGCTCATAGTGTTGCCCACCACACTCAAACCTTCGATAGCGTGTAGACGATCGATAAAATCTTTGATGGCCGGGATATAATCATCCGCTAATGGGTACTTACTGATTTCTACTGATAATTCCATTATTGACCCCTATATTCTTTATTTAAATAAGCTGTAACTATTTAGAAGGTTTCAAAAACGATCCATGATTAGGTATTTATTCCACAAAACGGCGTAAATACATCCTTGTAGCCTTAGTTCGGCTTCCTGCCTCGCATATTTGCTTCACAAACACCTAATCATGAATCCAATTGTGTCTTAATTTGAACTACCTGAGTAGTTACTTTATTTATTCGCAAGCCACTAATAATTTTTCAGGATTAAAAGTTATAACGCCCTTCAATACCAACCAAACGTGGTGCACCTAACTGCTCTTGCTTTTCATCAGCATATTCCAAACGTGGATCAATACCAAAATAATACCCTTTAACTGCGTAGTCACGATTTGTAATATTTCTACCATACAGTGCGAAGCTGTAATTAGATCGACTATATTCTATGCGAGCATGCAGCAGTGCATAAGCCGCTGACTGTTCATCATGGCTATCTGAATAATAAAACTTATCTTTAGATTCTGCTTCCAAACCAAAACTTAACGCTGGTGTCAGCGAATAACGGATCGATGAAGTGAATGAATATTCTGGCGCATGAGCCTGAGCACGACCATTCTTATTAAAAATACCATCATCATTTTCGTATGTATAATCAACAAACTCTGTGACTAAATAACCTGCACTTAAAGACCAATTAAGGTTAGATGTAATATCCAAATTAGACTCAAGTTCTAACCCATAATTTTTACCTTCTGCAGCATTGGCTAAATAATCTTGGAACCTAGGCGTACCGTTTTCTAAATAGCTATACGAACTTTTAACTTGTTGATTTTTACGTTGAATATAAAAAGCAGATAGTCGAGTTGTTAACTCATCATTGAACATTGAAGATTTTAAACCTAGCTCTACCGCGTTATTAAATTCAGTTTCATATTCTCTATTTTTTTCAGAGATATCAGGATCTGTATTAGTACCACCTGCTTTATAACCGCGTGCTAATGATACATAAGCCAGATGATTTATATTTAGCATCGATTCTAATGTTATTTTTCCACCGATTAGAACCTCATCTACTTCCCCTTCAACTAAACTATTATCATCGTAATTACTTATCCAATTCTCAACTCGTAAACCTGTTATTAAGCGTAAAGTGTCATTTAGGTCAGTGTTAATTTCACCATACATCGCCGTAGAGCTAGTTTTTAAAGTACTTTCAAATTGATTAGGAATATATTCATAATTCCGAGTAAGACCTTCCTCGCGCTGTAATAAATAAACACCAACAACCCAATCACTGCTACCTGAAAATATTCGACCTTTCTCGCCTGACAAAATTCTTATATCAGCCGAGCTACGGTCCGAATCACGAAGATATTGGTCATAAGCTTTATACTCCCAACCCAGCGCTATACCAGGATAGCTCCAATCATCATCATAACTATATTCTGCTTGTGTCCAGCTACCAGTAAACTCAGCTTCTAGCTGAATTACATCAGATAGTTTAGAGTCAATAAATAGTGAAACCGCATCAGTATCCTGTGTATCAACCCCTGGATCATCAGAATAAGTTTTTCGATTTTTCTCTAAACTAAAAGCATCATAACCATTATCGATATCAGCATAAAAATACGTGAGACCTACATTTGTATTTTCAGATAACTGAACCGCTAACTTACCGCGAACAACAACCTCATCAAGATTATTGGTGTTCTCTTTATCTAGATATTCATTTTCCATATAGCCATCAGACTGAAAGCTATTAATTGCCAAGCGTCCTTGAACATTATCTGCTATTGACCCTGATATGGCAGCACTTTCACTATGTGTATTGTAATTACCAACCTTAGCAGCAACATATCCCTCAGTCTCTTTAGTGGCATCGTTACTCTTAATATTGATCATGCCCGCTAATGCGTTCGCGCCAAAACGCGTTCCTTGAGGCCCACGTAATACTTCAACCTGCTCAACATCCATTAGAGTCGCAGCACCACCTAAACCTGTCATATCGATACCATCAATCATCAAACCAACCGAAGGATTTACCGGATCGATAAACTGACTGCGTTCGCCAATTCCACGAATTTGGAAATAACGGCCACGAGAAGCACCAGAAGAAAAGTTAACATTAGGAGCAAAACTTAAAACAGACTCAAGATGCTGGGCAGAACGTGATTGAATTTGATTTGTACCGATTACAGTTACGGCTTCAGGCAGTTCTTGAACATTGGTATCGCGGAAATCTGCACTAACAGTTACCGCATCGAGCTCAATAGAACTTTCTGCAGGCTCTGCACTGATTGCTGATGCACTGGTTAGCATCGCG
>CERE01057907.1_pt1 | contig 11146 bp, 7 predicted proteins | sample 530911 | NCBI WGS metagenome assembly CERE01 (sample SAMEA2621092, study PRJEB7988) | marine metagenome | biome: marine biome (ENVO:00000447); feature: mesopelagic zone (ENVO:00000213); material: "saline water (ENVO:00002010), including plankton (ENVO:xxxxxxxx)" | depth 800 m
TTGACAGATGCGGCAGCAAACCGCGTACAATCATTTTTAGCAAACCGTGGTAAAGGCATTGGCCTGCGAGTTGGCATTAAAACGACGGGCTGTTCAGGTCTTGCTTATGTTCTAGAGTTTGTTGATGAGCTAAACGATGACGATGAAACATTTGCGGCCAAAGGCGTTACCTTAATTGTTGACGCTAAAAGCTTAGTTTATATCGACGGCACTGAGCTCGACTACACTAAAGAAGGTTTAAATGAAGGGTTTAAATTTAATAACCCTAACCAAGCTGATGAGTGTGGCTGTGGCGAAAGCTTTACCGTTTAAGCTCAAACTTGTTTTAAGATATAAATAAGCCCTGCCAGTTAATGTAGGGCTTTGTCATTTGTGAGAAGTTATGCGTTATTTTGAGTTATTTGCAATACCGGTTGACTACAATATTGACTTAGCAATGATCAACAAGCACTACTTAGAACTTCAACGTGCTGTACACCCTGATCGTCATGCTAATGCCAGCAGTCGTGATAAATTAATGGCCGTACAAAGTACCGCTGAAATTAACGACGCATTACAAACACTTAAGCATCCGGTTAAACGTGCTGAATATATGTTGAGTGAGCTGGGCGTTGATATTCGCGCTGAGCAGCAAACACTGCAAGATCCCATGTTCTTGATGCAACAAATGGAACTGCGCGAAGAGCTTGAAGAACTTCCCTCTGCAAGTGATCCAGATATCGCTATTGCTAATTTTGAGTCGCAAATAAAGCAATTAAAAGCCCAGTATAGCAACGAATTAGCTGAGCAACTTGCAAGCAACGATGAGCAACAATATCAACACGCTGCTGACAACATTCGCAAATTAAAATTTGTATATAAGTTACAAGACGAACTTGAACGCATTGAAGACAGTTTATTTGACGATTAATTACTTGCTGCAAAGCGAGCAACACGAGTTTAAAGAGCATTATGGCATTATTGCAAATTGCTGAGCCGGGGCAGAGCGCGGCACCACATGAACACAAATTAGCCATTGGAATTGATTTAGGCACTACAAATTCATTAGTGGCAACCGTACAAAGCGGCGAAGCACGCACTATTACTGATGAGTCAGGCGAAGCGATGTTACCCTCAGTGGTTCGTTATCAAGCTGGCGGCATTACCGTGGGTAATGATGCAATGCAAGCGGCTACACTCGATCCGGTTAATACGCTTATTTCAGTGAAGCGTTTTTTAGGTAAAACGCAAACCGAAATAGAACAAAGCTATGGTCAACTGCCTTATCAGTTTTGCGATGATGATGGTGCATTGGCTATCGAAACGGCTGCGGGAAAGATCAGCCCAGTTAAAGCCTCAAGTCATATTTTAAATGCATTAAAAGTACGCGCTGAGCAAAGCTTTGGTAATCAAGATATTTTAGGGGCAGTGATTACTGTACCAGCCTATTTTGATGATGCACAGCGTCAAAGCACCAAAGATGCGGCTGAGCTTGCCGGTATTAATGTACTGCGCTTACTAAACGAGCCTACTGCCGCTGCCGTTGCTTACGGTTTAGATTCAGGGCAAGAAGGTATTATCGCCGTTTATGATTTAGGAGGCGGTACCTTTGATATTTCTATTCTGCGTCTTAATAAAGGCGTGTTTGAAGTGCTGGCCACCGGTGGCGATTCTAGCCTAGGCGGTGACGACTTTGACTCATTATTAGTTGATTACCTAAAACAAGAAACCGGCGTGACAGGCTTATCTCCTTCGGTATTACGCTTATTCATTAATAAAGCCAAAGCCTGTAAAGAAGCACTAAGCCAATACGAAAAAGTGAATGTTGGCCTTGAGTTTGACGATGAAAAATACATGGTTGAAGTAACGCGAGAAAAATTTAATGAGCTCGCTATGCCACTGGTTAAAAAAACGCTCCGCTCATGTCGTCGTGCAGTAAAAGATGCCGGTATTGAAAATCAAGAAGTATTACAAGTTGTAATGGTTGGTGGTTCAACCCGTATGCCATTAGTGCGTACTCAAGTCGGTGAATTTTTTGATAAACAGCCACTCACTTCAATTGACCCTGATCGCGTTGTTGCACTGGGTGCTGCATTACAAGCTGACGTATTAATTGGTAACAAGCCAGATTCCGACATGTTATTACTTGATGTGTTACCGTTGTCGTTAGGCCTTGAAACAATGGGTGGCTTGGTTGAAAAAATCATTCCACGCAATACTACGATTCCGGTTGCACGTGCGCAAGAATTTACTACGTTTAAAGATGGTCAAACGGCCATGTCGTTGCATGTATTACAAGGTGAACGTGAACTGGTTGACGATTGTCGATCGCTGGCAAAGTTCAGCTTAAAAGGTATTCCTCCTATGGCGGCGGGGGCGGCGCATATTCGCGTTACCTTTAAAGTAGACGCTGATGGTTTACTAAGCGTATCAGCCATGGAAAAATCAACGGGTGTCCAAGCAGAAATACAAGTAAAACCGTCGTTTGGTTTGTCTGACGACCAAGTTGCTAATATGCTTAAAGAGTCGATGAGTAACGCTAAAGGCGATATGCAAGCGCGTATGCTCAAAGAGCAACAAGTTGAAGCGCTTCGTGTAATAGAAGCGATGGAAGCCTCATTAGCTGCTGATGGCGATTTACTTGAGCCTGAGCAATTAGCGACGCTAAAAGTGGAAATAAGCGAACTTGCGAAAGTACGCGAGAGTGCGCAAGAGCCAAGCGAAATTAAAGCGGCCATTGAAAAAATGGATAATGCGAGCAGTGATTTTGCCGCGCGCAGAATGGACGCGTCAATTAAAAAAGCCTTAACGGGTCAGTCAGTAGACAATATATAAGAGAGATTAGAATGCCACAAATTGTTTTTCTTCCCCATCCGGAGTTGTGTCCTGACGGTGCAGCAATAGAAGCGCCCGCTGGCGAAACGGTACTTGATATCGCGCTTAAAAATGGCATTAGCATTCCTCATGCCTGTGAAAAATCATGTGCATGTACAACGTGTCATTTAGTGATCCGTGAAGGTTTTGACTCATTAGATGAAAGTGATGATCTAGAAGATGACATGCTAGATAAAGCATGGGGTTTAGAGCCTGAATCTCGCTTAGGTTGCCAAGCAATTATCAGAGATGAAGACTTAGTGGTTGAAATACCTAAGTACAATCTCAATATCGTTAATGAAGAGCACTAGTTTTTAATTAATGACTATCATATTAAAAGCCGCTGTTTGATACAGCGGCTTTTTTGTTTGTATTTGGTAGCAGCGGGTTTACCCCGCGTCTTTTTAAAGGTTAAAGGCGAAAGGCAAAAGGTTACGAGCGGCGGTCTGCGAGACGCGGGTAAATTAAAATAACCTGTAGGCGGGGCTTTACGCCGCGCAAATGTGGTTAAAGGTAATAAAATTATGCACAAAGAGGTTAAGAGACGCTGCGCTTTTAGAGGAAGTGACAAAACAATTAATCACTCAGGCTAATGGTTAGTGCTTTCTCATTTTCTTCTCATTCACTTCTCTTTGTGCATATGCTTTTTAAAGCGGTTTTATTCCGCGTTTGTTAGTAATTTTATTTACCACAGAGATTACAGAGTGCGTAGAGGAAGTGAATAAATACAAAGCTTGAAGGTAAAGGGTTACGGGTTACGGGCTGCGAGACGCGGGTAAGCCAAAAGCTCTATAAGTGCGCGAGGTAAACTCCCGCCTAAAAGGTGGCGAACATTGTTTTGTAGGCGAGGGCTTAACGCGCAAATGTACACATTTAAAATAAAAAACCTTGTAGCGTTAACCACAAGGCTTTTTAATTTATCGAAGCCCGAAGCCCGAAGCCCGAAGCCCGAAGCCCGAAGCTCGAGGCCAAAAAACCAAAACCCATTTTGGAGGTATATTTTGAGTGATCTTATTTTTTCAGACTCGTTTATTAACGGTGAATTTTATCAAACCAACTCACGTTTTAGCGTTGATGATCCGGCCACCGAACAAAGTATTGTTGATGTAAGTGATATTGACGAGCAAGGCGTAAAAAATGCCATAACAGCAGCACAAGGCGCTTTTGTAAAATTAAAAGCCACCAATGCGACCGAGCGAAGCGAAACCTTGATGCGTTGGTATGATCTAGTGATCAAGCACAAACAAACCCTTGCTACACTTATGACTAAAGAGCAGGGAAAACCGCTTAAAGAATCTCTTGGTGAAATAGATTATGGGGCTGGCTTTATTAAATGGTTTGCAGAGGAAGCTAAACGCAGCTACGGTGATGTTATCCCCGCCACCGATAACAGTCATCGTTTAACTAGCTTCAAGCAACCTATTGGCGTGGTAGCAGGTATTACGCCATGGAACTTTCCTGTTGCTATGGTGACTCGAAAAGTCGCGCCGGCTTATGCCGCGGGCTGTAGTTTTATACTCAAGCCTTCTGAGCACACACCATTATGTGCTATCGCTTTAGCTTATTTAGCTGATCAGGCTGGCTTTGTTAAAGGTGCATTTAATGTGCTTGTGTCACAAGATGCCAAAAAGGTTGGCAAAATGCTGACAGACTCAGAGGTGGTACGTAAGTTTACTTTTACTGGCTCTACAGGTGTAGGTAAGCAGTTACTCTCTCAATGTGCATCTACAATAAAGCGTACTTCAATGGAATTGGGGGGAAATGCCCCGTTTATAATATTTGATAATGCTGATATTGACGATGCGATTGATGGATTGATGGCGGCCAAATTTAGAAACTCAGGACAAGCTTGTGTTGCAGCAAATCGTATTTTTATTCAGCGTAATATATTAAATGACGTGCTTGAAAAAATTACACCCAAAGTCGCTGCGCTCAAAGTTGCGAACGGTTTTGATGAAAATGCCGACATAGGGCCGCTTATTTACCCCAAAGCAAAAGAGAAAGTGCAACAACTGATTAAAGACGCTCTTGATAAAGGCGCTACGCTAATTGGAGATAACAGCAATTTAGGTGGCAGTTTTCAAAACCCATTAATAGTCACCAATGTCACTACACAAATGGATATTTATCACGAAGAAGTGTTTGGTCCTGTATTAACGGTGATCCCATTTGATGAAGAAAGCGAAGTACTTGCGCTTGCTAATGACGTCCCTTATGGGTTAGCTGCGTACTTTTATAGCCAAAACATTAAACAAATCTATCGTATAAGCGAAGGGCTAGAGTTTGGCATGGTAGGTGTAAATGAGGGAGTTATATCAAACCCAGTTGCGCCGTTTGGTGGTGTAAAGCAATCAGGTCTTGGTCGTGAAGGCGGGCATCAGGGTTTAGATGAGTACTTAGAAGAAAAATACGTATGTATTAAGGTGTAATGATTAAGACTGTTCCGATGAGTTAATGGTTGTAAGATAAAACTCGGTTAAATGTTGCTAGATAATGGGCTAAATGTTACCTTTTTAATATATATTTTTCGTAACAAAATAGTAAAAAAATTTCTATAAGTAGAAATACCCCCGTGTGTAAATGCCACCATTTGGTGGCATTTTTTTTAGCCACTTTTGTGGCGAACCTTATCGCTTCGGTCTAAAATTACTCTATAAGCAGTGATTGGTGTTTAAACTTTGTATATAAGCTTAAAATAAAGTAATAACTATTCTCGTTTGTTTTTGTGAGTTTTTGTAACCTCATGTTTTTAAATGTATATTTTTACTAAACTGAGGTGTAATATGAAGTTTCAGGCTCTTTTGAACTGTTAGAATATAGTAATAATGTATAATTGTGTTTTATACATTTATAAATTAACATCCCGCAAATTCACCCATTAAAAAATAATGAAGCACCCACTATGAGTAGAAGAAATCAAGCAACGGTAGACCAGGAAGTTTCGTTTGGCATTGACGAAGAATTAGTTTCTACAACAGATTTACGAGGGGTTATCACCTATGCAAATGATAGCTTTTGTAAAGTTTCAGGGTATACCATCAATGAGTTAAAAGGGAAAAATCATAATATGGTTCGTCACCCAGATATGCCACCTGCGGCATTTGGTGATATGTGGTCTAATTTAAAAAGCGATACCGCATGGCGAGGAGCTGTAAAAAATAGATGTAAAGATGGGCGTTATTACTGGGTTGATGCATTTGTTACCCCTATTTACGAAAACGGTAAAAAAGTAGGTTATCAATCAGTTCGTCAACAACTCCTTCCAGAATATAAACACCGCGCAGAAAAGCTTTACCAACGTTTAAACAACGGTCAATCAATTACGCCTTTAAGTGAAAAATTAGCTGCATTTAAATTGCCTCTATTTATTGGGTGTGCCGCTTTAATTGCTTGGTTAACAAGTTACATGTTCTGGTTATGTTTGCTGTTTGTTCCTCTGCCTTTTGTTATTTTTTATGAAGAGTTAATTCGCTCGCAAAGCAAAATCAAAAAAACCAAAGCAGGCCCAGATAGCGTATCTCGGCATATTTATTCTGGTAGCGATAGCCTCAGCTATAGTGATTTTCAGATTAAATTACTTGAGGGTAAAGTAACGACCATTGTTGGGCGTATTATTGATGGCACTTTAAGCCTTAGCAAAGGAGCTGATTCGCTTAAAGTTTGTGCTGAAGCTGCGCAGGCTGGCGTTGAAAAAGAAGCGTCTGAATTACATCAGGTATCGTCTGCGGTCGAAGAAATGGTGCATTCAATTGACGAGGTGGCTAAAAATACCTTAGTTACTAATCAACGAGTGCAACAAGCTCACCAAGATTGTGAGTCAGCAACGCAAGCCATGTCAGGGACAATGCGAGAGGTGTCGTTACTTGCAACTGAAGTTGATAACTCAGCAAGCTCTGCGAGTGAGTTAGCAATAGAGGCTGAAAAAATTGGTGGAATAATGCAAGAGATACAAGGGATTGCCGATCAAACAAATTTACTTGCACTTAATGCCGCTATTGAGGCTGCGCGTGCTGGTGAACATGGCCGAGGTTTCTCGGTTGTTGCTGATGAGGTACGTGCACTCTCAAGCAGAACGCATACCGCCACAGAGCAAATTCAAGTCTCAATATCTGAAATGCAATCTACGCTACTCAACTGGTCAAAAACAATGGAAGCGGGTAAACACGCTGCTGAAACATGTGTTAAAGAAACCCGTAATAGCCAAGATATCGTCTCAAAAGTCTATGCAGCAATTACAGATATTTCCGATTTAGCAACGCAAATATCAACCGCTGCGGAAGAGCAAAGCATGGTATCGCAAGAAATTAGCCGCAATATTTCCAATATTAGTAGTGCGTCTTCAGAAAACTTAGCCCAAGCGCATTGTGTAGGGGCAGAGTCTGATGCGATTGAAAAGCACTCTAAAGCATTAGCGTCATTAGGTCTTTCTTTCAAAGTAGGTTAGTAAAGTGAGCAAGGATAGCAAGCAGTTAGATATAGGTACAGCCTATGATGTATCGTATTCTCAATGTGCAAATTTAAGTGCACAATTGAGAGTACTGCAGCACGAAATTAAAGCCGATTACTTATTTATTGCCTCTGTAAATGAAGATAAATTAGCCACTACGCAGTTGGTTTTACATAACGCAGAGGTCGTTGATAACTTTTCTTATTCGCTAGAAGGCTCGCCTTGTGAACAACTACCTTCAAAAAGTGCGTGTTTTATAACGGATGAATTACAACAACACTACCCTGAAAATCAGCTACTAAAAACTATAAATGCGCAAGCTTACATTGGCGTCTCTATAAGCAATGATGAAGGCCAATTAAGCGGCGTACTGGTTGGTCTTTATTTAAATAGTGATCCAACAATCGAACGCTACCTACCAAGGCTAATTAGCTTTGCGAGTTATACAGCAGTGTTCCTGCAAAAGTGTTTTTTAGAAGATAAATCAAGCTCACAGCAATCACTATTTAGTGCTGTTGAAGCTATGTCGAAGGTAGGCACGTGGGAATACAAAATCTCAACCGGCGAGCTAAATTATTCACCCGAGGTTTATAATATTTATGGCCTTGATAAGCGCAAACCGCTCACGACCACACAAGCGATTGCGCATTATGCTGGTGAAAAAGAGCAAGCGCGTATTCGTGATTTTTTTAATCGTTTGCAAACACATGGTCTTCCTTATTGTGAAGACTTTGAGTTTGTAGATGCTCATGGCAATAAAAAGTGGGTACGGACGAGTGGTCACCCTGTTTTTAATGATGATCATCAGGTTATTAAAGTGCATGGTGCTTTTGAAGATGTCACTTTAGAGTATGAATTAAAGGCCAAGGTTGATGATAAAAATAATCGCCTTGAAGCTATTTTAAATAACTTAAATGATGCAGTGATCACTATTAATCAGCAAGGCGTTATTGTTCACTGTAACTCAACCGCATTAACTATGTTTGGCTATAAGCAAAATGAAATGCTTGGCTTGTCGATTAACAACTTAATGCCTGAGCCTTATGCATCTAAGCATCACTCGTATATGCGAAATTATGAGCAAACAGGTGAGGCTAAAATTATTGGTGTTGGTAGGCAACTACCTGCAAGAAAAAAAGACGGCACTATTTTTCAAATAGAATTGTCACTTACCAAAGCAGTTAATGAGCAAAGCGTTGAATATATTGGTGTAGTTAGAGATATTAGTGAAAAACTCAAAGCGCAAGATACCATTTATAATTTAGCTTATTCAGATCCCATAACAGGATTAAAAAATAAGCGGTGGTTTGAGCGCGAATGCAGAAGTTTACTACAAAGTGCCAGCATTAATAATGGCTATATATATGCTGCATTATTAGATATGGATAAGTTAGCGCAATTTAACTTTAAGTACGGTATTGAGGCGGGCAACGAAGCACTCATTTTAACGGCTAAAAAACTATCAAATGCGGTACAGGGCGAGTACAAGCTATACAAAAGCGGAGTCGATTCTTTTTTAATTATAAGCGCCAATATAAGTAATGACTTATCCTACCTAGAGCAACAACAACCAAGTATAGACTCTAAAATATTAGCGCTAGATAACTTCTCACATAAGATCAGTGATCTTGATGTGGTACTAAGCGCCTCGTTGGGCAGTACAATTATTAATGCGAGTAGAGACTCCTATAGCTCTATGTTTGATAAGTTGGAATACGCACTAAAACAAGCCAAAAAGTTGTCTCCTTTTGGTTATTACTTTGCAGATTTAGATGCATTAAAACGTTACGAACGTACCAATAAAATTCGTTACTTACTAATAAATGTTGATAAAAGTGATGAATTAACACTGGTACTACAGCCACAATTTATTAATGAAAATACCTTTAATTCAGCCGAAGCATTATTACGTTGGGATTCTGAGGAATTAGGCGTAATAAGCCCTGGGGAATTTATACCCCTAGCAGAAGAGAGTGAAGCCATTATTAAAATTGGCGATTGGGTGGTTGATCAAGTATGTAAGTTGCTGCATGAAGTCAGCCGAGCAGGAAAAAACACCTGTATTGCCGTTAACATTAGCGCTAAACAAATTGTAGCCCCCGATTTTAAGGAAAAATTGCTCGCCAGTGTTCATAAGTGGCAAGTGTCACCACGTAACTTAGTGATTGAGCTGACCGAAACGACTTTAGTGTCAGACATCGAACTAGTAAAAGAGACTATGCTTGAACTTAATAAAAAGGGCTTTAGGTTTTCAATTGATGACTTTGGAACGGGTTATTCAAGCCTGAGTTATTTGAAAGAGTTGCCAATTTCTGAGCTTAAAATAGATAAATACTTTGTCGATGGCATTATGGATACTGATGATAATTCAAGTAAAACTATTGTGAATATGATCATCGACATGGCCAGTGCTTTAGGTGTAAATAGCGTTGCTGAAGGCGTTGAAGAACCCGCGCAATTTAATTATTTAAAGCAGCGCGGTTGCAACTTATTTCAAGGCTATTTATTTTCAAAGCCACTGCCTATTGCACAGTGGAAAGAACGCCTTAAATAATATGTAGCAGCGACTTTATTTTGCGTTTATTAAGTTTACATGTTCAAAGCTTCAAATGCGGGCATCGGGCTTCGAGAAGCGGGGTAAATCCACTGCTACGTGTGTAGTTTTTAAATTTATGGTAGCAGAGACGTTATGTCGCGTCAGGTTTAAGATCTAATAAATGCTTAAAGTAAACTCATGCCTACAGACAAGTTGGCGTAGTTTCTTTATTTTTGACTTGGCTTTGTATCGGGTAAATATAATTTAGAGATTAGCTTTAGATATTACTGAGGAAACTAAGAAAATAGTGGGGCGATTGACGGGGCTCGAACCCGCGACAACCGGAATCACAATCCGGGGCTCTACCAACTGAGCTACAACCGCCACTACATACACCTTGTTTGGTGTGGCGCGCATAATACATAATATCCCCATGCTTGTGAAGCAAAAAATCAAAAAAAATTAAACTTATTTTAAGTATTCTATATTTAAGCTATTGGCAACGGGCAACGGGCAACGGGCAACGGGCAACGGGCAACGGGCAGCTCGAATCCCTAATCCCGCGAGCGCGAAGCGCCTCGGTGTACTCTGTGGTTCAAAATGGTTTTTTAGGCGGGGGTTATCCCGCGTTAAAGGCAATAAATTTATTCACAAAGAGGTTAAGAGACGTTGCGCTTTTAGAGCTAGTGAAAAAACAATTAATCACTCGGGCTCATGGTTATTGTTTTCTCATTTACTTCTCATTCACTTCTCTTTGTGCAAAAAGATCTTAAAGAGATTTTATTCACCACAGAGGGGGCAGAGCACACAGAGGAAATGATTAAAGACATATTTTATTTGTTTTGTCTTCTCTGTGTAGCGCGTAGCGCCTCGGTGTACTCTGTGGTTCAAAATGGTTTGTAGGCGGGGGTTATCACGCGCAGGTGGTTTTAGGCAATAAACTTATTCACAAAGAGGTTAAGAGACGCTGCGCTTTTAGAGCTAGTGAAAAACAATTAATCACTCGGGCTCATGGTTATTGTTTTCTCATTTACTCCTCATTCACTTCTCTTTGTGTAAAAAGATCTTAAAGAGATTTTATTCACCACAGAGGGTTAGAGCACACAGAGGAAATGATTAAAGACATGTTTTATTTGTTTTGTCTTCTCTGTGAAGCGCGTAGCGCCTCGGTGTACTCTGTGGTGCAAAAAATTAAAACACTATTTACCACAGAGGTCACAGAGGAAGAGATTAAAGACAAAGATTTTAGGTTTTAGGTAGAGATTTGATACGACCCCGATAAAGTAGACACGGGTTTTTAATTCATTAAC
>CERE01055243.1_pt1 | contig 11136 bp, 9 predicted proteins | sample 530911 | NCBI WGS metagenome assembly CERE01 (sample SAMEA2621092, study PRJEB7988) | marine metagenome | biome: marine biome (ENVO:00000447); feature: mesopelagic zone (ENVO:00000213); material: "saline water (ENVO:00002010), including plankton (ENVO:xxxxxxxx)" | depth 800 m
CCGTGCAGAGCGTGCCGTGGGCAGCACGTGGTTCGGCCCGCCGACGTAATCGCCAATCGCCTCGGGGGTCCATTGACCAAGGAAGATCGCGCCCGCGTGGGTGATCTGCGCACTTAGCGCATCCACATCCGCGACGCAAAGTTCAAGGTGTTCAGGCGCGATACGGTTGCTCAGCTTGGCGGCTGTCGCCAGATCCGGCACGGTAATGATTGCCCCGTTCTCGCGCCAGCTGGTGCCCGCAATCGCGCGCCGTTCCAGCGTTTCCAACCGCGCATCCACAGCATCCGACACCGCGCGGCCAAACGCCTTGTCCGTGGTGATCAGGATCGATTGGGCGCTTTCGTCGTGTTCGGCCTGGCTGAGCAGATCAAGCGCGATCCAGTCAGCATCGTTGTCCCCATCCGCGATCACGAGAATTTCGGACGGGCCCGCGATCATGTCGATGCCCACCTTGCCAAACACCCGCCGTTTCGCGGCAGCGACATAGGCATTGCCGGGGCCGGTGATCTTGTCGACGGGGGGGATCGTGTCGGTGCCATAGGCCAGTGCGGCCACCGCCTGCGCCCCACCGATGCGGTAAATCTCGTCAACGCCCGCCAGCCGCGCAGCCAGCAACACCAGCGGGTTCAGCACCCCGTCCGGCGTGGGCACGACCATCGCAAGCCGTTCTACCCCCGCGACCTTGGCCGGGATCGCGTTCATCAAGACAGAGGAAGGATAGCTTGCCAGACCACCGGGCACATAAAGCCCTGCGGCGGATACCGCGCTCCACCGCCAGCCAAGCGTGGCACCAGTGTCGTCTTGCCATTCGGCATCCTCGGGCAGCTGCCGTTCGTGATAGGCACGGATACGCGCCGCGGCGAGTTCAAGCGCTGTGCGATCCGCGTCCGAGACTTCGGCAACCGCGGCGTCGACTTCAGCAGCGGTGATGCGCAGGGTGTCGGGGGTCAGCGCGATGCGGTCGAACTTCTGGGTCAGCTCGATCACCGCGGCATCGCCCTTGGACCGCACCTGCGCGATGATCTCGGCCACTGTGTCGTCCACGTCGGGGCTGTCTTCACGTTTGGCAGAAAGCAGTGCGGTGAACGCCTGTTCGAAATCGGGCTGATCGAAGTCTAAGAATTGGGGCATCGGATGTCCTTTGCAACGTGCAATGGGCTTTGAAGGGATGCCACGCGGGCGACCCGCACGGCACAGAATGTGGAAGAACGCTTAGGCCGGATGTTCCGGCAGCTTGCGCGACGGGGCCACATAGGGGCGTGTCACATCCTTCAAGGTCACATCCAGCGCTTCGACCGTCAGCCGGATCACGCCGTCCCCCGCGAGGGTCAGCAGCACGTCGCCCGAGGGCGCATCGGTTTCGGTGAACTCGATCTGCAACAGCGACAGGATGGTATCCGCATCCCCCTTGTTCACGCCTTGGCTGGACACGCGCTGCACGTTGCTGAACATCAAGATTGTTTGCACGCGTTCCGGGGCGTGGCGCGACTTGCCCGCGTCTTCCCACCGCACGCGGTTCAGCAGCAGGGCAAAGCGCCCCTCTTTTTGCAGCCAGCGCATTTCCGATCCCGGAAACACAGCGTCCTGCGCCAGCGAGGAGATCACCTTGAGGTCATCGGCATCCAGCGCGCCGAGGTTCAGCGGGGCTTCGCGCCCGTCTTCGAAACGTGCATCTTCGGTCATTGGTCTTTGATCCGTTCAATATTTGCGCCCACGCCGCGCAGTTTAGCCACCACATGTTCGTACCCGCGATCCAGATGGTAGACACGGCTGACGCGCGTTTCGCCTTCGGCGGCCATACCGGCAAGGATCAGGGAAATCGACGCGCGCAGATCGGTCGCCATCACCGGCGCACCTTTCAGTTTTTTGACGCCGTGCACCGTCGCGGTGCCGCCGTGGACCTCGATATCGGCCCCCATGCGGATCAGCTCGGGCGCGTGCATAAAGCGGTTCTCGAAGATTTTCTCTTCCAGCACCGAGGTACCGTCCGCCGTACACAGCAGCGCCATCATCTGGGCTTGCAGGTCGGTGGGGAAACCGGGGAAAGGTTCAGTCGTGACATTCACCGCATTGATCACGCCATTGCGCCGCGCGACTTTCAGACCCTTGTCCGTCTCGGTCACGTCGATCCCTGCCGCGTCAAGCTTTTCGCAGAAAGCCGACAGCAGGTCGATGCGCCCGCCCAGCAATTCAACCTCGCCACCACACATCGCCGGGGCGAGCATATAGGTGCCCAGTTCGATCCGGTCGGTCACAACACGGTGGGTCGCCCCATGCAGACGGTCCACGCCCTGAATCTCGATCCGGCTGGTGCCGTCGCCTTCGATCTGCGCGCCCATAGCACGCAAACAATCCGCGAGATCCACGATCTCGGGCTCGCGTGCGGCGTTGTTGATTACCGTCGTGCCCTTGGCCAAGGTCGCGGCCATCATGATGTTCTCGGTCGCGCCGACAGAGGCAAAGGGGAAGTCGATGACCGCACCTTTCAATGCCCCACCTTGCGCCTTGGCGTGCAGATAACCGTCACGCAAGTCGATCTCTGCGCCCATCAGGGCCAGACCATCGGTGTGAATATCCATCGGACGCGCACCAATCGCGCAGCCGCCCGGCAGCGATACCTGCGCGTGCCCTTCGCGGGCCAGCAGCGGCCCCAGCACAAGGTTCGACGCGCGCATCTTGCGCACGATGTCATATTCGGCGCGCGTGTTGATCTCGCCATGACACGACATCGCCAGAACCTGACCGTCCTGCATCGATGTCACCTCTGCCCCCAGGGACCGCAGCAATTCGGTCATGGTGCGGATGTCGGACAGGCGCGGCGCGTTGGTCAGCGTCAGCGGCTCTTCGGACAGCAGGGTCGCGGGCATAAGCGTCAGACAGGCGTTCTTGGCCCCCGCAATCGGAATTTGTCCCGACAGCGCACCGCCGCCTTTGACCACAATCGAATCCATCCTTCAGCCTTCCTTGGTTTGGCCGGTCGGCCCGTTATCTGTCTGCGCGTTATTATTTTGCGTGTCGTCGCTTTGGCTTTTGTCGCTGCGCGCACGCGCTTGCGCCTTGCGTCGGCCCATATTGGCTTTCAGCGCGGCTTTCAGCCTGTCTTCCCGCAATACATTGGGTTTTGGCGGCTTTTGTGGGGCGGTATCCTTTGACATGTCGATTGTCTAGCGCAGCGGACCGATATGGTCCAGATTACGCTTGCACCATATTGCGAATGGGTCTAATCACCCGCCCACAGTGCTGGAGTAGCTCAGTGGTAGAGCGCGTCATTGGTAATGACGAGGTCGGGAGTTCAATCCTCCCCTTCAGCACCAGATCCCCCCTTTAAACATATCGCTTTGCCCTGATGCCTTATTTACCTGGCGTTGCGGTTTTGGCATGTGCCATGGATGCGCCTGAAGGCGTCGCAGCGCCCCCTGCCCCGAAACGTCCCGAATCACGATGGCATAAGAAAACCCCGACCGCTTGCGCCGCCGGGGTTTGGATTTTCACGTGAAGCAATTTAGCCGCGATATGTCAGACCGGCAAACAGACGGCCCTGATCGCGGTGGCGACCCCCGTGGACCGACCCTGCGACAGATGCCACACCGGCAATCAGCGACGCGGCGGCCAGCACAAAGGCGGTCAGGATACCGGCGTTACGCGCGGTTTGCGCAGCTTCAACCGCTGCTTCTTTCGCCTCTGCCGCGGCTTGTTCAGCCTCGGCCTTGGCGGCGGCTACAGCGTCTTCGACTTCCTGACGTGCTTCCTGCGCTTGGGTCACGATCTGGTCCACACGCTCTTTCGCCTGAGCTTGGGTCAGATCGGTGCGTGCGGCAACAGCGCCGGCAAGATAGGTCCGGTCTTCCTCGCTCACCTCACCCGTGCGGTAGATATTCGCGACGATGCTGGCGGTCTGCTCTGCCAGTTGCTCGGGATCGGCTGTCAGGGGGTCGACCTGATTGGGGCGCAAAAGCTGGTTCGACAGGTAATCTGTCGGATCATTCTTGGCATCATCCGGGATTGCAGCACCCGCCGCATCGGCCAGTCCGGAGGCAGCACCTCCCACGGCAGAGCCCGCAGCTTCGACGACCGTACCAGCTGCTTTGCCTGCACCCGCAGCAACATTGCCCGCGGTATTGGCTGCAAAGCTCAGCGCGCTTGATAGCATTACGGCGGTGATCACAGAGCCGAGGCCCCAAACAACCAGACCGTTGATCCCGTCACGTGCAGTGACTTCATCATCCGTAGCGCTTTCGACGCGGCGGCGCATGCGGCCCGCGATATAACCACCGGCCAGATAAGAGGCGACCAGCGTGATCACCATCCACAGCGCGGTCAGCACCAGTTCAAGCGTCGATGAGTTGTCGGTTCCGTCCAGCGTAATCGACGACAGGCCAAGTGCCGCGCCGAAGGTGGTCAGCAAAAGGCCGATCGCCACAGCGACAACAGTGCCCGCGAAAATTGCGGGCCAGTCGACATAGGATCCATCGGCAGTTTTTTCAGTGAGTGTCGTGTTCATGTAAATGCCTCCCCGGCGTTTGATTACGCCAAACCGACCAGCGACAGCACCGCCATAACCACGACCACAAGACCAACGAGATAAATGATACCGCCCATTTTGAATACTTCCTCTTTGCGTGCCAGACGCGGGATGCACTGGCTTCACAAAGGCAACGTCAGGGAACCGGCATAGTTCCGCTGACCGCGCAAATTACCCGTACTGCGGGAGATGACAACGTGCGCGGGACGGGCGGTGACTACGGGTCGCCCTGCCACGTACCGTCAAAGATCATCTCGTCCACGGGGAGCCGTTTGCTCCAGCCTTTCACCTCAAGTTCGGGCGTCTGGTAAAGCTCGTCCACGTGGCCCAGACAGAGGTAGCCGACGATTTCTATCCGGTCGGGGATCTTCAGCAGATCACGCAGATCGGCATCGCGGAACACGCTGACCCAGCCCATCCCGATGCCCTCGGCGCGGGCGGCAAGCCAGAGGTTCTGGATCGCGCAGACGGTGCTATAAAGATCCATGCTTTGATTATGGGTGCGCCCCAGCACGACCTTGCCGCCACGGCTGCGGTCACAGGTCACGCATATATTGACCGGTGCCTTGCGGATACCTTCGAGCTTCAGCGACCTGTAGCTTGTCTGGCGGTCGCCCTCGAACATCTGGGCGGCTTCCTCGTTGGCGCGGTTGAAGGCTTGCCAGACCTGATCGCGTGCGGCCTGATCGCGGATGACGATGAAATTCCACGGCTGTGACAACCCGACGGACGGTGCGTGATGCGCGGCGGTCAGTATGCGGTGCAACACATCCTCGGCCAGTGGATCGGGTAAAAACTGATCGCGTACATCGCGGCGGGTAAAGATCGCCTTGTAGACGGCGTCGCGTTCAGCATCTGAAAAGGGCGCGGCGGGTGCCAGCGCAGAGGGTATCGGCATTGTTCAGTCCCCAACAATACATTTAAGCGCCAATCCCGCTGTCCATGCGGGGCAAGCTGTACTGTCTGGCCGGTCTTCTGACTTAGGGTCGTCTGGTCCGCGCGCCTTCCCAGAATATTCCAGTGGCCTATGCGCAAACCATCCCCATTACAGCGTTGGGCACGTGCCGGAGTTTCACCAGCTTCCCGATTCTTCCGCGAGGCGGACACCAGACCCGGACATTGGGCCACGGCTGTCCGCCCGGAACAAGCCCTAACGCGGGGATCAGCCGCGTTTGGTTGCGAAAATCTTCTTCATCACGGCGTCGAACTCGTTCCACGAGATGACGGCCTTGTTGCCTGCATAGCCGTGATAATAGGACCGCCCGTTAGAGGTCGGGAAACCGGCCCAGATACGTGCGAGGTTTTCCATAAAGCGGTGGCGGCTGATCTTGCCCTTCTTGAACGCGTTAAACCCCGCATCGACCAAAAGGATATCCGCCAGCCCGTCCTGCACCGCCGAGGTAAAGCGGTCATTCTTGCTCAGGCCCGCCTGTCGCACCAGACTGCGCAGCGTGGATGGAATGAATTGGTATCGACCGATGGCATGCGGTTGGCCCGGCGTGCGGTCGATCCAGCGGTAGATCTCGCCGATGGTCATTTGCGTCGGACGCTGTGGCGGCAGCCGTTTGGCCCCGTATTGCACGGCGTCATAGCCCTTCGGACCTGCTTCGGCCCAAGCGATGAGGCTTTTGAGGTCCGCGGCAGTGCTGACCCCGCTGAGCTCTTGGAAAGACCGGCTGCGGCTGCTCACGGTTTTGGACCGGACCTGCGCTTTGGGCTGGATCTTATGGCGCAGCTTGATCTGGCCCTGCCCTGCGGATTGCATGACGTTGAACGAGATGTCGCTTTGCATGGCAGAGCGCGCACCGGACAGGCTGAACCCTTCGGCGCTGACAGTAGTAGCGGCCAGAAGTGCCGCGGTTGCGATAATTGGTAGTGTGCAAGTAACTTTCATATCATCCCCCATGATGAAAAAATTTGTCATGGGACCATGGTGACCGCAGACGCCCGCGCTTTCATTTGCGCAAGCAGGTGGGTCGGGGCCATGGACGGATAGGGCGGCATATCTTTTGGGATAGGGCGCTATCCCGCGGTGCGGTTGCCCCCTCCGTTCAGACGGGCGTGGGCAGTGTGGCACGCGGAACGGCCCCGGTGTTTCACGCGAATCCAAAGAGGGGATTCGCGGTAAACCACGGAAAAAACGCATAGCCCGCGACCCGCAAATGGGGCGTCAAGCCCGCTTCCGGGGGCTAAGCCATGATATTCATTTACTTATTTCCCGCGCAGCGGTGGTCGTTTTGTCGGAGTTGCGCTATGATTAGTCGCAAATACATAAAATGGAGAGCATCTAATGACAGATGAAACGTCGCCGGGTATCCCGACACCCGACGGTGCCGCTGCCGTAATCGACACGGATTACGAGATCGGCCAAGACAACAAAGAAGGCAGCGTGGGGCCCTTCGGCTTCGACATTCACAACCCGGTCTTCGCGATCTCGGGTGTGTGTATTGTTGCCTTTGTATTCTATACACTCGCGCTGCCCGAACAGTCTGGCGCGCTGTTCACATGGCTGTTCTCGTCGGTGACAAAGGGCTTTGACTGGTTCTTTATCTCTGCCGGCAACATCTTTGTGCTATTCTGCCTGTTCCTGATCGTCACGCCTTTGGGCCGTGTGCGTCTTGGCGGGGCCGAAGCAAGCCCCGACTACACCTACCTTGGATGGTTCTCGATGCTGTTCGCGGCGGGCATGGGCATCGGTCTGATGTTCTATGGCGTCTCTGAACCGCTATCGCATTTCTCGAGCTCCATGGGCGGCACCGCTGTTGGCGAAGATGGCCTGCGCACCGATTGGGCACCTTTGGGCGCGGCCGCGGGCGATCAGGCCGAAGCGGTTCGTTTGGGTATGGCGGCCACGATCTACCACTGGGGCCTGCACCCTTGGGCGATCTATGCCGTTGTTGGGCTGGCGCTGGCGCTGTTCAGCTACAACAAGGGCCTTCCCCTGACCATCCGCTCTGCCTTTTACCCGATCTTGGGGGAACGCGTCTGGGGCTGGCCCGGTCACGTGATCGACATTCTCGCCGTATTTGCAACGCTCTTCGGTCTGGCGACATCGCTTGGTCTGGGCGCCACGCAAGCCAACGCGGGCTTGAACGAGCTCTTTGGTGTGGCGGTTGGTCCAACAACTCAGGTTCTGCTGATCACCGGCATCACCGCGATTGCGACCGTGTCCGTGCTGCGCGGCCTTGATGGCGGGGTCAAAGTCCTGTCAGAGATCAACATGGGTCTGGCGTTTTTGCTGTTGGCCTTCGTGCTGCTGGTCGGACCTACGCTGGCGATCCTGTCGACCTTCGGGTCATCGCTGCTGGCCTATGTGGAATATCTGCCCGGTCTGTCCAATCCGATCGGCCGTGAAGACGTCAACTTTATGCAAGGCTGGACATCGTTCTACTGGGCATGGTGGATCAGCTGGTCCCCTTTCGTCGGCATGTTCATCGCCCGCGTCAGCCGTGGCCGTTCCGTACGTGAGTTCCTGACCTGCGTTCTGCTGATCCCGAGCCTCGTTTGCGTCCTGTGGATGAGCGTCTTTGGCGGCGTTGCGATTGATCAGGTGATCAGCGACGGCTACACCGCCGCACAAGAAGCCGAGCTGCCACGCCAATTGTTCGCCATGCTGGACGCGCTGCCACTTGCCGGGATCACATCGCTGATCGGGATCGTCTTGGTCATTGTGTTCTTCGTGACCTCGTCTGACTCCGGCTCGCTGGTGATCGATACGATCACGGCAGGCGGCAAGGTTGATGCACCTGCGCCACAGCGCGTGTTCTGGTGCATCTTCGAAGGTGCCGTAGCGATCGTATTGCTGCTGTCTGCAGGTGGGCTCAAGTCGCTTCAGTCGATGGTTATCTCTACCGGATTGCCCTTTACTGTGGTGCTGCTGTTCCTGTGCTACGCAATCTTCCGCGGCCTGCGCGCCGAGATGAAGACGCAATAACGCAACCCTTACCGACGTTTGTGCTTTGCCAGTCAAAGCGCCTTATACCCCCCGCCGCCCCGTGCTGCGGGGGGTATTCTTTTGCACGGCACAGACAAACAAAAATGCGCCCAAAGTATTCTGACTAAAACTGTCGGATTGACATAACCTATAATTTCAATCAGGTTTATGGAAACGTCTAGCCACCCCGCCCGTGATCACGGGGACGCCCGACACATATGATGTGAGGAGTCCCACGATGAGACCATTCCCCAGAACGCAGACTGCCGTTCACCGTCAGGACCAAGCCGCAGGGCTGCCTGATGATCGGTGCCGCGTGCAACGTTCCTTTTCCATGACCATTGATAGAGCAGCCCTATGACATTTCATGCCCCCCCAAAGACCCAAGCCCCGATGAACGCGCTGCCGACCTACTCTGCCCGCGACCTGACCGAAGGCGGAGATCTCGCCCAAATCGTGCTGGATACCCAGACCTACACCCTGCGAATCACACGCGCTGGCAAATTGATCCTGACCAAATGAATGACGCACATCAGCACCCCGGCGGTGCCCCGGTAGGGTTCATCACAGAGTTGGACAGCCTTCAGGCCGCGTCGGTCATCTATTTGCGGATGTGGTGTGACGGGCCTGACGCACAGGAAAAAGTCAGCAGCGATTTTGCCAGCGTCCTCGGCCATACCAACGGGAGCAAGGCGCTCGCTACGTTTGAACAGCTATGCTCGCTTTGTGCACGGTTCGGGCGGCGGCCTTTGATGCGCCATTCGGTCACGTGCAAATGTCTGGGATCGGACGAATCCTGCTTTGCGAACTTCATCGCGACAGCCACGGACGGACAGCGCGAAGACGCGATGCTGATCGCGACCCTGCTGGTTCGCGCCGATATGGCCCCGCTGGTGGCATCGCTTGCTGCGGATTTCGGGCTGGCGCTCAAGCGGATGCGCCTGAGCGCACCAAGCGAGGTCGCGCAAATGGAAGCAGCACCGACGCTGCATTAACGGGCGCTTCGCGCGCCCGATCGACGCCTTATGTGCAACGCTACAACCCATTGAAATTTTTGTAAGGTTGCCGAAGTTTAATACTTGATTGTTTTTATCAGCCTTAGTAACCCGCCCGTGAATAGGTAGCCAATCGTCCAGACCAGCCCCCTAAAAACAGCCCGAATGGGCAATGACGAGGGCGATATGACTCAGACGAAAACACCACACAGCTTGCGTGGCCACACGGCCAGCCGCAGCATCGGCATGATGACGGCCGCCGCCATCGGCGCGACGTCTCCTGCAGCACTTTATGCGCAATCCAGCGACGAGCCGCTGCTGCTTCCCGGGATCGAGGTTGAAACCTCAGAGCCGCAGGCCGCCAAGCCCAAACCACAACCCGCCAAGAAACGCGCCGCGGCGACCCCTGCCCCCCGCGCGACACCGGCACCCGCCCCTGCACCCGTCGTGGCCGAGGCCCCCGTTGCTGCTGCCCCCGCCGCGCCCGTCGCTGGCGAGAACGGTCTGTCGCCCTACGCCAATCCCGAAGCCGGATATCAGGCCGTTCAATCGGGCAACTCGCTGCTGACGCAACCGCTGGTCGATACACCGCGCACCGTTACCGCAGTCACCCAGGAAGTGCTGCGCGACAAGAACGCGACATCGGTGCGTGAGCTCGCCCGCACCACCCCCGGCATCACATTGGGCACCGGCGAAGGCGGCAACGCATTCGGCGACGTTCTGTTCATCCGCGGTTTCCGGTCCTCCAACGACGTCTTCATCGACGGCGTGCGTGATTCCGGCGTTGCCGTGCGCGAAACATTTATGGCCGAACAGGTCGAGATCACCAAAGGCCCGTCTGGCTCCATCGGTGGGCGCTCGACCACCGGCGGCGCGGTCAATCTGGTGACCAAAAAGGCGCAGGATACGGACTTTGTCAAAACCACCACGACCTTTGGCACCGCCGATCTGGCGCGTCAGGAAGTCGACTGGAACAAGGTCTGGAACGACCGCTTCAAGACCCGCATCGGTGCCGTCGCCCAAGTCAGCGACGTTGCCGGCCGCGACGGGAGCAAAGACGACCGTCTGGGTCTGTCCATCGCTGCCGAATACAAAGCGACCGACCGTCTGACACTGGATTTCGAAGCCTACCAGCTGCAGATGAAACAGATGCCGGACTGGGGTGTGCCATGGGATGGCACCAACGGCGTGCCCTTCACCGAATCCGCTGCAGGCCGTCCGACGCTGGACCGGGACACCTTCTACGGCAACCCAGACCGCGATTTCCACGATGCGACACAAAGCGTTGCCACCTTCGGCGCGACCTTTGAAATCACACCGGGCATGACATTCACCAACCGCTCCCGTCTCAGCCGGACCGAGAACGACTATATCGTGTCGGCACCTGAACGCCCTGACACCTCGGATGCCGATCCGCAGAACTGGACGCTGACCGCCTCTCCCAAAAGCCGGTATCAGGTCAACGAAGTGGCGTCGAACACCAGCGAGCTTTCCTTTGGTTTCAACACCGGGTCGGCGCGCCATGACATGATTGCGGGCTTCGCGCTTTCGCGTGAAGAGATCAGCCAGCGTGGCTATGTCGGCCTATCCTCCGAAGTGGGGGGCGGCACTGTCGAAGACAATTTGGCAGGGTGCACCGTCGCGATCTACAACCCCGATGTCAGCGGCTGTTCCACAGCGACACC
>CERE01027816.1_pt1 | contig 11131 bp, 10 predicted proteins | sample 530911 | NCBI WGS metagenome assembly CERE01 (sample SAMEA2621092, study PRJEB7988) | marine metagenome | biome: marine biome (ENVO:00000447); feature: mesopelagic zone (ENVO:00000213); material: "saline water (ENVO:00002010), including plankton (ENVO:xxxxxxxx)" | depth 800 m
CAGACCATCCAGCGCAGTTGTCGCGCAAATCATTCAAGCCGCGTCCCGTTCAACATATGGATATTCCTGCCCCTGCGGTCGACAAATCGGTCAGATCGACTTCTGGTTCACGCGCTTCGACAGCTCGGCGGCGCTTTCCTTCCGCTCGCTATAGCGATCCAGCAGGTAGTCTTTCCTGTCTTTGGTCAGCATCGTGAACTTCACCAGCTCTTCCATGACATCAACGACCCGATCATAGAACGGCGATGGTTTCATCCGATCCGCGTCGTCAAACTCCAGAAAGGCTTTGGGGGTGGAGGACTGGTTCGGGATCGTGAGCAACCGCATCCAACGCCCAAGAATGCGCAGCTGGTTCACGGCGTTAAAGCTTTGTGACCCCCCGCTAACCTGCATGACCGCCAGCGTTTTGCCCTGCGTCGGACGCACACCGCCCAAGGACAGCGGAATCCAGTCGATCTGGGTTTTCATGATGCCGGTCATGGCCCCGTGGCGTTCGGGTGAACACCAGACCATCCCGTCGGACCATGTGACCAGATCGCGCAGCTCCTGCACTTTGGGGTGACTGGCGTCGGCATCATCCGGCAGCGGCAGGCCAGACGGCGAATAGGTACGCGTCTCGGCCCCCAGCCGTGTCAGAATGCGCGCGGCTTCCTCTGTCATGAGCCGGCTGAACGACCGGTCCCGCAATGATCCGTAAAGCAGCAGGATACGCGGGCGGTCCGCGTCTGCTGCGGGCTCAAGCAGACGCGCCGCATCAATCGCTTTGAAATGGGTGTCATCGAGGTTCGGGGTATCAGGCAACTCTGTTTCCTTCCGCGTCAATCAGTAAAGAGCCGTCTTCCTTGGTCAGCGGCCCCTGTGGGAGGAGGTCAAGCAAGTCCAACACGGCCTCGCTTGGGCGGCACAGCCGGACGCCTTTGGGTGTGCAGACAATGGGGCGATTGACCAGAATGGGGTGTTCCAGCATGGCTGCCAGAAGGGCTTCGTCCCCCACGTCAGGATCCAGCAGCCCCAATGCCTCTGCCGGAGATCGCTTTATCCGCAAAGCGCTGCGCGGTGTCAGACCCGCCGCCGCAAAAAGCCCCAGAAGCTGTCCGCGGGTCCAGCCGGTATCAAGATAGGGGATCACAACGGGCTCCACGCCCGATGCTTTGATGATGGCCAGCACATTGCGGGACGTGCCGCAGTCGGGGTTGTGGTGAATGACAACACTCATGCTGACCCCTCCGAGGCAGGGAACCAGTGGCGGGTTCTGTTTGCAAAAGCGACAAGCGACAGCATGACAGGCACTTCAACCAAGACACCGACCACCGTCGCCAATGCTGCACCGGACCCGAGCCCGAAAAGGCTGATCGCAACCGCGACCGCCAACTCGAAAAAGTTGGAGGTGCCGATCAAGGCGCAGGGCGCCGCGACGTTGAAGGGAATACCCCAGGCCCGCGCGACCCCATAGGCCAGAAAGAATATCCCGTAGGACTGGATCAGAAGCGGCATAGCGATCAGGGCAATCACCAGCGGCCGGTCCAGGATCACCTCGCCCTGAAACGCGAAAAGCAAGACCACCGTCACAAGCAGACCGATGATCGAGAACGGCTGCACACCCGTCTTGAACCGATCCACTGCCGCTTCACCGCCTTGCGCAATCAGCCGCTGGCGCGTCAGATATCCCACGAAAAGCGGCAGCATTACGTAAAGGCCCACGGACAACAGCAGCGTATCCCAGGGCACGACGATATCCGTGGCCCCCAGCAAGAAGGCAACGATGGGCGCGAAGGCGAACACCATGATGACGTCGTTCACGCTCACCTGCACCAGCGTATAGGTCGCATCCCCCCGCGTCAGGTTCGACCAGACGAACACCATCGCGGTACAGGGCGCGGCCCCCAGCAGGATAACGCCCGCAAGATAGGCCTGCGCGTCATCCGGCGGGATCAGGCCTGCAAAAAAATAGTTAAAGAACAACACGCCAAGGGCGGCCATGGTGAAGGGCTTGATCAGCCAGTTCACCACCACCGTGACAACCAACCCTTTCGGCTTGTCCCCCACCTGACGCAAGGCTCCGAAATCCACCCCGACCATCATCGGGAACACCATCGCCCAGATCAGCACCGCAACGGGCAAGTTCACCGACGCCACCTCAAGCCCGGCGAGCATGCCAAAGGCCGTCGGGAACAGATTGCCAAGCAGCAGCCCCGCGCCAATCGCCAGCGCCACCCAGACGGACAGCCATTTTTCAAACGTGCCCAGTCCCGCCGCCGCGGGAAGTGTCGTATCAGTCATGTCGAACCTTCAAAAATTGCAGCCCCTTGGCCGTGAATATGTGGTTGCCCGATGTCAGCACAGGAATGTTACAGGACCAATGCGGCACCTCCCCCATGGGCGCCTAACAGGGGCAAGCGAGCTCGTTTATGATGGGCTGGCAGAGTTCCGGGCACCCGCCGCAGCAATCCTCCATCAGAAAGGCGAGCAAACCGCGCAGCCCCTCCATATCGGCAAAGTAACGAATGCTCCGCCCTTCGCGCTTGCTGCGGATAAGGCCCGAACGCGCCAAGATCGCGAGGTTGGTCGACATCGTGTTCTGCCGCACCCCCAAGGTGTCGCCGATATCGCCTGCCGACATTCCCTCTTCTCCGGCTGTGATGAGAAGACGGAAGACATCAAGGCGGGTGACCTGACTGAGCGCCGCAAAAGCGTCGAGAGCGTGATTCTTATCCATATATCGGGAATTATTGATTCATTAGACGCAGGTCAAGCCCTGATGAGCAACCCGTTGCGCTTGCGCGAACCTATGGGCAATCCACGCGCCCCTTCAAAGGCGCAAGGGACGCGGGGGCGTGGCGCGAACATGGCACCACGCCCCCGCGTGATCTCTATGACTTAAAGTCCGCCAAGCACCTGTTTGCCAATCACACGACCGCTTTCCTGCCGCAGATGCGCCGCGCGCAGCGCCTCGACGGTCAGCGCCTCGCCGCGCTCGGTGACTGTCGACTGCAATGTGCCTGCGTCGATCATCGCTGCGACGCGGTTCAGGAGGTCTTGCTGGGCATCCATATCGTCGGTCGCGAACATCGAACGGGTGAACATGAATTCCCAATGGACGCTCAGCGCCTTGGGTTTAGCCGCCTTGATATCCAGCGCCTCGGGGTCGTCGATCAGCGCGATCTGGCCGCGGGGCGCGATCAGGTCGATGATTGCGGGCCAATGCTGATCCGTGGCCGTCAACGCGGCGACATAGCTTGGGATCTGGCCCAACTCTGCCAGCTGCGCGGCTAGGTCACCGCGATGGTCAACCACGTGATCCGCCCCCATCTTGCGCACCCAATCCTCGGTCTCGGGCCGAGAGGCCGTCGCAATGACGGTAAGCCCGGTCAGCGCTTTGGCCAACTGGATGAGGATAGAGCCGACGCCGCCAGCGCCACCGATCACCAGCAAGCTTTGCCCCGCGCCGCCCCCTTCGGTCAGGCGGAATGCGTCGAACAACATCTCCCACGCGGTGATCGAGGTCAGCGGCAGCCCCGCCGCTTCGGTAAAGTCGAGACTGGCCGGCTTGCGCCCGACGATCCGTTCATCGACGGCATGGAATTCCGCATTGGTGCCCGCGCGCGTGACATCGCCCGCATAGAAGACCTCATCGCCGATCTTATAACCGGTGACCGACGCGCCCACCTCGGCCACGACGCCTGCCGCGTCAAAGCCCAGAACGCGCGCCCCGCCCTCGGGTTGGGCGGCTGCGCGCAGCTTCACGTCGACCGGATTGACCGAGATGCCTTTCACCGCGACCAACAGATCACGCGGCCCCACCGCGGGCCGGTCGATTTTAATCAGATCAAGCGTGTCCGCAGGGCCCGCCGCGCTATAGCCAATAGCTTTCATTTCTTTGTTCCTTCATTGTGTCGGTGAAAAATAGGCCTTGTGAAACGGTAGAAAACCGGCATTTTTCCGATTTGATTATTCGGATAGCGGAGATAATAGCGGTGGATACTGACAACCTGCGCCTTTTTGTGATGGCCGCCGACCGGCTGAACATCTCTGCTGCCGGACGGAATCTGGGTCTTGCCCCTGCGGTCGCCAGCGCCCGCCTTGCCAAACTGGAACAAGAGCTTGGCGTAGAGCTGCTGCGACGCACCACCCGCAAAGTGTCGCTGTCGCTTGAAGGGTCCGACTTCCTTCCCTACGCGCGGGAGATTCTGGCGCAGGCAGAGGCCGCGAAGGCCGTTCTTGGCAGCCATGAAACCAGCCCCAAGGGCACCATCCGATTTGCCGCGCCAAGCAGTTTCGCGCAGCGCCACATCATGCCGCTTCTGCCGCAGTTTCACGCGGCGTTCCCCGACCTTACGCTCGAACTTCGCCTGTCTGACGCACGGTTTGACGCGATCGAGGGCAGTTTTGACCTTGCGTTGCGCGCGGCCCCCCTGACCGACAGCAGCCTCAAGGGGCGCAAGCTGGCGGATGATACCCGCGTCCTTTGTGCCTCTCCTGCATATCTTGAGGAACACGGCGTACCGCAGTCACCGGCAGAGCTTCGGGGGCATCGGTTCTTGGCATGGATCGACCTTGAGCCGCGCGAATTGATCGGCCCTGAGGGCGAAACCGCGCCGCTTGACCCTGCCCAGATGATCTGCCGGACCATCGTTGACGATGGTGACGCTCAGCGTGAGGCCACGCTTGCGGGGGCCGGTCTGTCGATCAATTCCCTCTGGAGCGCCTCGGACGAGCTGCGCTCGGGCCGGTTGATCCGTGTCCTGCCGGAATGGAAGCTGAACGACAGTTCGGTCTTGTGGTTGATGTACCCGCGCTCAAACGTGCTTACCCCCAAGACGCGCATCCTGATCGACTTTCTCATCGCGCATCTTGGGTCACATGCAGAGTGGGGCGCGTAGCAGCCAGACCCGCGCCCACAACACGCCCGTTATCGGTATAACCGTCAGTCATGTCGCGGACTGGCACAACGCCTATCCTATGCGGTCATCGTCGCGCTGGACGAAAGCGACCTGCGGTCCACGGGGTTGATCACCGGTGGCTCTGCCGTGGCATTGGGCCTGCCGGATGATTTTCATCCGCGCAAGACACCTCACAAGTCGTAGCCGCCATACTGCCGGATACGGTCCTCAAAATTCGATACCCGCTCTGCCGCGTCATCCGAACGCGCGGCCATGCCGACCAGCAGCATCTCTACCGCTAGAAACGCCGAATTGAGCGACGGCAGGAAATGGGGTCCGGCCATGGGCAGCGGTACCACTTTCCAAGCGCCAACCGCGATTGGGGACGCATGACTGTCCGTCAGCGCCAGAACCCGCGCGCCGCGGGACTGGGCGATCTGGCAGGCCTGAACCACCTCTGCCGCGTAATGTTCATAGGTGATCCCGACGATAATATCCTCGGACGTGGCCTGAGACAGTACATCGACAATGCCCCCCGGCAGGGTCGGCACGTCTACGAAGTTCGAAAACGCCATGCCGCCCACATACGAGAAATAATGCGCGATCGCATAGCAGCTGCGCACGCCGACCACATAGACTTTGCGCGCCCCGAGCAACGGGTCGATGCACGCATCAAGCGTGTCCAGAATATCCGCCGAGAAAAGCGTCGCCGTGTTTTTACCATGCGCTTCCATGAGCGCGGCGAACGCGCTGTCGCGATGTTCGTGTCTTAGTGTCTGGGCACGCGCGCCGTAGTTTGGCGCAGGTGTCTGGATCGTTGCCTGCACATCCGTGCGGAAGGCGTCAAAGCTGGGATAGCCAAGCTCCTTCGCCATACGGGTCACGGTATTCGGATTGACCCCTGCCTGCTTGGCCAGCCCGCGAATCGAGCTAAAGGCCACGAGCGAAAGGTTATCCAGAAGCCACCGCGCAAAGGACCGAAGCGCGGGCGTACCTTGCGCACTTACCTGTGACAAGCGGTCTTTCAGCGTTTCATCGTTGCTCATCAAACCCTTACCTTCTGTTAATGCGTGCTGGCGTTCACGTCGCTGTCACATCCAATGCACTGTAAAAATACATTTGCTTAATCTATCGCAATAAAATAATACAAACGCATCATCGCGCAGGCAAGTGCTGATGTCACGTCACCCAAAGCGCGTCTTCAAGCAAGGACTACAGTCATGAAAAGTCATATCTTCGGCAGATCCACCAAAGGCGCGCTGCCGGTCGCCACCAAGGGGGATGGCTGCTATCTGATCGATGCGGACGGACGTAGATATCTTGATGGCTCGGGCGGTGCGGCTGTTTCCTGTCTGGGGCATTCAAATCAGGCTGTCCGCGCCGCCCTGCATGCCCAGATTGACCAGCTTGCCTTCGCGCACACCGGCTTTTTCACGTCCGATCCGGCAGAGCGTTTGGCCGATCGCCTGGTCGAGAACGCGCCGGCGGGCATAGATCGGGTATATCTTGTCTCTGGGGGCTCCGAAGCGGTCGAGGCATCGATCAAGCTCGCGCGGCAGTACTTTCTGGAAATAGGGCAGCCCAAGCGCCATCGCGTCATTGCCCGCCGCCAAAGCTATCACGGGAATACATTGGGCGCTTTGGCAGCTGGGGGGAATGCGTGGCGTCGCACCCAATTCGCGCCCCTGCTTGCCGACACCACCCATATCAGCCCCTGCTATGAGTACCGCGACCGGCAGGACGGCGAAACGCAAGAGGCCTACGGCCAGCGCGTGGCGAATGAGCTGGAAACCGAAATCCTGCGGCTTGGCCCTGACACGGTGATGGCCTTCCTCGCGGAGCCTGTCGTGGGTGCGACCTCTGGCGCGGTACCCGCGGTGCCGGGATATCTCAAGCGCATCCGCGAGATTTGCGATCAATATGGCGTGCTGCTGATCCTGGACGAGGTGATGTGCGGCATGGGCCGTACCGGCAAACTGTTCGCCTGCACCGAGGACGGCGTCGCCCCGGACATGATCACCATCGCCAAAGGTCTTGGGGCGGGCTATCAACCAATCGGCGCGCTGCTGACCTCGGCCGCCATCTATGATGCGATTGCAGCGGGCACCGGTTTCTTCCAGCACGGCCACACCTATATGGGCCACGCCATGGCGGCCACGGCGGCCAATGCCGTGCTCGGCGAAATTCTGGACCGCGATCTGCTGGCCCATGTCACCACCCAAGGCGACAAGCTTGACGCAGCACTAAAGGCGCAGTTCGGCGATCATGACAACATCGGCGATATTCGCGGGCGCGGGTTGTTCCGCGGGATCGAACTGGTTGCCGACCGCAGCACCAAAGCACCCTTCGATCCGTCCCGTGGCCTTGCCGCGCGGATCAAGAAGGAGGCCTTTGCCGCCGGTCTGATCTGCTATCCGATGTCCGGCACAATCGATGGTCAATATGGCGACCACGTGCTGCTCGCGCCGCCGTTTGTCATCGAGGACGCACAGATTGATGAGCTGGTGGGCAAGCTATCAACGGCCATCGACAAGGCGCTTGCCGCATGACCGCACTGCCCAGATTTATGGTCGCGCCGAATGGGGCGCGGCTGACCAAGGCGGACCACCCCGCCCTCCCCGTCACCATAGAAGAGACGGTCGCCTGCGCGCTAGCCTGCCATGCCGCGGGTGCCGATGGCCTTCATGCGCATGTGCGCGATACCGAGCAACGGCATGTTCTGGACCTCGGGCTTTATGCCGAGCTTCTGAGCGAGCTCGGCCAGCGCGCCCCTGACCTCTATGTTCAGATCACCAGCGAGGCCGCGGGCCGCTTTACCCCCGCAGAACAACGCCATCTTGTCGAAACCCTGAAACCGCGCGCCGTGTCGGTCGCGCTGCGCGAGATCACGGCCCGACAGGACGCAGCCGTCACCCGACGGTTCTTTGCCATGTGCGCCGAAGCGAAGATCGACGTTCAACACATTCTCTATGACGCCGCGGATATTGCCCATCTTGCCCGGCTTGTCGCGCAAGGTGATGTCCCCCACGACGGGCTGAAGACCCTGATCGTCTTGGGGCGCTATACCAGCGGCCAAACCAGCACACCCGCAGAAGTCGCAGCACTGGCACAAAGGCTAAAATCGGCCTTGCCGGCCGCCGACTGGGCCGCCTGCGCCTTCGGCCCTCAAGAAACCGCCTGCCTGATCGAGGCCATGCGCCACGGCGGCAAGACCCGGATCGGATTCGAGAACAACCGCTTGAACGCAGACGGACAAGTCGCGGCAAACAATGCCGAGAGGGTCACGGAACTGGTGACCCAGGCCAAGCGCGCTGGATTTGAGTGACCGTTATCGTGAGACGCAAGTGAAGCGGGTTCGGTGAGGGTCTTGAACGCTGTCTCGAAGCAACACCACACAGGCCCGCGGCCTTGATTGCGCATTCATCTGCAGATCTTGGGGATCCTAAAATTGGACGCAATGGTTTGAGGAATACGGGTGAGGTTTTGAAACCTCACCCCACAACTCCAATCAGCCACACTTACTATGGCCGCAGCTGCCGCAGGTCATGCAGCCTTCGACCATGCGCAGGTCGTATTGGCCGCAGCTGCTGCAGGCTTTGCCGCGGGGGGCGTCCAGGCCGACGACCTTGGCTTGCGGGTCGGATTTCAGCCCCTGCCCTTCGCCCGCGATAAAACCGGTTGCGATCAGATGTTGTTCGATCACGCCCCCGATGGCGGCCAGCATCGACGGGATGTATTTGCCGCGCATCCAGGCGCCGCCGCGCGGGTCAAAGACGGCCTTCAGCTCCTCGACGACAAAGGACACATCGCCCCCGCGACGGAACACGGCAGAGATCATGCGGGTAAGCGCGACCGTCCAGGCAAAATGCTCCATGTTCTTGGAGTTGATAAAGACCTCGAACGGACGACGATGCCCGCCGATCACCACATCGTTAATGGTGATATACAGCGCATGCTCGCTGTCGGGCCATTTGATCTTGTAGGTGGAGCCCTCAAGCTCTTCCGGGCGGTCCAGCGGATCGGACATATAAACGACCTCGCCGCCTTCCTCAGCGGTGGCTTGGGCTGCAACCTCGCCCGGGGCTGTATCGGCGCTTTCCGATACCGACAGAACCGATCCGGTCACGTCATTGGGACGATAGGTCGTGCAGCCTTTGCAGCCCTGATCCCAAGCGGCCATATAGACATCCTTGAACGCGTCAAAGCTGATGTCTTCGGGGCAGTTGATGGTTTTCGAGATGCTGCTATCGACCCATTTCTGTGCCGCGGCCTGCATCTTGACGTGATCCAGAGGGGCCAGCGTCTGCGCATTGACGAAATAGTCGGGCAAAGGCGCGTCGCCCTTCAGATCGCGCCACATCTGTACGGCGTAATCGACGACTTCTTCCTCCGTCCGGCTGCCATCCTTTTGCAGAACCTTGCGGGTGTAGGCATAGGCAAAGACCGGCTCGATCCCCGAGCTGACGTTGCCTGCATAAAGGCTGATGGTGCCTGTGGGCGCAATCGAGGTCAAAAGCGCGTTGCGGATGCCGTTTTCGGCAATGGCGTCGCGCACATCCTCATCCATCTGCTGCATGGTGCCGGAAGCCAGATAGGCGTCTGCCTCGAACAGCGGGAAGGCACCCTTTTCCTTCGCCAGATCGACGGAGGCCAGATAGGCCGCCCGCGCAATCGCCTTGAGCCACGCCTCTGTCTGCTCTGCCGCCGCGTCCGAGCCATAGCGCAGCCCCACCATCAACAAGGCATCCGCCAGACCGGTGACACCCAGACCGATGCGGCGCTTGGCTTTCGCCTCTGCCTGCTGTTCGTCAAGCGGGAATTTCGACACGTCAACGACGTTGTCCATCATGCGCACAGCGGTCGCGACCAGCTTGTTCAGCGCCTCGACATCCAGCTGAGGGTTGTCGCCAAACGGATCGGATACCATCCGCGCCATATTGATCGACCCCAGCAAACAGGCACCATAGGGCGGCAGCGGCTGTTCCCCACAGGGGTTTGTGGCGGCGATGGTTTCGCAATAGCTCAGGTTGTTGGCCTCGTTGATGCGATCGATAAAGATCACACCGGGCTCGGCGAACTCATACGTGGCTTTCATGATCCGGTTCCACAGATCACGGGCCTGAACGGTGCGATAGACCTTGCCGTTGAACTGCAGATCCCAGCTGGCATCGGCCTTGACCGCATCCATGAAAGGGTCTGTGATCAACACGGACATGTTGAACATCCGCAGCCGCGCGGGGTCGGATTTCGCGGCGATGAAGTCTTCGACATCAGGGTGGTCACAGCGCATTGTGGCCATCATCGCGCCACGGCGCGACCCGGCGGACATGATGGTCCGACACATCGCATCCCAGACATCCATAAAGCTCAGCGGGCCCGATGCGTCAGCAGAGACCCCCAGCACATCCGCGCCACGGGGACGGATGGTGGAAAAGTCATAGCCGATCCCGCCCCCCTGCTGCATGGTCACAGCGGCTTCTTTGAGCATATCAAAGATGCCGGCCATGCTGTCAGGCACGGTGCCCATGACGAAACAGTTGAACAATGTCACACGGCGCGCAGTACCTGCCCCGGCAGTGATGCGGCCCGCGGGGAGGAATTTGAAATCCTCCAGCGCTTCGTAAAATGCCTCTTCCCATTTTTCCGGTGCTTTTTCGACCTGTGCCAGATCACGGGCGATTCGCCGCCAGCTGTCTTCTACCGTCACATCGCGCGGCGTGCCGTCGGCATCTTTAAAACGGTATTTCATGTCCCAAATCTGTTCGGCAATGGGGGCGGCAAATCGTGACATATTCGATTCCTTGAGGGCTGTTTGGGAAGGTGTTCACCATACCCCAAATCAAAGCGCAAGCACAACAGGTTGAAGAAAGTGTGTATTAGAATACATGATGCTGTAGCAGCGACGGAGGATTCTGTGAAAAATCATATACATCTCATCAAGTTGTCCGTCGGCACGGAAACCGTCGATGATCTGGCCGCATGGCAGGAAAAAAAACGCGTGCAAACCGAGGACGGTTTTCCCCGCCACGTGACCCGCATGTGGCCCAAACGCGAACCCGAGATTCTGAACGGCGGGTCGATCTTCTGGGTGATCAAAGGTGTGATCCAGTGTCGTCAGAAAATCCTGCGTCTGGACGAGACGTCGGGCGCGGACGGCGTGCGCCGCTGCGCGATCGTGCTGGACCCCAAGATCATCCGCGTGCAAGGCAGCCTCAAACGCCCGTTTCAGGGGTGGCGCTACCTTGCGCCGC
>CERE01010864.1_pt1 | contig 11119 bp, 8 predicted proteins | sample 530911 | NCBI WGS metagenome assembly CERE01 (sample SAMEA2621092, study PRJEB7988) | marine metagenome | biome: marine biome (ENVO:00000447); feature: mesopelagic zone (ENVO:00000213); material: "saline water (ENVO:00002010), including plankton (ENVO:xxxxxxxx)" | depth 800 m
CCCTCAGCCACCAGGTCCACCGCGATCTTCACCGCCGCTGGAGGAGTGCGCTTGGCGTTGCGAGTTTGGAGGATGAACAACCGGCCATTCTCGATGGTGAATTCAATGTCCTGAGCGTCCCGGTAATGGGTCTCCAACCGCGCGGCTAGTTCCATCAACTGGCCGGAAGCTTCTGGCATAACCTCCGCCAAGGCGGAGATGGGTTGGGGGGTGCGCACACCGGCTACAACGTCCTCGCCCTGGGCATTAGGCAGGAACTCACCGTAGATTTTGCGCTCTCCCGTTGCCGGGTTTCGTGTGAAGAGCACGCCGGTTCCGCTGGTGGGGCCGAGGTTGCCGAAAACCATGGCCATGATGGTCACCGCTGTGCCCATGTTGTGGTCGATGCCGTTGTGGTTGCGGTAAAAGATGGCCCTTGGGTTGGTCCAACTGCGAAAGACCGCCTCGGTGGCATGCAACAATTGGTCCCAGGGGTCGGTTGGAACATCGTTTCCGGTGGCCTGGCGAATCGCGCTTTTGAAGTCCGTAATCACATCGTTGAGCGATTCGGGAGTAAGTTCGTGGTCCTGGGCTACTCCAGCGCTTTCCTTATGGTGGGAGAGGATCTTCTCGAAAACACCCGGCTCCACTTCCATTACCACGTCGGCGTATATCTGGAGAAACCGGCGATGCGCGTCCAGCGCCGTTCGTAAGTCTCCCATCTCCAAGGCTAGGCCCTGGGCGATGGAGTCGTTGATGCCCAGATTGAGAATCGTATCCATCATTCCCGGCATGGAAACCCGGACGCCGGAACGGACGGAAACCAAGAGGGGGCGTTCCACGGAGCCGAACTTTCGGCCCATCGCCTCTTCCACCTGACCTACGCTGCCGCGGATAATACCTTCGAGTCCATCGGGCAACCGGTTGCCCAGGTCAAAATATTCCAGGCACGATTCGGTTGATATCACAAAGCCAGGGGGGCCGGAAGCCCAAGCCGGAACATTTCGCACAGGTTGCTTCCCTTGCCGCCCAAAAGGGCGGTCATGGAAGCGTCCCCTTCGCTAAATTGGTAAACTGGTTTCTTCAGCACCGGTCTGCCAGTCGCCATCTCCTACCTCCTCCCTGGGCGTACCCTGCGGCTCTGAGTGGAACGCCGTTGCGGCCAATATTTAGTTCAGGGGGACCGAGAGCGATTATAGCCCATTCCCATTGCTCGTAAATCACCGGCTATACTAGGATGTGCAAAGCCAGGAATAATGATTTAACAATCGCGCCAACTGAACGAGCGGAGTACGACAAATGAGAGTCGGCGTCATATCGGACACACATAACCCCAGTGTTGGGGCGGAACCGCCGCCGGAAGTGGCGGCCGCGTTTCAGGGCGTGGACGTGATTATCCATGCGGGGGATATTTACGTTCCCTCATGCCTCGACTGGTTAGAGGAAATCGCACCGGTCTACGCCGTTGAACTGGGCGCCAACGCTCAATTCAAAGAAGATGCTCGTGTGATGGACAGAAAGAGAGTCCTACATCTGGAAGGACACACCATCGGCTTGACACACGATCTGTTGGTGCCGGGTATGGCTCAAGAAATAACCGAGCATAGCCCCTTAGCCAAGCATTTCCCGGCGGACGCCGACCTGTCCACGGCCCTTGAAACGGTATTCCATGCAGCGGTCGACGTCGTTATATTCGGCCACACCCACTATGCGGTAGTCGAGGAGTACCAAGGGATCTTGATGGTGAACCCCGGAAGCCCCAGCCTTCCGAAGCAACTGCGGCGACTGGGCCAAGTCGCTATCTTGGAGCTGGAACCGCACTTCAAGAGCGCTGAGATACTGGACCTTTCCACATTCAGTTAGTCACCGGTTCGTCATCCCGGCCCTTCGGCAGAAGGGGGATCCAGTTAACGCTCCCCTGGATTCTAGATTGCGCCGGAAAGACGACGGTGGGGCATTGATGTCATTCCGACCGTAGGGAGGAATCTGAAGATGGGCGGGGCGACGCCGCCCCGTTCCTCGGAATCCTTCATACTGGTTGGCACCAGCACCACAGCCCACGAAAATGGGCGGTTCGTGTCACTCCGATCCTTCGGCGGAAGGAGAGGGGTCTCATGCCTGGTTGTAGCGGTCCCCTGAGATTCCTCGCCGCCTTCGGCCGGTGCCGGAATGACGAAGTGGGTGGCCGAAGGTTGGCAATTCTATTTTCGGAGCAATGACAGGATGGAACCTGGACATATTACGGGGTGTTCAACCGCCGCGGTTCATAGCAAATCTCAGTAAATGATCTGCTCCTCGACTAAGCGATTTGTCTCATGCTCAGACAGGCCTAATAGCTCCTGATAGACATATTCGTTGTGCTGGCCCAGGATAGGCGCTTCGGTAAAAATGGGCTCCTCCCCGCCCTCGAATCGCCAAGGGAGGCCCGGCAGTTCCCTCAGTTCTCCATCCCTTGTTTGAATCTGGTTGATGTACCCCACTTCTCGCAATTGCGATTCATTGAATACCCGGCAGATGTCCAGAGACGGCCCGGAAGGCACCCCGGTCTCTTGTAATCGCCGCGTCGCCTCATGGTCCTCGAGTAGCGATGTCCACTGGGTGATGGCGGCGTCCAGTTTCTCCTGATGCTTCCGCCGCCCATCAGCGTTGTCGAACCTGGGGTCTACCGCCAGGTCCGGCCTTTGGATAACAGCGCAAAGCGACTGCCACTCCTCGTCGTTGGTGACTGCGATGGCAACCCAGCGGTCGGCGCCCACGCAGTGATAAACGCCGTGGGGTGCATACCGGGCATCCCGGTTCCCCATGGGTTCCGGCACGCGATGGTTCATCTGGTAGTCCAGGATCGCTCCCGGGATACCGGCGGTGAGCGCCTCGGCCATGGAGAAATCGATATACTGCCCCTGCCCGGTCAGCGCCCGGTTATTCAGCGCGGCGGCGGTAACCATCGCCAACTCCATGCCCACCCAGGGATCGGCCCACAAGCCGCCGGGCACGGGTTCACCCCCGGGATTTCCCGATATGGAGTTCCATCCGGTGTAGTGCTGCAACAGGCTGCCGTAAGCAACGTAGTCTTTATGCGGCCCGAAATGCCCCGTACCGGATGAGGACACCATGATTATGTCGGGCCTGGCGGCGCTTGCGGCCTCATAGCTCAACCCGAGCCGATCTATTACGCCTACGGCGAAGTTCTCGATGACGACGTCGGAAACGGCGATTAACTGCTTGACCAGTTCCAATCCCTCTGGACTGGAGATATTCAGGGCACAGTACAGCTTGGACTGGTTGTATGCCTGAAAGGCCGGCCCTCGGGTAGAGGGGTCAGGCCGGCGGCCGCTGCCCACCTTGATCACCTCGGCGCCCATCGCGGCCATGAAGCGAGTCGCAGTGGGGCCGGCGATGATCCAACTGAGGTCTACGACTCTCACGCCGTCCAGAGGAAGGTCACTCATTGGTCATTCCAGTTTCTCTAGGATAGATTCGTTGTGCTCGCCCAGAAGCGGGGCCGGCCGCGCCGCCAGCGGCAGTCCAGTGTTCGAGAATTTGTAGGCCGCTCCCGGGTATTTCAGGGCCCCAGCAGCCGGATGCTCTATCTCGACAAAGAATTCTCGATGGGCCAGTTGATCATCATTGAACAGGTCCAAGACAGTGTTGACCGGGAAGCAGGGGATCCGTTGCTCCTGCCCCCATCGGGCGATCTCATGTTTAGAATAATTGCTGCTCCACTCGCTTAGCAGTTTCCACAGCGCGGGAGAGTTCTTCTGCCGCGCGTCCCGGGTGGAATACCGCTCTTCGGTAGCCCAGGCCGGGTTATCCATTACCCCTAGCCATCGCTCCCACTGCACATCCTCTCTGGGAGAGATGGCCACGTAGCCGTCATTACAAGGCAATATTCCGCCGATAGCGCTAACCATACCCGCCGCGGCCGCCTCTTCCACCTTTCTCGCGTCTCTGGGAGGGGCAGGCCTGCCGTAGGCGCAGTTGGCCAGGCCGCTGATGAGTTGATTCACCATCGCCTCAAAGGACGAGATGTCGATGCGGCAACCCTTGCCGGTTATCCGTTTCCGGTACAAGGCCATCAGCGTCGCGGTTGCGGCGGCCATTCCGCCCACCAACTCAGCTTGATGCCCGCCCGCCCGAATCGGCGGGTTACTATCGGGATTTTCAACCGCTCCCAGTAGCCCATGGGCATGGCCGCTCATATGATAAAGGACCAAGTCCGTCGCCTTGAAGTATTTGTATGGGCCTCGGTTGCCAAAGGGAGTGACCGATGTAAAGATGAGGCCGGGATTGATGGTTTTCAAGGTTTCGTAGCCTAGGCCATGGGCTTCCAAAGAGCCGGGTGGAGGGTTTTCGACAACGATGTCGGCGCCGGCCGCCAGGCCTTTGAAAGCTTCAGCCCCGTCCGGCGAAGCCAGGTCCAAAGAGACTCCATACTTATTGGCGTTCATGGCCAGGAACAGGCCGCTCTTCTCCGGATGTGGGCTATCGCTAGGGAACGGCCCCATGCGCCGAGCCTCATCTCCCTCCAGAGGTTCCACCTTGATGACTTCCGCGCCCATTTGGGCCAAGATCTTAGCGCAATATGGCGCGGAGATACCTTGGCCAACATCGAGAACCCGCACTCCTGGCAATAAACCGGCTACCATTAACAACCCTTGTTTCCGGAATTACAATAAACGGCTAACGGCTGGGCCGTCAGACAGCAGGAATTGTACTTCTATCCGAATAAATGTTAAATGACGGTATAGTTGCGTGTTATGGAAAGTAGGTACCAAATCCTAGGAGATATCACCGTCCTGGACTTGAGCCAGGGAGTGGCCGGGCCTTTTTGCGCCAAACTCCTGGCCGGATTAGGCGCTGAGGTCGTCAAGGTCGAGCCGCCTGGAACGGGAGACCCCTCCAGACGGTCGGAGCCGTTCCTGGACGGCCGCCCCGCCCTGGAGAATAGCGCTCTCTTCGCCTACCTCAACACCAGCAAAAAGAGCGTAACCCTAGATTTGGGCCTGGCGAAGCATGCCCAAGTCCTGAAGCGGATGGCTCAAGATTGCGACATCTTGGTGGAGAGCTTTGCCCCCGGCTATCTGGATTCGATGGGACTGGGGTACGACAATCTGTCCGAAGCCAATCATGGTCTGATTTATGTTTCCGTTACTCCCTTCGGCCAGTCGGGCCCTTACCGTGATTACAAAGGGTCGGACATCGTCGCCCAGGCAATCGGCGCGTTGATGTACACCATCGGCCTCCCGGATAGAGAACCGTTGAAAGTGGGCGGAGAGGCGGCGCTCTACACCACCGGCATAAGCGCCTTCTCCGCCGCCATGCTAGCCCTTCACGTCAGAGACACCCAGGGCTTCGGGCAACACGTGGACATTTCCGCGATGGACTGCATGACAGTGGCTCAGATCCATTCTTCCATCCACTACCAGTTCGGACGCACCCCGGTGCGGCGGGAAACCAATCTGGTTCAGGCCAAGGACGGTTGGGTCAGCCCTGGACTGGACATCGGGGTGCAAGCGGGTACTTGGCCCAAGGTCTGCCAGTTAATGGGGGTCCCCGAATTGACGGACGACCCCCGGTTCTCCACTCCGGAGGGTCGCCGGGCGAATCAGCAGGAATTGCTGGGCGTTGTGGGTGAATGGGCCGCCACCAAACCCAAAGAGGAGATCTACCACACGCTCCAAGGGCTGCGGACCATCACCGGCTACGTGGCCACGGTGGAAGACCTGCTGGCGTCCCGGCAATTTGCCCACCGGGAGTTCTTCCGGATGGTAGAAGACTCCGAGTTAGGAGATGTCGTTCATCCCGGTGCGCCATTCCGGATCGACGACACTATTTGGCAACTGTCCCGCGCCCCCCGTTTGGGCGAGCATAACGAGGAAGTGTTGGGCGGACGTCTGGGCTTGTCGCCAGAGGAATTGACCCAGCTATTCAGTGGGGGCAGGGCATAAAATGGGCGCGGAGCGGAACGAGATCGGGCCCGCATTGGACGGACTGCGCGTTCTGGACCTGACCCAGGTAGCGGCAGGCCCATACTCAACCATGTTGCTCGCTTTCATGGGCGCTGAAGTAATCAAGGTGGAATCCTGCTCGCGTATGGACATCAACCGGGGCAGAGCCAGACCGGCGCCTGGCGACACCCGGGTCTATCCCGGCGGCGAGCCCGGCGAACGTCCGTGGAACCGGGCCGCCCACCACGTCCACCGAAACATCAACAAGCTGTCGGTCACCCTGGATCTGGGCGCTCCCCGAGGGAAGGAGCTATTCCTTGACCTGGCACGGATCTGCGATGTGCTGGTGGAGAACTATCGAGCATCTGTCATGGACCGGCTGGGACTGGGATACGACGCGGTTTCCCAAGCTAATCCTCAGCTTATCTACGTGAAGATCAGCAGCCAGGGGGACAGCGGACCAGAAAGAGATTACGGGTCGCTGGGTTCCACTCTGGAACAGACAGCAGGCCTGGCATCGGTTACCGGATACGAAGGCGGGCCGCCGCTGATGACCAACGAGACCTACCCGGACCCGGTGGTAGGAATCCTGGCGTTCGGAGCTTTGATGGCCGCTCTACGGCAGCGCCGCGCCACGGGACGGGGATGTTTGGTGGACCTGTCTCAAAGAGAGGTCACCTCAATGCTGTTGGGAGAGGCTTTCTTGGACTACTCAGCCAACGGCCGAGTTGCGGGAACCATGGGCAACCGGCATTGGGACATGTCTCCCCATGGAGTCTATCCTTGTTTGGGCGACGACATGTGGGCGGCGATCTCGGTTAGTGCCGAAGATGAGTGGTTGGGGCTGTGCCGGTGCATCGGTCAGCCTCAATTGGCAAGCGACTCCCGGTTCCAAGACCTGGAGTCGCGCCGCCGCAACCAGGCGGAATTGGACCAGATAATCTCTACCTGGACCCTGGAAAAAGAGCATTATCAGGTCATGCACATGCTCCAAGCGCACGGTGTGCCCGCCGGAGCGGTACTCAAGGCCAATGAGACCCTAGCTGACCCGCACCTGGAGGACAGGGGATTCTGGGACGTTGTGGATCACCCCGAGGCGGGGACCTACAAGCAAACGACAACACCTTGGATCCTATCCAAGAACCCCAGACTACCGGCCATCGCCGCTGCCGGGCTTGGGGAGCACAATTTCCAGGTGTTCAACGGATTGTTGGGCCTCTCGCCGGGCGAGATAGACGACCTGGTAGAAAGCGGCATAGCCGGTTACACGCCGTCGGACGGCGCGTAACCGGGCATCACAAAAGTGGTTGCCGATCTTGGTTATGTCAACAAATACTCGGCCTCAACCATGCCCGGTTCCTAACTTAACAGATGGGATGTAATTTAATGACCGAACCAACGGCAGATCTCCATTCATACCTGGAATCCTTGGCGAGAACCAGTTCGGAACGCTGGACGGTGTCGGCCTGCGGGGTCACCGCCAGCAGGCAGAACATACCCGCGCTGCTGCATAAGGACGCTTACGCGCCGGAATCCAGCGCCATGCCCGTGCTGCTGATCTCGGGGCTATCAGGTCAAGGGGAAGACGTGCCATTGGCCCGGCGCGTTCTTGAACTATTTCAAGCGTCAGGCAGCCCTTTGGCCGATCGAATCGGACTTTCTGCCATCCCGAATTGTAACCCTGATGGTATTCGAGACATGTCCACCGGCTATCCACCCACCGGCAATTTTTTCTACGATGCCGAAGAGCCGGAAAAACGTTACCTGTGGCGGTGGATATGTTTTCAAGGGCCTAGCTTGATTTTGGAGTTGAACTCCGGGGAATCTGTGCGTTGGCAAACCAACGACGCCGGAGCCGGCCTGGCATCGGACTTGGCGGGTTCCGTCGACACCGTGGAAAACGGATCGCTTTTGGCAGCCTTGGGCACGGGTTCGCCGGACGGTCTGGGGCAGATACCGGGCTTGAGGTTGACGACTCCGCCGGATAGTCTGGGTGATGAGCTGGGACGGTTGTGGAACGTGCTCCAACACCAACCGGACCTGGGGGGAGCTTCACCAGCCGGCCAGGCGCTAGAAGCACGAGCCGCGCGCTCCTATATGGAGGTGGCCCGGACTCTGGCCAAGGTCTATGGATATCAGTTGGACCCGGTCAATTACACCCAAGGCGTCGGCATCAGCGGCCGGCTCCGGTTGCACGAGTTGAGCAATAGCGGGGAATCACCGGCGCCCGGAATCGTCCGGTTGGTTGAGCCTTATGTCTCCGGTTCCGTGGCGATGTTCGGTGAGCGGGCCAGCGGAGCGAACCTAGCGGGGTTGATCTGGGGCCGGGAATTATCGGAAGCCACCGGCGACCGGCGCTACTCCGATCTGATCGTCGACGTGGCCAACCGCTATCGTCCGGGCGTTGACGGCGGCGCGCCGCCGCCTTGCGACCCCGACTTCCGCACCGAGGATATGTTTATGGCCGGGGCGATGCTGGGCCGGGCCTTCGAGATTACCGGCGAGGATCGGTATCTGGACCTGCTGGTCAAATTTATTGTCGACGGCGGCATCCAGCAAGAAAACGGACTATTCTGGCATTGCCGCCCGGCGCATTTCTATTGGGGCCGGGGTAACGGCTTCGCGGCCATGGGCTTGACCGAGACCTTGACCTTTCTGCCCGAGAATTTTCCGGGCCGTGACACTATCGCGGCGATGTACCGGAAATTGCTGGACGGTCTGGTCAAGATCCAAAACCCGTCGGGAATGCTCACGGAGGTGTTGGACGTCCCCGGCTCGTACCAAGAGCTGACCGCTACCTGCATGTTGGGTTACTCCTTGGCCAGAGGACTGCGCCGAGGCTGGTTAGGGCCTTCCTATCAGGCGCCGCTGGATCTGGCGTGGCGAGGGGTTTCCCAGCGTATCGACGGCGAGGGAAACGTAGTGGACGGTTGCGCCAGCACCGGAGTCCAGGCATCGACGGACGAGTACCTGGACCGGCCGGCTGTTTTCGGCTTTGACGATCGCACCGGCGGCATGGCCTTGTGGTTCGCCATCGAGATGCAATTGCATCAAGGCTGAAGCCAATTTCGGGTCAGCTCATCCAGTCGGCCACCCGCTCGGCGATCATTATGGTGGTTGCGTTGGTGTTGGCCCGTATGCAGTCTGGCAATACCGAAACGTCCACCACCCGTAACCCCTCCAATCCCCGGACGTGGCAATACTGGTCCAAAACCGCCATCGGGTCAGAATCGGGCCCCATCTTGCAGGTGCCGGAGATGTGCTGGGTGGTGGTAACGTTGCGCAGCAGCCACTGGTCCAGAGTATCGTCGGAAACCAAATCATCGGCTGTAGGGGTGATGCACTCTTCGATTATGTCCTTGTAGACGTCGTGCTCCAAGAACCCCAAACACATCCGAACCCCTTCACGCAGCCGTTCCCGGTCCCAGGGGTCTTGCAGGTACCGGTAATCGAGAAACGGTTGCACGTGAGGGTCGGTGGACGCTAGCTTCACTTCACCGGCTCCCACAGCAAGTTCGAGAACGCAGGTGAACCGGATCCCTTCGCCCTCGGCGGGGTCACCCCCCATCGGCGAAGAGAAAGAGGAGGCCAAAATCTGCATGTCATTGCGGTCGCTGGAGCCCTTGGCGGTATAGCGCAAGGCTAGCTGGGTGCGCGGCGCTTCGGGGTCCAGTGGAAAATCTTTATTGACCCGCACCGGCACCCTTACATTGGGGTGGTCTCTCAAGTTCTGACCAACACCAGGCGAGTCTAGCAGAACCGGAATGCCCATTTCCCGCAGGTGCTCCGCCGGCCCGACCCCGGACAGCATCAGCACCTGTGGTGAGCCGATACCCCCGGCGCTGAGGATAATTTCCTCACCCTCTACGATAAAGGTTTCGTCTCCGCTCTCCACCTCCACGCCGGTGGCGCGGTTGCTTTGGAATATGATCCTCCGCACCGTAACACCGGACCGAACGGTCAAATTCAGACGGTTGCGCACCGGGTTCAGATAGGTTAGGGACGTGCTCATGCGAACGCCGTCGGGATTGTTCATGGGGATAGGTCCGACGCCCCCAGAGTCTGGGTGATTCATGTCCGGGTCGTCGGGGTAACCGTTGTCCAGGCAGGCCTGGTAAAAAGCGACTTGAGCGGGAAGCCAAGTCTCCCGCTTGTGGCGGCGCACCGGGATTGGGCCATCGAAGCCGTGAAAGTCGTCTTTTATGTCCGTGTCCGTTTCCTGTTTTCTGAAGTAGGGCAGCGTCTTAACGAAAGACCATTCGTCGTTGCCCCATGATGCCCAGTTGTCGTAGTCTTCGGGAACGCCTCTCAGGAAAACCTGGCCGTTGATGGCGCTGGAACCGCCCACAACCCGGCCCCTTGGCACGGGCATCGTTACGCCTTGCTCCTCGGTCGCCTTGCCTGAGAAAGCCCAGTTATGCGGCGCGTCCACCGCCGAAGCCGCTTGGTTATAGCCGTACTTCAGGTCGTCGGGATAAACTTCAAAGTTCGGATAATCCGGACCCGACTCTAGCAACAGGACCGAGCGGTTGGGGTCATCCGTCAAGCGGGTAGCTAGAACACATCCCGCCGAACCCGCCCCGATGATAACTACGTCATACTTCATAACTCTTCCTACCTTGATGTCACGTTTACAGCTGAATCAACCCAACATGGAGATTCTCGTCGCGGCGATATTACCCGGAAAGTCCAAGGATTGTCTACTTCTGACCGGGAGGGGTCTCAAAACCGGTAAGATGGTCAAATACTGCGCAGATAAAACAAACCGCGTTGTCTCAATCACAGCTGATTGGTGGTGGGCACTCTCGGGAGGTAAATAAATGAAAAAGGGGGAACTCATCGGCGGGTACAGCGATTCACGTCTTGCGGTCTCACTTTTTCTGGGATCCCTGGCTTTCCTCGTGTTGGTTGCATGTAGCGAGTCAACCGCGCCAACTGCAATATCCGTACCGCTTGATGCGGCGGCGAACCTGGTTCCGGCGCGTGAGCCCTTGGCCACATTAGCGCCCATTTCGGAACCGGACGCAAGTTCCAAGACCCAACCCGTACCCACGGCGGATAACAATCCAACCCTGTCCGTTCCGACGCTTACGTCCAAGGTTGCGGAACGCTCCGCATCGACATGCCCGGAGGGTTCCGATGCTCAACCTGAACCGGCTGCGGAAATTGCCACCACGTTCCCTGATGCAGCC
>CERE01108245.1_pt1 | contig 10981 bp, 8 predicted proteins | sample 530911 | NCBI WGS metagenome assembly CERE01 (sample SAMEA2621092, study PRJEB7988) | marine metagenome | biome: marine biome (ENVO:00000447); feature: mesopelagic zone (ENVO:00000213); material: "saline water (ENVO:00002010), including plankton (ENVO:xxxxxxxx)" | depth 800 m
ACCACTAAGCTATATCCACCTGTAAAAAATTTTAATTATTTCTTGGTTTTCACTCCACGTGTAAGTTTACCCCAAGGAGTACGAGGATGACGACCTCCATCAGTACGTCCTCCATGAGGATGATCAACGGGGTTCATAGCGATTCCTCGAACTGTTGGACGAACACCTAACCAACGGGCTGAACCAGCTTTTTTCAAAAAATTGTTTTTGTGTGAAATATTTCCGGCTGTACCTACTGTAGCAAGACACTTAGAGTTTAGGTCAAAGAAATGTCCTGAAGGAGCTTTTATGAGAACAGTCTTTTTACCGTCGTTTCTAACTACTCTGCAACTTGTACCAGCTGAACGAGCTAACTTAGAACCCTCTCCGGGCTTCATCTCAACATTATGAATTAGTGAACCTGTAGGTATAGTTAATAATTCTACTCGGTTACCGGACATAGGTTTTGCATTGCCACCAAAATATAAAAAAGAGTTTTTTACACTATTAAGGCTCGAGGGGGCATAGAAATAAAGGCTAGTACCTAAAGAGTCTACAGGAAGTCTCATCAAAAGTAAATCATTAGAACGTGTAGGATCATACACACGTTTCTCTACAATTCCTTTCAATGAATATTTACCTAAAGTATCATCCAAAAAACGTTTTTTCTTTTTGTGCCCGCCTCCCATATGAAAAACAGTTGTTCTACCAGTATGGTTTTTACCAGCTGTTTTAGAATATCCGACTTTTAGTAACCGTTCTTTGGAACTAAGAAGGAGAGGTGTAAGTCTCATGTTAGCAAACTTGAATTTTAATTTATTTTACATCCTTTTATGTGATACGTTTACTATGGATCTAGTAGGAAACCAATGATCTATAGATATATCTTTTTTCGAATCTGAAAAAGAAGGTTTATCGGTAGAGTGAAGAATTCTAGATAAACTCTGTTCAACGGAATAAACAAGATTTTCACATTCGCAAGAAGAACTGATGGTTATTTGAAAAACTGTAGGCAAAAAGTTGTTTTCTAAAAATTGTTCTTGGGATTGATGAACATGAGGAGAAGATTTTACTGAAAAACGTTTTTTGCTGGATTGTTTTAATGGGACTAATGACAATTTGATATGTACAGTAGAACCATTATGGGAGAATAAGAAACTAGATTTGCTACAAACAGATCCTAACGAACTAAAAACTTTTTGGTAATAGTCGTAGAGAGCTCTCGCTTCTAGTAAATTTTTGTGAACATTTTCTCCGGGGAATTTAACTGAGATAGAACTGCTGTACATAATCAAAGATGCTGGGTTTAATTTTAATTCGCATAAAATAACAGGTGGGAGGGAAAGAGAGAAAGCTTTTTAATTATTAAACAATTTTCAATTTCCCCCCCGTGAAACTAACTAGTTCGAAGTCCTTATTCTAACAATTTGAAATCATTTGCATCACTAGATTTCTTTCTTGAAAAAGGATCATTTAGATGATCTTTGTAAAGAAGAGAGAAATAGTAGTTATCAAATTGTGTTGCAAAAGGAAGGAGTACGAAAAAGAAGGCAAAATAGTAAACAGTAGCTATTTGTCCGCATTCTACCCAAGGTGTTTCGACATGATTACTACCTACCCATCCCAACAGAAGGCAGTCTACCACAAAAGTCCAGAAAAGTATTGCAAATACTGGTCTATTGTCTCCACTTCTGACAATTGGTTTAGATACTAAAGGAAGAAGATAAAGAGCTCCTACCGCAAGACCCATAGTTAATACACCAGGGGCTTTATATGGAATTGAACGTAGTATAGCGTACATTGGAAGGAAATACCATTCTGGTACGATACTAGGCGGAGTTACCATTGGGTTAGCTGGAACGTAATTATCTGGATGTCCTAGTACCTCAGGATAAAAGAAAACGAAGAAGAAATACACTATTAGATAAAGATTAACACCAACTAAATCTTTTACATAGTAGTAGGGGTAGAATGGTATAGTATCCTTAGACTCTACTCCAAGTGGATTATTAGCACCGTGTTGGTGTAGGACGATTAGATGTAAAGCTGATAAACCTACAATAACGAATGATAGAAAATAATGGAGACTATAGAATCTGTTAAGAGTTGCGTTGTTTACGGCAAATCCACCCCATATCCATTCTACAACATCTTTTCCAAAGAATGGGATAATAGAAAAGAAATTTGTGATAACTGTTGCTCCCCAAAAGCTCATTTGTCCCCAAGGAAGAACGTAACCTAGAAACGCAACTGCCATCATTAGTACATAGATCGTACATCCGATCCACCACACACCTTGGCGTGGATAAACATATGACCCATAATAAAGGCCTCTGAATATATGAGCATAAACAACCATAAAGAATAGTGATGCTCCGTTTGAATGCATGTATCTTAGTAACCATCCGTACTGAAGATCTCTCATAATATGATCTACGCTGTTAAAAGCAAGTTCGATATGAGGTGTGTAATGCATAGCCAGGCTTATACCTGTAATAAGTTGAATAACCAGAGCTAATCCAGCTAAAACTCCAAAATTCCAAAAGTAATTAAGGTTTGTTGGAGCTTTGTAGCTAACGAGCATTTGGTTTACCATAGAAAAAGATGAATAATGATTTAATCGCATATTGAGAAAAGCTCGTACTTACATTTAATATATTTTAAAGGTTCAGCGTAGGTGTATTGGGATTCGAACCCAAGACCAGCAGATTAAAAGTCTGATGCTCTACCACTGAGCTATACACCCTTGGCCGAATTATTGAAAAGACACTATTCAGAAAGCTTAATTAAAGCTTTTTTTAAACATTGGCCTTGTACTAGTTTATTTCTAGTATTTCGGAATCGGGATTGTACATTTTTAAATGGAAACAGTCCGATGAAAGCTGATCTGTATGCAGACAGCGTATTTACATGAGGGACCGAAGAGTTTAAGCTTTTTAAATCTAGTAAAAGAGTAGAAGATTTATATCTAAACAAGGTAGAACTGTTATAAGATTTTATAGAACTTCGTCTGAGAACTGCATAATTTTGATAACCATAACTTTTATTTAATAATCCCTGAGCTTTCTCAGTAGCCTTGAATCGATGCTCAGATTTACCTTTTCCGAAGTAAATATAAGTTGTCCAGGGATTAGATCCTATAGAAAAAGAACGTAAAGAATATCGGGAACGACGGCCGCCTTTTACAGTTCTAGAGACTCTTCTTGAATAAACAACCTCATTATCTAAAATAAAGTTATCTGTGTCCGAAGTATTTTCTATATAATTCGTATTTGAAATTACAGGAGTAATAAAGTCGGAGCGTTGTAATCTCGTCTTCTGAGTTCTTAGATCTGTGGATAAGTTTTTATGCATCTCTGATGAAATTTTTAAAACGCTTAATTAAATTTAGATACGATTTTTGTTAATCTTCTTTGTTGCTCTTTGTCCTGATTGTTTGAAAGTATTGATAAGTCGCTATGTGCTAAAGAAAAGAAGGCGTCTTCTTTTAAATGCGCATTGTAAGTACCTGATACATAAGGGTTTAATTCAGGATTAAATAAAGATGATGAAGGTTTAGAACCAGCAGAAACTACAAGTGCTGAAAGTTTAAGGATCTCTTCTTGTTCTTTATGAACAGAAACCTCTTCTTTAAAATTGTCTAAGGTTGAAAGAAGTTTGTTTCTAAGGTTAGTCTCATGAGTAGAGAAAAAATCGTTGGCAGAAGGACCTAACTTAGTAACAGCTACATATGAAAATATTAAAAATGTACCTGCAACAAGTAATGCTGGATCTGCTACTAAGATTTCTTTAGATGCAAGACCTATAAATAAAAGAGCACCTGCATATACGAATCTTAAAAGGCTAACGTCTGTGAACATGAAAGTATTATAATAGATATAAAATTAAGTTTAAATATAAAAAATTTGAATTACCAAACTAGGAACCACCAGTTTAGATATTGAGAACGTGTGACTGCTAATATTTTAATAGGCATAAATCCGTGGTTAGTACCGCAAATCTCACTACACTGTCCATAAAATGTACCTGTATGATTAATAAACATTGAAAGTTGGTTTAGTCGACCTGGAACTGCATCCATTTTTACTCCAAGAGAAGGCACGGCCCATGAATGTAAAACATCAGCTGAAGTAACTAGCATTCTTATATGTGTATCTACAGGAAGTATTAGTGGGTTGTCAACCTCTAGAAGTCTAAGTTGACTCCAATCATCAAAATCCGCATCGTTGACCATAAAACTGTCAAAAGCTACGTGACCACCATCTGATTCAGATAGTGTAGAGTTTGCATCCATGCTTCCGTAAAAATCACTATATTCATAAGACCAGTACCACTGATGACCGATTGCTTTTACTGTAATCTCAGGCTCTATACCTTCATCCATAGAATAAAGAAGAGCAAATGTAGGAAGAGCAATAACTAGAAGAATTAAAGTAGGTGTAACCGTCCAAATTACTTCAATAAGTGTACCATGAGTAACATTTGTAGGACGTTCATTTGAGGAAACTCTAAATATGTAAACTGTGATAAAAAGCATCCAGCATACAAATCCTAGGATAACAAAAATAAAAAACATGATATCATTATGTAAATTTGTTATACCTTCCATTATAGGAGTATAACCGTCTTGCATGAAAAGCTTACCTTCTTGTATAAAAGTAGAAGTAGATTCATACAAACCTTCATTTCCCCAAAGGATAGAAACTGCTTTAAAAATATCTGAAAGCATAGCTATCTGTAAACAATTAATTAGATTTAGTAAGTTATAAGTTGTTGCTATATAAAGCTAGTTCGCCTATAAACGAAGAGTGTACATGAAAATATCGAGTTCGAATGTGGATCGGACCTCTTGAACGTTTATTGAACTAGCAAAAAAGAAAACATTGAGTTGTATCAATATAAAAAGAATTGGGAGGATTTCAGTATTTGTATGCAGGATCTTCACAGACCTCAACACCAAACCTGTAAAATATTAATATTTCTAGCAGTAGTCTACTGCCACCCCTCTTTATAATTTCTATACAGATGATAGAAAAACATAGAATTTGTTTTAGAGCTGCCTTCTTGCTTATATGCTTTCAGCAATTATGCATTATATACGTAGCTACACAGCAATGCTTTTGGCAAAACAACTGTTACACCATTGGTATACTTATCTCGGTCCTTTCGTACTAGAGCTCAAACTCTTCAATTCTATAACACTAACGGTAGATAGGAACCGAACTGTCTCACGACGTTCTCAACCCAACTCGCGTACCACTTTCATCGGCGAACAGCCGAACCCTTGGAATCTTCTACAACTCCAGGATGTGATGAGTCGACATCGAGGTGCCAAGCGACCCCGTCGATATGATCTCTCGGGAGTCATTAGCCTGTTATCCCCGGCGTACCTTTTATCCGTTGAGCGATGACCCTTCCATTCAGCATCATCGGGTCACTATGGCCGACTTTCGTCCCTGTTTGACTTGTCAGTCTTACAGTCAGGCAAGCTTATGCCATTACACTCTCCGATAGTCAAAAGACTTATCTGAGCTTACCTTTGCGCACCTCCGTTACTCTTTAGGAGGTGACCGCCCCAGTCAAACTACCCGCCATGCAATGTCCTCTTAGTAAGAGTTAGGTTTAAAGGTTTAATGTCAGCGGTATTTCAAGGGTGCCTAATCATAAGATATTCTAAGCTACCGCCTATCCTACATACAAAAAAACTAAAACCAATACAAAGCTGTAGTAAAGGTGCACGGGGTCTTTCCGTCTAGCCGTTAGTACTCCGCATCTTCACGGAGAATTCAATTTCACTGGGTTCATGTTGGAGACAGTGGGGAAGTCGTTACGCCATTCATGCAGGTCGGAAATTACCCGACAAGGAATTTTGCTACCTTAGGACCGTTATGGTTACGGCCGCCGTTTACCAGGGTTTATAATCTAGATTTTCATCTAACATCTTTCGCCTTCTGGCACCGGGCAGGCGTCAGGCCCTATACATCATTTTTCAATTTAGCAGAGCCCTGTGTTTTTAGTAAACAGTCGCTACCCCCTGCTTTGTGCCACTAAAATGAGGTTGCCCTCATCTCAGTACTCTTTCTCCCGAAGTTACAGAGTCATTTTGCCGAGTTCCTTCAACATGATTCTCCCACAACGCCTTAGTATTCTCTACTAATCCACCAGAGTCGGTTTTTGGTACGGTCTTACAATGAAAAGCTTTTTCTTGAAAACTATAAATTGCTAATAACAATCCGTCTAAGCTTTAACAATCTAAAAGTTTTGTCACTTATTCAAGGTTCTAAGAATGAAACTTAGATTCCCATCAATTTCAACTTTCGTTTTAATCTTAGGGGCCGACTAACTTTAGGGCGGTTCTGCCATACCCTAAAAAACCTAGGATTTTCGGCGATGATAGACAACTGCTCGTAAAGAGCCTACCATTTTCGCTACTCATGTCAGCATTGTCACTTCTGATACCTCCACTGTATGTCGCCATACAGATTCATCGGCTTACAGAACGTTCTGCTACCATAAAAGATTTTAATCTTTTATCTTTAGTTTCGGTCACATACTTTAGTCCCTTACATCTTCGGCGCAGTAAATCCTACTAGGTCAACGAGCTGTTACGCTTTCTTTAAAGAATGGCTGCTTCTAAGCCTATCTACTGACTGTCTTGGACTTACTACCTCCTTCACCACTTAGTATGTGTTAAGGACCTTAACTGAAAGTCTGGGCTTTTTCCCTCTCGACCTTGGATCTTAGCACCCAAAGTCTGTCTGCTGTATAATGCTAACAGGGTATTCGGAGTTTGGTTAGGTTCAGTAAGACCATAGGTCTCCCCCTAGCCTATCTAGTGGCTCTACCCCCCTGTTAATCAATACAACGCTCTACCTAAATAGATTTCGCAGAAAACCAGCTATCTCCAAGTTTGATTAGCCTTTCACTCCGAACCAAAAGTCATCCCAGTATGTTGCAACATACACGGGTTCGGCCCTCCAAAGAAAAATCTTTTTCAGCCTGCTTTTGGTTAGATCACTTGGTTTCGGGTCTGAAATATGTAACTATACGCTCTGTTCAAACTCGCTTTCGCTACAGCTTCATCTAACGACTTAACTTTGCTACATACATCAACTAGCTGACCCATTATACAAAAGGTACGCTATCACTTATGAAATCATAAGCTCTAACTGCTCGTAGGCGCCGAGCTTCATTTTCACGTCTCAAATAAGCGGCGCAAATGTGCCTGAGATCATCTTTCACCTTTCCCTCACGGTACTATGTTCACTATCGGTCATTAAGAAATATTTAGGATTAGAGGATGGGTCCCCTATCTTCAGGCAAGATTTCACCTAACTCACCTTACTCGTGATCAGGTCTTTTTAGAAAGTAATACAGGGCTATAACCTTCTATGGCCAAGTTTCCCAACTTGTTCTGGTTCTAAAAAGTGTTGATACAGTCCTAATCCGCATTCGCTCGCCACTACTAACGGAATCTCGATTGATTTGTTTTCCTCCAGATAATTAGATGTTTCAGTTCTCTGGGTATGAATTGATACTCAATACGTTGAGTGTGTTTACACATAGGATTAACTAAGTTTCAAAGAATTTTTCTCTTCTTAGTTCTACGTTCCTTTTCTTAATGCCTAGGTTTCCACCGGGCGCCTATAAATTACTTTTTATAACAAGATACAACTCAATTAAGTATCTAATACCATTATTTCGATTCCGTGCTAATAATTAGAGGCACTTTGTCGAATGTATGGAATTTAGGAGGAGAGCTTAAATGCCACTCCACTGTATCCTCATTATGAGATTTAGTGTTTAGTAAAGAGCTTAAATACTTCTTACCAAAATGTACATCCCAGAAATCTCTCATTTCTGGAGCCTCATTAATAGGATTTGAAAATAATGATGCTACTACCAGACTATGGTAGAATGGGAACATCACTAGGTTTGGAGAGATATTATCTTTTGCACCACCCACGTTTACAAGAGCTCTTTGTAAAGCCACGATTTCTTGTGGTGTATGGTCCGCAAAAGTTTTCATGAACTCAGCATCAGAAACTTTTAAAGTGTCTTTGTTTGAGATACCTGCGATTAGAGTAACCATTGCCTCTTGTGTGTTCATTGATATTGGAGCATAGTTAGTAGTTCTAGGTCTAAAGAACTGCATTGTTCCTTTTTTAAGGATAATTTCTCCATGTTTAGACCAGCTATTATCGCTTGAAAGAGATTTACCCATGTTATAGAATAAAAATCCAATTGCGAATACTGTATATAAAGAACCAAATGAAGCTACTTGATTCCACATTAGATATGCATCGGGATAATCTGGTATTCTTCTTGGCATTCCAGCAAGACCTAAAAAATGCATAGGGAAGAAAGTTAGGTTTACTCCTACAAATGTAGTCCAGAAATGGATACGACCGTAAAGCTCATTATAAACTTTACCAGTCATTTTTGAGAACCAGTAATATAGTCCTACAAACATCCCAAATACCGCACCCATAGAAAGAACGTAATGAAAATGACCTACAACATAATAAGTATCATGTAAAGCTACGTCAAGAGCTGAGTTAGAAAGAATAACACCAGTTACTCCTCCTACTGTAAATAGGAATAAAAATCCAATAACAAAGAGCATTGGAGTTGCTAAGTACATAGAAGATCCCCATAGAGTGGCGATCCAGCTAAATATCTTAATACCTGTAGGAACAGCAATAATCATTGTGGCTGCACTGAAGTATGCTTTTGTATCTATATCCATCCCAACTGTAAACATGTGGTGGGCCCAAACAATGAATCCTAGACCACCAATAGAAAGCATAGCATAAACCATACCAACGTAACCAAAAATAGGTTTTTGTGCGAACTTAGGAATTACCTGACTAACTATACCAAAAGCTGGTATAATAAGAATGTAAACCTCAGGATGTCCAAAGAACCAGAATAGGTGTTGGAAAAGTATAGGATCACCTCCTCCAGCTGGATCAAAGAAAGATGTGTTAAAGTTTCTATCAGTAAGGAGCATTGTAATACCTCCGGCTAGAACAGGAAGAGAAAGCAGAAGAAGAACAGCTGTAATTAGAACAGCCCATGCGAATAAAGGCATTCCGTGAAGCTCCATTCTATTAACTCTCATGTTTAGAATTGTACAGATAAAATTGATTGCTCCTAGAAGAGAAGCTGCTCCACTTAGGTGCAGACTAAAAATAGCTAAGTCAACAGAAGCCCCTGAGTGAAATTCAATAGAACTTAGAGGTGGGTAAACTGTCCATCCTGTACCTACACCTGTCTCGACTAAAGATGACATAATCAAAAGAAGTAAAGAAGGAGGAAGTAGCCAGAAACTAATATTATTCAATCTTGGGAATGCCATATCAGGAGCGCCTATTAATATAGGAACCATCCAATTACCGAATCCTCCAATAAGAGCAGGCATAACCATGAAAAAAATCATAAGAATAGCATGAGCAGTTACTATAACGTTGTAAAGTTGATAGTTACCTGCTAATATAACTGTACCTAGATTACTAAGTTCTAGTCTTATTGCTACAGAAAGAAGAGTACCGCAAACACCGGCTATAGCACCAAATATAAGATAAAGTGTACCGATGTCTTTATGATTAGTAGAACCTATCCAACGTAGGTTACGTTCTAAAAAAGAAGGTGAATGTGCTGCAGTCGCCATTCTAGTATTTCGATCACTGTGTTATTTTGAAAGTTTTAATGCTTTTATCTATAAAATTGATAAAAATCTATATCTAGAATATTGCTAGATCTTGGATTAGTGTACCGTCACCATCATTTCCCCAGACGTAAACAAATACGTATAGGAAAATCCATACGGCATCAACAAAGTGCCAATACCATATAGCAGCTTCATAACCGACATGGTGTGAAGGAGTAAAATGTCCAAGTAAATGTCTAAATAGACAAACGATTAGGAATACTGTACCTATAAATACATGAAATCCGTGAAGACCTGTAGTTGTATAAAAAGTTGTTCCGTAAGCTCCATCAGAAATACTAAATGGTGCTTCTATGTATTCGTAAGCCTGTACAACTGTAAAGATAAGTGCTAATAAAATAGTCAACACTAGTCCAGCAGTAGCTTCCTCTAACGCATTTTCTAAAAGGGCATGGTGAGACCATGTTATAGATGCACCTGAAAGAAGAAGTATAGCTGTATTTAACAGAGGTACTTCAAATGGATGAAATGCTTCAATACCTACTGGAGGCCATCCGCAACCAATTTCTATTGTAGGAGCTAACGCACTATGAAAGAATCCCCAGAAGAATGCAAAGAAGAACATAACTTCAGATATAATAAATAACACAACACCCATTCGTATACCGTTTTGAACCATAGATGTATGATGTCCTTGTAAAGACTCATCTATAACATCTCCCCACCAAACAAACATTGTTAGGATAAGAGATAAAACACCTAAAGTTAAAAGGTATCCCCCGCCTACATATTCATGCATCCACATAGCAGTACCTAGTGTGAACATGAAAGCAGACACCGAACCTGTTAATGGCCATAAGCTCGGATTTACTAGATGAAACCCATGTCCCTGATATGCCAGGTTTATTGGGACAGAGTTATTTGGATTGATTTTAGGGGACATTACATCTACCAAAAAATATTAAGTTAGTATAAAGTTTTGTGAAGGCTGATGTCTACAGGCCTTTTTCTCAGTTTATAAAGTTTTTATGTAATCCAGCCACAGGTTCCCCTACGACTACCTTGTTACGACTTCGCCCCAATCATCTTTTCCGCACTAGTCTCTAAATATCTTATAGTAAACAACGGAATAATCATTGATTAAATCTGCGTTTTGAAACTGTAAAAATTTAAAGGTTTTGGGCAGAACAAACTCCCAGGGCGTGACGGGCGGTGTGTACAAGGCCCGAGAACATATTCACCGCGACGTTCTGATGCGCGATTACTAGCGATTCCTGCTTCATGATTTCAAGTTTCAGAAATCAATCCGTACTAGGAAAATGTTTGGGG
>CERE01186618.1_pt1 | contig 10916 bp, 13 predicted proteins | sample 530911 | NCBI WGS metagenome assembly CERE01 (sample SAMEA2621092, study PRJEB7988) | marine metagenome | biome: marine biome (ENVO:00000447); feature: mesopelagic zone (ENVO:00000213); material: "saline water (ENVO:00002010), including plankton (ENVO:xxxxxxxx)" | depth 800 m
AATCGCCAACAAAGCCAATGCATTGGAATATTCAGTTCAGACTGAGAAACGGCTCTATCGAAATTCTGGAGGATTCCAGAGGTAAGGGCGCAAAGATTTACAGTAAGCTCGACACGGCCGCTAGAGCGGTGAATTTGATCGGATTTAAAAGCGTGTCGATCTCGATGCCGACCCACATGGGGCAGGCTATACCAAAACCAGAGGATTTTAATCTCGGTTAAAAATTAGAGGGTCAATTCTGGGTACCCGCATAGCGAAACCCCAGAAACGCGAAAAGCGACCATCCCGCCAAGAATGAAGTCGCTTTTCTAACCAGCCCCAGAAGGGACAACTGGAAAAAATTATATCTGATTTTTTCTTCTTGTCCACTTCTGACGGCTTTATTCGGGCCGAATTTCATAAAAACATCAAGAAACCGGCCCTGACTTTGACTGTTAGGGGATGGCCGTTTGGCTGTAGGATTAAAAAAACGCAGGGACAGTGCGCTCGATCGCTTCTACGATCGATTACCGTACAAACCCTTCTGCGGGGATGACAAAGCCGCGATCCTCATTCGACCGTTGGATCAAGCGGCGGAGATGGCCTATATCCAGCCCAATGCGCCGGAGATGGCTTCATGGATCGTGATCGATCTCGACCACTCCGACAGCTGGCAGTGGGAAGAGCGTGGCATTCCTGCGCCCAATCTAATCGTCAGAAACCCTGCTAACGGCCATAGCCACCTCTATTACGCGATCATCCCAGTATGCACTTCTGAGAACGCCAGGCATCATCCTATCCGGTACATGCAGGCGGTTGCCCGCGGGCTGGCTGCTGCACTTACGGGCGGGGATTTGGATTACACCGGTCGCATTGCCAAAAATCCACTGTCTGAGGTTTGGCAAACCACTGAGATCCATTCGCACGAATACGAACTTGGAGAGCTGGCGGATTCAATTGAGCCCATTTCAAAGGCCTGGTGGTCAGGTGGCGAAGAGGACTCCAGGGGGCGCAATTGCGCGTTATTTAATTGCCTGCGTCGTTGGGCTTATACCGTGGTATTGGAAGTAAAGAGAACTGGCACCTGGGAACAGTGGCACAGCCTAGTGCTGTCTCATGCTGAAACACTCCAGCCCCCCCAAGACGACTTCCCCTATTCCGAAATTAAGGCCACTGCAAAGAGTGTGGCTAAGTGGTGCTGGGCGAATTACACCGGCTCCCAGGTTAATCGTGGTGTGATGGCTCTCGATCAAACCGACCTCCCCCTAGTGAATCGCCAGCGTCTTTCTGCGCGGCGCACCCACAAGGCCCGTACGGACGCCACGACTGAGAAGCTGGTCAGGGCGATAAATTCCATTGTTGCGACCGGAAAGCGCCCTTCTAAGGCTGCTGTGGCTCGACTATCCGGCGTTTCCAGATCTCAAATCATTCGGGGCTATGGGCACTTATTCGATGCAGGAAAAAGTGTCGCATATGGTGTACATCAGATAACAGCCCGCTAATTGTTCTCTCGGCTATGCCGTGGCCTTTATGGTTGTGAATTAAGAGCAGCGCCTTTGGCGCTTCCTTTTCGCGCCGCTTGCGGCCTGAGAACCTAAATCTAGTGCGCTTACTGATTCCTCCACTACCGCATCACTCCTCATAGTTTTGCTATCGGTGTAGGCCTCGGACGGACTGAGGGAGCATTTTTAATGCGACTGAAGGCTGTCCCTCGTTTTGCGGGGAGTCAGGGAAATGTGCGCCAGGTCTTTTCAAAACGAAGGTATGTTAATTGATTTGCGTACCTTTTTTGGTACAATGTGCAAATGAAGAAAATAACGGTGTTTTTCTATCAGAATCAAGCGGGCAAAGAGCCCGTGAAGGACTGGCTTATTGCTCTACCGGTTCAAGATAGAAAAGTGATTGGTCAGGAAGTTAAAACAGTTGAATTTGGCTGGCCGTTGGGAATGCCGTTGGTTCGCAAGATGGAAAAGGATCTTTGGGAAGTTCGAGTTGACCTGGAGGATGGCAGGATCGGGCGAGTACTTTTTACTGTGGCGGGCAGAAAAATGATTTTGTTGCATGGATTCGTGAAAAAGTCACAGAAAACCCCTAAACCTGATTTGGCGATCGCCAGGAAACGCAAAAACGAGGTACTTAACAATGGCTAAGAAAAATCCACACATCGGCAGCAGCTTTGATGACTTTCTGGAAGACGAGGGTTTTTTGGCTGAAACTGAGGCTGAGGCCATAAAGCGTGTGCTGGCCTGGCAGCTCACTGAGTTCATGGCGATCCACAACAAGAAAAAGGTTGAGATGGCCCGAGAGATGCACACCAGCCGATCTCAACTTGATCGCTTGCTCGATCCGGCCAACATCAGTGTCAGTCTCAAAACGATGGCTGCTGCGGCTAACGTCATGGGCAAGAAGCTAGAAATCAAGCTTGCTTGACTTACAAGGCCCCTATAATTGTATTCAAACCCGCTTCTGGCGGGTTTTTTTGTGCCTGAGATTCCGATCGGCCGTTTTATATTGTATTTCGTATTGTATTTAGTAGTGTATTGTGTATAATAATATCATACGAAATACACTAGAGGAGTGTTTGATATGGCTAGACCAGGAATCACTTTTGATCAGGTTGCTGCTGAAGCGGAAAGACAACGTGCAGCAGGTGCTACTCCAACCATTGAAAAAATTCGTGCTGCCATCGGCGGCAGCCCGAACACTGTCCATAAACATCTAAAGGTTTGGAAGGGGGTGAATCCAGAAGGCGAGCGAAAAGCGCCAGAGCTGCCACCCGCCTTGCAAGCTGCCATTGTTGCTGAATTGCAGAAGCAGGCGGACGAGGCGAGCGCCGGATCGCGTGAGGAAAAAATTTCCATTGAAGCCGATCTGGATCAGTTGTCTGCGGAAAATGAAATGCTGGAGGCTGACATTGAAGAGGCGCGAGAGCGCAGCGTAGTTGTCGATTCTGAAAATCAAAGACTGGCTGCCCAGCTTGCCGAGCGTGGTTCTGAGATTGAGCGGTTGTCTGATAGCTTGACCCAGGAGCGCACTGCTGCTGAGAGTGTGCGTGCCGATCTAGCTAGAGCAGAGGCTCACCTAGAAACGCTACAGGGGGACCTTGCCCAGGCTAGGGCTGCGGTTGAATTGCAGTTGAAAGCGGCGCGAGAGGCTGATAACGGGAGATTAGAAGCATTACAAGCGGTCGCTGTTGAGAAGACCAGGCGTGAGGCTTTGGAGGTTTCCGTGGGCGAGCTGAAAACCTCGATCGTTGATCAAAAATCTGATTTTGAAAAACGCCTGCAGGCTGAAAAGGCTGATTTTGAAAAGGCACTGGATGCACAGTCGGAAGTGACTATCGAACAGGTTGCGAGATTGGAAAAGTCGTTGGCGGCAGCTGAAAAGCGGGAATTTGGCTTAAACTCTCAGGTTGAAAAGCTGACTGAAAAGCTGACTGAAATACCTAGGAAGCAAAAAAATGACCGATAATAATTTTACGATGCCGGTTTGTGATGAGAGCTTCCCCTTGTGGTCTTTGGTGCGTTTTGGCGAGGGTTATCACGACATAATGTGCATTCGTGGGATCAAGGAAGCTTCAAACGGTAACCACACGTACGTTGGTGATCCCTGCGTAACAGGAACGCCGGAGGTGGTAGCGTTTCACCAGGACTGCACCATGGCCTCAGTTGAGGATCGTCGTCGTTGGCAAAGCTTCCAAAATTAGGGATGTGTCGCGTGAACAAGCTAATTCTTGACACTCTGGTGGTGCCGGTTCCTGCCGATCCTAAACTGTCGAGCATTGCCGAATGGGTTTCAATGAGTGATGGTTGGCGAGCCATTGTTTCAAAAATCAATCGCTCGGGTGTGCCTGGGGATGCTGGGAATGAATGGTTGGAGCACATCAGCGCTCAAGCCTCTGCCTTCATACCAGAGGCCTGTGCCGCGCTAGGCTATGGAGTCGTGACAGATGGGCGTCTTCAAGCCCAATTCTTTCAACGGTATGAGGAGATGGTTTGTGGGCTGTGGGCCTAGTGCCTTACAGGGCGAATCATTTCGATGTGCTCTTTGACCAGATCTCCAATCATCTCGGCGTTCAAATGATCTGAAGTTTCTAAATGGAAATCTTGGCTGGTCTGGGTTTGAAGTTCGTGATTCGGAAAAAGCTCTGAAATGATCGAATCGAGATGAGCAAATTTTCTCGGTCGATGAAGTTTGATTTGGTGGCCCACTCCGGCCATCCGCATTGATGCCGCGATCACCAGTTCGTCGCATTCAATATTGATGCCCCAATGTTCCAGCACAAAAAAAGCATCCATGATTTCTGCTTTGTTGGAAAAGCATTTTCCTGGCTTGGCGCAGACCACCGCAGCATACTGGGCAGCGATGTCGCTGCCCGTGTAGCCATCGGATCCGTTGGTGATCAATCCCGTTAAGATTTCGCGACTGCTGGCTTTCAGCATTGTTTCCGAAAATTGGATCCGGCCTACAGGGTGTACATTAATAATATTTGATTTATACATATATAATAAGTCTTTCTGGCTTTTTATGTATATACAATTGAATATACATTAGGTGTTTTCAATCACGCTTTGAGCAATGCGCTTCAAGTGTTGTTCGTTCCTTATATAGACGAGAGCCCTGAGAATGCGAGAGCGATTTATTTTTTCTGCTTTTGCTGGCGGTAGGTGGCCTCTGACAGCCTCCACCAGTAAGCTCAGTTCGTTTTGTTCCTGCTCAGTCATGCGCAGTGGAATTTGACGCCCTGTCGTTGTGTTGCGTTTCTTTTTGACTGTTGTGACTTGTTGTTCATGTCCAATTTCGGCAGTCTTACGATCCTTTCGTCCCATGGTTACCCCTCCAAAATTTCGCGAGCAAGACCCGCATAATCTTCTGCCGGTCGATCTTTTCTGGCGTAGTGGAATGAAGGTCGATCATCATTGGTGGCTTGTTTGTAGAGTTCGGAAATTCGGATCTCGGTTTTGCACACAGGCCAACCGCTGTTTTCAACGGTCGATTTTACGGAAGCCAGCATTTTAGAGCTTCTTTTGTCTACTTTTGTATATACAAGTGAATATACAAAGTCCTTAGTTCTTTTGATTTCTTCAACGACTTCAAGCAGGTCCGAGATGCCCTTTGTTGCCCTCTTGTCCATATCGACAGGGATCAAAATTTTATCGGCAATAAGCAAGGCATTTTCAATGCTGAGATCGATGGCTGGGCGACAGTCAATGATGATGAAGTCGAATGACGTTTTTAGTCGTTTCAGTCCGTCGGATAGGATTTCCAGTCGGTGGGCATATCGCTCGGCGCTGCGACACTCAACAGCCAAAGTGATGTCAGCTGGAATGACAAAAAGGTTCTCAACTTCCTGGCCATCATCGAGCGCAGCATAGATGAGATCATTGGTGTCAAATTTGGGGTTTTCAAAAAGATCGGTGATCGTGTAGTCCTCATCTCCCCTGCCAAGATCGTCAGAAAGGTTGCCCTGGTGATCAAGATCTATGAGAAGAGTTTTCTTTCCTGTGTCAGCAAGAGCGCATCCCAAGCCTATGCAGCTTGTGGTTTTTGCTACGCCGCCTTTTGAGTTTGCTACAGCAATAATTTCAGGCATATCTTTCCCTTATGTATATACAAGTGTCTATACATTATATGTTTCTAGTGTGTGCCGCAACATCAAATGATCATTTGATCATTTGATCATTTGATGTTAATGTTGGCTTGTAAATTACAGGGATTCTTTTTTATGAAATTTCAGTCTTTCGTTGGCACGATGGAGGCCATGGGAACCATGCCCCTCTACAAGCAGGTGGCGATCTGGGGCTTTATTTTTTTTGGTCTGGCCGAGACATTCATCATTGTGGGCTCGATTGCTGACCATCGAATGGGCTCGATTTTGTTCGGTGCTTTGGAGGCGACTTATCAGGCGAAGTTTCAAGTTAATGCCCTCTATGGTGCTGGATTTGTTGCCTTGTCAATGGGGGCCATTTACGGACTTTGGGGTGTCGCCTGGGCGAAATTGACCCCGATTCTGTTTCAGCCCCGCAGCGGTTCGGCTTCATTGACTCTTTTCCCATATCGGTTCGCGTGGGTGTTCTCGTTCCCCCCTTTTTTCATTTATGTGACGGCTGAACATTTGGCGTGGCGTCTCATCTACGACGTTCTCTTTAAGTCGGGCTTTCTCGGCATCGATCCCCGCACTGTGGATCTTTGGTCTGGCATCGGTTTTTTTGCGACGGGTACTCGTTACTGGTGAGGAATGAGCGATGAAAATTTCATGGGGTGTTCTGCTGCTTTTGATCACGGCGGGGGCTTTTGCTGCCGAGGATCCCGCGCTAATGGCTGCGGACCGAAGCATTTTTCAGGCCTTGTTTGGTGACCTGTATCGCGCGGCAACTGGGGAAATTGACTTTCAGGACATCCAGGATTCGGCGATGTCGAATCTCTTCAAGGTCTACAATTTATGGGCACTGGGTGTCTTGGCGTGGGCTGCGTTCATCCTCCTGAACACGGGCGTTTTTGCTTCGGGCGTCAACGGCAAGGTTTTTGCCGACCGCTATTCGCCTTGGTCAACGGTGCGAATGGGGCTTGTTGTTCTGGCATTGATGCCGGTTTTTAACGGTTGGAGCGGTGCCCAGGTGATGGTGGCAACCGGGGTTTCCGTGGGCAATAAATTGGCCAATGAGGCCAATGAAAAGATGGCTCGTTTCACCTTTTCAGAGGGGCGCGTCGATGAGCCAACGCCCCGTAAGTACGCCGTGCGCCAAGTTGTAGAGCAGATCATCAGCAGTGAAATGTGCATGGCAATGGTCAATCACAAGCTGGATTTGATTGAGCTTCAGCACATTCGCCAGATCAAAATTCTTGAAGACAAGAAAGAAAATAGCTGGGTGCTTCAGGACTTTATCGACAAATATCGGCGGAAAACCGAGATCTCGACAAAAAATGACGTCTACGCGAATCGCGTTTCCATGGTCAGGACTGAAGATGAGGCCAGCGCCATCAATTTAGGCATTATGACGCTGGATGGCACCCATGATTTTTCTCTTTCCTGGGGATCGGAAAAGGCCGGTGACTCTGCGTGTGGGAAAATCGATTTCCAGCTCGATAGCGGCAAGTTTGACGATCACGACCGGCAAAGGTTGTTTGCCAAACAATATTGGTCAGCTCAGATCCAAGCCATCGAGGCTGTTCAGAGAGAAATTCGCGGAAAGGTGGAATCTGCCAATGCGGAGATCAAACCACTGACGGGCTTGGTGTTCATCGAGACAGGCTATGAGCAAACAGTGGAGCTGACCAACCCGTTGGTGGCTCCTTTGTTGGATGGCCTCAACCAAGGTGTTGGGAAAAAGGAATTTCTGAGTATCGACGCGACTGTCGGCGGGTTGAACGGCGTGGTTTCATCGTCGGTCGAGACCTACATGGCAGCGCTGAAAGCGGCACTGGAGGCACAAAGTGAAGACGCTGAAATCGCCTATGATCACTTGAGAAAAATTGCTGAACAGGCACAGCAGGATTTCTTGGAAGGCAACATTTCGGCGCAAGAGCTGAAAGAATTGGAATTGCCTGCGCTGGTTTCCAATGACGTCAAAGGTTGGATGTTTGCTGGTTTTCGGTGGTGGGACATCACCAGAGAACAATTGAACGCCAACAACCTGGAGAAACTTTATCCTGGCACTGAGTCTTTGGATGCGGGTGATTTTGACGGTGGCCTCGACAAGAACGTCCAGAGTCTCGATGAATCCTTTAAGCGCCTGATTGCTCGCCGAAAGGCTTCGGATCAGCTTGCAGTCGATGGCGAAATGTCGGCCGAGTTCCTCCAGAAACTGTCGGCAGAAAACGACGAGAATGTTCTCGGGTTTGTCGCCAAATACAACAACATATTTTCGACGTGGCTGACGTCGTCACTGTTCAAAACGTTGTTTGACATCGAGGATAAAAACTTTCTTGATGCCGTTCAGGACACCGGCCACAGCCTCACAGCAACAAGCGAAATTTTGATTGGCACGATTTTGGGGCTCGACATCGCTCACAAGGCGGTTTCTGCATCTGGGCCTGTTGGCGCAGCCGTCGGATTTTTAACGGATGGCGTCAAGGACGAAGTGAAATCGACTCTGTGGACGGTTGCTTTGATCCTCGGTGTTGTGGGGTCAATTCTCGCCTACTATTTGCCGATGCTGCCTGCACTTCATTGGATGATGGCGTTGATCGGATACCTTGAACGGGTGATCGCTACCATGATTTTTTCTGTCTTGTGGGTGGCGTCCATGGCCGTGCCAGACGCTGGCAAAGACATTTTTTCACCCTATGGCAAAAAAGGTTGGGTCAACTTGCTGATTTTGGCGGTGTATCCGATTGGCATGCTAGCGTCACTCTACTTCGTCTATTCGCTATTTGATGTTTTGTCGATTTTGCTGGTGGGGTTGATGGATCAATTCATTCCGAGCATGAACAAGGGGCATCGCGTGGGGGTTTGGGGTGTTTTGGCCATGCTGGTGATATTAACCATGTTTTTTATCGCGCTGACTCATCGTGTGCTGTCGGCCTTGGCCGGTTTTCCCAAAATGATTGATGCCAATCTCGATGTTGGTGGTGGCGGTGACACTGGCGGATCCAACACGGTCATTGCGGGTGGTTCGATTGTTCAAAGTCAATCGGGGAACCTGGCAAGAGCAGCGGGGGGAGCAGGGAAGGCAGCTGGTGGCGGCAAAGGTGGGGAAAACCCCAACTCGGGGAACATGCCAGGCAAAGGGAAGTCTGCGGCGTCGGCGATGTCAAAAAGAGCAAAAGACATTGGCGGTTAGTTAGGGAGCAGGTGCATGGTTTTCTATGCGCCTGCTGATTGTGGTTTGTTTGAGAGTGGGAAAAATGGATTCTGACAAGAAGTTGAAACGCTTGAATGTTGAGATTGACGAGAAACTTTTTCAGGCGTTGAAGATGCGCGCGGTGGTTGATGAGACAACCATGCGCGAGATCATTGAGACGTTGGTTGAAAAAGAGCTCAAAAAAAAGCCTGTCGATTGGACATCATCGAGTGATTGATCGGGTGGTTTTTTTCTTCGGCGCTGGGGCTTGCTGGATCGCTGGATTCGGCTTGCGGTCGTCGGTCTTTTGAAACTCCCTTTCCATTTGTTTGACTTCCAAAATTTGTTGTTCTTGGTCTTTGGCCTGCTGTTTTAAATTCGTATCCTTCTCCAGCTCGTCCAATCGTTGTTGTTCGATCCGTTGTGCCTCTCGGGCTTCTTGCTCCAATTGTTCGTGATGCCACTGGTTGGCGGCTTCCTCCAAAACCTGCGGCGGCACATCTTCCAGTTCTTCCCATCGTTGGATTTTGGTTTCTGCGCGTTCGGATCGGGCTTCCGCTTCCGTGCGCAAGCGTGATTGCTCGCTGGCGTTCACCTTGTCTCTGACCGATTTGCTCCAAACTCGATTGATGACGGGCATCATTTTCTTGGCGACCTCTTCGGCCACTCGTCGGCCGTAGCTCGCTTTGGATTCCGTCAGTTTGGGCTCTGGAGGTTCTGGCACCTTTATGTCGGGTTTCTCTGTGCTGACATTGTTCAAGAGGCTTTTGGCGTGAGCATAATATTCTTTGATGGTTGTGTGCCGCGCTGTGGATCCCCGCTTTCCTCGTTCGAGGCCTAGAGGCTTCATGGCCTCCGCATAGCTGTCTTGAAGCTCAGAGAGCTTCTGGCGGCCGTTAAGATAATGTCCGGCGTTGACGCGCTTGACCATAGCGCCTTCGCGCTCACGGTAGCCGTTTTCACGCACGACGCCGGTAAATTCTCCGGCGCGTTTGTCGAACTTTTCCACCACGGGCACCACCACGGCGTGGATGTGCGGCGTGGATTCATCCATGTGCAATTCAGCCCGAATCAGGTTGTCGCCGTACTGGTCGCGCAACCAGCTGACATTGGCATCGACCCATTCCTCGAATCGATCCTGGGATCTGAGCTTTCGCATCTGAACGGGGGATCCGGTCAACAACACTTCGAAAGCCAGAGGTGCGCCCTTTGTCATTTTGGCATCGCCAATGTGCTGGCGCACCAAACCGGCCAACGGTTTGCGCTCCCCGACGAGGGCACGATTCAGGTGCTGGCGGTCGGGGTCGGCGTTGGGCGTGTTTCGGGTGCGGTCGATGTGATGACCGCAACCACCGACACCACCAAAGCTGCTGATTTTTTTTGTGCGACAAATGGCAAATTGCGCCATGGAGCATTCCCCTGGTTTTAGGCAAGCGAAGCGCGTCAGCAAGGAGCTTTGCGACGCGAACGCAGACTTATGGGAACCATAAGTCGTAGTGAGTACTGTTATGCTACAGCCGTAGCTTAACACCGAAACTGGCGTTTCGGAACTGGAGCCTAAAAGGCTCCCAACAACTGCTCCGCAGTTGGTGCTGCGCTGCGCTTGCAAAGGTGGTCAAAACAGGGGGCGAGTCGGCCTGCCCCAGATCACTGGGCGGCTGACGGGGGTTCGACCTGGCACTGTCTGGGTACGCACCCAATAGAGGACGGGACGGTAACAGGCACAAGCGGGTGCGTACCCAGGTACGCACCCATTGATCAGGAAGTGAGCGAAAGGTGCGCACCCAACAAAGAGGGGTAAATACAAGTGACCATCAAGGGGGAAATTCCCCCAAAACCCACGGTTGACGGGGGTTGCGGCGCATTTTATGATCCGTGCAAGTCGGTTTTTCGGGCACCGGATCGCCAAGCTGGAAAACGGGAATCGACTGCGCACAACGCCGGTTATGTTAAATAGAAAAGCGAAATCATTGCTTAGGGCTTGCAAAATCGACGTTTTTGCCAGATGCTTACGGGGATTATGAACCCTTGAGCTTCGGTTTTATGGATAAAAACGCCATTAAAATGCTTTTTGATAATGGTGTCGTGCAGGCGGCGGAGATTATCGAATCGCCAACAAAGCCAATGCATTGGAATATTCAGTTCAGACTGAGA
>CERE01007064.1_pt1 | contig 10905 bp, 14 predicted proteins | sample 530911 | NCBI WGS metagenome assembly CERE01 (sample SAMEA2621092, study PRJEB7988) | marine metagenome | biome: marine biome (ENVO:00000447); feature: mesopelagic zone (ENVO:00000213); material: "saline water (ENVO:00002010), including plankton (ENVO:xxxxxxxx)" | depth 800 m
AATTGGTTAAAAGCCAACTGCTCTACCAACTGAGCTAACGACCCAAAACTCTTTCCGTCGATGTCGCTGGTAAGAACATCGCCGTGCGCACAAACTGCTCAGTAAATTTGCGCTTCCTATGTATGGTGGGTCGTACTGGATTCGAACCAGTGACCAATTGGTTAAAAGCCAACTGCTCTACCAACTGAGCTAACGACCCAAAGGAGGCGCATATCTTAATGATTTCGCTTTAAAAGACAAGCGCTTTTTTCTACTTTATGAAAAGAATTTGTTGCCTATAAACAAGGAGTTAAGAAGTATATCGAGTGGGGTCACTCAATCCTGCCTGATCAAACCCCTGACGCCGTAATCGACAGCTGTCACACTTACCACAGGCCCTTCCTTGGTCATCGGCTTGGTAGCAAGACACGGTCAGCGAATAGTCCACGCCAAGTTTAGTACCCGCTGTAACAATTTCCGCCTTGCTCATGGTCATAAGCGGGGTTTCTATCTTGAGCTTATGCCCTTCAACTCCTGCCTTAGTGGCCAAGTTAGCCATGGTTTCAAAGGATTTTATGAACTCCGGTCGACAATCAGGGTAACCGGAGTAATCCACCGCATTCACGCCGACAAAGATATGCTGGGCTTCCAGCACCTCAGCCCAGCCTAAAGCAATCGCTAAAAACACCGTATTGCGAGCAGGTACGTAGGTGACGGGAATACCCTCAGGTTCATCTTCAGGCACATCAATACTGCTGTCGGTCAGTGCCGAGCCGCCAATGGTGCGCAAATCGAGACTGACAACTTTATGCTCAATGGCTCCCATCGCTTTCGAAGTCGCCTCGGCGGCCTTCAGTTCGGCCCTATGTCGCTGCCCATAGTCAAAACTCAGGGTATAACACTGATACCCCTGTTTTTGAGCCATTGCCATTACTGTGGTCGAATCGAGACCGCCGGATACCAGAATTACCGCTTTGGGTTGAGTCATAATGTTTGTGTCGGATTAGTTGACGACTTCGAGAGGCTTTGGAGTAGAAGCCCAAGTCGGTTGATGATAGAAGATTCGTGCCAATGAGCCCTTTTCGGCCATTCGCTTTAGGGCTTGCTGATAGACGGGTAACAAATCAGTACGATCACTTTTTTTGGACATATACAGCCCTCCCGTAGCCTCACCAATGGAGATGATTTTAGTGAGCTTTGACGCCTCAACCCCCATCTTATCCATCGCCCAATACAAGCTTTGATCAGCACTGGCCATGGCATCAATGCGGCCATTTAGTAGCATTGCCAAGCCTTGGTGCATGGTATTGATAGGGATACGGGTAAAATGTGTGGCCTCATCAAACTCCACACCATAACGAGAACCTCGAATATAGCCGATATTCATCCCTTCCAGGGCCTGAATGTCCTCACGCGATTGAGCTCCTGCAGCCGCAACCACAATGATTTCGACTCGAGTAACATCCCCCACCCGAATGGCCGCCTCTCGAGAGGCGTGACTATCAAATAGAACCGCAAAATCCACTAAGCCACTATTGAGTGAGTGAATAACACGGGGATAAGGTTGTAAGAAGTTCTGGTAGCCGACCTCGGACTCTAAGCTTAACTCACGTCCAAAATGTACCAACAAGCCAGCTTCATGGCCATTTTTATCCTTGAAGCCCCAAGGCTTCACGGTACTTGTCGCAAACTTAGGGAGGGCGAGAAAGTGAGTTGGATCTACCACTACACCGTCACCCGCTAGAGATAACGACGGAAGTCCAGCAACCCACAAAACGAGGCCAACAAATAAACAGCGCATGGCATTAGAAGACCACGAGGTCTTGGTAAAATCAATGACCAGGCGCATCATTCCACAATAATTTATGCAATTGCAGCTGAAATCTCACCGGTAAATTGTCTTCAATGATCCAGCTCGCCAGATCTTTGGCTTCAATTTCGCCGAAACCTGGTGAAAACAGGATGTCGTCAACTTTCTGACTCAGTGCCAACTCATCCACTTTAAGTCGTGCCCACTCGTAATCTTGTCGATTACAGATCACAAATTTCACTTGGTCAGCAGGGTTCAAGAGAGGGATGTTGTCGTAGAGATTGCGCGCCGACTCCCCTGATGCTGGGGTTTTCAAGTCAAGTACCCGGGAAACACGAGCATCAACCGCTTCTATAGACATAGCCCCACTGGTCTCTAGCGACACCTGATAACCCGCATCGCATAAACGAGCGAGCAAGGGGTGACAGTTGGGCTGCGCCAACGGTTCCCCACCAGTGACACACACATACATCGGCTTATAGCTGGCGACTTGCTCAAGAATGTCGTCTAGCGTGCGCTTTTCGCCACCGAAAAAGGCGTATTCAGAGTCGCAATAATGGCACCGCAATGGACAACCTGTGAGACGCACAAACACCGTTGGTAAGCCAACGGTTCGCGCTTCTCCTTGCAGAGAATAGAAGATTTCAGTGATACGAACAGATGTGTCTGCCATTGAAAAACCAGCAATCCAAAAAAGGAGCGGATTTTAACCAATAGCAAGGATTTAGGCGAGAACTAGATGGTAAAGAACTGACGAACCCCATTTTCATGGGGCTCATCGGCCTAGAGGAATAAAAAAACTAGGCTTCGGCCGACTAGCTAGAAGTTTTCACTTAGAAAGCTGGAAGCGAGACGGGCGGCGTTACTGTCACCCTGAGCGACTTCATTCAACAAGCTTTTGGCTTGCTGTTTTTCACCCAGTTTAAAGTAGACCGTGCCTAACTTGAACTTAGCATCAGAGGTTTTGCCATGGCCGGGGAAGTCCGCGATCAAACGACTGAACCACTCACGAGCCTGCTCAAGATCGTTCTGCAGCAGATAAATCTCGCCTAGCCAGTACTGACAATTGGGAGCGTAGCGCCCCTGTGGAAAATCGCGCAGATACTGATTAAAAGCAGTGATCGCCTGTTCATAATCCTTCTTGCGCAATACCAGGTCAATGGCGGTGCGGTAGCGCTGCATTTCATCCGGAGCTTGCGCAGTGGTCTGGGTCGCAGCGCTAGCATTTGCTGCCGCGTGATTGTCTGGCTTATTGTCAGAACCTGAAGTCGTCACGGTCGAAGCAGCAGGAGCGGAACCGCTCAGCCCCGTCAAGCGACGATCTAGATTAACGTAATCGTCGAGACGCTGCTGCTTCAAACGTTTCAACTCATAGGCCTGCTCTTCCATCAAACCACGTAGCTGCTGCACTTCTTGCTGCAACGTTTGCAACTGATAAAACAATTCAGCGGCATCGCCAGCTGATTGTGGAACCATCGCTGCAGGTGCGGTAGAACTGACGGGAGTTTGAGACGTCGCTAACAAACGATTAGTGGAATCAACCACTTCCACTTGAGCCGTGGTCGCGATTGAAGCCGTAACGAAAACCGCAGCCGTGATGGCTGCGGTAAAAGGAGCTTTAAATGTCATCGTATAAGATTACTTCAATTCAACACGACGATTTTGAGCGTATGCAGAATCGTTGCTGCCAACAATTGCTGGGTACTCTTCACCGTAGCTAACGGTTTCGATCAAGCCAGAAGACACACCTTGCAGCACCAAGAAATCACGCACGGATTTAGCACGACGCTCACCCAGAGCCATGTTGTACTCACGAGTTCCGCGCTCATCAGCGTGGCCTTCCAAACGAACTTGACGAGGTGCAGCAGTCAATTGAGCGGCGTGACCAGTCAGAGCAGCACGTGCCTCAGCAGTTAATACAGATTTATCGAATTCAAAGTAGAACACAGAATCCAGAGCCGGAGTCTCATCTTTGCTCATGGTATCTGATGAAGACAGATCAGAACCATCGGCAGTGCCCGTACTCACACTAGACGTGGTATCGCCCGTGCTTGCAGTGGTATCGGAATCGGTGGTTGACGTACTAGAACAACCTGCCAGTGCCGCCATAACGATGGCCAGAGTAAGGCTTTGCTTTAATGCAGTTGAGAGCATGTGTAACTCCTAAGGTTTTTAATGTAATTGTTGTTAGGCTGAATTCACGTCATGTCAATCCAGTCTGATTCCGTTATTGGGTAGATTGTGTTTGTAACACAATCTACCTTCAAAAATAAGGTGACCAGCTCGGCTCGCGCACATCTCCCTGTTTCGACGGCAACCTAAACTTCACACCTGCATCCAACGACACCGCCGCTAGAATTCCCTTACCCCGATGCTTTGTCGCGTACATCAACATAGCTCCGTTGGGTGCGATACTGGGAGATTCGTCCAATCGGGTCTCCGTCAGTACACGTATATTGCCGGTCGAAAAATCCTGCGTGGCAATATGGAATACTCCATTGTAGCGATGAACCATGACCAACGTTTTACCGTCTGGCGAGATTCTTGCTCGGGCGTTGTAATCTCCCTCAAAGGTTAAGCGCTCTATACGGCCACTGGCAAGTGTTACTTGATAAATTTGTGGCTTTCCGCCTCGATCAGAGGTGAAAACGATGCCTTTTCCGTCGTTTGTCCAAGTGGGCTCGGTATCAATTGCGAAATGCCGGGTGTGGCGAGTGAATTGTTTGGATTCCAAATCCAGTGTGTAAATCTCTGGACTGCCGTCTTTCGACAGTACCATTGCCATGGTTTTCCCATCCGGCGACCAGGCCGGTGCGCCATTCAACCCCTTAAAGTTGGTCAACTGCTCGCGCTCTGCTGTGGCCAGTACTTGGCGAAAGATAGCTGGGCGCCCGGTTTCAAACGAAACATAAGCCACTTGTTTACCGTCCGGCGACCAAGTCGGTGACATGATTGGGAACTTAGATTCCAGCAATAAACGCTCACGAGCACCATCAGCATCGGCCTGCATCAACCGGTATCGCGTGTTGCCGAAGGCTTCGACGTAGAGCATTTTGGTGGAGAAGGCACCGCGAATCCCAGTAATCTCCTCGTAGATGGTATCGCTCATCGCGTGCGCCATATCTCGTAGATTTGCCGCTCCGCCAAGCACATTGCGCTGCAGTAACTTACGCTGAGACAAGACATCGAAAAGTTCGTAATCGAGAGAATAACCACCATCGACGCTTCGTGTCAGCCGACTCACCAATAAATACTCCGAGCCGAGAATGCGCCAATCGCGATAAAAGACGCTATCGCCGTAGCGCGGAAGCGCCAGCATGTCTTCTTTGGGAATCGCGCGAAATTGCCCGCTGCGGCGCAAATCCGCCTCAACGATGGCACTGATATTCTCAGCCAGCGGCTCACCACTCCACCCCACTGGGGCCACAGCAATCGCCGTGGGATTGTCCATCCCTTGGGTGATCTCAATAGTCAGTTCTGCTCGAGCAGTTGCCGTGATCAATATCGACAGAATAATGCCGATGGCATAAAGCGATTTCATATCCCTAAACCCTAATGGTGATGCGAAAAAAAGCGGAATCGAAGCGCTTGATCTCACGTTGTTATTGTCAGTGTTTTGAATCGTACAACGGCCTTTTCAGGCCTGCTACAAACGCAAATCCTGTGGATTGAAAACAAGTGTCAGCTGACGAAAGTACTGCTCGAACAGATCACTCGGCATCTTTTGCAGCTCTTCGAAGCGCCCAACTCTCTTCACCGCCTGCTCAGCTGAGCGATCAAAAGCACTGTTGCCACTGGATTTCACAATAGTCACATTGATCACTTCACCCGTCGGCACCAACTGGATCTGCAATTCACACTTCATCCCCCGTCGAGCAGAAGGCGGACGACTCCAGTTTTGTTCTATTTGCTGAGCCATGAGCGCCACATAACTTTGCGCCGATGCTGCCTGCTCTTGCTCGGCCATCCAATTCTCTTCTTCGGCCATCGCCTGGGCAAAGGCCGCCTCTTGCGCTAGACGCTGCTGACGCTCTCGCTCAAGCCGCTGTTGACGTTTTTGCTCTGCCAATTGCTTGGCTTTTTTCTGCTTCGCGTCTTCTTCGCGCTGTTTCTTCTCGGCCAGTTTTCTCAGCCGCTCGCGCTCGGCCTTTTCTTTCGCCAAACGCTTTTTCTTAGCCGCCGCTTTCAAACGTTCTTGTTCGCGACGCTTGGCCGTGAGATCGACGACTTTCTGAGTGCTTTTTTTGGCTTTCTTAGGCTTTTCCGTTTTTGGCTGAATCGTCACCAAGGTCGCTTCAACATAGCGCGGTGTGACCTTTTGTTTCGGTAACTGTGCCGACTGCCATCCCACAAGAACAAAGGCCACCAGCAACCCGTGCAACCCTAGGCTCACCAATATCGGCAATCGATAAGTGCTATCTACGGCTAATTTTGAGGCGATGGTAGACAGCATGTATTACAGCTCTGGGGGCTCAGTGACTAACCCCACCGAGGGGGCTCCCGCACTTTGCAGGGCCGTCATCATATTCACCACTAAACCGTAGTCCACTGAACGATCGCCCCAGACCAGAACTTTGGTTGTGGGCTTCTGACGCAATACTTTAGCGACGGTGGCCTTAATATCGGCCATGGGTTTTGCAGCTTTTTGCTCACGCCCCAAATTGAGATAGTAAAGCCCATTGGCATCGACAGACACAATTAATGGCTCTTCTTGTTTGTCATCCAAAGGCGCCGATGGAGCTGCCGGCAACTCCACCTCGACCCCTTGCATGAGTAAGGGTGCCGTCACCATGAACACCACCAATAGGACCAACATCACATCGATGTAAGGCACCACGTTGATCTCTGCCATCGGCTTTTTCTTTACTTTAGGTCGAAACATAACCGTTGTTCCCTATTCGCCAATCGCTACTGCGTGTGAACCTGACGATGCAGATAGGCCGTGAACTCTTCGGCAAAAGTTTGATAGCTGTTGGTGAGTGACTCGGCTCGCGCAGAAAAACGGTTGTAGGCCAACACCGCAGGAATCGCCGCAAACAATCCCATCGCGGTTGCGACTAGCGCCTCCGAAATGCCGGGAGCAACCGTGGCCAAGGTCGCCTGATGAACATTAGCCAGACCGCGGAAGGAATTCATAATGCCCCATACGGTACCGAACAGACCAATGTAAGGGCTCACCGAGGCCACACTCGCAAGAAAGGATAAGTTCGCTTCAAGCTTTTCTTCTTCCCTCGCCAAAGCCACTCGCATAGCTCGCTGAGCACCTTCCATTACCGCATCGGGATCGGCACTGCCCTGCTGCCGCAAACGGCTAAACTCTTTGAATCCGGCTCGGAAAACCTGCTCGACACCGTCTTGTTCACTCGCATTCTGATTCCCTTGACGATACAACTGATGCAGATCCACGCCCGACCAAAAAGTATTCTCAAAATCGACAAATCGCGCCTTGGCCTGACTCTGATAACGTCCGCGCTGCACAATCATGACCCACGACACGACGGATGCCATAAACAAAATCAGCATGACAAATTGCACCAGCAAACTGGCATTTAGGATCAAGCTGATGATGGATAGAGATTCGCTCTCAGGCATGGCCTTTCCTTAACATTTTCTGCACCACTTCTATAAACGTGGTGAATTCGGATTTGGGGTTAACTCAAAGATAACAAATAGAAATTGCAGTTTTATTCTGTGCTGATCGCTGTGCGAATATTCGCCGGAATCGCCGCAGGCTTCATCGAATGCTGTACAACACAAGCCACTTTGATGGTTCCTGTACAGATCGGTTCCCCTGCACGGGCGATTGTTTGCGAAAAAACCAGATAACTGCGAGCCAACTTACTGATGCTGGCAGTGACCGTCAACTGATCATCCAACATCGCTGGTCGCAAATAGCGCACATCTGCCGAGTGCACCACAAATAACTTACCATCATCGAGAATCGCGGGTTTATCAAAGCCGTAACTGCGCATAAATTCGGTGCGAGCTCGCTCCATAAACTTCAGATAATTAACGTAGTAGACAATACCGCCGGCGTCGGTATCTTCGATATAAACTCGAATGGGTAATTGAAAGGCAGACATTCTGGCAATTGCAATCTCGTCAGTGAACGAAGCCTCAAAGTGTACTCGTTTAACGGGATGCTGGGTAGAGCGACCCAGTGGTTTGGCTCACACTACGAAGAGCTTCACCCCACTCAAGCCACTGAGCCAATCAATGTCTAATCGTCGACTTGAAAACGTTTAGGTAAATCAAAGCCAAAATGCTCGTACGCCTGAGCCGTCACCACTCGCCCACGAGGCGTACGTGACATATACCCCTGCTGAATCAGATACGGCTCTAGCACGTCTTCAATAGTATCGCGCTCTTCGCCGATAGCCGCAGCCAGGTTATCAACCCCGACAGGTCCGCCACCGTACTTTTCTATCATCGCTAACAGTAAGCGACGATCCATGTGGTCGAAACCCTTATCGTCGACATTGAGCATATTCAACGCTTTATCCGCCATGGTCTGAGTGACCACGCCGTCGCCCTTAACTTGGGCAAAATCTCGCACACGGCGCAACAGACGATTGGCAATACGTGGCGTGCCGCGAGAACGTCGAGCCACCTCGAACGCGCCCTGCTCATCGATATCCACGCCCAACAGACGACCAGAGCGGGAAACGATGTGTGTCAAATCCTTAATATTGTAGAACTCAAGGCGCTGTACGATTCCAAAGCGATCGCGCAATGGAGACGTTAATAGACCTGCTCGCGTAGTCGCCCCCACCAACGTAAATGGAGGCAAATCTAACTTAATAGAACGCGCCGCTGGCCCTTCACCAATCATAATATCCAGCTGGTAATCTTCCATCGCCGGATAGAGAACCTCCTCAACGTTGGGGCTGAGGCGATGAATTTCATCAATGAAGAGCACATCGCCCGGTTCAAGATTGGTCATTAAGGCGGCCAAATCTCCGGCCTTTTCCAACACGGGGCCAGAGGTGGTTTTCAAATCCACTTCCATCTCGTTGGCAATGATATTGGCCAAGGTCGTTTTACCCAAACCCGGCGGGCCAAATACCAAGGTGTGATCGAGCGCTTCAGAACGGCCTTTGGCCGCTTCGATGAAAATCTCCATCTGCTCACGCACCGCCGGCTGGCCAACGTAGTCGGCAAGGGATTTGGGCCTGACAGCCTTATCCTGCACATCCTCTATCGGACGCGGTTGAGCGCTGATTTCGCGCTCAGCCTCGGCGAATTGATCTTTTTCTATCATTTCTACTTATCTCTGCAACCGCCTATCGGCTGTCATCTTAATTTCCGATTACTTTACTCGAGTGAGTAAGCGCCTCAATCTCAAGGGTAACCTCAAATCTACACGCCGACCTAGCCGCTACCCAAAGAAACAGGCATGGGCGTCTTCATTCACCAGTTCGAGAAACTCTTCAAAATACTTAACACTGGCGGCAGGTTCGTAAGGGTGCCACTTTAAATCTTGGCGCTGCCAATAGACCTTCCACTGCTTGTCTTTCTTAACGTAGGTTGTCTTAGCAAAGGGAATTTGCATTTTCTCTTCTGGATTGCTCCAGTTTGGCCGAATTTCGTACAGCTCAACACTTTGATTATCGATGCGATAACCGAAATCTAATTGCTCACGGACCGCTACAGGTGGCCTACGTTTTTCCAGAAATTTAGCAATTTCATTCTCACATCGCTTTATCTCGAACTCGCTAATCGCCATATCCAATACCTAGTTCAAAAAATACTGTGCTTGCTGGCTATGCCGGCACTAAGCTGCGCAACGACAATCGAATCAACTCTTCACTGCGAGTCACCGTGTGTTCTTTCAACACTCTGGCGACTAGCTTGCTGGCCTCGGTGGGTTTGTAACCCAAAGCCACCAAAGCGCTTTCGGCTTCGGCCACTATGTCACTGCTGGTCGCTTGATTAGTTTGTGGCTGACTGGCCGCTTCCAACTCCGCCAAAGGCGCGTGATCGACTTGCCAATCTTTGAGCTTATCGCGCAGCTCAATAATCAATCGCTCAGCGGTTTTTTTACCCACTCCAGGCACCTTAACCAAAGCGGCGACATTGTCTTGCATGACACAGTTCACCAGCTGATCGGTATCCATACCCGACAAAATCGCCAGCGCCATCTTGGGGCCAACACCGCTGACTTTGATGAGCGTGCGGAACAGTTGGCGATCTTTTTTAGCGTAGAAGCCATACAGAGTTTGAGAGGTCTCGCTCACCGCCATGTGCGTCAATAATGTCACCGTACCACCCAGCTCAGGCAACTCGTACAAGGTGGTCATTGGGACCAACACTTCGTAACCCACGCCATTGACGTCGACCAACACTTGTGGAGCTTGTTTTTCGATCAACTGACCTTGTAATCGTCCAATCATAATTGTTTCTAATCTCTGTAAATAATCGATGTTCGCGGGCGGGCTATTGTCAAAATACTCAAAAGCTCCTTACCACCCACGGCGCAACGCCTAGACCATACGCCCACGGCGAAAGGTTCGGGCCGAGGCCACTTTGATTAAATGTTGCTGAGTATTGGCATGACAGAGCGCCACGCCGAGTGCATCGGCCGCATCTTCCTGCGGCGCAGCCGGCAGTTTCAACAGGGTTTTCACCATATGCTGCATCTGGAATTTGTCCGCCGCACCATTGCCCACCACTGACTGCTTTACCTTCCGCGCTTCGTATTCCGAGACGGGCAGATCTTGATTCACAGCCGCCACAATGGCAGCGCCTCGCGCTTGGCCCAACTTCAAAGCGGACCCGGCACTCTTGGCCATAAACACACTCTCGATGGCCATTTCTTGCGGGCAATACTCTTCAATAATCTCGGTAAGGGAATCAAAAATGATCTTCAATCGCTCGGGCAAACTGAGATCGGGAATACGGATCACACCACTGCCAACGTACTGCGTCTTAGAGCCGACACAATTAATCACGCCAAAACCGGTTTTTAATGATCCAGGGTCCACCCCCAAAATGAGTGCCATCGACCGCCCCAATACTGTTTTTTCATCCAGTGGTTAGTCTGTCAGTAGTTGGGGGGGAGGTCAAGAGCGGGCATCGGGCATCGGGCATCGGGCATCGGGCATCGGGCATCGGGC
>CERE01019005.1_pt1 | contig 10886 bp, 9 predicted proteins | sample 530911 | NCBI WGS metagenome assembly CERE01 (sample SAMEA2621092, study PRJEB7988) | marine metagenome | biome: marine biome (ENVO:00000447); feature: mesopelagic zone (ENVO:00000213); material: "saline water (ENVO:00002010), including plankton (ENVO:xxxxxxxx)" | depth 800 m
GCGACTGCCTTAGCTGCAGGTGCCTTCGCGGCCTCGCCCGTGATCTTTTCAGATGCCGGGGTCATCAGCGCTGTGAGAAGTGCGAAGGCTGGTGCAAGCGTGACCTGCTGGACCGTGCGCAAGGAAGCGCCAGACAGGGCGTTAAGCACTGTCTGAGCCGCCGCACGGTCAGGTGCTGCATACCGAATAATCTCGCGGATCGTCGCGGTGTCAAATTCATGCAGCTTCGAAAGCAGGGCGGGAAACCCGCCGTGCAATGCCTCAAGGTGCGTCGCGGCACGCAGCGACGGTTTGAGCCAAACGGTGTTGCCACCGTAGGCCAGAGCGATGTCAGAGGCGTGCCGCTGCATCATCTTATGCCGCGCACTTCAATTTGATGAAGCGATCAGGGTGCGTCACGTCTGCGCCGACACGCTTGCGGGCATGGAAACGCACCTGACCATTCACAGCAAGGCTGTAGGGGTCACGCAACGTGGTCAGGCCCACGCGATCAATAATCCGGTAGCCCTGCATGTCGCCAAACAGGATCGGGTAAGTGCCCGCGCCGATATCGTCCATATCCGGCATTTCAACCACCGGACGGCCAAGCAGCGTCGAAGGTGCGCCAGCGGTGATCGGATCAAGCACGAGATAGCGGCCATTGCCATCCTTCCACTGCCGGACGATGGCCAGCGTGTTGCGGTTCATCATCCAGACACCGGACTGCGCGTAAGTCGTGGCAATCTTGTGATACATCGCGATCAGCACGTCAGCAGGGTTTGACGCGGGGAAGTTTGCCGCGACGCCGGTTTTCAGCTCGGCAATGCCAGACGCGGCCATGATGCCGAACGGCTGCCCAGCGCCGGTGCCTTTGACGAATGCCAGCCCTTCTGTCCTCGCGAAAGACTCGGCGAAGTCAGACAGCAGCTCACCTTCAAGATTATAGGCGTTGTCTTCAAGCAGCGCGTTCGACACGTCCGTGAATGTCGCCAACTCGTGCGGTGTCATTGTCACCTGTTCAAACGTCATGCCGGATGCGGTGCGGCTGGCGATCTCGGCAACCCACGTTGCAGAAGTGCCGGTGACGCGGCGCGGATAAACGATTGACGGTGCGCTGATCGAAATGACCTTGGCATAGGACCGGATCGGGCTGAACTCTGTCAGCAGCTTGATCAGTTCACTGCCAAACTCTTGCGGTGCCAGATAGCCCGCGCTGGCGTCATTTGCGACGGTCAGGGCTTTGACTTCCTCTGGAGCGATCCGTTCGACACCACGGCGCAGGAAGTTACCAAACGCCTTGGTTTCGGGGTCTGTGACCGGGCCAGTGATGTGAACGCCTTGCGGGCGGTTTGCTTTCGCTTCGATCTTATCCAGCCGGGATTTGATTTCGTCGAAAGCTTTGGTGTCCAACTGGGGCGCGTTGGCCGGTGCAGATGGATTGATCGGATCTTCGATAGTTTCGGTATTCATGTTTTGTTCCTTAGTAGGCTTTGCGGTGCCGTCCGATTTCAGGGAAGTGATCTGTGCGCCCGGATGGCACGGCACAGCGACAACAGAGATTTCATGCAGGGACAGCGCGGTGATCGTGCGGCCCTTGGCGCGGGGTGTTGACTTGGTGGTGACAAAGCCAATGGATAGTCCTGATACAGCCTTCGCGCTGATCATCGCATGCACTTCCCGCGCACGCGCTACATCGTCGATCAGCAGACGGCCCTTCACGATCAGACCCGCTTCGTTTTCTTCGATCTGATCCCAAACGCCGATGACCTGCCCCTGATCGTGGGCAAAAAGCATCGGCAAAGTGACCGGCGCGGCAATCGCGCCCTTTTCGATTACGTCACCAACACGGTCAGCGCTTCCGAACGGCCAAGCGATACCTTCGATCAGCCCTTCGGGCGTGACGGTCAGATCAGCCTTAAACTCTAAACGGGTGGTCATGCTGCGGTGTCTCCGTTTGCCGGGGCGGCTGTGCCGTTCCAGCGGGCGTCAAGAATATCGAGTGCCAGGGGGAATGTTTCAGCCATCGGGCGATTGCGCGCATAGGTATCGACAAGCTTCATGGCCTGTTGCGGGTGCATGCCCGCGCCGATCAGACCAAGCCGGATGACGTGGGCCAGATCGTCAGATTTGAACAGCATCGACACGGCGCGTTGATAGAAAGCGCCGATGCCGGTTTCGGTCAGGCGCTCTAATTCGGTGATCATGTCGTCGGTCAGTGTGAAGTCGTGTTCGGCGATGCCAAAGAATGCGCGGTGCGTGATCATGCTGCGTCAGCCTCTGGGGCCGGGGCAGATGCGCCGGACGTGGTGTAGGGGTTGGTAAGGCTGTTGCCTTCGGCCAGCGGTGCAAGGTTCAAACCGCTGCGCACCTCATTCGCCGTCATCGCGCCCATGCTGCGATACTGGCCATAGGCACCCGCGCGGGCCGTGGCATTGGTGGTCAACAGATCGTCAGTGACAAATTCGATGTAGAATGCTGCCCGATCTTCTGGCGTGAACAGGACACGGGCGTATGCCCATGCCCAACTGACCAGCCACGGCTTAAGCGTGATCGCATAAAACTGGCGCGCCATCTCTTCGGTGTTGGACCATGTGCCGCGCGTCAGCTCGAACAGCATTGTTGGGGGCACACGAAAGACGCGGGCGATCTCGCGTATCTGTTCAAGCCGGTTCTCTGCGAACTGCGCGTCGGCAAGGGTCATAGAAAGCTGATCGTAGCTCATGCCCTCGTCCAAGATCGCGGTGCCGCCGGCGTTGCGCCCCGCATGAGTGTTGAACCAAGAAGCCGCGATCTTTTTCTTGGCCTCTACGTCCAGCACCTTTTCGCTTTTGATGATGCCAGAGGGGCGCGCGCCATTGGCAAACAGGCTGGCGATGTGCTGTTCGAAAGCAAGACTGAGGGCGATAGCCTCACGGCCAAGGGTGATCGGTGAGACGCCACCAAAAGGCTGGATATGCAGAATATCGCGGTAGCTGTAACGGCGCGGTCCCTGATCAGTCTGAACGATGTAGAACGGTTCGCCGTCTGGCTCGTGATCTATCCGCACACTGGCAGGATCAATCCGATGCAGCTCAAAGGGTGCGCCATCTGTCAGCCTGACAACTTGGGCGTAGCCATTCCCGGTCAGCAGCGCGTCGATGGTCAGGTGTTCACGCAGCTGCCCTGCAGAGGTCCACTCGTTCGCCTCGTCATGCACGAGACGGTAAGCGCCCTGCCCCTTTGCCGCTTCTTTCGTGTCGGTCAGATGGACCTTAGCAGGCATAGCTCCAATGGTCTCAGAGATCAGCGCCACGGCACAGGCAACGGCTGGAACGCGCAAGGCTGAGTTGCCGGAGACATAAATGCCAGTAGCCGTTGGAGTTGCACCAAACAGCCCAAAGGCGTCTGGCTCAGTCAAGCTCAGGGCTTTGGTTTCGCGCTTGCGAAAGAAACGGTCGATGAGTGGCATTCAGCATTCCATACAGGGTGGTATCTATATACCACACCACTGAATCGCTGTGAATCCAATAAATGTAATATTATTACATAATTTTGTGCTATTTAATTTTTGGTAAAAAGCATTAAATTAAACTAGAAAATATTTGAAGGAGGGAAACCTGTATGGCCAAGCGCGAGACTTATTCGACAAACATCCAATGTGGTGACTGCGAATCGAAGGGAACAGGAACATTTTCAGAACTCGAAAACCCAGTTTATGCAAAAGGTGGCAACCTCCAGCGGAGGACTGAAAGCGTAAACGAGGGCTTTTCGATGGATACAAGAGGAACAAATGGAATTATTTGTGATGTTTGTGGCAGTTCTAATGTCGATCAAGTTTGATTGAACCAATTAGCTATATCAAATTTTGATCGACATTTTTCCAAATTTCTCAACTTAAATCGAACCGCCACCGAACCGAGTCTATTTTTCCAGTTTAAAGTGGGGAAGTTTTGAAATTGCATCGGCTTTAGTCTTTATGGTTACGTCACCATAATGATCCGATGCGGTTCTTCCCGCGTGTCCCTGAATGCCGTCGGCAACACGATCAGAGATACCCAGTTCGCGGCATTGCGTTTTAAATCTGTGCCGCCAAGCGTGGTTTGGCTGAATGCTCTCGGGCACCAGCCCGTCCTTGCGCAACCAGTCTGACAGTTTATTCGAGACGATCACAGCCGCACTTCTGAATTTCTCTGGTTTGGTAGCATTGTGGAACAGTGGGCCTTCGTCAGCATCTTCGACGAATTTGACGAAACCCTCGGAAACTATCTGTGGATGTAACGGCACATCTCGGTAGCCACCCGATTTGACAGTGCCAGCATCCGGCGTGATCCGAGCGACCCAATGTTCACCCACCTTGGTCACGTCCTCTTTTCGCAACTGAATGATCTCTGAAACCCGCGCACCGGTAAACGCACAGATGATCGGCACCCATCGCTTCACGTTTGCCATCTGCGTAGATTCGCGCACCCGCCCGAACTCGTTCGGAGTTGATTGATAAGTGCGTGACGCCTTCAATACCTTCTTGGCTTCGTCATCGGTGTATCCTCGTTCACGGCCATACACTTTGCGCGGTTTTGGCTGTCGCACTGCCGCGGCCACGTTCTCGGGCAACCGATCATTTTCTACAGCCCAAGCCATCACGGATTTCAATGCTGAGAGGTATATATCGTTCACCGTCTTTGGCGATAGCGTTTTCATAAGGTGATCTCGCCAAGCCAGCACGTCTTTCTTAGTGACGCGACCAGCGTCGTTGTGCTTGAGAAACTTGCGCAGGTTTTCGATCACCGGGCGCTGGCGCTGTCCCTTGTCGCGCATGAAACCTGCCTGCATGCGACTGTTCAAATAATCGGCCCAAAGGCCGGTCAAGCTGACTGGTGCAGGCGCTTTTTCAGCCTGCGCGGCGTCCTTAATTATCGGTGCCGCAGGCGTGCCGGTGTAATCACCTTCATCACGCTCAGCGACGCGCGCCAGCGCTTCTAGCTCTGCGCTGCACAAGGCCCGAGCGATCACCCGCCATTCATCGCTGCCATGCACCGCATCGATATTCCCAGCTGCCCTGAATCTTTCGAGCTGATCACCGATGACCGACTGCAGCTCATCATCACTACAGCGGCCTGCTACTGCTTGGCGCAGTTGATAAACGTAAAGATCATCAATGCCGGTGTTAGCGTATCGTGAATCATTTCGCAGAAGGTCGTCGAACGCCAAACGCTGATGGTAGTGGCTGAGAGCGATTTGGTCTGGTGCCAGCGGATACCGAGCTTGGGCTGGCTTCTGCCGCCCTTGCGACGCTTCGCGCTCCGCTAGCGCGATCTGGTGCTGCAGCTGCGCCACAGCTCCGGGCAGGAGCTTGAGGGCCTGCCTGTAGTCCGCCCCTAGCGGGCTGCGAAGCTCGGTCTTACCGACGATACCGCGGAGGTCTTTTGGGACGACGAGGCGTGCGTGATACCGCCCGGACCGGTTGATGAGATGCCTGATCTTGCCAGCCATGGTAAACCCGTTTGTAACCAAAACTGTAACCGTTGAACGGACTTCCAGCCTTATTTGCAAGGGTATTGTTAGTTATCAATAAGTTGAAGTGGTGCGGGTGAAGGGACTCGAACCCCCACGACAAAGTCGCCAGAACCTAAATCTGGTGCGTCTACCAATTCCGCCACACCCGCATTGCGCGTTCACTATCAAAGAAATTTCCCAGTGGCGAGGGGGAAAAACGCGCATGACGTATAGTTTTTATCACCTGCCACGCGTGCCTGCACCCGACGGCCGCTAGAGGTCCAGCGCCTTGAAGACGCGGGGGATTTCTTCGACCAGATCTTCGGCGATCAGCCCCGGTCCGAACTGACGTGCTGCCTCTACATGCAGCCACGTGGCGTATTGCGCCGCCTCGAAAGGCGCGATGCCGCGGGCCAGCAGACCGGTGATCATACCCGACAGCACATCCCCCGCGCCTGCGGTGGCAAGCCACGGGGCCGCGCGATCGCCCGTGCCGTGATGCGCCGCGACGCGGCCGTCGGGATGCGCGATCAGGGTGGTCGCCCCCTTATACAGAACAACCGCCCCCGCCTTTTGCGCCGCCATCAGACAGGCCCGCGCCTTATCGGCGTCACCCTCGGATATCTCCTTGAAAAGACGCGCGAACTCTCCGCCATGCGGGGTCAGCACGCAGTGCGGGCCAAGGTGCTCCCACAGGGTGGGCTCCTGCGCGATCAGGGTCAGCGCGTCGGCGTCCAGCACGCAGGGCTTACCGCAATCAAGCACTGCCCGCACCAGCGCCACATCGGCCGGTTTCAGCCCCAAGCCCGGCCCGATGCACAGCGCCCGCACGCGTTTGTCACCGGCCAGCTCTGCCAGATCCTCGGGGCCTGTGACGCGCGACAGCATCAGGGCGGTGATCTGCATCGCCACCTCCATCTGCGCGGCGGGCGGTACGGCCAGTGTGACCAGCCCCGCCCCCATCCGCAACGCCGCACGCCCGGACAGCCGCGCAGCACCCGTGCGCCCGGCCCCACCGGTCACGACAATCGCGTGCCCGTGGTCGAACTTATGCCCCTGCCCCTTGGCCAATTGATCAAAGTCCAGCGTGTCTGCGGTGATGGCACTCGGTTGCATGGCAGCCCCTTTCTGGTCCGTCTTTTGCCCAAAGATAAACCACCTGCCCAAGCGATAGCCAAGCCTGCCAGCACATGGATTTTCAAACTGCACAGATTTTAATCGCAGCGCACATAAAACAGCCGATGCGCACAAATTTTCGCCTCTTTCGGTGGACTCCATCGCGCGTCTGGTAGACCGTCGGCCCGCACGGTGAGATGACACCGATGTAGACCGAAAATCACCCGTCTGGCAGGGAGGCCTCAGATGAAAAAGATCGAAGCTGTAATCAAGCCGTTCAAGCTTGATGAAGTCAAGGAGGCGCTCCAAGAGGTTGGCGTTCAGGGCCTTAGCGTTATCGAAGTCAAAGGCTTCGGGCGTCAAAAGGGCCATACAGAATTGTACCGTGGCGCTGAATATGTCGTGGATTTTCTGCCCAAGGTAAAAATCGAAATCGTGTTGGACGACGATCAGGTAGACGCCGCCATCGAGGCCATCGTATCGGCTGCGAAGACCGAAAAGATCGGCGACGGCAAAATCTTCGTCAGCCCCATCGAACAAACAATCCGCATCCGTACCGGCGAGACCGGGTCAGACGCGCTTTAATCGAATTTACGAGATTCAAGAAAAGGATATCATCCAATGAGCACCAAGGACTTCCTGAAGAAGATCAAGGACGAGGACATCGAATACGTTGATGTACGTTTCACCGATACACGCGGTAAACTGCAGCACGTGACAATCGTCTCCGATCTTGTTGACGAAGATTTTGTCGAAGAAGGGTTCATGTTTGACGGCTCCTCCATCGCGGGTTGGAAAAGCATCGAAGCCTCCGACATGAAGCTGATGCTCGACACGGACACCGCTTATGTTGATCCGTTCTATGCCGAAAAAACCATCTGCGTGCACTGCTCTGTTGTAGAGCCCGACACAGGCGAAGCCTACGAGCGTGACCCCCGTGGCACCGCGCAAAAAGCCGAAGCCTACCTGAAAGCCTCCGGTATCGGTGATGTGGCCTATATGGGTCCGGAAGCCGAATTCTTCCTGTTCGATAACGTCAAATTCTCGAACTCGATCAACAAGGTATCCTACGAAGTTGATGCGTCCGACGCGTCCTGGAACACCGACACCGACTATGAAATGGGCAACATGGGCCACCGCCCGGGCCTCAAGGGCGGCTACTTCCCCGTGAACCCCACGGACGAAGCACAGGACCTGCGCGCCGAAATGCTGTCGACCATGAAACGTCTTGGCATGAAGGTTGACAAACACCACCACGAAGTGGCGTCCTGCCAGCACGAACTGGGCCTGATCTTCGGCACGCTGACCGAACAGGCGGACGAGCTGCAGAAATACAAATACGTGATCCACAACGTGGCGCACGCCTATGGTAAATCCGCAACCTTCATGCCCAAGCCGATCTATGGCGACAACGGCTCCGGCATGCACGTGAACATGTCGATCTGGAAAGACGGCAAGCCCCTCTTCGCAGGCGACAAATATGCCGACCTAAGCCAGGAAGCGCTGTATTTCATCGGCGGTATCCTGTCCCACGCGAAATCGCTGAACGCCTTCACCAACCCGGCAACCAACAGCTACAAGCGTTTGATCCCCGGTTTCGAAGCCCCCGTTCTACGCGCCTATTCCGCACGCAACCGCTCGGGCTGTGTCCGTATCCCATGGACCGAATCCCCCAAGGCAAAACGCGTAGAGGCCCGTTTCCCCGATCCGGCGGCAAACCCCTACCTGTGCTTTGCCGCGCTGCTGATGGCCGGCCTTGACGGGATCAAGAACAAGATCGATCCGGGCGAAGCCATGGATAAAAACCTCTATGATCTGCCCGCCGAAGAACTGGCCGATATCCCAACCGTTTCCGGTTCCCTGCGCGAAGCGCTGGAAGAGCTGCAGTCGGATATGGATTACCTGCTGGCCGGTGACGTCTTCACCAAAGACCAGATCGAAGGCTATATCGAACTCAAGATGGAAGAAGTGCACAAATACGAGCACACCCCCCACCCTGTTGAATTCGGCATGTACTACAGCTGCTAAACGGCGGTTTCCCCCCTCACGGGTGGCAAGACCAACAGCAAAGGGCGTCCCTATCGGGGCGCCCTTTCGCTTGGAATGCGTCTTGCTATTTGAAGTTCGAAACAGCTGAGCTAGAGTCAGCCGAAGTTTAATATAGTCAGAGGTTATTTCATGCGCCCCACCAAACGTCTTGCCACGGCACTTATGCTTTCTTTGGGCTTCGCCGCCCCAGTTGCAGCGGCCCAATGTGGCAACAACGCGGGAGGCTTCGACGCCTGGAAACCCGCCTTCGCGAAAGAGGCCGCCGCCGCGGGTGTCGGTCAACGGGGGCTCGATGCACTGGCCAACGCGCGCTATGCCAGCAGCACCATCGCCGCCGACCGCAACCAGAAATCCTTCAACTATTCGCTTGATAAATTCATGCAGGTGCGCGGTGCCGATACGATCGTCGCCCAAGGCCGCAAGCGCAAGGCCCGCAATGCAAGCTTCTACCAGTCACTCGAAGCGCGCTACGGCGTGCCAGCGGGGGTGATCATCGCGATCCACGGGATGGAAACCGCCTTTGGTGGCTTCATGGGCGATACCTCGGTGGTCTCTGCGATCACAACGCTGACCTATGACTGCCGCCGCTCCGATTTCTTTGCCCCCCACGCCATCGGCGCCCTGAAGCTGGTTGATACCGGCGCGATCAACGGCGGCACCAAAGGCGCGAAACATGGCGAGCTTGGCCACACCCAGTTCCTGCCCGGCAATGCCCTGCGCTATGGGGTGGACGGTAACGGCGACGGCCGCGTTGATTTCTACAACCAGACCGACGCGCTGGCCTCGACCGCGAACTTCCTGCGTCAGAAAGGCTGGCAACCCGGTGCCGGCTATCAGGAAGGGCAAACCAACTTCAATGTGATCAAACAGTGGAACGCTGCCGGCGTGTACCAGAAAGCCATCGCCATCATGGCCGCCCGTATCGACGGCTAACCCCCTCGAAAGTAAAAACAACCGCCACGCGCGCGCCGGTCCTGCGGCGCGCGCGTTTTGCTTCCAAATGGTTGAAAATCCTCGCCGAAGGCATCCGCCCCCTGCCGCCCACACCGCCCCATTGCAATTGCAGCACCCAAGCGCCATATAGAGCCCATAGGGAAAGGCCCCTGCCGTCCGCATATCGGTGAAGTCCTTGATCAAGAACACACCTTCAATCTCGCGGATTGACGGGCAACGCGGACCCCCTTCGACTTTTGCGAGAGCAGGAGTGTTATGATGACAACCCAAAACCATCCCACCGCCGTACCTTCGGCTGATGTGTTGAAATCCCAAGCCAAACGGCTGCGCGCGGACCTTGCGGCCCAAGGCACAGCACTGTCCCATGCGGCGACGCTGGAAATGGTGGCCCACCAATGGGGCGCGCGCGACTGGAACACGCTGAGCGCCCAGGCCGCCGCCCCTGCGCAGGGCTGGACGCCCGGGGACCGCGTGCAAGGCCGCTATCTAGGCCATCCCTTTACCGGTGTGATCAAGGCGGCGCGGCTATCGGGCAGTGGCATGTGGTCGCTGACCCTGCGCTTTGACACGGCGATTGACGTTGTGACCTCGCCCCGGTTCAGCAATATGCGGCGGCAGATCAATGCGGTGGTCGATGCGCAGGGGGTCTCCCCGCGCAAGACCTCTGACGGGCAGCCGCATCTGGTCCTGACCTAGCGCCATCACTCCCGAACCATCGCGCCTGTCTGGGTCCGCTCAGGCAGGCGCATCTCCGTCGCGCACCACATAGGTGTGGATCGTAAAGACCACCGCGTCGCTTTCGGGCAGACGCAGGATGCACTGCCGCTCTGACCGGATAAAGGGCATGTCGCTGCCTGTTTCGCGCCGCCGCGGCTGGTGCAGATCCGCATCCGCATAGCGCAGTTTATTGAACCGCCATAGGGGCCGCCCTGCGCGCACGCCGTCAAACAGACGTTGCACACGCCGCGCGATATCGGCGTCATATTCCTCGACCTGGGCGTGAATGCCCGTCAGGGGTTGCTCTATCTTGTCCGCCAGCCGCCAGTTCGCCGGAAAGCACAGTGCCGCAGCGGTCAGCACATGTTCATCGCCACGCTTTTGCAGGATGCAGAGGTCTTCTTGCACCAGATGCGCCAGCGTCCACAGCGGTTGCGACCGGTCCAGCGTGACCTTGCGCCCGTCGGGGCAAACCACCGCATCAGCCCCGAGGGTGAAACCGAAACGCGGCAGAAGGGTCAGCGCCTCGGACAACAGCTCTGCAGCGGCAGGTCTGGCGGGTTCGCTTTGGTAGAAAACAGCCTCGGGTCGGTCCGCCA
>CERE01090012.1_pt1 | contig 10842 bp, 11 predicted proteins | sample 530911 | NCBI WGS metagenome assembly CERE01 (sample SAMEA2621092, study PRJEB7988) | marine metagenome | biome: marine biome (ENVO:00000447); feature: mesopelagic zone (ENVO:00000213); material: "saline water (ENVO:00002010), including plankton (ENVO:xxxxxxxx)" | depth 800 m
GCCATAAACAGCAGGTTGTTCTCAAAGCAATAGCCGCCACGCCCTTGCTGCACCAGCTTGTGCTGCAAGCTCTCAATATCCAGCGGCACCGGCAGGCCCAACAGCGGATTCAGATTCTCAAAGGCAATGTACTGAAGATGACGCTGCTGCAGAGTGGCCAGCGTTGCCAGGGTCGGGGCGGGCACACCGTCCACGTGTATCCGTTTCAGGTAAGCATTCAGATCAAGGGGCATGGCCAGTTCCTGCGCAAATGTCGGGTGGAAGCATACGGTCCATGGCCGTTGCCTGTCAGCCCCCTGGCGCAGGGAAGAGCGGGAATGAAGCCTATTCATTTATTTGCGACGGAAGATTGTGTACATTCGGAACTGGATCACAAAGAGCAAAATACCAATAACAACGGCTGGCCAGGGTGGCACGGCCTGAAACGTGACTCAGGGGAAGGGATGCCTGTTCGCTTATCGCCATATCCAGCATTACTGCGCCCGTTTACTACCAAACGGGAGATGAAACTGTGGAGTTAGGCGTTCTACTGGCTATCGCTATTGGCGTGATACTGATCCTTACCCAGAAGAAACGGGCCAGCGGTGAGGTGTTCGGCTATCGCGGCAAACGCTATCTGCTTTCCAAGGCCGAACGCTCTTTCTACGGGGTGCTCACTCAAGCCGTAGGCGACAAGGTTCTCATTTTTTCCAAAGTCCGCGTCGCGGATGTACTAACGCCGCAAAAAGGCCTCAACCGGTCCAATTGGCAACGGGCTTTCAACCAGATTTCCGCTAAACACGTCGACTTCCTCCTCTGTGACCCACAAGACTGCGCCGTAAAACTGGCCATTGAGCTGGACGATGCCAGCCATGGTTCGGCCAAACGGCAGAAGCGGGATGCCTTTCTGGAACAGGCTTGTGAATCGGCTGGCTTGCCACTGCTAAGAATCAGGGCTGCCAGGGGATATGGAGTCGCAGATATACGCCAGCAGATTGAAACGGTGCTTTATTCGGTGCAACACGATACGTCTCTAGAGGAGGCGGGGCAGCGTGACGAGCCTGGCACTGAAGCAACGACAGATGAGCAGGAAAAGGTAGATAGCCAGCCTGAACGAGAAATTGGGAATGAGGAAGGGGCTCCGACTGAGGCAGAAGTTGCTACACAGCGGGTTGCACCTGTGTGTCATCAGTGTGGTGAAGTGATGGTGATGCGCAAGGCCCGATCAGGGAAGAATGCGGGGCAGCAGTTTTGGGGATGTAGTGCATTTCCGAAGTGTCGAGGTGTGAAGAAGTGTTGAGTTTGGGGCGCACGACGCAAGACCCCAATGGTATTGATGGTTTCGATATAAATATTGGTGGAGAAAAAGTTTGTGCGAACTAAGCCCTGAGGATCGGCTGAAAACACTGGATCAAGTCCTAATCTCTGATCCTAGAAATAGCCATATTCCACTTGGTGATTGGCATGGGTACATAGATTCAATCCTTTTAAACGAAAAGGTGCCAAGAAACGTTAAGCAGCTATTCGAAAATGCAAAGAATGTTGCTCTATATTCACTTTTCGCATACAGGCTTCATCAGGCATCTGAGGCTGTCGCGTATACCGCCCTGGAGAAGGCTTTAATCGAGAAATATGAGATAGAGAAAGAAGGGATAACGGATAAAAAACCGAGAAACCTTCAAGGATATATGGATTTGGCACTAAAATATGGTTGGGTAACAGACGAGGGATATACTTCATCGTGGTCTCTGGCCGAGTCCAGAGTCAGGGACAGAATGGTATTTGAAATGATCCAAAAGGGGCTTGTGACTAAGGAAGGGGTGCCTTCCCCTGTTCCAACAGAAGAGCAAGTTCGACAGGAGCTGCGTGATATGGAAGTTGCACGTAGTCGGCTCCATGCAGGCAGGCATGTCAGAAACCATCTGGCTCATGGGGATGGAGGGCTGTCAGATTCATCAGTTGGTACTTTGGCTCTTGTTGCTGAAGAAATTAATCAGTTGTTTAGCTGATATCTAAAACCTAATCGTGAAGCTAGCCCTAAGTACTGCCTGTCTTCCTCCAAAGGTGCAATAGTGACAATCTTTGACATTGAGAAAGACGAACTACTCCGGTTGTCTGATAGCCAACTGGAAGAGTTGATTGCTCGACTCGCCGAGGCTGAGGTGGCTGCAAATGGCCATAGTCCTGCATGGGTAAGCTGGTCAGGTTCAACCAGTGCTCCTGATGAAGGAATTGATATTCACGTTCAGGTTCCTGTCGATACCCTTAACACAGGATTTCTGGCAAGGCCTGATACAATCCTTCAGGCCAAGAAACACTCGATGCCTAAGGGAGAAATTACGAGTGAAATGGTCAAGGACGGCGTGCTATCGGCGATGATTTCAGGGCAGGCCCTGAAGGGTGGCAGCTACATTATCGTAAGCTTGGCTGATGATTGCTCGCCTCCCATGAAGAGAGCGCGCATCCAAGCTATGCGAGATGCCGCTCAGTGTGACCCCGCCAATGACAATATTCACCTAGATTTCTTCGATCGCTCGAAACTAACTCAATGGCTGCGTCAGCACCCGTCGGTCATGCTTTGGGTAAAATCGAAGCTTGGGCAAGGCTATTCAGGATGGCAGCCTTATGGGGCTTGGAGTAACCCTCCTCAAGATGCTGATGATACGCTGATTTTGGTCCCAGGCGTGACAGTCACACTGCCATCAGGGAAAGGCCAGAAACTAAGCATAGAAGATGCGATTGGCCCGATGCGAGACATTATAAGATCTACGGCTAAGGCGGTTCGCATAACGGGTTTATCTGGTGTCGGTAAGACCAGGATTGTGCAGGCTCTCTTTGATGAAACGGTCGGCACAGATGCGCTCGACCGAACCATAGCTGTGTATGTCGATACTGGAGCTGAACCTGAACCGTCGGCAGCAGCGATGCTGAACAGACTCATTGCTGAGGATCGACGTGCCGTGATGATTCTCGATAATTGCCCATCAGATCTCCACTCTTCGTTAGCCAGCAAAGTATCAGCAGCAGGCTGCGAAGTAAGCCTTGTTACAGTTGAGTATGACATCAGGGACGATAAGCCTCAGACAACCGAGGTAATCCATATTGAGGCAGTTGGATCGGATGTGGCCGAGCAGCTCGTTCTCCGTCGCTTTCCCGGAATCGGCCAGAATAATGCCCTCCGAATTGCTGAGTTTGCTGATGGGAATGCAAGAGTATCTCTAGCGATTGCCGAGAGGGTGGAGGAAGGTGAAAGTTTGGCTCAGCTTTCTGATGCGCAGTTATTTAGCCGCCTTTTTGTGCAGCGTAATGACCCGGACGATGATCTGCATGAACAGGCTGAAATACTGTCTCTAGTCTATTCGTTCTCCGTCTCAGATACTGAGGACGGTCACAATGAGCTGGAAGTACTGGGCTCGATCTTTGGTCACTCCCAGCACCAATTGTTTAGAGCAGTCAAGAAGCTTTTGGACCGCCATGTCGTGCAAAAGAGGGGGCATTGGAGGGCGATCCTTCCCCATGCTGTTGCGAACAAGCTGGCAGCTTCGGCGCTAGATAGTATCCCAGTCAGTCAACTCAGGACGACCTTTGAAGGCTCCGGTTGCGAGCGTTTGCTAATGTCGTTTGCGCATAGATTAGGGCTGATGCATGCCCATCCGGTGGCGACAGAGATCGTCGAGGCCTGGCTTCAGCCAGAGGGACTGCTGGGCCGGATACTAGAGCTGGAAGATACGGCAGACCGAATGCTCGGCTATATCGGCCCAGTTGCGCCTGAAGCTCTGCTCGACAGGATCGAAGCGGAGCTTAGCGCGCCTGATTTTGAAGGCCTGGAGAAGCGGCACAATCCACAAAGGACGACTATTCTCAACCTTTTGCAAGCGTTGGCATATGAACCGAATGCTTTTGATCGTTGCGTCAGGCTCCTAATCCGCGTGGCGGACTATGAAGACGAAAAAAACAACTATGACTCGGTCCGAGATAAGATTGCTAGATTTTTCCAAGCATACCTTTCTGGCACGCATGCCTCTCTGGGGCAGCGCATTGCAATCATGAATGAATGCCTTTTATCTGACGAGGCTGGACGCAGGTCGTTGGGTTTCAGGATGCTATCAACAGCACTGGAGGGGCCATCCTGGACAGGGATAGGGATGAACGGGTTTGGTGCTCGTCCAAGAGATTATGGGCTATGTCCCAACCATGATGAGCTGGTGGAGTGGCGAAGTACTTTCATCGATGTTGCGGTGCGATTGGGATCGTCCGGAGACACTGATCTGGAGGGGCTGGCGCGGCAGATTCTGGCAAAAAATTTCCGAGGTCTGTGGCAGCAAGAAGCAATGAGAGACAAGCTCATTGATGCGGCTCGAAAGCTAAATGCTCACCACCCTTGGGGCGAAGGTTGGAAAGCCGTCCGGTCAACGATCTATTTTAACTACACCAAGACCAAGAGAAAAAGCGAGGATGATATCGAGCCCCTGCCAGACAAGCTTGCAGAATTAGAACGGGAGTTAGAGCCCGTTGATTTGCTTCCTACAATAATGACCTATGTGCTAGGTAGGGGAGGAGACCATTGGGCGCTAGACTCTGATTTTGGACATGAAGATGCCAACAGGTATAGCGATGCTGAAAAGCGGCTTGAGGATAGGGCGTTACGTTTAGGTGAGGAGTTCGCTTCATCAAATTACGAACTCGACGAGTTGGTCCCCAACCTATTTGCGAGCGATTGGATGCCCTATCGCTCGGCATTTGGTCGAGGATTAGCAAAGGGGGCACATGACCTTCAAGTTGGGTGGCAGAAACTTGTAGATCAGCTTGAACACTTGCCTGAAGCCCCCAAAGACTTTTCAGTCTTTGGGGGCTTCATCGAAGAGGCTAGCTCTGTCGATACAGCGTTTACAGAAGAGCTACTTGACCAGTGCGCACATCACCCTCAGCTCCGGCATGTATTGGTCGGTTTACATCCTTGGGGGAAGTTTACAGAAGTCGATCTTGATCGTTGTATGGTGCTTCTGAAAGAGCCGGATACTCGTCCGGGGATGTATGGGCCGCTCCTATGGCGGGGCGAGCATATTAATTTGCCTCGAGAACGTATTGTCGATCTCGCTCAGCATCTCCTGAGTAGACCCGGCGGCGATGACGTGGTTTTAGATGCCCTAAGCATGAGGCTACATGGTAAAGATACATCAGTGGATACGCTTGGCCCTGAACTTCGACTGGTTGGTCTCAGAGCAGTGATTCAGAGGCTGCAAAGAGATCACAATGAGCCTACTGGGTCTGTGGATTATAAAATGGAGAAGGTGGTGGGTGCCGCATTGCGTTTCGATGGAAACGAGGCTGAAAAGCTAGAGCTGCTGGACACGATCTTTACTGTTGTTGATGAGAGCTATGGCTTTATTCATACATTCGAAAATACCATCGCGACGACCGCTGAGCTGAAGACTGCCGAGTTTTTAAATGCTGCTTTTGAAGCTCCTAAAGAAAATGATCGTGGGCGACTCTTCTTCATTCGTCATGGTGGCTTACGCCGGTCTCCTCTCGCCAAAATAGATGTTGATGTCTTGATTGAGTGGTGTCGTTCCAGAAATGACGACAGCGTCTGGGCGCCTGTTGCGGGGGGTATAAGCCTTTGGTCAAAGAATGGAGACCAAGGAAGGGTTGCTATTATGGAGTCAGCGATCAGTTTACTGGAAGCTGCTCCTGAGCCCGAAACCGTCTTAGAGGTATTCGCTGAGCGCGTTACGCCTTCATCTTGGTCTGGTAGCCGGGCGAATGTGATGCAGCCTAGAGCGGATGCCATTGGTAGGTTGTGTGAACATGAGAATATGGAGATCGCTGCCGCCGCTAAATCGGTGTCTGAAAAGCTGGTTTGCTCGATCGAGCACCAGAAAGCACGTGAACAGCGAGAGGACCGGGAATACGAACAAAAGTTTGAGTGAAATCAAAGAACACGAGGTCTCTCATTTCCCAAACGCGAGGTGAATAGGGGGCATCCACCTCTCCCATCCTTGCTACACCGAATTTGTCCTCCTGGCTGCTTTTCAGGCGCGGGGCCATAGTCCTTTGTGCTCTCCGCTATCGAAGAAATGGCGATTTTCTGCGTTAAGCTAGCAGCCGATGTCACATTCACCATGGCTATCTCGTCTTGGTTCTAACAACCACAGAAGACGGAGCCTGAACCATGACCTTTAAACTTGATCCTTTCAAAGCCGCCCCGGCCATCATGAGCAGCTGGATGGAGGCATCCACACGCATTTCGGCCAGTCTGGAGGCCTCTCTGATTAACCTCGTCAAAGTGCGTGCGTCCCAGATCAATGGGTGTGCCAACTGTATCAACATGCACACAGAAGAAGCCCGGAATAGCGGTGAAACTGAGCAGCGGCTCTACTTGCTTTCCGCCTGGCGGGAGTCTCCCTGCTTTAGTGATCGGGAGCGTGCGGCGCTGGGTTGGACTGAGTCCCTGACGGAGCTGGCGAAGGGGGTACCTGGGGAGGCGCTACACGAGGCATTGGATGATCATTTCAGCCATGAGGAGCAGGTGAAGCTGACTATGATGATTAATATTATCAATGGCTGGAACCGCATCGCGGTGGGGTTTGGCTTGTGGTACGAATCCGGGAAGCTGGTAGCCGCGGCAGGAAGGTGAAGGGATGAAAAAAGAGACCATGCAGGATGCGGAGGCGATTTTTGATCCACTGCGCCCGGTGCTGATGCGGGTGTGCTACCGCATGTTGGGGTCGGTGGCGGATGCCGAAGATATCGTCCAGGAGGCCTTTATTCGCTGGGTCGCGGCGGATCGCAGTGAGGTGGTGGCACCGGAAGCCTTTCTGCGCCGCACGGTGACGCGCCTGTGTCTTGATCAGCTTAAATCCGCCAGGCAGCGAAGAGAGGTCTATGTGGGGGCATGGTTGCCGGAGCCGCTGGTGGAGGAGCAGGTGGAGGAAGACATTACCCTGCCGCTGATGCTGGCGCTTGAGCGCCTGTCTCCTCTGGAGCGGGCGGCATTCCTGCTTCACGATGTGTTTGGTGTCGAGTTCGATGAGGTGGCTGAGACATTACAGCGTTCTTCTGAGGCATGCCGCAAACTGGCTTCCCGGGCGCGGGTGCGTGTGCGGGAATCGAGCACGCGGTTTCCGGTGGACAAGCAGCAGGGAATCAGACTGGCGGAAGCCTTTTTTGCCGCGTCTCGTAGCGGTGACATGAAAGCGTTGGGCGAGATGCTGGCAGAGGATGTGAGCCTGCATGCGGATGGTGGCGGCAAGCGGCCAGCGGTGCGGGAGCCGGTGTTGGGTTATGACGCCGTAATGAAGCTGCAGGGGCATCTGGCCATGCTGTTTCAGAAGAAAGGCTCCACCTTTGTTCGGGCGTGCTTCATCAACGGGTTGCCCGGATTTGTATCCCTGGAGTCGGATGGGGAACTGCAGACCACCGCGCTGGAGATTGAAAACGGCAAAGTGGCCGGGATTTACGTCGTCCGCAACCCCGACAAGCTTCGTCATTTGCACTGATTGCTTAAAGGCGGTTGATAACAGTATGGGAGGGCAGAGTCTGCTCTCCCATATTTTCAAATATTGATCACCTGTAGTGGTTGATCTCTCAAGTGAAAAAGAAAAGGACACCCACCCAATGACGATGAATGGAGTGTTCCGGGACGGGGCGCCGGTTCAATAGTATCCTTTCCCTCTGCGCACCTTTTGCGTTGAGCTGATCGATAACCCTTTTGGTGGTGAGCAGACTGCCGGTTTCCCGTTGCATCAATCCACCCCTGTTTCAGTTGTGAAAAATCGCTATGACGACCTCATTAGATTGTCTGTATTCCTTTCGACGCTGCCCCTATGCCATGCGCGCCCGGCTGGGCGTTTTGTTTGCGGGTTTGCAGGTTGAGCTGCGGGAAGTGACCCTGAAAAACAAGCCCGCGCACATGCTGGCGATAAGCCCTAAAGGAACCGTACCGGTTTTGCAGCTTGCCGATGGTGCTGTCATAGAAGAAAGCCGGGACATCATGGTGTGGGCTCTTGAGCAGCAGGATCCACAGGGGCTGTTGGAGGCAACGATCTTGCCTAAGGCGAATGACCTGATTGAGCAGAACGATAATGAGTTCAAGTATTGGCTGGATCGCTATAAATACGCCGACCGCCATGTCGAGATGACTCAGACCGAGTATCGGCAACGAGGGGAGGTCTTTCTTCAGGTCCTGGAATCGTTGCTGGAGAAAAGCGCCTACCTGCTTGGGGAAGCGCCGAGCATAGCGGATATTGGCATCATGCCGTTTGTTCGCCAATTCGCCCATGTTGATCGTGATGTGTTTAGCCAGCTGCCTTACCCGAATCTGCAGCGGTGGTTACAGCACTGGCTGGAGCACCCTCTATTTCTTCAAACCATGGTCAAGCTACCGGTATGGCAGGAGGGCGATGATGGGGTGGTGTTTCCTTCTTGACCCTTGGCGAGGTATGAGATGGCGATGGTAAAGAAGAGTATTACGGTGACGGATCAGCAGGATAGCTGGATCAAGGCACAGATTGAGAGCGGGCACTACGGGAATGAGAGTGAAGTGGTGCGCGAGTTGATTCGTGAGCGCCAGCTGTGTGAGCAGGAAATGGAGCGTGAACTGGAAGTGATCCGTGTGAAACTGCGGGAAGCGGAGCGCAGTGGCTTCACGAAGCCGAACCCTGTAGAACTGCTCAAAGAGATCCAGGACGGATTGGGAAGGGATGAGGTATAGACCCAACGATGAGGCCAAAAGGGATGTGGGCTGAATATACTGGCGTGGTGTAGAGGCATTTGGTGAAGAGCAGGCGGTTCGCTACTTTAGAGCGCTAATGGAACGCTTCGATGTGATTGCCCAAGCGCCATACCGTTATCCTGCTGTTGAGCATATTGCGAAGGGATATCGGCGTAGTGTCTGCGGTGTAGACAGCATTTACTACAGGCTGAATGGCGGAACGGTTGAGATTATGCGGGTGCTTGGTCGTCAGGATATTGATAAGAATTTATAGCATCGAGGATCTACCCTCTACCATGCGGAAAGGATCCCGAGAATCTGGTCTTGCCCGGTGCTCTTTTGGCTGAGCCTTCCCAAACCCCGCTTCGCGGGATCGCCATGCGAGCATGGCTCCTACAGGGGGGCGATGGGGTGTTGTCCTGATAAAGAAAAACCCCGGCGGATAAGCCGGGGTTTTTTGTTTCCAGTCCTGCCCTTGTGAGGCGGGGCCGGAAATTGGCATCCGGGCCTGAGGCCGGAGCGAGTCCGGCGTCAGGCGGCGGGTGTCAGGCTTTATACACGTTCAATGACGGTAGCGATACCCTGACCCAGGCCGATACACATGGTGGCGAGACCCAGTTGGCCATCTTTCCATTCCATGACGTTCAGCAGGGTGCCGGTGATACGCGCACCGGAGCAACCCAGCGGGTGACCCAGGGCGATGGCGCCGCCGTTCAGGTTCACTTTCTCTTCCATCTTGTCCAGCAGCTTCAGGTCTTTGGCCACCGGCAGTGACTGGGCAGCGAACGCTTCGTTCAGCTCCACGTAGTCAATGTCGTCGATGGTCAGGCCTGCGCGAGCCAGCGCCTTCTGGGTGGCCGGTACCGGACCGTAACCCATGATGGCGGCATCACAGCCGGCAACGGCCATGGAGCGGATCTTGGCGCGGGGCTTCAGGCCCAGGGCCTGGGCACGCTCGGCGCTCATGACCAGCATGGCGGACGCACCGTCAGACAGGGCAGAGGAGGTACCGGCAGTGACGGTACCGTTGGCCGGATCGAATACCGGACGCAGTTTCTGCATGTCTTCGATGCTGGCACCGGGACGGATTACTTCGTCGATTTCACACAGGACCTTGTTGCCTTCCTGATCGTGACCTTCGATGGGAACGATCTCGTTGTTCCAGCGACCTTCCTGGGTGGCTTCCCAGGCCAGGCGGTGGGAACGCACACCGAACGCGTCTTGCTGCTCACGGCTGATGCCGTGCATCTTGCCCAGCATTTCCGCGGTCAGGCCCATCATGTTGGACGCCTTGGCGGTAACCTTGGAGATCTCCGGGTTGATGTCGACCCCGTGATCCATGGCTACGTGACCCATGTGCTCAACACCACCGATCACGAAGGTGTCGCCGTTACCGGTCATGATGGCCTGGGCGGCAGTGTGCAGCGCCTGCATGGAAGAACCACACAGACGGTTCACGGTCTGGGCAGCGCTGGTGCGCGGCAGGCCGGCCAGCATGGCGATATTACGGGCGATGTTCATGCCCTGTTCTTTGGTCTGGTTTACACAGCCCCAGATCACATCTTCAGTCAGCTGGGTGTCCCAGTTGGGGTTACGCGCCATCAGCGCTTGTACCAGCTGGGCAGACAGTTTCTCGGCACGCACGTGACGGAACTGGCCATTACGGCTCTTGCCCATGGGAGTACGGACCGCGTCGACGATGACTACGTCATTCGGATTCAAGCTCATTTCAATATCTCCTGTGTCCTTCAAAACTGTTTTCGAACCTGCTGCGCTTGCCATCTTGACCACCGGCGGTGCTCGAAATCCTCATGTACAGAACAACGTACACTGCGGTTTCTGCGCTCCGGCGGCGGCCAACCTGGCGGCGCTCGCTACGGTTCGCTTAACAGTTTTTAGGCGAAAAAGGACTCGCCCTTGGCGGCCATGTCTTTGAGCATCTGCGGTGCTTCGTAGATGCCACCCAGGTGCGCATACTTGTCGCACAGCTCAACAAACGCTTTCGCGCCGATGCTGTCGATGTAGCGCAGCGGACCACCACGGAAGGGAGGGAAGCCGATGCCGTAGATCATGGCCATGTCGGCCTCGGCAGCGGAACCTACGATGTTGTCTTCCAGGCAGCGAACGGTTTCGGTGCACATGGGAATCAT
>CERE01107540.1_pt1 | contig 10788 bp, 10 predicted proteins | sample 530911 | NCBI WGS metagenome assembly CERE01 (sample SAMEA2621092, study PRJEB7988) | marine metagenome | biome: marine biome (ENVO:00000447); feature: mesopelagic zone (ENVO:00000213); material: "saline water (ENVO:00002010), including plankton (ENVO:xxxxxxxx)" | depth 800 m
TGCACGAGCCGTTGGTGAAGACACGTCGCTGGTCAGCGCAGGTTGAAAACGCGGCGCGATATGTTTGGCGCAGCGGTCGTCGACTAGCTCATTAGGGGCATACACCGCTTGAGTATCTGCAGTTCTATCAGTTGGAGCTGGTGCTGGAGGCAGTCCGCCGAAAAACAGATGTGAAAGCAGTTCCAGCGACCTTGAAAACGATCTTCACCGATCGAGGTTTATAATTTTTGCCTTCTGATTGGAGCCGCACCTGATCTGAATCAAGGGGTGGGCATTGCAACGCAGGCTGTGGGCGCGACCGTCGCGCCTGTGTGCGAGAAAGGAGAAGCCGCTGAACAGCGTTGGGACTAGTGACTGCTGCTGTGTTTCCTGAGATGTATCCAACTGCTTTCATTGCGAACAGGTTCTATTTCATCCATCTTCGGGGCAATCAGATACCTGGCTCTCGCACGCCCCTACGACATAAATTGTCGTTTGGGGGCGGGATAATCGGTGCTGCAAAATCTGACTGAGGGCGCTATGTTGTCGCTTACCCAAAAAGGATAGTTGGATGCTCAAGCCAAGGCAGGGATCTATAGAGACAAAGGGTGTTGTTGATTACACGCGCTGTCCCGCAAAAACATTTGAAACTGCCAGTGGAACGACGCTTGGTCGCAGCGTGTTCAATCATTGTCAGATCGTTGGTGAGGTCGCCCGTGAGCTTGTTCGGCGCCAACCCTTCAGCTTGCAAGAGACGCTGTTTCCAGCTGGCGCGCACTTTGCTGCCGCTGCCCACGATATTGGCAAGGTCAGCCCTACCTTTGTGGAAAAACTGCGGCGTGCCTGTGATCCTGACTTATGCACACTTCAACCACTTGCCGGCATCAACCCGCAGCTCGAAAGCAGCTGGGGCGGCCACGCCGGGGTCAGCCAGCTTACCGCCAGAGCGCTAGACACGCCTGAGTTTGTCCCTGAAATACTCGGTCAGCATCATGGCTATGCGCCGCCGGTTTCTGGTTTGCGTGCTACTGATGAGCATTTTGGTGGTACAGCTTGGCAGGCCGAGCGGGTCAAGCTGGTAGATGCGCTGAAACAGTCTCTGATGGCGGACTGGCCAGTGGTTTCCAGTATGCCGCAGGCGCGGATATTGGCTGGATTGACCTCAGTGGCCGACTGGATCGGTTCAGGTCAGTATTTCGAAAACCCCGCAGACCCCTGGCAGGAAAACATCAGCAAGGCACTGGATGCTGCCGGCTTTGTACCGCCTGCTTACAAAGCCGGCCTTGCCTTTGCTGACGTCTTCGGTTTTACGCCCCGCGAGGCCCAGACAGCGTTGATCGATCTGGTTGAAAAGCCCGGTGTGTATGTCCTGGAAGCACCGATGGGGCTTGGTAAAACCGAGGCAGCTCTATTTGCCGCTTACCGCATGCTTGCAGCCGGGCAGGCGAGTGGCATTTATTTCGCACTGCCTACCCAGCTGACCTCGAACAAGATATTCGAGCGTTTCAACGATTTTCTAAAGCAGATTCTGGCGGATGATTGTGCCCATCGCTCGTTGTTGCTGCATGCCAACGCCTGGCAAATCACCGACATGGGTGAAGAAGGCCGGCCGGGTGGCGCCTGGTTCAACCAGTCCAAGCGTGGTCTGCTGGCCCCCTTTGCGGTAGGCACCATTGACCAAGCGCTGATGGCAGCGATGAACGTTAAGCATGGCTTTGTGGGGGCCTTTGGTCTGGCTGGCAAGGTGGTCATTCTGGATGAGGTGCATACCTACGATGCTTACACCGGCACCCTGCTGGATGCACTGGTCGAATTACTGCGGGCGCTGCACTGCACCGTCATCATTCTCAGCGCGACACTGAATCAGGAGCGGCGTAGCCAGCTGATTGGCAGCGAGCTGAAAGCGAGCGGATATCCTCTGATCACTGCCTGCCCGAATGGTTTGCCGGTCAATGAGGTGGCGTTGCCAGCGGGCGGCAGTGAGTCGGTTGCAGTGCAATTGCTCGACAATGAGCAGCTTGCTATCGAAGAGGTATTGGCCCGCGCCGAGCAGGGTCAGCAGGTACTGTGGCTCGAGAACACCGTAGCTGAAGCCCAGCAACGCTATCTTGATCTTGCCGCCCGGGGCCATGAACTGGGCGTGGCCTGCGGATTGCTGCATTCGCGTTTCTCGGCTGATGACCGGCAGGCCATTGAGGATCATTGGGTCAACCAGTTTGGCAAGCCGGGCTGGGAGCACCGTGGCCAGCATGGACGCATTCTGGTGGGCACGCAGGTGCTTGAACAGTCACTGGATATCGATGCCGACTTTATGGTCAGCCGGTTTGCGCCAACCGACATGCTGCTGCAACGCATGGGCCGGCTATGGCGCCATTCAGACACACCACGCCCCGCCGGCGCGCGCCGGGAATGCTGGATGCTGGCGCCAGAGCTGGATAAGGCCATCCAGCAACCCTTGGCTGCCTTTGGCAGTAGTGCCCATGTGTACAGCCCCTATGTGCTGTGCCGTAGTCTGCAGGTCTGGCAAGCGTTGGGCAGTCTGCAGTTGCCTGACGATATTCGTCCACTGATTGAAGCTACCTACGCCTCCCGTGATGAAGTCGAACCCATGAGCCGCTGGCTGCAAGAGCTGGAACAAGGCACATCACGGCGCAAGGGCCGCAATGCATTGCGGCAGCTGGCTCGGGTGACCCTGGCAGAAGTGGGCAATACCCTGCCTGAGAGCAAGGCGCAGACTCGTTACAGCGAAATCGACAGTCTGGAAGTGTTGCTGCTCAAGCGCATCCAGCGTGACCGGGACGGTACGCTAACCACCCTTACCCTGCTGGATGGACGGCAACTGCACCTGCCGCTTAAACGCACCCAATTGAATAAAGCCCAGTGGCGCTCACTCAGTGCCACCCTTATGCGGCAGATCGTGGCAATTCACCCGCAACATGCTCCTCAGGCCCTGCCGCAAAGCGTGCTGGAAAAATTCGGGCTGCAGCATTGCTTCTATCTCGGCAACCCTGCCCAGGACGAGGCCGTGCTGCGAGTGGCGCTTGTGGATGAAGCCGGCTGTCTGCAAGGTGTGGATCAGGCGCCGTTACACGCCAAAAGTACGTTGGAATACAGGAGCGACCTGGGTTATCAGGTCATCAATGACTAGGACGGTGCACATGGAAAATCGCTTCAATCTGGTGGACGAACCCTGGATACCCGTGGCTGATCACGGGCGAGTGAGCTTGCGGGATATTTTCAGTAATCCGCAGTACCGCAGCCTTGGTGGCAATCCGGTACAGAAAATTGCCCTGCTCAAATTGCTGCTGGCTATTGCCCAGGCTGCGGCCACCCCGGAAACCGAGGCTGAATGGCAGGCTATGGGGGCGGAGGGGCTGGCCAATCGCTGTCTGGCGTATCTGGATAAATGGCATGATCGGTTTTATCTGTATGGAGAACAGCCGTTCTTGCAGATGCCGGCGATACGCGAGGCAAAGGTGCAGTCCTTTGGCGCGGTGTTGCCAGAGGTGTCTACTGGCAATACAACGGTTCTAAGCCAGATTCAGGTTGAGAGGCGTTTGAGAGACGCCGACCGGGCATTACTGCTGCTGTCGCTGATGGGGTTTGCCCTGTCCGGTAAAAAAACCGACAACAGCGTGGTGTTGTCATCAGGGTATGCCGGCAAGCGTAACGACAAGGGGAAAGCCTCTACTGGTAAGCCCGGCCCATCGGTAGGCCACATGGGGTTCCTTCACAGTTTTCTGCTGGGCGAAACATTGCAGCAAAGTGTTTGGCTGAACCTGTTCAGCCACTCACAAATTCGTCAGATGGGTATTTATCCATCAGGGTTGGGGGTTGCACCCTGGGAGGTCATGCCGACAGGGGAAGCCTGCCAGGCTGCCCGGGAATTACGTCAGGCAATGCTTGGTCGACTGATCCCGCTTTGCCGTTTTTGTCTGTTGACGGAAGACGGATTGCACTACTCCGAAGGCATTGCCCATTCCGGCTACAAGGACGGCATGGTTGATCCGAGTATGGCGGTTAACTATTCGGGCAAAGAACCTAAAGCGCTATGGGCTGACCCGGAAAAACGCCCCTGGCGCGAACTCACAGCACTGCTGAGTTTTATTGACCAGTCAGGCGGTCAGGGTTTTCAGAGCTGGCAGTTGCGCGCAGGTTTGGAGCGCGCTCGGGATGTGGCTGAGGTCTTTGCTATCTGGTCTGGGGGGCTGCGCGTTAGCAGTAATGCCGGTGAGCAATACGCCTCCGGTAGTGATGATTTTGTCGAGTCGATTATCTGGATCCGTAGCGAGCTGCTTGGGCAAAGCTGGTTCACCCAGCTGAAAGTTGAGATGGATGCATTGGACGGGCTGGCGCGCAACCTCTATGGCCGTGTAATGGCCTTTTTCAAAGAGCAAATGGTTGATGGCAGCAAGCTTGCGGCCCAAGCCACCCAACTGTTCTGGCAACTCTGCGAGCGTGACTTCCAGTCGCTGGTTGATGCCTGTGATGGCAGCGATCAGGCAGTCCTTCAGCGTCAGCAGTTGCGCCGTCGCTTTGCCGGTTATGTACAGCAGGCGTTTGATCAGTTCTGTCCCAGAGAGACTGCGCGGCAGCTCGATGCATGGGCCAAGTGCAGACCGAACAACAGCACCTACTTGAAGCAGGAGGCACGATAGATGAGCACAGAGGAACAGAGTGTGGCAGCACCGAGTCGCGACCAGCGCTTTGTCGAGGCTATTTTGCAACGCTGCGCCAAGGACAAGGGGCAGGCAGCCCGCTTGCGCCGCGCTGATAATCCGGCAACCGAATACCAGAGCTGGGAAGTGCTGGGTGCGCTAGGGATTGATCTGGAGCGTGACTACCAACGCTTGCCCTTTGTCACCGTAGCGGCAGCCATTGCCAAATCGAAAGCCACGACCAATGGGAAGCTGTCACTTGGCAGGGCGATTGCCGGTTGCTATGAAGATGGCCGGGAAAGCAGTCAGGCCAAGGCCCGCCTGCGACGTTTGCTGGCCTGTGATGAACTGGCCGAGGCCTGCCGCATACTGCGGCCAATTCTTACCCTGGTCGACAGCAAGACCGGGCAGCCGCTGGACTTTGTGCGGCTGCTCAGGCAACTGCGCAATTTCCCCTTTCATACCCAGTCGATCAAGGCGCAATGGGCACAGGAGTTTTATGGCCAGCCTGTCGAATCGGTACAGGAGGGTGCGGCATGAGCCTGATAGCCAGCGTGTTGCATCTGGACCGGCGCGCGGTCAAGGCGCTGCGCATTACCGACCCCTATTCGCTGCACCGTGTGGTTTATAGCCTTTACCCCGACGTGCGCTCCGATACCGACAAATCCCGCAGCCGCGCCAGCGGCATCCTGTATGCCGACCAGGGGGGTGACCACCGTGGTCGCAAGATTCTGATGCTGGCCGACCGGCAGCCTGCGCAACGGGTTGAAGACCAGTACGGCGAGGTGCTTTGCAAGCCGCTGCCCGCCGGATTTCTCGATCACGCGCATTACCGTTTCAAGGTGATCGTCAATCCGACCCGGCGTGACAGTGCATCTCGCAAACTGATTGCCGTGCGTGGCCGAGAGGCGGTCGCTGACTGGTTTGTCGAACGTGCGGCAAGCAGTTGGGGGTTTTCCATTGATCGCGCCCAGCTGCAGGTCGATCGTATTGAGGTGCTGCAGTTCACCGACAAGCAGCAGCGTCCGGTCACCATTGGCCAGGCGCACATTCAGGGCGTGCTGCATGTCAGCGACCCGCATCAGTTCAAGCACTGCTTCACTCAGGGCATAGGTCGCGCGCGTGCGTACGGCTGTGGCCTGCTGCAAATAGTCCCTGTTATCGAAAATCCCTTTGCCTGAAAAGGAACTTCACCATGAACAATAGCTACCGCAATACCCGTATTGAATTTCACATCCTGCAGTCCTTCCCGGTCACCTGTCTGAACCGTGATGATGTTGGCGCCCCGAAAACCGCGATTGTCGGCGGGGTAACACGCGCCCGTGTCAGCTCCCAGTGCTGGAAGCGTCAGGTTAGGCTGGCCATGCATGAACTGGGTGTGAAACTGGGAATCCGCACCAAGAAGGCGGAAGAAATATTTACCCGTGCCTGCCTGCAGGCCGGCGCCAGCGAATCGCAGGCGGCAGCCTGCGGCAAGAAAATTGCTGACCAGCTGAGTGACGATACCCTGTTGTTTGTCAGTGACAGCGAAGCCGAAGCCTTCGCTGCCTACGCCCAAGAGCTTGCATTTGATGACAGCAAGATCAAGGACAAGGAGCTGGCCAAGGTCGCCAAGAAAGCGCTGACGCCCGCGGCTGATGCTCTGGATATTGCGCTGTTTGGCCGCATGGTCGCCAAGGCGGCAGAGATGAACGTGGAAGCGGCTGCCTCCTTCGCTCACGCCATCTCCACCCACAAGGTCAGTAACGAAGTTGAGTTCTTCACTGCGCTGGACGACTTGCAGGATGAGCCTGGCTCGGCTCATATGGGCAGCCTGGAATTCAATTCCGCCACCTATTACCGCTACATCAGTCTCGATCTTGGCCAGCTGGCGCAAACCATGGGCGCTGATGATCTGAAAAAGGCCATTGCTGCTTTTACCCAAGCGCTGTTTATCGCCGTTCCCAACGCCCGTCAAACTACCCAGTCGGGTGCCAGCCCCTGGGAGTTCGCACGGGTGCTGGTGCGCAAGGGGCAACGCCTGCAAGTGCCCTTTGAAACTCCGGTCAAGGCCCGTGAGGGTGGATATCTGCAGCCCAGTATCGACAGCCTCAAGGCCTATCTGGACAAAAAAGAAAAACTTGCCGGCTCGATGTTCGGCAAGTTGGCCGCCTACGAGTGGGGTGAGAACGACGATTACAGCATTGATGACCTGGTTGCCGATCTGCAAAGCCATGTCGAGTGAGGTGCAGCATGAGCGAACCTTATTTGCTGCTGTGGCTGGAGGCGCCGCTACAGGCCTGGGGGCATGATTCGAAGTTCGGCCGGCGCGACAGCCTGGACTTCCCGACCAAGTCGGGGGTGTTCGGCCTGCTCTGCTGTGCTCTTGGTGCAGCCGGGAAGCAAACAGAGTGGCTGCAACGCTGGGCGGAGCGCGATCTTCAGGTTACTGCCTATGTGCCCGCAGATCGCCAGGGTAAACCGTTACCGCGCCTGCCCTTGCTGCGTGATTTTCAGATGGTAGGCAGTGGTTTTGACGATCAGGACCCGTGGGCCAGTTTGCTGATACCCAAGACTAGTGAAGGCAAAAAGGCGGTGGGTGGCGGCACCAAGATGACCTACCGCTATTACCTTCAGGACATGGCCTACGCAGTCGCCTTGCAGGGGCCGCATTCTGAGTTACAGGCGCTGGCTGAGGCCTTGCAAAACCCGGTGTGGGATCTCTATCTGGGGCGCAAGACCTGCGTGCCCACTGAGTTTGTCTGTCAGGGCGTGCATGAAAATCTTGCTCAGGCCATGCAGCGTGCCAGTGAACTGGCAGGGGAAAAGTCCCGTCATGCCGTGTTTCGGGTATTGCAGGGTGAACATGAGGGCGAGGTGCTGACGCTGAATGATGTGCCCTTGCAGTTTGGTGAGCACAAGCAGTACAGGGACAGGCGGGTGACCGTACAGAAAATGGAGTAGCCAGCATGGCTCAAGGACAGCGATTGTTCGTCAAGGTCACCCGCGACTCCTTGCCTCAGGTCAAGGACAAGTATCCCTTTCTGTACCTGGAACGCGGGCGGCTGGAGATCGACGACAGCAGCATCAAATGGATTGATTCGGAAGCCAATGTCGTACCGCTGCCTGTGGCTACGCTGAATGCATTACTGCTCGGCCCGGGAACAACAGTCACCCACGATGCAATCAAGACAGCCACCGCCGCCAACTGTGCGGTGTGCTGGGTCGGTGAGGACAGCCTGCTGTTTTACGCTGCGGGCTTTCTGCCCACAGCAGACACCCGCAACCTTAAAGTGCAGGTCGAACGTTCAGCTGATCCGCAGGCATCTATTGAAGTGGCCCGCCGCATGTTTGCCAGACGCTTTCCGGATGCCGAGCTGACAGGCAAAAGTCTCAAGGAAATGATGGGGATGGAGGGGCACAGGGTGCGCAGCCTCTACCAGAGCAAGGCCGAGGAATATCAGGTTGGCTGGAAAGGCCGGCAGTTCACCCCCGGCAAGTTTGAGTTGAGTGACATCACCAACCAGGTAATGACTGCCAGCAATGCAGCCCTGTACGGAATCCTGTGTTCAGCGGTACACAGCATGGGCTATTCGCCGCACATCGGGTTTATTCATTCCGGCAGCCCCTTGCCCTTCGTCTACGATCTGGCTGACCTGTACAAGGAACACCTGTGTATTGATCTGGCCTTTGCGCTGACCCGGGATATGGCCGGTCGCTACGACAAGCACAAAGTGTCAGCCGCATTCCGTCAGCGGGTTATTGATATGGACTTGCTGGCCAAACTGGCTGACGACATACCTGACATGCTGGGGGTGGCACGTGCTCGTCGTCGTGGCAAATGACCTGCCGCCCGCCGTGCGTGGTCGCATGAAACTCTGGTTTATCGAACCACGCCCCAATGTATTTGTATCGGGCATCAAGGACTCAGTAGCGACAACAGTCATCGACTACCTGTACAAGCATTGCCCGCCGGAGTCGGGCATTGTCATTTTCCGCTCCTTGCCCGGCCCGCCAGGTTACGAAGTACGCAGCATAGGCCCAACCCGAAAGGCGATGACAACCATCAGCGGTCTGCAGCTGGTAATCGAAACCCTGAAAAACGAATAAGCCGAACATCTTGTGTTTACGGCTCAGCTCATTAACAATCTGTTGGTGTCTTCCCCACGTCCGTGGGGGTGTTTCTCTGCCGACTTCTGGCATGACGCGCCTGATGGTGTCTTCCCCACGTCCGTGGGGGTGTTTCCAGGTTCTGCGTGGCCGCATCCATGTGCGTGATGGTCTTCCCCACGTCCGTGGGGGTGTTTCCTCTTCCTCTTCCTCTTCCTCTTCCTCGATGTCGTCTTCCCCACGTCCGTGGGGGTGTTTCCGATGGCGCCCGACTTCGTGCGGATCTTCAGGTGTCTTCCCCACGTCCGTGGGGGTGTTTCTGCTTTTCAATTGGCGTATGCCGCTGCACAAAGGTCTTCCCCACGTCCGTGGGGGTGTTTCCTCGGCGGCAGCCCCATAGCTATCGACGACTGGGTCTTCCCCACGTCCGTGGGGGTGTTTCCATAGCCAGATGCTCTGGAGTGATCAGATTCGAGTCTTCCCCACGTCCGTGGGGGTGTTTCCACCCTTTTCAGGCTTGGACATGACCAGGCGGAGTCTTCCCCACGTCCGTGGGGGTGTTTCCATACAGGGGACGCGGGGCACGGGAGGGATGGTGTCTTCCCCACGTCCGTGGGGGTGTTTCCGTCAGGGACTTTGACGCTTTAGGTATTGTTGCGTCTTCCCCACGTCCGTGGGGGTGTTTCTAGCACACTGCTTATAGGGACGCTGGTAGGCCGGTCTTCCCCACGTCCGTGGGGGTGTTTCTCTCGGCAGCCGCAGTGGCCGAGAATGGCCACCGTCTTCCCCACGTCCGTGGGGGTGTTTCTTATGCCACCTCGATCCACTCTGTACCACGGGAGGTCTTCCCCACGTCCGTGGGGGTGTTTCCAGGTCGCCGCCGGGGATGTGGGCGGGTTTTTGGTCTTCCCCACGTCCGTGGGGGTGTTTCTGCAGTCCAGCCGCACGGCGGTGCTGATGCGCAGTCTTCCCCACGTCCGTGGGGGTGTTTCCCCGGTTTTGGTTGTAATGGTGGCGCGCGCTTGGTCTTCCCCACGTCCGTGGGGGTGTTTCCGCGACCGGCTCAGGCTCTGGCGGTTCCTCGACGTCTTCCCCACGTCCGTGGGGGTGTTTCTGGCGAGATCATCCAGGTGGACCCTGAGGTGTCGTCTTCCCCACGTCCGTGGGGGTGTTTCCAACCGGCTGTACTCCAGCTCCAGATCGTCATGGTCTTCCCCACGTCCGTGGGGGTGTTTCCCAAGGCCAGCGTTGATAAGCTGCTGATCGAGCGTCTTCCCCACGTCCGTGGGGGTGTTTCCATGGCTGTGCCGGACTGTCGGCACAAGATCGAGTCTTCCCCACGTCCGTGGGGGTGTTTCTGAGGCTTGGGTACCAACATGATTACGCTGACTGTCTTCCCCACGTCCGTGGGGGTGTTTCTAAAGGCGTCAGCTACAACGCTGGCGGGCGCAGGTCTTCCCCACGTCCGTGGGGGTGTTTCCATTGCCCGCACCGGCCCTGAAGGCGTGTTTCTGTCTTCCCCACGTCCGTGGGGGTGTTTCTGTGAACGAGCCCCCTGACATAGCATATCAATGGGATGAAATAAGTCATGGGATCAGGTCTTGCCTTTTGCCCTTCCGACATCACGGTCTACTGGAGCAGGCGTAGTCCAACATGAATCTAGACACCGCGCCGGAATACGTGCTGAGGCACCTGAAAGCCATCTTTAACGATGGCGAGTTGGCCGAGAAGTCAACCACTAAGGATTTCTTAACGGTTCGTCAGGGCTGAGTCCACACTGGAGCAGATGAGTTTGGGGAGAGTACCCGCAACGAAGTCGTTCCTTGGGTGTAGAACCGGGCTCTCAGCCCTGTCACCATCAATCCGTGGGCGCTTGGACACATATTTGCGGCAGGTTATAAAGCACCGCCGCGAATCCAAGGGCAATGAAGGGGTTTTAAAAGGCTGTTTCGAAAGGGGCGGGCTTTTTTATTTTTACCGGTCTGTGCGTTGCTTGGTGTTGCTTCTTTCCGCTGTTTGGAATCCGTATGCGAAGCATGTGGCACGTTGCTTGATGCACCGG
>CERE01186615.1_pt1 | contig 10750 bp, 5 predicted proteins | sample 530911 | NCBI WGS metagenome assembly CERE01 (sample SAMEA2621092, study PRJEB7988) | marine metagenome | biome: marine biome (ENVO:00000447); feature: mesopelagic zone (ENVO:00000213); material: "saline water (ENVO:00002010), including plankton (ENVO:xxxxxxxx)" | depth 800 m
GACAACGCTGATGTACTCTACAGGGATATCTTTGTCGTAGTAGGCCATGCCTAATTTGTTCAAGTATTCCATGCGGTCAGCGTTCTTAATGTCTAGGCTTGGCATAGGGATGCCAGCTTTATCAAATAGGCTTGTGACGTAGGCGACGTAGTTTTCACCTTCTTTGACCATCAATAGGCTAGCCGCACCGACGTCTGGCTTAACCTTACTGTTCAATTCTTCTGGCAGGTTGATGGCCAAGACCGCTGGTTTTTCATCGGCATCGAAACGTACCTGACGGTTTCTTACGGCTTGTTCGGCCCAGTGGTAAGCGAGCTCTTTGCTTTGAGTCAGAAATACCGGCTCAAAAGACTCTGTGTAATTATTGCCAATTGTCGCCATGGTTTGTTTGGCGGCTTGTTTCATGGCTTTGTCGCCGGAGCGTTTCAGGCCTTGGGTCTGGATGCTGGTCACCAGTCCTGACGTAGTGCCGTGATACCAAGTCGATCCTGTGGCGAATCCTTGTTCGGATAACAGTTGTTTAGAGTCTTGAAATTCAGCAGGTGTACTCATGTAAATCTAACCTCACGCTTACCGGTTTGATGTTGGATATCTGAGGTTAGCTGTATGGGGAAAGAGACAGCTAACCTTAAACTTCTAACGCAATTCTAACAAAAAAGGCGACCCGAGGGCCGCCTTCTTTCACTTTAACGCTCAAGCAACACTTAGATGTTGTTGAATTGGTTGGAAGTGTTTTTAGCGCCACCAGCTTTCAGGGCGTTTTCACCAGCGTAGTATTCTTTGTGATCATCACCGATGTCTGAACCAGACATGTTTTGGTGCTTAACACAGGCAATACCTTGACGGATCTCTTTACGCTGTACGCCAGCAACATAGCCCAGCATACCTTGCTCACCGAAGTACTCTTTCGCCAAGTTGTCAGTAGACAGCGCAGCAGTGTGGTAAGTCGGCAGAGTGATCAAGTGGTGGAATACGTTAGCTTCACGAGCGGTGTCCGCTTGGAAGGTCTTAACGCGAGCATCAGCTTCAGCAGCCAGCTCAGAATCGTCGTATTCAGCAGACATCAACTTGTCGCGATCGTAGGCAGAAACGTCTTTGCCTTCTTCAACCCAAGAATCAAAAGCTTGCTGACGGAAGTTCAAAGTCCAGTTGAAAGAAGGAGAGTTGTTGTAAACCAACTTCGCATCTGGGTGAACTTTACGAACGTCATCCATCATGCCTTTAATTTCGTGAACAGTTGGGACTGCAGTTTCGATCCACAACATGTCAGCACCGGCATTGATCGCACCGATACAGTCGAATACGCAACGCTCGTGGCCAGTACCTGAACGGAACTGATACAAACCTGAAGGCAGACGCTTAGGACGAACAAGCTTGCCGTCGCGGCTAATCAGTACGTCACCTGGGTTGGTGTCTTCTGGAGAAACTTCTTCAACGTCTAGGTAAGAGTTGTAGATGTCGCCGGAATCGCCAGGCTCTTTAACAACAGCGATTTCTTTGGTCAAGCCAGCGCCTTCAGAGTCGGTACGAGCAACGATAACACCGTCGTCTACGCCCAGCTCCAAGAAAGCGTAACGCAGTGCGCGCAGCTTGTTGTGGAAGTCAGCGTGAGGAACGGTAACTTTACCGTCTTGGTGACCACATTGCTTCTCGTCAGCAACTTGGTTTTCGATCTGCAGGCAGCAAGCGCCGGCTTCGATCATTTGCTTAGCCATCAAGTAAGTGGCTTCAGCGTTACCAAAACCGGCATCGATGTCAGCAACGATAGGGACAACGTGAGTTTCGTGGTTGTCGATAGCCGCTTGAACTTCTGCTTCTTTAGCAGCATCGCCAGCTTCACGAGCAGCGTCTAGTTCACGGAACAGACCACCCAGCTCACGAGCATCAGCTTGACGCAAGAAGGTGTAAAGCTCTTCAACCAAGCCAGCTACAGCAGTTTTCTCGTGCATGGATTGGTCAGGCAGAGGACCGAAGTCAGAACGCAGAGCAGCAACCATCCAACCGGACAGGTACAAGTATTTACGCTCAGTAGTACCGAAGTGCTTTTTGATAGAGATCAGTTTTTGCTGACCGATAAAACCATGCCAGCAGCCCAAAGACTGGGTGTACTTGGTTTTGTCTTTATCAAACTCAGCCATATCGCGACGCATGATGCCTGCGGTGTACTTGGCAATATCCAAGCCAGTCTTGAATTTGTTTTGCGCGCGCATGCGAGCGGCTGATTCTGGGTTGATTGCATCCCATGGGTTACCAGCGGCTTCTTTCAGTGCTGCAACGGCTTCGATGTCTTGAGTATAAGTAGACATGTTCGATCCTTTCTTAACAACGGGTGGGTGAATTTGTTACCTGACAAAGTGTAGATACTCTGTCAGAATTAGCCTAATTTATACTTTCTATGTTCGGTATTTGTATTATGAATATTGCTCGAGTTGACCTCAATCTACTGGTTTATTTGGATGTTCTCCTGCGTGAGCGCAATGTCACTAAGGCCGCCAATCAATTGGGTATCAGCCAACCCGCGATGAGTAACAGCCTCAAGCGCTTGCGCGATCTATTTGGTGACCCTTTACTGATTCGGACCAGCGAAGGTATGACACCGACTGAGCGCGCTAAAGAGCTGGAGCCACAAATCAGGTCATTATTAGTCGATTTAGAAAAAACCATTCAGCCCAGATCTGAATTTAACGCACAAGAAAGTAGCCGCGTGTTTCGCATAATGGCCAGTGACTATGCGGAATGTACCTTGATTCCGGCCTTGCTTGGCCGGCTGAGGAGCGTGGCACCTAATATTACACTCGACATCATGACACCCAGTGACGTGAGCTTCCTTGATGTAGAGCAAGGGCGAGTGGACATGGTGATTAACCGCTTTGACACCATGCCTCAGTCCTTTCACCAAAAGACCCTATGGATGGATCACTTTAGTTGCGTACTCAGTAAAAACAACCCAGTACTGGCGACCTTTGATCTTGATAGTTATCTCGAAAGCCAACACGTTTGGGTCAGTAAAACGGGCATGGGCGTGGGCGTAGGTGTTAATCCTTCCGATGTGCAGAGGCTCGGCTGGGTCGATGAGGTGCTGAAAGAGCAGGGTAAAAAGCGGCGTATCACGGTTTTTACGCGTCATTATCAAGCAGCGGCTTTATTGGCCGAGCAAAAAGATCTAATCGCCACCATTCCCAGCAAGCTCGCTCGCCTCCAAATTAGCAATAACCGAGTCAGTATTATGCCGCCGCCCTTTGAAATTCCCCCCTTTGAGCTGAAAATGGCGTGGAGCCCATTATTACAGAACAACCCCGAACATCAGTGGATGCGTAAGCTCATCGCAGAAACCGCAGAGACGATTGATAAGGTTTGATGGTTATTTGTTTGATGAATATCGGAAATAAAAGCGATAAATTAGCTAAATTATCCTCCCGTGGGCTACACTTTCTCGGTAAATTTTCAATTCAGAGTGCTTTCTAGAGGCGGCTGAGCTCACGCTTTTCACGTCTTTCTTTATAGAGCTTTAGGCATCTGAATATCTCTCATTGCAAGGTGGATTGTTTATGACAGCGCGCATCCAAAAAGGCGGTCTTCAGATCGCAGAAGAACTCTACAACTTGATAGACAACGAAATTGCACCCGGTACTGGTGTCGATGTGGATCACTTCTGGGCTGAGTTCGAAAACATCCTTAACGATTTGGCGCCAAAGAATAAGGCCTTGTTGGCAAAGCGTGATGAGATGCAAGCACAAATCGATGCATGGCATAAAGAGCGCTCTGATCAGACGCATGATGCCGTTGCCTATAAAGCTTTCTTACAAGAGATCGGATATCTGTTGCCTGAGGGCGGTGATTTCAAAATTACAACTGAGAACGTCGATCAGGAAATTGCTGAGCAAGCTGGTCCTCAGTTGGTGGTTCCCGTAAAGAATGCACGTTTCGCACTAAATGCCGCTAATGCCCGTTGGGGCAGCTTGTACGACGCGCTCTACGGCACTGACGCGATCTCAGAGGAAGGTGGAGCAGAGCGTGCAGGCGGTTACAATCCGACTCGCGGCGCTAAAGTTATCGCCTTTGCTCGCAATCATCTGAACAATGCAGCGCCCTTGGCGACTGGCTCCCATGCGGATTCAGCGCTTTACGCTGTAGAAAATGGTCAGTTGGTTGTCACTCTAGCGGATGGCAGTAAGACTGAATTGGCTCAGCCAGAAAAGTTCGTCGGCTATAACGGTTCTGCAGATGCGCCAAGTGCAGTTTTACTTAAAAACAACGGCCTGCATATCGAAATTCAAATCGACCGTGAAGGCGGTATTGGCAAAACCGACGCCGCTGGCGTGCAAGACTTATTGGTTGAAGCCGCTGTTACCACCATCATGGATTGCGAAGATTCTGTTGCGGCAGTAGACGCCGAGGATAAGGTTGAGGTTTATCGCAACTGGAACGGCCTGATGAAAGGCTCCCTCGAAGAAACTCTGCAAAAGGGTGGTAAGTCCATTACTCGCTCAATGAACCCCGATCGCAGCTATGTTGCCGCTGACGGTTCTGAGCTGTCTTTGCATGGTCGTTCATTGTTGTTTGTACGCAACGTTGGCCACCTGATGACCAACCCTGCGATTATTGATAAAGATGGCAATGAAGTGCCTGAAGGCATTATGGATGGCATGGTCACCGTACTGGCCGCTATACACGATATCAAAGGCAATACTTCTCGCGCCAATAGCCGCGCAGGCAGTGTAAACATCGTTAAGCCTAAGATGCATGGTCCAGAAGAAGTGGCTTTCGCGGTTGAGTTGTTCGAGCGTGTTGAAAAGGCGTTAGGCCTAGAGAAGAACACCCTCAAGATAGGCATTATGGACGAAGAGCGTCGCACCACCGCCAACCTCAAAGAGTGTATCCGCGCAGCCAGCGAACGCGTGGTTTTTATTAACACAGGCTTCTTAGATCGCACCGGTGATGAGATCCACACCTCAATGCTGGCCGGCCCGTTTGTGCCTAAATCAGTGATGAAGCAGCAGGCTTGGATTGGCGCTTACGAAGATTGGAATGTTGACGTAGGCATTGAGTGTGGTCTGCCAGGTAAGTCCCAGATTGGTAAAGGTATGTGGGCAATGCCAGATGAAATGGCGGCTATGTTGGAGCAAAAAATCGGCCATCCGAAATCTGGCGCCAACACCGCATGGGTTCCGTCGCCAAACGGCGCTACCTTGCACAGCACGCACTATCATCAAATTAACGTGTTTGAGCGCCAGAACGAACTGGCCTCCCGCGGTCGCGCTAGCTTAGACGACATCCTGCACATTCCATTGCTGGAGCAGGGCGCGACGCTAACCGATGAGCAAATCAAATTTGAGCTGGATAACAACGCTCAGGGTATTTTGGGTTACGTTGTTCGCTGGATTGATGCGGGTGTTGGTTGTTCTAAAGTGCCGGATATCAATAACGTAGGGTTAATGGAAGATCGTGCGACTTTGCGTATCTCCTCTCAACACCTGGCCAACTGGCTCGAGCATGGTATCTGCAACGAAGAGCAGGTGATGGAAGCCATGAAGCGTATGGCAGCTGTGGTTGACGAACAGAATGCCGGTGATCCTGAGTACACGCCTATGGCCCCTAGCTTTGATGGCATTGCCTTCAAGGCGGCTTGTGATTTAGTGTTCAAAGGGAAGCAACAGCCATCTGGATACACTGAGCCGCTCCTCCACGCATACCGCATCGAGCGTAAAGCGCAGCAGTAATTGATCGCGAGTGCACTTCGCACTCTATAGAAGTTTTCCATCTTATGCGCCCAGCTTTGCTGGGCTTTTTTTGTTCAGCGGCGTTAAATCATCGTCTACACGATCTCGAACCAAGCTCAAAAGGGTGTGACGTTTTTGTGTTTGCACAATGAATGTTTTGTGACTGCGGAGGTTTCACAGTTAAGGCGCGCTAACCGCTTATTCACAAGATTGCTTTTCCCACAAATAGGGCGCCAATGTTTCGATCGTTTTTTGTATCGCCATTTTTTCGTGCCACAAGTGGCTAATTTTTCGAAACTTTTATTGCTGATCAAAAATCAACCAATATATAAAAACGCTACAAAAATAGGTGTTTTTGTGGTGCTTGTGAAAGTTATTAAGAGGGTTGTCCACAATTTCTGGGGATAACCATTTTATGAATTTTTTGTGGCTAAGCCATTGGTAGATGTTTTGAGTGCATTATAATTGCGCACGAATTCTATTGCTGTTGTAGATTGGACCCAAATCAGATGACTCCCGAACGCTATCAAACTATTTGTCGTGTTTTGCAGCAACGTCAACCCGATTTAACCGTGATTACCGATGAAGTGCACAAAGGCAGGAATTTGTCTGCAATAATTCGTACCTGTGACGCGGTAGGCATAGGTCGGTTTCATTGTGTAGAGCCAAAGCTTGGCTACCGCGCGTTTCGAGGAACCGCACTGGGAAGTCACAAGTGGGTTGATACGGTTTTACATAACGACGTTGCAGTCGGTTTAAAATCGCTTAAGAGCAATGGTTTCAATGTTGTTGCCGCACACTTATCTGACAAGGCAGTAGACTTTAGAGAAGTGGATTACACTCGTCCGACGGCATTGTTGATGGGCACAGAAAAAGCGGGGGTTAGTGCTGAGGCTCTTGCTCATGTGGATCAGGAGATCGTCATACCAATGATGGGGATGGTGGAGTCGTTCAATGTCTCGGTTGCCTGTGCCATCATTTTGACCGAGGCGCAACGCCAAAGGCAGCAAGCGGGAATGTACGAAGTAAGTCGCATTCCGCAGGATGAATATGAACAGACTTTGTTTCGATGGTGTCAGCCGGTTGTGACGAAATACTGTGACGAAAACAATCTGCCTTACCCTGAACTTGATGACGAAGGAGAAATTGTTGAACCTGCAAAATGGTATCAACAAGTCAGAGAGTCAAGCGCCGAGCCCTTGTAGTTGAGAGGGAATAGTGGCGAGGGAATATCTGGCCTATAAAAAAACCCCGAAGTCTGGGGGAGAGCTTCGGGGCAAGACCATTAGGAGTGAAACATTTTAAGGAAATTCCCTAAAATTGAGCCTTTCGATCGTCGTCCAGCTCTACCGGTGTCTACTAACACTTGGGGGATGTGTGTCACCAGTGATTTAAGTATTGCCCAGCTCGTAGAAACTTCCAGTCCCAGATTTGAGTATTTTTAAACCTAATTGCAATATCCTAGGTCTTTGATCATCTGAATCGCTATAACTTAGTCGTCAAATGAGCGTTTGTCGCGCGGCTGATTGCTGGTTAATGTATCAATCTTGTCTTCTAGTCGGTCTAGCTGCTTTTGCAGCATCTCTAAACGCTGCCGGGCTTCATCATTACTCAGTTTCTTGTTTTGCGCTCCCGCACGCTCCAGGCTGAGGGTGGCCATGCTGGCGGTTAAAAGTGAAATAAGTCCAAGTCCAATCAGTATCAAAATGGCCGCAAAGAAGCGCCCTAAGTTGGTAACCGGTACTAGATCTCCGTAGCCAACGGTGGTGACCGTCACCCAAGCCCACCAGATCCCCTCGCTGGGAGAGTTAATAGCGGGATCAAGCCCGGCGATCATGACTCCCGCCATGATAATGACAATACTGGAGCCAGCGAAAGTCGGCCCCAGCGAGTTTTGCGCCAATAAGCCACGGATAGAGCTGCCCATGTGTATGGCCAGATCCAGAATTATCAGAATTCTCATCAGCCTCAGCGCACCAGCAACGCTTGAAAAGCCCATGTAGGTGGGGAGGCCGATAAAAATAATAACGACATTCATCCAATTGTTTTTTAGATAGCGCAGACGATTATCAACGACCAACGCCATGACCGTGGTTTCGATAACGAACATCGACCAGAGGCCAAGCTCCAAATGGCTGTGATCGATGGATTGACCATTGCCAAGACTCTCGTACCAGAGGGCGACCAACCACATGCCGGCAGCCATCATTGGCCACTCTAGAATTTTGTACCAGAGCTTGGCGCGGTCGTTTTCGTCTTCGTGAAGGCCGGCTAAGCCCAGCAAGCTGAATAGTTTGGACACACTGATATTCCGTGATCTATTGATCTGACTAGTCTAACTCTACTCGATATAAGCGTATATACTTGCTGTTACACAAACGCATAAGAAGTTCCATGCCTTCCGATACCTCCTCTTCAAAAGACAATGAACTTGCGGTTCTGGCAAGTGTTGCCGATTGGGCTTGGCGCAGTGATGAGAACCTGCTGATCACAGAGGGGACACCACAAGTTGAGGCGCTTTTGGGGCTAAGTGTTGAAAGCCTTAAAGGACAGCACCTGACCAAAATTCCTGGCTGGAGGGTCGTCATTGATCGCAATCACGGTGTCGTGATGCGCTCTGTGGCGACTCAGCAGCGGTTTACTAATATCTTTGTCTTTGCTCAGCATGTTGACGGAACGCCGAGAGTCTTGGATATCAACGGCGCACCTCGTTTTGCCCCTGATGGTCGCTTTCTCGGTTATCAGGGCACCTGTACCATTGTGCGAGACGAGGCTGCAGCGTCGATAGTATTGCAATACTTCGAGCATCACTTAGGCAGCAAGCTGGGAGAGGATTATTTTGAATCGCTGGTTTCTGCGCTAGCTAGCTCTCTGTCGATGGATTGGGTGTCGGTTGCACGTTTTGTAGAAGGTGATCGGAAAAACCTGCACACCTTAGCGGTTTGGGATAGAGAGAAGATGCGAGATAATTTCTCGTATCCTATCGATGATGCTTGCCGTAAAACCCTAGTAACTGATGGCTGCCGGTCTTTCAGCACGACAGAGAACTCCCTGGCCCGTTCCGAGCTTTGGGGGGGGAAGCGCTCTAAGTCATATTTTGCCTGTCGCTTGGTTGATCGCAGTGGCGAGGTTGTTGGAATGCTTGCGTGTTTAAGTTCAGCAGCATTCCCTAATCCTCTCTATTACGATCAGATATTCTCGGCCATTGCTGAGCGAGCAGCGGCAGAATTGGTTCGGTTGCGAGCTGAAGAGAGAACCGCTCTTCAAAAAAGTCTCATGGATAAGGCGCAGTTGATTTCAGGCTTTGGTTCTTGGCGTCTCGACACAGAGCAGGGGCAATTGGTGCTGTCGGACGCAGCCACTAAGCTATTGTCAGATTGTGAGTTACTTGGCGGCGGCGAAACTATTGGCAGTGTGGTGGAGCAGGTTAGGCAGCGACTAGCTGCCAATGAGGTCGGCGCCGCAGAGGCATTTTGGGAATCGGTGAAAACGGGAGATAAGCTGCAGGAAATGCAGTTTTCATTGAAAACCCCGAGAGGCGTGCGCTGGCTCCAAACTATTGCCGCTCGTGAGCGAGTGAAGGTGGCTGGCAGCTCTCGTATGATGATTGTTGGAGTGGTCAAGGATGTGTCCGCGGAGCGCTCAGCAGAGCAGCAGTTAAGGTTGCTTACCGCAGCGGTTGCGCAGAGTTCAAACGCTATCAGCATTACCGATCTCGGAGCAGACATTATCTACGCCAATCCGGCCTTTAAGACAATGACAGGCTACGCAATTAGTGAGGTGCTTGGGCGCAATACTTCGTTCTTGCGCTCTGGGAAAACACCGAAGCAGACCTACGAGGTGTTGTGGCAGGCCATCAAACAAGGCAAGGCGTGGCGCGGGGAGCTCAACAATCAACGCAAAAACGGCACTCTCTACTGGGCGGCGACCTCCATTACGCCACTGCGAGGCAGTGATGGTAGCATCCAGCATTACCTGTCGGTGCAGGAGGATATATCCGAGCGCAGGCGACACGAAGAGGAGTTGCTTTATCAGGCCAATCACGATCCGTTGACGGGCTTACCTAATCGTCTCTTGGCCTATGATCGGTTGCAGTGGAGCCTGCAGCAGTCTAGCCGCCTCAAGTGCTCCATGTCTCTGCTCTTCTTGGATTTGGATAATTTCAAGCAAGTCAATGACACCCTTGGACATGAAGCTGGCGATCAACTGCTGAAGAAGGTTGCCCGTCGTTTGCAGTCGACATTAAGGGATGGCGACACTGTGGCGCGTCTCGGTGGTGATGAGTTTCTGATTATACTTGAGTCGGCGAACGCGGAGGCGGCCGAGCAAAGTGCTAAGCGTATTCTGCGCACTCTTGCCGTCCCCATGAGTATTGCTAGTCGAGAGTTGGTGAGTACGGTCAGCATTGGCTTGACTATGTTTCCTCATGACGGTGACACTCCGGAAATTCTAATGCGCAACGCCGATTCAGCGATGTACCGAGCAAAAGCACAGGGAAAGAATGAGTTTCAGTTTTTTACTGAGGCGATGAATGTCGAGAGTCAAAAGCGGCTAGCAATGGAAACCGAGTTTCGTCGCGCGCTTGAGCGCAATGAAATTAACCTGGTGTATCAGCCCATTGTTGATACCAAAACTGGGGAGGTTGCCGGTGCTGAAGCCTTAGCTCGCTGGACAAGCTCTTTACTGGGAGAGATTAGTCCACTCGAGTTTATTCCTCTCGCGGAAGAGCTGGGCTTAATTGTCGAGCTGGGTGAGTTTATTGTGGGTTCAGCCGTGGCCCAGTGTGCCCATTGGCGCGATGACTCCCCCAGTTTTTTTATGGCAATTAACATATCACCTAGGCAGTTAAGAAACTCTGTGCTGAAGCAGTCACTGCGCGATGCGCTGACGTTTAATCAGCTCCCCCATAGTAGTGTAGTGCTGGAGGTTACCGAAGGTGTCCTCGTTGATGACGTTGATTCTGCTCTCGCGTATCTGAACGAGCTGAGTGGGTCAGGCATTCAGCTGGCAATTGATGATTTTGGTACGGG
>CERE01039154.1_pt1 | contig 10713 bp, 6 predicted proteins | sample 530911 | NCBI WGS metagenome assembly CERE01 (sample SAMEA2621092, study PRJEB7988) | marine metagenome | biome: marine biome (ENVO:00000447); feature: mesopelagic zone (ENVO:00000213); material: "saline water (ENVO:00002010), including plankton (ENVO:xxxxxxxx)" | depth 800 m
CCTAATGCGCTGGCAATGACTACCGCCAACTCAAACGGAAAACGCGCCTTCAGATCATCTTTAGTCACCACTTTAGTGATCATCAGAGCCGCAATTAGAATCACCAGTCCTTTTAATAGAGGGACAAATCCACTTGCCCCCAAACCGACAATCGCCACAAACCCTGCCAACAAAAAACCTTCCTGAGCGGGGCTCAGAGCTTTGCTGCTATCAACGTCACCGACGAGAATAAAATCACCCGCACCATTGCGTCGGCGTGAAAAATCATCACCGACGGCTAACACCAGTGAATCCCCTGCTTGCAGTTTAAGTGCCCCTAAACCGCCGGCTAAACGCTGATCGCCGCGACGAACGGCCACCACCGCGGCATCAAACCTCGCTCGAAAATCAATCTGCTTGATGGTTCGCTCGACCAATGATGAGGTCGGTGAAATGATCACCTCCACCAAGTTCTCGCGCACCGCATGATCAAAACGCTCCGGAGCCTGCAGACCGTCAAAATCTTCCAGCAAGTCTAGAGCCGATAGGTCGCCTGAGAAAACTAACACATCGCCCTCTTTCACCACCTCCTGTGGACTCACCGGACCCATCACCTTATCGCCACGAATGATTTCAATAAGGAACATACGCTGTAACTGCCGCAAACCATTTTGCAGTACCGTACGCCCGTGTAAGGCTGAACCCGACACGACTTCACGTTCGAGAAAATACTCTTGAGTAATTTGCGACGGGGCAGATTCTCGTTGACGCAACAGTCTTGGAGAGAGAAACACCAGCACACACAGGCAGCCTGCGAAAGCCGGCAGTCCAATAAGCGTAAAATCGAAAAATCCTAGGGAGGGATAACCGTATTGTTGAACGAAGCCGTTGACGATCAGATTGGTGGACGTACCAATGAGAGTTAAAGTCCCACCAATAATCGACGCGTAAGACAGCGGCAATAATAGTTTGGAGGCATCGATCTGAGTTTGTTTTTTCAGCGGCGACAACATCGATGCAACCACCGCCGTATTGTTCACGATAGCCGAGAAAAAGGCACTAAAAATACTGAGACGAAACACGGAACCGCGGGCATTAGCAGAGGTAATAGAAGCCGTCACCCGTCGCAATATCGCCGTGCGCTCGAGAGGAATTGCAATCAAATAAAGTAACAACAAAACCAGTAACGACGGGTTGGTATAACCATGTAAAACAGCCTCTAACGACGAGATACCCACCAAATACAAGAGCGCACTAGACGACAAGAAAACCACCCATGGCTGTATTCTCGTAAACACCAGTACCGCCAGAATGGCGACAATATTAATAGCGACAAAAAGCTGTGAAAACTCACCCACAATGATCGACTCGTTTGGTAATATGTGCAAAGCACGAGATAATGAGAGTGCGGTAGAATAGCACTATCTGCAACATAAGGGTGATCGATAACATTATTCAGAAAGACTGACAAAAGGGACACCACACCAACAGCGAGGTGTCGATTTTTGGTTAAATCACTCGGGGAAAGTCAGAACCTATGAGGCCGTGAACGTTCATCAATTAAGACGGGGCGTTTTCCTACACTCGAAGCAGCGGGGCAACTAAGGTCCTAGAAGTTCAACGCCTGCATAATCTCTAAGCCTCGCCTCAAGAGCCTCCGCAGGCGCTGGTCGCGCAGCAAAGTAGCCTTGCATGACTTCGGCTCCCATGGTGTGAACAAAGTCCAGCTGCTCCTGGGTTTCAATGCCTTCCACCACGACTGTAAGCCGCAAGCTTTTTGCCATGGCAATAATTGCTCCAATAATCAATTCACTTGAGGTATTACCCGGTACCTCTCTGACGAAGCTAGCGTCGATCTTCAATTCATTGAGTGGCAGCTTGGTCAGGTAACTCAGGCTCGAATAGCCCGTGCCAAAATCATCAAGAGCAACATCAAAGCCGTGGCAACTGAGACTCTGAAGACAGCCGATTACGGCCTCCATATCATCAATAAAGGCGCTCTCTGTAATTTCTAAACGCAACATTTGAGCGTCGAGCTTATACTTCGCAACGATACCCTTGAGTGTTGCCTCTAGGTTTTCCTGGGCAAGGGTGTGTGGAGACAAGTTGATCGATATAGGAACAGTCGACAAGCCCAGATCTCGCCAACGAGCCAGTTGAATACAGGCTTGTTCAAACACCCAATAATCCAAACGTTCAACAAACCCTCCCTCTTCAGCCAGCGGAATAAAAGTCGCAGGAGAAATATAGCCCTGTTCTGAATGAGCCCAGCGCAGCAGCGCCTCAGCACCCACCATTGTATTATCGATGATGGAAAACTGTGGCTGATAGTGTACCTCCAACCCACCTTTATCAATTGCCGCTCGCAATTGAGACTCTAAGGTGAAGTGTCGCAGCGAACGCTCTGCCATTTCTTGCTTAAAGAGCTTTAAACCATTGCGCCCTGACTCCTTGACACTGTACATGGCGGTGTCTGCGTGCTGCAGCAAATCCTCAACATTGGCACCATCATCAGGGAAAACACTTGCCCCCATACTGAGCGTTGTCTGGGTATTCGTCCCATCGGCCAATAGAAAGGGCTTCTCCAGAGCGTGCATCACACGCCGGCCAACTGCAGCGATATCCGAATAATCTGAAATACTCGACAACAGAATCACAAATTCATCGCCACCGATGCGCGCCAAGGTGTCTTCTTCGCGAGTCGCGGTTTTCAAACGCTCCGCGAGTTCAATCAATACTTGGTCGCCGCTACTGTGACCGAAGTTATCATTGATACGTTTAAAATGGTCAACGTCAAGAAACACAACCGCCAGCTGAGAATTACGTCGGCTGGCACTTGCCAATGCCATCCCCAATCGATCCTTCAATAGCCGCCGATTGGGAAGCCCTGTCAATTCATCATAGTAAGCCATATGACGAATTTGCTGCTCCTTATCGCGCAAATCCGTCACGTCTCTAAACAGACTCGTGAAGTAGCTGATTTGACCAGCGTCGTTGTAGATCGCCGTGATATTAATGGACTCGAGAAACAAACGCCCATCCTTGCGACGATTCCATATCTCTCCCTGCCAGCTACCCGTTTGCGTCATTTGCTCCCACATGGCCGCATAGAATTCACGATCATGTTTGCCGGATGACAGCATGTTCATGTTCCGCCCAACCACATCGTCATCGTTATAACCGGTCAACAGACGAAAGGCGGGATTAACACGAATAATAGAGCCCTTCGGATCGGTAATGACCATACCTTCCATGGAATGCTCAAACACCCGCTCAGCCAATGTTAGATCCTGAAGCGAGCGAGACAGCGCATGATCGCGTTCATTAAACACCCGAGATAACTGCGCACTGTATTCTTGCTGAATGTACTGAAGTATTTTGCGCATAGTGACCACGCCAGCCACTTCCCCAGACGCTTTAGTCACTACCAAGTGGCGAATGTTATGCTGTGTGAGCATTTCCCGCGCGGACAGCACCGACTCCTCTTCATCCATGGTCACAATTGATTTTTCAGCAAAGGCCGATAGCGGCTGATCAGCACAGTCGAGCGCCAACCGAGCCACAATATCCGACTGTGTGAGCACCCCAACCGGCCGCGAGCCTTCATCTACCACTACCGCCATTTCGGTTTTGTAGCGATGCATTAATTGCACCGCCTGATGAAACCCCAAATCAGACAGCAGCTTGACGGGCTTTTCACTGACTGACTGAACCTTGTGCAAGGTTAAAAAATACTCAACATCGAGATTCAGTGTTATGTCCGTTTGACTAATAAGCCCCTGCGGCTGCCCGCCACTAAAGTTAACGAGACAGTGTCGAAACTGTCGTTTTTGGAAGAGCTCCATAACCTCACTGAGCACGACCGACTGATCAATCGACTTTACCGGACTGGACATATGCCTGCCGATGGTTTGATTCATCAGATCTGGATCGCTGAAGTCCAACTTCATGGCGTCGGCTTCGGTCCAGATACCGATGATGTCGTTTTCACTTTGAATCAGGATTGAGCTGCACTTTCTCTGACGCATGGCTCGGGCGGCAAACGAAAGGGTATCGGAGGCAAGGCAATAGAGCAGATCACGCTGGGCGACTTGGCCGACGGGGATATCAAAATGCATACAAACTTCAGTAGAAAAATGATGGTGACAGAAGATTATACACACGGTCTGGCTAAAATTGTGACAGCGGTCTCAGTAGAATACCGAGCGCGCCAGCCTCTAAGAAATGCCATCTACTCGAAAAATAGCACTTAAAATCGCCAAAAAAACAGGACTCTAGACCTAATTAACCAGACCTTAGATAAATTCAACCTACTAAAACACGAAATCTATGACGAATGGGTAGTGAAAAAACGAGCGGTTTATTGATCAAGATCAACCGAACAAAGGCGCGAACATAGCGCACAGGATGAGTATTTCCAGAATAACTCTTAATACCGAATAATCGTTATTGAAAATACCCCTCCTAGGCTATTGCACACAAAGCTAGTCGCGAGAGAAAAGTTGCTGAATACTGGAGAAATCTCTGCCGCCTTTATCTTCGCCATCACTGTTTTTGTGCAGATTAAACAAATTGCGCGCCGCACTACCCATAGGGATCGAAGACTTAGAACCGTTTGCCGCCTCTTGCGCCAAGCCCAGATCTTTAAGCATCAAATCCACCATAAAGCCGCCCTGATAGCCGTTGGAAGAAGGAACCCCTTCCATCACGCCAGGCACTGGATTGTATTTCTCCAGCGACCAGTTGCAGCCCGAGCTCTTTAACATGATATCGGACAGCGCTTTGGGATCTAGTCCATTATCAATTCCCAGCTGCAAAGCTTCCGCAGTACCGCTCATGTGAATCGCCAACAACATGTTGTTGCAAATTTTAGCCACTTGACCAGCACCAACATCGCCGGCTCGAAAAATATTGGCTCCCATCGCCTCTAGTATAGGCTTAGAAGCTTCAAAATTGGCCTGAGTACCGCCCACCATAAAAGCTAAAGTCCCGGCGGCGGCGGCCGCAACACCACCAGATACCGGCGCATCAACAAACTGCACGCCCAGCTTTTCTGCTGCAGCGCCTACTCGACGAGAATTATCGGGGGCGATGGTAGAGCAATCGAGTACCAACGCCTGCTTCGGAATCGCTTCGAGCAATGCATCACCATCGATGTAAACACTTTCGACGATAGCACCATTTGGTAACATGGACACCACATAGTCGGCGCCATCGACGGCCTTTTTGGCACAATCTACTGCGGTACAACCGGCTTCTTTGGCCGCATTTAGATTCGCTTCCATTAAATCAAAAGCGTTGACTTCAAAGCCCGCCTTAACCAAATTGGCGGCCATCCCACCACCCATGTTTCCGAGTCCGATAAAGGCTACGGTTTTACTCATTGTCTTGCTCCTGAAAAATTGGTGTGGGGATTTACAAATCGGCCAGTGGATGTTGTGCCCAAGGCTCAATAAAAAATGCCTCGACTTCATCTTGATTGACATCAGTAAACGTCGAGGGTGTCCATTTGGGATCACGATCTTTATCGATTAACAGTGCGCGAACCCCTTCTTTAAAATGGCCTCGTTTAGCACAGTTGACTGACATGGTTAACTCCATGCGAAAAACATCTTCCAACGACAATTCACTGCCGCGATGCAATTGCTCCCAAACCAACGAGGGTGTCACCGGACAACCGGCCTTCAAAGTCGCGGCTGCTTTGGAACACCACTTATCATCACCAACATAAGCCGTAATCTTCTCGATGGCCTGATTCAGATCTCCGGCGCAAACCTCGTTGATCCAAGCGTAGTGAGCCTCGACATTGCCAGCGGGCTTTTGCGGAGCGACCAGAGCACTGAAGTGCTCCATAACACCAGCCACGCCACGTTCGCATTTGACTTCGGTCAGCGCGGTCATCACCTCTTCTTTTAGATCTTGAGTGAGAAAGAAATCAGCCAAACCAATAAACTCAGCATCCGCTGCGTTTATATGAGCACCGGTTAAGCCCAAGAACAGACCAGTCTTTCCCGGTGTGCGGTTAAGGAACCAAGTGCCGCCCACATCAGGATACAAGCCAATAGTGATTTCCGGCATCGCCATACGTGTTGTCTCAGTGACAATACGATGAGAGGCTCCACTCAACAATCCCAAGCCTCCGCCCATGACAAACCCAGTTCCCCAAACGACAAACGGCTTACCAAAGGTGTGTATCAAATAATCGAGACGATATTCCAATGCAAAGAACTCTTCACAGGAATTGTTGGGCAGCTCTTCTCCATAGGCGGCAGAACCCGCGTGCAATGCCACCACATCACCACCGGCACAAAAGGCCTTTTCGCCAGCACTGTGAAGAAACACCGCGAGAATATCCCCGTCCTTTTGCCACTTCTGCAGTTGTGGATACAAGGCCTCTACCATCGGTAGAGATAGAGAATTGAGTGATTTCTCTGAGTTGAGCATGGCGATAGCCAAACGTTTTCCGCCTGCGGCTTCACGCTCTTCAAAAGTTACTAAATCTGTCATGGAGCTTCCTTATTTTGACGACACCGAGTGACGCCTCTGCGCACTCGGGATATCGATTCATAGGCTGAGACTTATCTGATTCTCAACGGCGATATTAAGCGTTTTTCCACTCGGGTTTACGTTTATCAAGAAATGCGCCCACGCCTTCTTTTTGATCTTGGGTATCCCACAATTTGACGAACATTTCGCGCTCTTTTGCATAGGCCGAAGTAATATCACCGCTGCGAGCCTGTTGAATGAGTTCTTTACAGAAACGCACCGACGTCGGCGATTGAGCTTCAACTTTAGCAGCTAACTCCAACGCCTTATCCAAACCGCTACCAGTGGCAACTACTTCAGACACCAATCCGATTTGCTCGGCCTTATCGGCTTTTAAGCGCTCACCCAAAAGGATCATACGCTTGGCCCATTGCTCTCCAACCAGCCACGCCAATTGCTGAGAGCCCAAACCGCAAGGCAACAAACCCACTGCTGCTTCAGGTAGCGCCATCTGCGCCTGAGATTCGCAAATGCGAATATCACAAGATAACGCAACTTCCAAACCGCCGCCCATGGCATAGCCGGTAATGGCAGCAATTGAAACACCTTGATAGTTAGACAGAGCCTCAAAGGCCTCACCAAACGCCAACGAAAACTCAAACGAGCGGCCTTTGTCGTCATGGTTAAACTGATTGAGATCAGCACCAGCGCTGAAGAACTTTTCACTGTCACTGGTAAGAATCAGCGCGTAGTTATCTTTGTCATCATTGAGTTCATTAACCAGTGACTCCAGATAACGCAAGCTTTCAGGCGTCCAAGTATTCGCCGGCGGGTTATTGAAAGTGATGATTGCGGTATGGCCGCGCTTTTCCAACTTAAGTAAATCGCTCATAGTAATGTCCATTGTTATATGGTTTTGCTTGAAGAGCATTCACCTCTTCATCGCATATTTTTTCAAACGGTCGAACTTTATAACCTCAAAAGTACAAGCAAACGGCAGACGACTCAGTAGAGTGTCTACCGGCTAAATCCTCGTCTATTAACGCAGCGCCTCTGTGGCACCTTCTTCTAGAATTCGTCGAGCGGTTAACATACGCATAATTTCATTGGTGCCTTCTAGAATCTGGTGGACTCGCGCATCACGCATAAAACGCTCAATGGGGTACTCTTTGATATAACCGTAACCGCCGTGCAACTGAATGGCGTTATTGCAAACTTCAAAGCCTACATCGGTGGCAAAACGCTTGGCCATGGCACAATAGGTTGTCTTATCACTGTGGCCTTCATCCAATTTGCTCGCGGCCAAACGAATCATCTGCCGCGCAGCCACCAACTCTGTCACCATATCCGCAAGCTTAAACTGTAACGCTTGAAAGCTGGCGATGGCCTTGCCAAATTGCTTGCGCTCCAACATGTATTCTTGGGTGTGGTTGATACACGCTTGCGCCGCTCCAATAGAACAGGTCGCGATATTAATGCGACCGCCATCCAATCCTTTCATGGCGATTTTAAAACCCTCGCCTTCTTGACCTAAGAGGTTTTCAGCTGGAACACGAACATCCTCAAAAGCGATCGCTCGAGTCGGTTGGGAATTCCATCCCATCTTGTCTTCATTTTTTCCGTAGCTGATGCCGTCTAAATCGGCTGGCACTGCAAATGCGCTGATACCACGAGGCCCATCTTCTGGACTGCCAGTGCGTGCCATCACCACCAACACATCGGTACCACCGGCACCACTGATGAACATCTTGCTGCCATTCAACAGATAGTGATCACCGTCTTTCTTGGCGCTAGTCCGTAAGGAGCCCGCATCACTACCGGCGCCTGGCTCAGTGAGACAATAGGAAGCCAATTTCTGCCCCATGGTGAGATCGCCGCACCACTGTCCCTTAACCGCTTCGGTCCCCCAAGAAGCAATCATCCACGACGCCATATTGTGAATAGAGATAAAGGCCGCAGTAGAGGTGCAGCCCGCCGCTAACTCTTCAAGAATAATCACTGTATCGAGACGAGATAGACCCATACCGCCCACTTCTTCAGGGCAATACATACCACAAAAGCCCATTTCGCCGGCCTTAGCGATCACCTCTTTGGGGAAGATTTTCTTCTCATCCCACTCCGCCGCAAAGGGCGCCATTTCGCCCAAGGCGAAAGCTCGCGCAGCCTCTTGGAAAGCGAGTTGTTCATCGTTTAGATTAAAATCCATAGCCACATCTCTGATTGCGATTTGCGTTTCTTTTTCCACCCAATGCTGGGCATTGGATTGATTATTATTCAGCGCGCCTTGACCGTCCCAGTGCTTTCACCGGTCGATTCTGCTCACTGGATTATGTTGCGCAGCCGCACAACACACCCATTGGAATGCCTAGTATCAGGCTTGATTGCAGCCCCTTTAGTCTAGAAGCAACTCTCAGTTCATGCTGAGCCTGTAATGGGCTCAAATCCGCTGACTGTAAACGATCCAGTAAACCACAGATAAAGGATTGCTGAGGATTGACGATATTGGCGTTATAATGGACGATCTTGCGGCCATTCGAAACAGTGCCGACAGGAACCAAAAACCTATAATTTCATAATTATCAGTCACTTACCATGCAACTAACGTCTAACTGGCCTCTACCCACTAAAGGAATTCGGTTTCTTACCCCACAGTTCCTTTGTGATCAGCTGGCTCGCAACCCTCTAACTTGCGGCCTCTATCCAGTGGCCATGGGTTATTACCCCAAGGCCGAAGAGCATCAAATGGTGCGTGAAAAACACCAAAACAACCTGCTCATTTATTGTACCGCCGGGCGCGGCACCCTAATGCTGGAAGATCAAACATTCAGAATTCGGCCTGGAGACTTAATTCTGCTGCCAAAAGGGCTAAACCACAGTTACAGCTCCCATAGCAGCTACCCATGGTCGATATATTGGATTCATTTTGATGGTTCATTGAGTGACGAATTCTGTCGCCATTTGGATATGAGTAGCCCAGTGCAATCTGTTGGTATGCAACCTCGACTGATTTCTGAACTGGAAGAACTGTTCAGCTTGCGACATTCAGGCTACAACCTAGCGTCTTTTATTCACGGTTGTCACCAGTTGCAGCAGATTGCCAGCTATTTGGCTCTGCTGGTTAGGCAGCAGCGCTCGAAGAGCGGCAAGCAAATTGACTTGGATGCCGCACGCGCTTTCATGAACGAGCATTTACACGGTCAACTCAACCTAGATTCACTGGCCGCACACAGCAAACTGTCCAAATACCATTTTTCCAAACGCTTTAAAGCGCTCACGGGGCATTCGCCGATTCAGTACTTTATTAACTTAAAAATGCAACACGCGTGCTATTTACTAGACGCCAGCGTGCAATCGATCAAACAAGTCGCCGCCGCTCTGGGCTATGATGATGCTTATTACTTTTCACGATTATTTAAGAAGGTCATTGGTTTATCGCCAGATCAATATCGCAAGAGTAAACACCGCTAGGCCGCTCTAACCAATAGATACTCACCTTAAACGAAAGTTGGCTCAACTTATGGACAAATGCAGTTCTTTGGCAGTAACGACGAGACTGGTGCTATGCGCCACGTTGTCGATCCTTATTCTCAATGGTTGCGCTCCGCAACAAACGGGCACTCAACCCAGAGTGAATAACGAACAAGCCAAAGACGCATCACGCCCCGCGCAACTGATAGACAGTTTGCGAAACAAGAGTTTGGCGCAATCTCTACGAAGCTGTGAAAAGAATCCCCAATCAATTTCAAACTTTTCCATCGCTCACCGAGGCGCACCGCTAAAATACGCCGAACACACTCGCGAATCCTATATCGCTGCAGCCAAAATGGGAGCTGGGATCATGGAGTGTGATGCTACCTTTACGAGAGATGGAGAGCTTGTCTGCCGCCACGCTCAGTGCGATTTGCACACCACCACCAATATTATTAATACGCCTCTGAACAACAAATGTACCGTGCCCTGGAATCACGAGTTCGCCAACCCTGGCGCCGTAAAATGTTGCGCCAGTGATTTGACTCTCGCTGAGTTCAAATCTTTGCGGGGCCGTATGGACAACCATAATCCGGAAGCCAACAGTGCTAGCGAATATCTGGACTCGTCTCGCGATTGGCGCAGAGACGTGCTGGTTGCGGAAGGCGAGCTAATGACGCACAAAGAGAGCATTGCACTATTTAAGGAACTCGGGTTGCAGTTCACTCCAGAACTGAAAGCGCCGGATAGACGCGCGCGAGTTCAGGTCGAGGATGTGTT
>CERE01106224.1_pt1 | contig 10713 bp, 9 predicted proteins | sample 530911 | NCBI WGS metagenome assembly CERE01 (sample SAMEA2621092, study PRJEB7988) | marine metagenome | biome: marine biome (ENVO:00000447); feature: mesopelagic zone (ENVO:00000213); material: "saline water (ENVO:00002010), including plankton (ENVO:xxxxxxxx)" | depth 800 m
CGCGGCGTAACGAATCTTGCGAGGCACGAGCAAATGAGGCACCCGCGTGGGCGGCGCTTAGCCGCCCCGATACAGCCACCCAAACCGCCTCACTCCACCGTGACACTCTTCGCCAAATTACGGGGCTTATCGACATCGGTGCCTTTCACCAACGCCACATGGTAAGAGAGCAACTGAAGCGCTACCACGTGTAACACCGGTGAAAGCAACCCGTAGTGCTCAGGCATCAACAGTACGTTCACACCGTCAGACGACTTCACCGCGCTGCCACCATCGGCAAATACATAAAGCTGCCCGCCACGGGCACTTACTTCCTGCATGTTGGCTTTCAGCTTCTCCAACATTTCATCGTTGGGCGCTACCACCACCACAGGCATTTCGGAATCGACCAGAGCCAGCGGACCATGCTTCAGCTCACCTGCTGGGTAGGCTTCCGCATGAATGTAAGAGATCTCTTTGAGCTTCAGCGCGCCTTCCAAAGCAATGGGGTAATGCCGACCACGGCCCAAAAACAGCGCATGGTGCTTATTGGCAAAATGCTGTGACCACGCCTCGATGCTGGGCTCTAATGCCAGCACTTTATCCACGGCAATGGGCAAGTGACGAAGCTCGTCTAAATATGCTTTTTCAGCGTCATCACTCAAGCGCTGGTTCGCCTTAGCAAGCAGCAGCGTGAGTAAGAACAGCGCACTAAGCTGAGTGGTAAACGCTTTGGTAGAGGCCACACCAATTTCCGGGCCTGCGCGGGTAATAAAGCGCAGCGCGGTTTCACGCACAATGGCAGATTCCGGAACGTTACAGATCGCCAGGGTGAAGGTATGCCCCTGCGCCTTTGCGTGGTGCAGCGCCGCCAGGGTATCCGCGGTTTCACCGGACTGAGAAATCACCACGACCAACTGCTTTGGGTTAGGCACGCTATGGCGATAGCGATACTCGCTGGCAATTTCTACGTTGCAAGGAATGCCCGCCACTTGCTCAATCCAGTACTTCGCCGTCATGCCTGCATAGCTAGAGGTACCACACGCCAGAATCAGTACCGAATCTACCTGCTGAAAAATCTCAGCGGCTTCCGCACCAAAAATGCCGGGCTGCAACTGCCCTGCCCCGCTAATCATTTCCAGCGTGTTGCTAAGCGCCTGGGGCTGCTCGAAGATTTCCTTCTGCATGTAGTGGTTGTAATCGCCCAACTCGACCGCGTTGGCATTCAAACTAGACGTGACAATGGCACGTTCAACCATCTGGCCAATACCATCAACCACTACCACCGCATCGCGGCTCAAACGGGCTACATCGCCGTTTTCCAGGTACATCATGCGCTTGGTAACAGAGAGCAGCGCAGAGGCATCAGATGCCGCATAGTAGCCATCTTCCGCCACGCCCAGCATGAGCGGGGAGCCTTCACGGGCAACCACCAAGCAATCCGGCTCTTCCTCACTAACTACCGCTAACGCAAAGGCACCCTTCAAATGAGCAACGGCACACTGCACGGCGGAAAAGAGGTTTTCAGCGGGTTCGCCAATTTGGCCCTTAAAACAGGCTTGAATCAGGTGGGCAATGGTTTCCGTGTCAGTATCTGAGGTGAACACATACCCCAAGCCTTGAAGCTGCTCACGGAGAGACTCGTAGTTTTCGATGATGCCGTTATGCACCACCGCCAAGCCAGAGGAGATGTGCGGGTGCGCATTGCGCTCGGCGGGAACGCCATGGGTGGCCCAACGTGTGTGGGCAATACCTACCTGACCATGGATACCCGCTTCCGCCACTTTGCTGGCTAGCTCCACCACACGCCCTTTGGCACGGGCGCGCTGCAACCCATTATTGAGTACCGCCAAGCCTGCTGAATCGTAGCCGCGATACTCCAGGGTGGATAACCCTGCGAGTAGAAAATCGGTGCTTTCCTTTGCGCTAATCGCGCCAACAATTCCACACATATTTAGACCCAATAATTAAACATTACAACAATTTATGTAGACGCATATCAGGATTACTGTAAATATTGTAGATCTGATCAACAATATCTATTAGACCCTCCCCACCTAACGCCTTAAAATCTTCATCCATAGTTAAGCTTTTATATTTATCTCTAAGCTCTTCAACTGCTTTACCTTCAGGAATGGTTAAAGGTATACTACTTGTATGCCCAGAAAACTCTAACTCTAGGATATCAATATCTGAAGAAGCATCTAATAACGACACTTCGCTTCTGTCCATTGAAAAGCCATTTCCATAAACAATAGTAACTTTATCTTGCCCCCTTAGTTTAGAAATCTCAAAAGGCTGCCTCATATTCTCAAGAACACTTGAAATCAATTTATTACACATAAAAACATTAGCAAAACGACGATAGCTAGGAATAGCGAGATTATCATTGAAAGGAAATAGCTTCATTTGAGGCGAAAAAGCAACACAACTAATAGGTAAATCAAGCTTTTTTGCCAATTCTTCATACAGCATCAATGCACCTGTACCACCTTTAGAGGAACCTACTATTGATATTTTTTTATAATCGTAATCAATAACCAGCTTATCTACAAGCTCCACAATCCTTTCTTTAGCTAAAACAAAGTAGGATGCTGTCATATCAACCAACGAAAGTCGATCAGCTTCGACACTATATCCTCTAAGAACATACTTATCATTAGGCGACAATGTTATAAATAGGTGATGGGAGCCATTTATCACAAAGTCACATTTAAAATAATCACATGATTTATTGATTGCAGAAATATCCAAGCCATCAAAAGAAATGTTATTACCTTCATTAAGGTGGCTCAAGGTTAGGGCATCAACAACTGTAAAAACACCGCCATTCTCATAAATAGCAAGAAAGCAATCAAAGGACTCTTCAAACTCACCAACTGAGTAATATATATACGCAAGGTCTCTCAACCAAGCTATATTTTTTCTTTTCTTTGCTCTTAATGTATCCAGAAAAAAACGTTCTTTACTAAAAAAGCCATCCAACTTATAGTCTAAAACTATCTTTTTATGAAATGCAGCAACAAGCTTTGGGTTAATATCAAGGGCAATAGCAAAACAACATCTGGCTTTCTCTAAGTTGTTTAAAGCGATATAGCTCTCACCAGCAAGCTCGTTAAGATAAAAATCATTCCTAGAAATCTCCTCATCAATGACTTCATAAAGACATATAAAGCGTTCAAATAGCTTCTGCTCAAATAAAGCAACACAAACTTCCCTTTTAACTTGATCATCTAGCAAACTAATATCGCCAGTTTTAGAGTACTCAACAAACTCTAACACCAACTCATCTTTTAACCCGTATTTTAAAAGCTTTTTAGAAAGCAAAGAAAAAACTTCGTAGTTATACGACATTTTAAACCTCTTGTATTAATAATCAGTGATCAAATATGAGGGACTAAATTCTAAGTTACCAACCGAGACATCACCTGCAGAATACAACTTATCTAAGCTAGCAACATTTGAATTAACTGGACGAAGGACTTTAACATTAAAATAATTAGAAAAAGCGTCATCCAAAAACTCATAGCGATCAGATGAATCAAAAACAACAGTAGGAGGTAGTTTCAGCAACCCTTGGTCTGCCAAACTGTGATATTTAGTAAAGTTCTTAAAGTAGCTGCCAGAAACGTAGTTGATGGAGGACTCTAAAGAACTGACATTATACCTATTACAAATAGTACTTTCTAATTCAATCACAGGGTTCACAACCACACACCTGCAATTAAAATCGTCATTCTTTTTATTGAAAAGCAACGACCAAAGCATAGCACCAAAGCCACCAATGCCGTCACCAGTGAATAGCACTCGGCCAAACTCACTTTTTTCGATAAACGACCTCAAAAAAGAGACCTGAGTCACAGGGTTAAACGTAAAGTAAGTCTCAGTAGAATCAATGATATAAAGCACATTCGAATTTTTTTCAAGAATACGATTAGGTTTTATCTTCTCTTGGAACACAACCGAAATCATTCTACTTTTTTTATTTTTGACAAACTTATGGCGATAATTTTTACTAAGCTTCGACTTGAACTCACCGAATAAAGCCTCAATATTTGGCGTTTTTTTGTTATTATTGAGATCTCTATTTTTCAGAGCAACCAGCAAATCTTTTTCATAGGGATTCAATGAAACTTCATCTTTCAGGCTGCTTTCTAAGCGCAAAAACGGTTGTGTCCCAAGACGGTAATTTTTATTAGAATAAAGAAGATGATGAAGCGTTAAAACTTCGGAACTCGAAAGGGTGCTCGATTGGGTATAATGTTGTAGTTGATTAGCGGCTTTTTCATCATTTCCAAAGCGAAGTTCCATATAGATTTGTCGTAAATGGAGAGACGACGTAGCCCCCGTCACATAAACCTCACTTAACATTTTGTAAAGCTCACGCGCTCGCTCTTGATCGTTCGCCACGATACTCTCATCTAGAGAAAGCACCACAGAGTCAAGCAGCAGCTCATACTCGGTTGAATCTAGAGAGATCTCTTTAGCCTCTACCCTATCAATAAATAAGGGTAGATATTTCAACACAAGATTATAGTCTTTGAGCTGAAGGAGATTCAGAAAATAGTTCTTGAACTGGCTATGAGACAATTGTTCGACATCTCCATCAACAGCCCACTCAAAATGACAATGCGCCTTCCAGTTTTTACCCTCAGTAAAGTACACTTCAGCAGCAGATAACAACCTGGCATCAACACCACCTGAAGATGAGATTGCATCTTTGTGATGTCCTATGGCTTCAAAGGCCAATTCCGGAGTATTTACTTTAAATACTTTAGAAAACTTATCTAAAATACCAAGATGGCTTTGAATAACATCAAGCTCTTTGAGCTTCTGGCTTCCAGCGTTTAACAACGATGGGATAAGATAGCCACCAAAAGAGATTGAGGCCGTTTTAGGTGAGACCAGTGAAGTATAAGCCAATGAAGTAGAAGCGATACCAACGACAGCCTTGGGTTTCACATAGGCTATTGTAGGCTCAATCAAAAATTCGTTCTCAGTAATAAGAATCAAATTAGAATCAGCACCCAACATATCTAGCTTGCGACGTGCCGCTTTAAGAGAAGAAGCGGATTCCTTAGGATGTAGCTTAATAAGAACTCTAGAACCCGACAACTGTGAAAGTTCGCTCAGGAAGTCAAATAGCGAGTTAAAAAACAAATCAGGCTCGATAGAATAACGCTGACTAACGAAAATAATATCGTCTGAGGTAATATTGTATTTTTCAATTACACGCAAAGTTTGTGCGCCAACCTTGCCTGCACCCGGCGCGTGTAACAAAAACCTTGTTAAAGACTTATAATTGAAGGCATTCTTTAGCAATTCTGGAAAGGCGGCGTAAATATGATCAAAATTGCGAGCAGTTTCTAAGGCTGGCCTTATTTTAGCTAAAAAAGGTAAGTGACGAATCATAAAAACTTGTCGCTTAAACTTTTCGGGGTCTACAACTGGAGCTAAGTTAACCCCAAAGTCATCAAATTTATAAGTACCCGTACCTTCTTCAATCAATGAAAGAGATATGTTTCTCTGATTAGCTATAGAAGCTATTAATGAATAATGCACTTCAAAGCTAAGTAGAAAGATATTATCTGGCTGTGCCTTTTCAATAACTCTGCTATACAGCCTGCGGATATAGATTAAATTCTCAACATGAATTCTATTAGGACTAACAGGCAACTTAGCAAGATAATAACCAGCGATTAATTCTTGATCGATACTATCGACTATAAGCTTAGGCATTTTTTTGTTAGCTGGAGTGTAAAGCACGCAAACAAAGCAATCTGATAAATGCTCGTATTTAATCAGCGCCTGAATTTGCTCTAACTGGCCATAATTTGCAATAAAGAAAAGATTTTTACATTTCTGTACGCCTGATACATCGGGTTTACCAAAAAGCTTCGAGTCCTGAAAGAAACGTACAGGATGCTTAAAAAACTTGGTCAATTTAGACATATCTCTCTCCTTGAATGACATTCAAAGCCGAATTAACTTTCTTGTCGATCCAGAAAAAATTACTTAAGTAAGTAAACGGAAAGCTTAATAAAAGCCCAGCACGAATATATAACCGTTGAACAACTATCTCACTAACCGGTTGAGTCATATGTTTGGTTGAATCATGTAAAACAGACATAAATGTATCAATGTATTTATTGGGATTAGATACATTTTCAAAAAGCCACTGATGATTGGCTTTTTTGGTAGTAGCAGAATTCAAATCAGATGGAGCAACAAGCAAACCACTACTCTTGAAAAACTCAAGATGATTATCCTTCAAATCTCCGACATTTATCAAAATAACATGCTGTTCACAGAGTAGAGCTTCTAAGGCCACAGAGCTAGACACGGTGATACACCGATCACTAGCCAATAGTGCCTCTTCCACATCACCATTAAATATACCGATGTTATCTGGTAGCTTTATTACCAAACTCTGCAAAATAGAAAAAATTGAAGTATCAACCAGTTCGTTACCTCTATTTTTAATATAAAAAAACCGGTTTGGATTTTGCTCAGCAAGCTTCAAAAGCGTTTGGGCAACGACAACGCGATCAGAATACTCTTTTGGAACTTGCTCCTGCTCATAAAAAATGGTAGCGGCCCTATTTTTTTTCAGATTTTTCTCAAGACACGTAGTGTGCCAAAGCGCACCAATCATAAAGCCATTAAACTCTATACCGAAAACTTTACAAACTTTACGATATATTTTTTCATCCTTTCTAGAATTTAAAAGCACGAAGTCTGAACGCAACCGTGTTATAAACGCTTCGAGCTGAGATTCAACGACGATGCCCGGAAAATTTGTAATAATGACCGGCCTCTTGCCCACATTTTTATGATACTTTTTGATTACATCTATGATTGCATTGATGGCTTTTCCGCCACAACTCAGCAACACTACTTCAGATGACAAGAAGCTTTTGCTACCATTCTCTAACATCAAGTCTTCATAAGAATACTCCTCGACCTGGTGTCCATTGCGTAGAAAAGCCACTCGAAGTAAACGAGTGGCTTTAAAATGAGAATCACGTTGATAAATGATTGTAATTTTCAATATTGATCAATTACCCAGCAACATCGGCCTTTTTAAGCTGAAAACCTTTCTTGATAGATTTAGCAGCTTTTTTCCCAATTAACCCTTCATAGTCATCAGCAGAGAAATCACCCGTACCAGGGCGTTTCACCCACAAATTTGCCTCTGTGAATTCTTCACCTTCCGCAATATCTGACTCGGCCACAACAGAAGCAAAAGCAAACTGCATAGTTATACGCTCTTCTTCTGCTGCTTCTTTAGTACCACCACTAGCTTCAAAAATGGCTCTTGAACCTTTGATGAGATCGCTTAACGCAGCAGGGTCCATTGAACACTCGATGTCAGGGCCAGGGCGACTCATATCATCAGTGAAGTGGCGTTCCAATACTCGTCCGCCCAGCGCTACAGCGCCCAGACAGGCATAATTATCTACTGTATGGTCAGATAAGCCGACAATCGCATCAGGGAAGTGCTCAGCTAAAGATACCATTCCGCCCAAACGCACTAACTTATAGGGTGTGGGATAAACGTTTGTGCAATGCAAAAGCACGAATGGGACTTTGGCGTCTCGTAGAATATTTACCGACTTTTCAATGCTTTTAATATCGTTCATGCCAGTAGAGAGAATAACAGGCTTACCAAACGACGCGACTAGTTTTAGAAGTGGGTAATTATTGCATTCTCCAGACCCAATCTTATACGCAGGCACATTCATACGCTGCAATCGCAGCGCTGCAGCACGTGAAAATGGCGTGCTGATAAACTCCATTCCTTTAGATTGAACATATTGCATTAGCGCCGTTTCATCTTCTTCGTTCAGTGAACAACGCTCCATAATTGAGTAAATTGAAACATCAGCATTACCGGGAATGACACTTTTAGCATCATCAGACATTTCATCTTCAACTACATGGGTTTGGTGCTTAATGATCTGGGCACCTGCGCCATGAGCAGCATCTACCATTTCTTTAGCTACTGCTAATGAGCCTTCATGGTTAATACCAATCTCAGCAATTACAACAGGGGGTAAATCACTGCCAACTTCAATAGATCCAATTTTAAAAGAACTCATTTCTACATCTCCTTTGCTAAAATATTAGCTAATTTCAGGTCTAGCTCAGAGTCAATATCAATTGAACTCTTCGCATCCATTTCGTAAACTTCGATGGGTTGGGTGTAAAAAGTATTATTATCTATCAATGCGGAAATATCATTAATAAATAGTGCACCATTCAACCTCAACGCCTTAGGCATCTCTTGCCTTGGCATATCTAGAAAAGATACGTTTTTGATGGCTTCTAGGCCTTTATCCGTTTCTAAAAAAGTTTTAAAAGGGTGATGTTCCGCCTCACACACTGAAACCAACGTTGCTGCACCTGTTTGTTTATACTTTGCAAGCGCTTCTTGGATATGCGAATGATTCCTTAGAGGGCTTGTCGGCTGCAAAAGTACTACAGTGCCGCTTGTATAGCCTAATGATGTAATTGCATGCTTGACAGCATCAATTGACTTTGCAGCATCTTCTGCGAGTTCTTTAGGTCTAAATACTACTTCAGCACCGTAAGATTCACCCTCTTTTGCGATTTCTTTACCATCTGTGGTTAAAATCACACGATCAAACATCTGACTTTCTTTTGCTGCAAGCACTGCCCTGCCAATTAAGGAAATCCCATCAACTAAGCGCAAATTTTTATTGATGACGCCTTTTGAACCCTCTCGAGCTGTGATAACAGCTATCACTGGACTTTGTTCACTCATAAATCGACAAACCTTTTCTGGACTGGACGTTCCCAGAACTCTGTAGAGCGTATTGCTACAGCAAATTTTTGAGTACTATCACCGTCACCAAACCATTTGGAAGGTGGAATATCTCTTTTATCTTTAGCTACTTGAATACTATTCAGTATTGACTCAGCAGTATAATTAGCATTTACGATCGAACTTCCCATATAACGGTCACTTTGTCGTGTCCCCACATTTACTGTAGGCACGCCATAGAAAGGTGCCTCACGGATACCCGCGCTTGAATTGCCAATCACGTATTCTGCATTTTTAAGCAGCACTAAAAAATATTCAAAACGAATCGATGGATACGATTTTATTTTTCCTCCACTCACTTTTTTAAGTTTTTCAATGATTTCTGTACTTCCTGAATCATTATTCGGGTAAATAGAGACAAAATTATCCCCACTGTTTTGAAGGGCATTATAATACGCCTCTGCATATTCACCCATCTTACTTTCTTCAGTGGTCACCGGATGAAACATTGAAACGGCATAATTATCAAAATCTATACCATATTTCTTTTTTACTTCCTCTAAGCTTGGAAGCTTATCGCTGTTCATGACATCTAAATCTGGCGAGCCAATGATATAAATACTACCTTCGTCCTCGCCCATCTGCATCAGCCTTTTTTTTGCTTCCTCATTAGCTACCATATGAATATGCGCTAACTTACTCACCGAGTGTCGAATTAACTCATCAACAGTGCCGGATCGCTCACCTCCTTCAACATGACACACCAACCGGCTTTGAAGTGCACCCACAGTAGCTCCTGCCAGTGCTTCAAGCCGATCACCGTGCACAACAATCAAATCGGGGTCTATTTCATGAGTAATTCTGGAAACCAACGAAATGGTATTCCCTAACACGGAGCACATTGGCTCGCCAAAGTGCTGATTGGCGACAAAATAATTATGCTTATACTTTTCCCTTTCAACTTCCCTATAGGTAGAACCATAGGTTTTCATCATGTGCATACCGGTGGTAATGACATGCAACTCAAAATTTGGATCATCTTCGATATTACGCATCAAAGATTTTAATTTTCCAAAATCAGCACGCGTACCCGTCAAAAAAACAATTTTTTTCATTTCAAATTCCGTCAGATTACTCACTATCGTGATACATTTTAATAGCATCATCAATGCTATCAAACCAGAAGGCTTCACCATCCTTGATATATACGCCAGATTCACAAAGATCGCGTAAGATACCTTCGCTGTGAGAAACCATAATTAGTGATGACTTACCTATTTTTTCTTTAAATATCTTTTGTGCTTTTGCTTTAAACGCTCTATCACCAACGGCGGTTGCTTCGTCAGAAATATACACGTCAAAATCAAACGCGAGTGAAAGACCAAAGGAAACCCTAGACTTCATACCTGAAGAATAAGTTTTCACTGGTTCATCGAAGGCATCACCTATTTCTGCAAAGTCTTCTACAAAATCAATAACTCTTTGTATTTCCTTGTCATTGCCTCCTTGCACACGTGCGACAAATTTTACGTTTTGACGCCCTGTCATACTGCCTTGCATGCCGCCAGATAACCCTACAGGCCACGAAACTTTGCTGTGTCGTATCACTTCTCCACGTTCAGGAGTATCCATTCCTGCAATTAAGCGGAGCAGTGTCGACTTACCAGCACCATTACGACCAATGAGTCCCACGCTCACTCCATTGGGGATAGTGAGGTTGATATCCTTTAGCACCCAGTTGCTACCGTGGTGGTTGTGGTAGCGCTTGTAGAGGTTCTTTATCTCGATCATTTGGTATTGGTTGCCGATGGTGTTTCGATGCGGTTTGGTGGCGTTTCAGCATTCCGTGGCGTGAAGGGCCGCCGCGCGTAATTGCACGCTTTCGAGGTTGGCGGTGTTCGTAGCGCGGCGTAAGCGGAGCGCACCCGCGAAGCACCCCGTGAGGG
>CERE01065666.1_pt1 | contig 10695 bp, 10 predicted proteins | sample 530911 | NCBI WGS metagenome assembly CERE01 (sample SAMEA2621092, study PRJEB7988) | marine metagenome | biome: marine biome (ENVO:00000447); feature: mesopelagic zone (ENVO:00000213); material: "saline water (ENVO:00002010), including plankton (ENVO:xxxxxxxx)" | depth 800 m
GCGATCAATCCCAAGGGCTATGTCCCCGCATTGCAAATGGATGACGGCGGTGTCCTGACCGAAGGTCCGGCAATTCTGCAATTCCTGTCCGATACCGCCCCGCAGGCTGGCCTCGCGCCCGAAGCTGGCAATCTGTCGCGCGCCAAAGTTCTGGAACACCTGACCTATGTAGCGTCCGAACTGCACAAATCGTTTGGCCCGCTGTTCCGTTCGGCCTCGTCATGCCAGCGTGCAATATCGCTGGCAGAGAAGATCGGGTCGGCGATCCCTTGGAAAACCACCATCTTGCCGCCCTTCTGGGCAAAGGTAGTCAGATAGGTCTCGTCGGCGTCAAAATAGCCGCCCACATCAGAGACCTCATCGGCCATCGCGGCAAAGTCGGGGTCAAGCGGGACCTGCTGGGGCGGGGTCATAAAGACCGCCCCTGTCGAGGGCACCGTCAGGATCTGGTGCATGGCGGGCATTTGTTCTGCGCCCAGTTTCCACGCGCGCCACCCCTCTGCCGCGACACCAGGCCCCCACGGCCAGCCCATGTAGACCTGATTGCCCTGCCCGTCCACGGCACCGCTCATGACGGCAATCAACGCATCCAGCTTGGCGTCGTCCAACTGGCCGCGTAGCACTTCGGGGTCAAACTCGCACTGGCGATAGGCGGCGACGACGCCGTCCTCCAGCCCGTCGAGTGCGTCGCACCGGCGGTCGTTTTCCTCGGCCACGGCATCAAGGTCTTCGGGCGTTAGCGCGCTATACATCTCATCACGCGGCGCAATCTTGGCCCATTGCGTGACGTCCCACACACCGCCCAGCGCGGCGCGCGACAGATGGAAGCCGGGGTTGCCCGCGACCACGCCGTCAAACTCCAGCGGGAAGCGCTGCGCGGCCATCATCGCCTCGCGGCCGCCGTTAGTGCACCCCATAAAGTAGGATTGCTCGGGCGCCGCCGCATAGTAGGTGGAGATCAGCGTTTTCGCCGTGTTCGAGACTTTACCGATGGAGGCATAGGCCAGATCGAGTCGCGCTTGCTGGTCGGCGGCAAAGTCGAGCGTCATACCGTCGTGTCCGCCGTCCATGCTAACCACAGCATAGCCGCGTTTGAGCGCGGGGGTGGCGGTGGTCCCGGTCGACGGAATGGTGCCAATGGCAGGCGCGATAAAGCCATCCGTGCCGCCACCGCCTTAAAACAGGGACTTGCCATTCCAATCCTCGGGCATGCGCAGTTGGAACCGGATGCCATAGCGGCCGTTCACGCCTTCGCGGTCTTCGATCTTGCCTTCGACGAGACAGTGAGAGCCGACCTCGACAGGGGTGGGCGAGCCACCTGTCATCGCCTCATCAGGTCGGCGGGAACGGTCCCCGCGTCAACGGTGGCGGCATGGTCGATCCGCACGTTATAGAGCGTCAGGAACGCGGCAGTGAGAGTGAGTTTCATATCGTTGGTCCCTGTTTAAAAAGAAGAGTTCACGCCTGTGCGCGATTGGGAAATCTCCCACAGCTTGGCGGCAAGCTCGGGGCTGCGGGCCAGTGGCTTGGGCTCGGCCTTCCCGAACTAGCCAATGCAGCGCAGTTCATTTCGGCGGCCCACTCATATAAATGACTTGCAGTCATCTATCTACTGACCCAGAGTCAGTTATCAAGGGGCAAACCGCAACCGTGAAGGAGAATTCGTGTATGTCATTGCCGGAAAACAGAAAACGGGCGCGGTCGGATGACGAGAAAGAGGCTCGCCGCCGCGCGATCCTGCGCGCGACTCGAGTGATGATCGAGGAAAAGGGGTTCGAGTCGCTCACGATGAACGCGATTGCGGGTGAGGTCGGCGTGTCCAAGGGTACGCTCTACCTATACGCCCGCAATAAGGAGGAGTTGCTCCTCGCCGTGTTCTCCGATGCTATGGAAGAGGTCGTCGCGCTGATCGAACAGGCGTCAGCCGACACACTGGCCCAGCGCCTCGTCGATGCCCCCGCCGATGTGCCCCTCTTTCTGCCACTTCTGGCGCGGCTTTTCACCGACTTGGAACAAGCTGTCAGCGATGAGGTGCTATTTACCGAGAAGCGTCGGATGCGGGGGATGGGGCTGCGCGTGGCGCAGGTGATCAGTGATCGAACCGGTACTCCGCTGGAGCGGACCCGAGAGGCCAGCATGGTATTGATGCTTGCACTGCAAGGGGCCGCCCAATTTGACCTCGCCTCGCGCCGCAAGCCTGAAGACGTCCCCGAAGATCTAGAGACGATGTTTGCGAAAGAGGGTTTCAAAACCTCCTACGGTATGGCCGTCCGTCTGGTGCTTAACGGGTTGAAGTAAAAGACAAGCGCGCAGCTGCGACCTGCTTCCTTATATCTTTGACCCCAAGCATCACCCAAGCCGTAGATATGAACAAAAAGAGGCGCCCGATTGGGCGCCTCTTTGAGGGAAGAATCCGTGATTATTCGGACAGAACGAACGGAGCCGTGTAGTTGGCTGCGTTTTCTGCCGTGATCAGCAAGCAGTCGAAGAGCTGCTTTTCGTCTTCGACCATCGGGGTTCCGTTTTTGATGTAATAGTCGGCTTGGCGCACGGCTGCTTCGGAGAAGACCGCCACGGGCTGCAGTACGGTGTAAGCCAGTTCGCCTGCTTTGACCGCATCCACCGCATCGGGGGACCCGTCGAACCCGCCGACGACAACGCCGTCCAGCTTGCCTGCCTCTTTAAGGGCCGCAATCGCACCCAAAGCCATTTCATCGTTGCCTGCAATCACAGCGTCGATGTCGTCGTTGGCTTGGATGATGGACTGCATTTTGGTGTAGCCTTGGGTGCGGTCCCAGTTCGCCACTTCTTCGGCCAGCTTGGTCATCTCGGGATATTGCGAGATCACGGTCTCATAGCCGTTGGAACGGGTGGCCGCATTGTTGTCGGACGGATTGCCGAAGAATTCGACGTAGTTGGCCGAATCGGATTCTGCATAGCGGTCGGAGGCGCTCACGTAATCGAGCCACTGGATCGCACCCATAGCCGCACCTTGGGCGTTGTTGGACACCAGCTGTGCGATGGCCAAACCGGGCTCGTTGATTTCCGCGTTTACGAGGAAGACGGGGATGCCTGCGTCAACCGCCTTGCGCACGGCACCGATGGAGCCGTCAGCGTTTGCCGGGTCGAGGATGATCGCGGCCGCTTTGTTGGTGATGGCGGTGTCGATCAGGGTGCTTTCGGCGTTGGTGTCACCTTTGTGCGCCGCAACGTTGGCGTCATAGCCCAGTTCCTCGGCGGTCGCTTTGGCCACTTCGCCTTCGGTGAACCAATAGGGGTTCGCAGGATCGTTGATGATGATCGAGATCAGACCATCGGCCCAAGCGGTGCTCGCCATGAGCGGAAGGGTTGCAACGCTGGCAAGGAAAGCGCGTTTGGTGAATTTCAACATGTGGTAGTCTCCCTTTTGGATTGGATGCCCGCTTGCGGGCGGTTTTTCACCTCCAGGGCCTCCTCTGCCCCGGATTGAAAGTGAATGTCGTGGATGGCGGTCAGCTGCGGCGGGTGCCGCCGTATTGGATCGAGTTCAGCAACACGGCGAGAACGATGACTGCGCCGGTAAAGACGGTCTGCCAGTAGGCCGAGACGCCGATGATCACGAGGCCGTCGGACAGAAAGCCGATGACGAAAGCGCCAAGGACCGTGCCGAGAACCGTGCCGCGACCACCCGTCAATGCCGCGCCGCCGATGACGACGGCCGCAATGGCGGTCAGCTCGTACGTGGTGCCTGCGGTCGGGCCTGCAGAGGTGAGCTGTGAACTAAGTACAAGACCCGCGACCGAGGCACAGACACCCGACAGCATATAGACGATGACCTGCACGCGTTTCACCGGAACACCCGACAGTTGCGCGGCGCGCTCGTTGCCGCCAGAGGCATAGAGCCAGCGTCCGAAGGCCGAGCGGGTCAGCAGCATCGCGGTGGCCACGGCGATCACGGCAAAGATGATGACCCCGATCGGTACAGAGGCGAGGCGGTTGAAGCCGAGCCAGTCAAAGCCCGTGTTCCCGAGCGATGGGTCGCCCGACAGGTTGTTGTAGGTCAGGCCGTTGGTCATCAACAGGCCAATGCCACGGGCGACATAGAGCGAGCCGAGAGTGGCAACAAAGGCGGGCACCTTAAAGACGGCGACGAGAATGCCGTTCACCACACCCACAGTCGCCCCCACGCAAAGCGTCAGCACGACCACGGCCCAGACGGGCGGGTAGATGATGACGTTGCCGACTTCGACGCCCTGCATCAGCCACCCCGCAAACACCCCCGACAGGCCAAGCACCGAGCCGACCGACAGGTCAATGCCGCCGTTAAGGATGACCAGCAGCATTCCGATGGCCAAAAGGCCAAAGATTGCCACGTGGTTGGCCATGATCAAGAAGTTGCCAACCGAGGCATAGTTCGGCGACATGGACGAGAACGCGAGGATGATCGCGATCAGGGCAAAGAACGCCCGACCTTCGAGAAGGACTTTGATAAGGCTGAAGGAGCCCGATTTCTTGGCAGCGACTGCGCCGTTTGTGCTTGTGGCGGACATGGTCTCTTTTCCCCGCATTAATGGACCAGTGACTCGCCCGAGGCGGCCATGATCGCTTCTTTTGTTGTGTCGTGTGAGAACTCCGCAGAGATCTTTCCGCGCCGCATCACGATGATCCGATGGGCAATCGACAGACATTCACTGACTTCGGATGTGGTGTAGACGACCGCCAGTCCCTCGCGGGCGCGCTCAGCCAAAATGCGGAACACCTCGGCTTTGGCCCCGATGTCGATCCCGCGGGACGGCTCGTCGAGCATGATCACCGAAGGGTCCGTGACCAGCATCTTGCCGATGACGACCTTTTGCTGGTTGCCACCCGAGAGCGAGCCGATCATCGCCTCGGGTCCATCGGTTTTGACGGTCACATCGCGGATCGAGTCCTCGACGATCACCGCCTCTTCCTTGCGCGAGGTGAACAGCCCGCGGGTGAAGTTCTGGATCGAGGCAAGCGACAGGTTGCGCCCCACGGTCATGGTCTGGACCAGACCGTCGCGTTGACGGTCCTCGGGCACCAGCACCAGACCCGACTGGATGCGGTCAGAGATCGACAGCTTGGACACATCCTGCCCGTGCAACTCTACCGATCCTGCCACGGGCTTGATCCGTCCCGCAGCACATTCCAAAAGCTCGGTGCGCCCTGCCCCCATCAGCCCGTAGATGCAAACGATCTCACCCGCTTTCACGTCGAGGTCCATCGCGTCCACCGCCAACTCGCCGTCTGTGTGCGAGGGCACCGACAGCCCTTTGACCGTCAGCGCAGGCGCGCCGAAGTCGTAGCCTTCGGGCGGGCTGCCGAGGTCGAAATTCTCACCGACCATGTTGCGCACGATCCATTCCAGATCGATTTCTGCGCGCGGCGCATAGGCGGTCATCGTCCCGTCGCGCAGCACCACCGCGTGATCGGTAATCGTCAGCGCCTCTTCGAGGTGGTGCGAAATATAGACGATGGACACGCCTTTCGCCTTGAGGTCGTGAATGACCTTGAACAAGACCTCAACTTCGGCAGCAGAGAGCGCAGAGGTCGGCTCATCCATGATCAGGATGCGGGCATCGACAGACAGGGCGCGGGCGATCTCGACGATCTGTTGCTGGCCCAAACGCAGGTCTTCGACCTTGGCGAGCGGGTCGATGTCCTCTTCCAGTTCTTCCATCAGCTTGCGGACCTGACGCTCTTCTTCGGCGTAGTCCACGCCAAAGCGCCCACGGATTTCGCGGCCCATAAAGATGTTGTCGCGCACCGTCAGGTTCGGGGCCAGAGACAGCTCTTGGTGAATGATGCAGATGCCCAGCTCTTGCGCCTCGGTCGTGCTGCCCAGTTCGACGGGCTGACCGTCGAGAATGATCTCCCCTGTGGTCGGCTTTTGCACGCCCGACAGAATCTTCATCAGCGTGGATTTGCCCGCACCGTTTTCCCCGAACAGGGTCGTCACGTGGCCGCGGTGGACGTCAAAGTTCACACCCTTGAGCGCCCGCACAGCCCCAAAGGATTTGGTCACATGGCGCGCGGCCAGAACGACCTCGGCAATGTCCGGGGTCTCGGTCGGCGTTTCTTCGTGGATCGGCAACCTCATTGCGCCACCTCGAAAGCCACGGGTGTCACCAGCCAATTGCGCGGGTTGATCAGGGTGAAGGCCCCCGTCACCGTCACCGTTTTGCCCGTCAGGGCATCGCGGTCGAGACCCACAAGCACCTCGGCCGACATGGCGCGGTTGATGCCCGAGCCCGCGTCCTGATACTCGATCTGGTTTTTGAACGCGCCGAACTCGATATCGCCTGTCACATCGCGCAGGTCCGTGCCGTTGATCGCGGGACCAGATTGCAGGCGCACGCGGACATTTTCGGGCAGACCATCGATGCTGACGTTAAAGACACCCGCCTTCGCCTCGCCAAGCACGCCCGTGAACGTCACGGGCATGACGGCGCCAATGCCCGCTTTGGTGCCGAACTCGGCAATGGCGGCGTCCTTGTCCGCGACCAGCGCCTCATAGAGAGCGGGGGCCGCGGGCGCCTTGCCCACAACATAGTCGCGAACACGCGGGAACGTCTCTGCGCCAAAGCGGTCGGGGTTGAAAGCCTGTTGGCGAAGATCCTCTTGAGAGCCGACGCGCACGACCTTGGTGTCAAGCGCCATCGCCCCGAGCACAACGGCCGCACATAGGGGCAGTAGCCATCTTGCCTTGGACCGTGTCTGCTTGACTGCTTTCATCGAACTACCCGTCGTCATTGCGCTTCCCCATTCTCCGCTGTCCCACCCATGACGCGTCTTCATGCGCAAAGGACAGGTTGCTTCGCGCGGTAGTAAGCCGCGAGAAACAGTGCTGACTTCGCCCCGCGCAAAGCGCCGGTGCGATACATATGTTGGCAGACATTTCGCAGCTCCGCGTAAGCGAGCGTGCAACGTCTCCTCCCCTCACCTGAAAACGCACTTTCCGATTCTCCTCCGGAAAACTGTTCGTTTTCAGTGCACTGTCCGCAAATCAGGTGTCCTGATTGCCCCAGCGTCTGAAGCGACCTTAGGTGAAAAAAATTGCCGTGTCTGTAAAAAAAATCAGACACTGTGATTTTTTTCTGTTAGAACCCCTGAAGGGCAAGCGAGTGAGGAGACTCACGTGCCGCTTGCAGATACGCCCTTGAGGAGGGGCGCCGCCCGCCACGCGCAGGGCGAAGAATTGGAGGAGGACCGTCGTGGGAGTTTCGCGCGACATTATTGTGGGGATTGATGCGGGGACCTCCGTTATCAAAGCCGTCGCATTCGATTTTTCAGGCCGCCAACTCGCAAGTGCCGCCGTGCGCAATGCCTATACGACTCATTCCGATGGCGGGGCGACCCAGCCCTTGGGGCGCACATGGGACGATTGCGCGACCGCCCTGCGGGCTCTTGGAGACAAGGTCGATGGTCTGGCTGCTCGCTGTGCCGCCCTGTCCGTGACGGCTCAGGGTGATGGCACATGGCTAATCGACGGCAAGGGAGATCCCGTCACCGACGCCTGGCTTTGGCTGGACGCGCGGGCCGCGTCCACAGTGGCGCGGCTATCAGGCACTCCAGACGATCGCGCACGGTTTGAGCGGACGGGAACGGGGCTCAACACCTGCCAGCAGGGGGCGCAACTGGCGCATATGGATCGGCATCATCCCGAGATTTTGGATGGCGCCGCGACCGCCCTTCACTGCAAGGACTGGCTCTATTTCAAGCTGACCGGACAACGGGCGACCGACCCGTCAGAAGCGTCCTTTACCTTCGGCGACTTCCGCACGCGTCAATACAGTGACACGGTCATTGATGCTCTTGGACTGGCACATCGCCGGTCCCTACTGCCCGACATTGTGGACGGGACCGAGGTCACCCATCCGCTGTCGGACGACGCTGCTGCCCAAACGGGTCTGCGCGCAGGCACGCCGGTCTCGCTCGGTTATGTGGATATGGTGATGACGGCCCTCGGCGCGGGCGTCCATACGGGCGATGCGGGAGCCGCGTGCTCTACCGTTGGCTCGACGGGCGTTCACATGCGGGCCGTCACCACGGATCAAGTGGTGCTGAATGACCAAGGCACCGGATATGTGATCTGCCTGCCCGCGCATAATATGGTGACGCAGGTCCAGACCAACATGGCCGCGACCCTGAACCTCGACTGGGTTTTGGCCATGGCCGCCGATCTGCTTGCAGAATTCGGCACGACCGTCTCCCACGCCGAGCTTGTGGCGCGGATAGATAGTTGGATGGCCGCCTCTGAGGTCGGGCAACTGATCTATCACCCCTATATCTCGGATGCGGGCGAGCGCGGTCCCTTTGTGGATGCCACGGCCCGCGCGGGTCTCATCGGCATGACGTCACAACACCGCTTTGCCGACATCCTGCGCGCCGTGATCGAAGGCCTCGGGATGGCGGCCCGCGATTGCTATGCCGCAATGGGCGCGATGCCATCAGAGCTGCGTTTGACGGGTGGGGCTGCACGGTCCTCTGCCCTACGCTCGGTTCTGGCCGGTGCGCTCGACACCCCTGTGCGCGTGTCCTTCCGCGAGGAGGCGGGCGCGGCGGGCGCCGCGATGATGGCCGCCGTCGCCATCGGTGCCTACCCCACCATGGAGGACTGCGTGGCCACATGGGTGACGCCGCTTTTGGGCGAGGCCGAGGTGCCCGACGCAACACTCGTGCGCACCTATGGCTCGTTGTTCCAATCCTATCAATCGTCGCGCCGCGCGCTTGTGCCTGTCTGGCACGCGTTGGCCGCGCACCGAAATGGCCCAGATGCAAACAGCCGCGACAGTGGCTCCGCGTTCAAGGAAGTAAAGAAATGAACACACCCGAACACGTCGATCTATTTGTTATCGGTGGCGGCATCAACGGCGCGGGCTTTGCCCGTGATGCGGCGGGGCGCGGGCTGTCTGTGGCCCTGTGCGAAAAGGACGATCTCGCCGAAGGCACCTCGTCGCGCTCGGGCAAGCTGGTCCACGGCGGGCTGCGCTACCTCGAATACTACGAATTCCGTCTGGTGCGTGAGGCACTGATCGAACGCGAGGTGCTGATGAATGCCGCGCCGCACATCATCTGGCCACTGCGCTTTGTGCTACCGCATAGCCCGCAGGACCGTCCTGCGTGGCTCGTCCGTCTGGGTCTGTTCCTCTATGACCACCTCGGCGGGCGCAAGAAACTGCCTGGAACGCGCACGCTGAACCTGCGCCGCGATCCCGAGGGCGCGCCGATCATGGACCAATACAAACGCGGGTTCGAGTATTCGGACTGTTGGGTTGATGACGCCCGCCTTGTGGTTCTTAACGCCGTGGATGCCGCACAAAAGGGCGCACTGGTTCTAACCCGTTCGCCCGCCGTTTCTGCACGCCGCGAGGACGGGCAGTGGCATGTGACGACCAAGAATACGCTGACGGGCGAGACGCGCGAGTTCACCGCCAAAGTGCTCGTGAATGCGGCGGGCCCGTGGGTGACGGATGTCCTGACCCGTGTGGCGGGGGCCAATTCCGCCCGCAACGTGCGTTTGGTCAAAGGCTCGCACATCATAACCAAGAAATTCTGGGACGGTCCGCACAGCTATCTGGTGCAAAACGACGATAAGCGCGTGATCTTCATCAACGCCTATGAGGGCGACAAGGCGCTGATCGGCACCACGGATATCTCCTATGATGGACGCGCCGAGGACGTGTCCTGCGACGACAGCGAGGTCGATTATTTGCTCGGCGCTGTGAACCGCTACTTCAAGGAAAAGCTGCGCCGCGAGGACGTGCTGGAGACGTTTTCGGGCGTGCGGCCGCTGTTTGATGACGGGCAAGGCAACCCCTCGGCCGTGACCCGCGATTATGTGTTCGACCTTGACGAAACAGGCGGTGCGCCCCTTCTCAACATCTTTGGCGGCAAGATCACCACCTACCGCGAATTGGCCGAGCGTGGCATCCATCGCCTCGACAAGTTCTTCCCGCAGATGGGCGGCGACTGGACCGAACGCGCCCCGCTGCCGGGTGGGGATATGGCGAATGCCGACTACGACCAGTTCCGCGATACCCTCAAGGCGCAACTCCCGTGGATGAGCCGCGAATTGCGCGAATATTACGGACGGCGCTATGGCACTTTGACGGCGCAAATCGTAGGCGACGCCAAGGATCTAAGCGGCCTCGGCCGGCATTTCGGCGGGTTCCTCTATGAAGCCGAGGTTCGTTATCTGGTGGACAACGAATGGGCGCAAACCGCAGAGGATGTGATCTGGCGGCGCACCAAAAACCGTCTTGTGATGACCGAGGCCGAAATCGCCGCCTTTACGGCGTGGTTCGAGAAAACTCTGGCGGAGGCGGCATAGGATGACGCTCTCCCTTTCGCTCAACACCAATCCGCTGGTCAACCGTTTTGCCGAGCCCGATGACCTGATCGACGCCATCGCCCGCGATATCCGTATCCGCGATATCCAGTTGACACACGAATTCATCAACCCAAGCTGGCCTGCCCCGCTAATCCGCCGCCTCACACGCGAAATGGACCGCGCGCTGGACCGTACGGGCGCGCGTGTGACCTCGGGGATGACGGGACCCTATGGGCGCCTGAACCACTTCGGCCACCCCGATGCGGATGTGCGGCGTTATTACGTGGACTGGTTCAAAACCTTTGCTGATATCGTCGGGGATCTCGGGGCGAAATCGGTCGGCACCCAGTTCGCGATCTTCA
>CERE01063556.1_pt1 | contig 10684 bp, 4 predicted proteins | sample 530911 | NCBI WGS metagenome assembly CERE01 (sample SAMEA2621092, study PRJEB7988) | marine metagenome | biome: marine biome (ENVO:00000447); feature: mesopelagic zone (ENVO:00000213); material: "saline water (ENVO:00002010), including plankton (ENVO:xxxxxxxx)" | depth 800 m
ACCATCCTGGGTTATTACTTCTACACTCATGCTTATCTCATCCACTGCGTTTGCAAATAATTTACCAGCTGAGAAGCCAATTGTCTTGGGGTTCCTGTATAAGAAATACACCCAGTTGCAACGGCACTGTCAGGCATCGAACTATTCGCACAACTTTCACTATTTTGCGTCCAGATTACTGCTGGACTCTGACTGATTCTAATCACGGCTTCGGCGCCATCATTACCCATTCCACTAAACAATATATAACGTGCTCGTGTGCCATAATGATGAGCTACGTTTAACATAACCTGATCAACAGATGGGCCATAAGGACCTGGCCAAGCAGTATTTTTACTGACTGTTCGGCCTTCTACATCAAATATAAACTCATGCTCCACTGGTGCTAGCATTACCTCTCCAGTGTTAACTCGCTTCCCTTCAGCATAAGGGACCATCGTAATTCCCGCATGTCTTCCTAATGTTTTCACTAATGCCTTTTGAAACCTTGCATCTATATGCTGGGCATAAATAAATCCGACAGGAAGGCCTACTGGCAAATAGTCGAGAAACTCCTTCACGGCATCGGGGCCACCTAAACTCGCTCCAAGTACCCAAACATGCTCTGCGGGCGAGCCAAGCTCGGTATTTTTAAATATGCTAGGTAGTAACGGAGTAGCTTGAGAATCAGCGTTATTGTTATTACATTCAAGCGCATCAATATCATTTTGATCGGCAATAGCCAATAAAGAACTATCCGACAGCAATTCTTTCATTTTAGAAAAGAGTCGCTTTTCCCACCGAGGATAACTTTCACAGTGTCTCTGCGGCGCTTCGCCCATGCCAAATAAAACAGGAGCGTCACCATCAAATAACGTATCTAACCATTCATGATGGTCTGCATCATCGTCTAGAATATCAACGACCCAGGCATCAAGATCTGGAATTGCATTAACGTCATTCTTAAGCATTCTTTCAGGGTCTGCTGTTAACGCAACATTAAAACCAAAATGCATTAATGATGTTTTTAACAGGTGCTGCTGCAAAATATTATCGGCAATAATGCCAATTTTTGCAGCAGCATTGGTATGACGCATACTAGTGCTCTACCACCTCGGCCAATAAATCTTCAATGCTAGTAAGTAACTTATCCTCTTGGAAAGGCTTACCTAAGTATTCATTAACACCAATGGAGAAGGCTCGACTACGGTGCTTATCACCAGTACGGGATGTAATCATAATAATCGGAATATGCTTCAATCGTGAATCATGTCGAATTACCGATGCAACTTCAAAACCGTCCATACGTGGCATTTCGATATCCAGCAGCATCAAATCCGGTATATGATCTTGCAAGGTTGCAATAGCATCAACACCATCTTTAGCTGTAAACACCTCGAAACCATTTCGCTCTAGTAATCGAGTTGTAACCTTTCTTACTGTTACGGAATCATCAACTACCAAGATGCGCTTTTGTCTTTGCTCAAGCTCTTGACGCTTGCCAGCTTCAATCGCATCCAGTGCTTTCGCCTGTTGATATTCAAGATTGCTCTGGTTACGAATCATTGCAGGCAAATCAAGAATGATAACGACACTACCATCTCCAAGAATTGTCCCACCAGAAACACCCATTACACTACTAAACTGAGCACCCAGTGTTTTTACAACAATTTCACGGCTGCCTAATAGTGAATCCACTTGTAATGCATAAGGTGTCTCACCTTTAATCAGCAATACAGGTGTTGGCATTCTCTGCCCAACAAACTTTGGTTGTGCTTCCGTACCTAACATTGTACCTAAGTACTCTAGGCGGTGATCTGCTCCGCCGTACTCAAATGTTCTTTCAGCAGACGGTTTCTGGTAGAGAGCTTCTAGCTGATCAGTCTGTACTCGCATAATCCCTTGAATACTATCCAACGGAACAGCGTATAAATCATCACCGACACGAACCATCAATGCTCGGTTAACCGATACTGTAAATGGTAATCGTATTTGGAACTCAGTCCCTTCGCCTGGAACCGAATCAATAAATAGCGTACCACCCATCTGTTTGATTTCGCTATTTACAACATCCATGCCCACACCACGACCAGAAATCTGAGTCACTTCCTTAGCAGTAGAGAAACCGGCATGCAGAATAAACTGCATAATTTCAACGTCAGTTAATGCGCTATCTTCCGTCATCAGGCCGCGTTCTATAGCCTTACTTCGAACGGCATCAATATCGATACCATGACCATCATCTTTCAGTGTAACAAGTACATCGCCACCTTCTCGAGAAATGCGTAACTCAACATTACCCTGGGCAGGCTTAGCAGTCTGTTCTCGCGCCGCTTTATCTTCAATACCATGTCCGACCGCGTTACGAAGCATATGTTCTAGCGGTGAAATCAAACGCTCTAAAATGGTTCTATCCATTTCACCATCAGCGTTGAATACTTGAAACTCAACTTGTTTATCAAGCTCTTGACTGATCTGTCTGACAATACGACGAAGGCGAGGTACTAAGCGCTGGAAAGGTACCATGCGCGTTTGCATCAAGCCTTCTTGTAATTCTGTATTTACACGACTCTGCTGTAACAACAGAGTCTCGGCATCACGGGTTTTATCCGTTAAGGATTCTCGAATATCCAATAAATCCGATGCAGACTCAACCAATGAACGGGCAAGCTGTTGCATATGAGAATAGCGATCCATTTCTAATGGATCGAAGTCATCATAGTTAGGTGTTTGACGTTCTTGACGGAATAAAACTTGTGCTTCAGTTTCAATGTCGAGTCGACGTAGCTGATCACGCAAACGCTCAAGCGTAGAATCCATTTCTTCCAACGAGTAAGAGAAATCTGTTACTTGTTGTTCCAGTCGACCACGAGAGATTGAAGTTTCACCCGCGAGGTTTACCAAGTTATCTAATAGTTCAGCAGAAACTTTTACCATTTCTTGCGGACCACGACGACCTTGCTGCGGCTTGTTTTGCGCTTCTTGATCAAGCTGCGTTAATACTTTTTCTGGCTTTTGAGCAGGAACAATATCTGTAGAGGCAGCATCAGAAGATTCTTCCGTATACTCTGCATCTTCAATAACGTCATTTCGCTTAAACGGCACAACATTAGTATCTGATAACTCAACAGAGCTACTATCAGCGCCCGTATCTGCAGAGGAAAAGTCAGAATTTTCATCATTCGGTGCCAGCTGAATTGTTTCAGCAGGTTGGCTCAAGCTCTGGCTAATACGCTCTATACTCGCAGCCAATTGATCTTGACGCTGATAAACATGCGTAAAGAAATCATCATCGACAGCAACTTCACCCTGCTGCGCTTTAATCATCCAGGCTTCAAACTCATGCGCCAAATCGCCAACGTCGGTTAAGCCGCCCATGCGTGCACCACCTTTTAAGGTGTGCATAATACGTTGCACTTCTTCTGTAGCGCGAAGGTTTTCAGGCGTTTCTTGCCATGCCTGCAAAACACTATCTAGCTCTTGCTGCAGCTCTTGTGCTTCTTCTAAGAAGATTTCAAGGATCTCACGATCACCTTCATCAACATCGGAAGATACTACTTCATTAAATGAAGCCGTATTTTCTGCTTGGTCAATAATCTCTACTGGCTGATTTTCGTTAAAAGCTTGCTCGTTATTATCTTGTGCATTATTAAGAGTAGCGCCTTTGGCTACATCTCTAATTCGCTCTAGAACTTGTTCGTCAAGGCTAACATTTTGTCCATTGCGAATATGTTCAAGCATGTCATCAAGGATGTCGTGATAACCACTTAATAGCTGAATAAGCCCATCTTGATACTGCACTCTGCCATCGTGCAGACCTTCATAAATAGATTCAAGCTCGTGGCATAAATCAGCGACTTCTGTCATCTCAGACATACGAGCACCACCTTTTAAGGTGTGTAGCTCACGCTGCAATTCAGCAACACTTCTGAAATTGTCTGGCTCTGCTTGCCAGCGCTGCAATGCAATACCAGCGGCTTCCATAATTTCTTGAGCTTCCTCAAGAAATATTTCTAGCAGTTCATCATCAATTTCATCTGGTTCGTTAACACTGATTTCAGGAATCAGGTCAATAATCTCAGAAGTGTCTTCTTCAGGAACCTCTAGTTCAGAAGCCTCTGGCTCCATAACATCCAGTTCAATATCATCAGCGCCTAGATCGATTTCTGTTTCTAGAAAATCGTCTTCAACCAACTCAACACTAGGTTGCTTCAATAAAGCATCTGCTTCCTGAAGCTTTGCCAGCACTTCCTCATCGGCAGATAAACTCTGTCCAGCAGCCAAGTAATCAAACATATTCAGCAAGCTTTCATGGGCCGCTAATAATGCTTGTGATAAGACTTCAGGATGCGTCAGCTGTTTTTTCTCTGTTTCTAATATATGACTGTAAAGATCATGCAGTGCTTCAGACAGTTCGATAACAGGTGGTATCTCAGCCTTTTTAGCGCCGTCGATTACTTGCATTAATTCATTATTCAACTGGCTTAATGCTGAATCATTTTCTACATCCAATATCCAGTTTTTAACGATATCATCAGCATCAAGGAGTACATCAACGCCTTGAGTTAATAACTGCTCTAGCTGCTGAGGATCAGGCAACTGCGAGTCAACTTCATCATTTGCGACAGGCGCTAACAATAGTTGCTCCATTTCAGAAACATGAATCAGAAAGGCTTCTTCAGCAGGATTAGGTTCTGTAGCGTCCGTCTCTAGCTGCTCCATACCTAGCTCAATAAGTGCAACACCCTCGACTAGAAGGTCAACTAGACCTGGAGTATTTTTAATTTGGTAGGCGCGTAATTCTTTTACTAACTTCTCTAAAGGAGAAGAAGCCAGTGCTATATGAGTAATCCCCGCCATATGAGCACTACCTTTTAAGGTATGCAGTGCACGCTGCAGCTGATCAGATAGAGCATTGCTGTAATCTGTTTCTTTTGAAAGCGCAATAAATTCAGTAACAGTACTTAAATGCGTTGCTACTTCTGAACGGAATATTTCTATTAGCGTTTCATCAAGAACAATATCATCGGCTTCAACTGCTTCAACTACTTCAACTGCTTCATTCAATCTAAATGCAATTGCAAACTCTTCAACAGGTTCGCCTTTTGATAAAGCATTTGCATACGTTATTAACGGTTCAGTATTAATTGTGGCAGAGCGGCGATTACGGAAGTCTTCAATTAATGCAGGTACGGTTGCGATAACAACATCTATTAGAGAGCAGCCATTATCGGACAAACTAATAGTCTCATCGATCACACGATTAAGCATGTTCTCAACCGACCAAGCAAGCTCACCAATGTCTTCTGCCTTCACCATACGCCCACTACCTTTTAAGGTATGGAAGGCGCGACGCACTGTTGATTGTGATTCAGTATCTTGATGATCAGCACGGTACGTAGGCCAGAACTCATGTAAAGTTTCTAAAACCTCTTCAGCTTCTTCCAAGAAAATTTCGATAATCTCATCATCGATTAAATCATCTTCTTCACTTACGTCTGCTGTAACATCTTCTATATCAGATAGCTCTACACTGTCTATAGAATCAACAAGCTGAACATTAGAATCTGGTGCTAACTCAATAGAGTCTTCTACTTGATCTACCTCAAGTACTTCAATATCAGGAACTTGGAGATCTGAAGTTTCAACTTCAAGAGTTTCTAATTCTGGCTCTTCAAGTTCAACAGTCTCTTCATGACTTTCTAAATGAATTTCTGTTTCTGAAACTTCCGCTTCAAGTGACTCGTCAGTAAAAACGGTCGCTTCAAGAATAGCTATTTCTTCTGCCTTACGATCGTCTATTTCAACCGTTTCTTGCCCTGGCAGATTCGACAATGCTAACTCAGCACGCAGCAACAAATTCTCATCGGCTTCGACTGGGCTATTGGAGTAACGCTCAATATAATATTCAACACTAGTGAGGATATCAGCAAAGTTATCCATCACACTCCACTGTGCTTTTAACCCTTCAGCAATTAGCTGCTGATCAACAAAGTCTGCTGCACGTTGCAAAATTTTTGCAACGCGAGGCAATGGAATCATGTTGATTGAACCTTCGATTGATCTAAGCCAGCCTGGAGCTTCTTCTAATTCACTCGCGTCCCACTGCTTGGCAATATATTCAACAATCGAATCTTTTACTTGTTCTAAAACATTACGGGCTTCATGCAATACCGCTTGCTGAGCACTACTAACGGAGGAGTCTTCAGGACGAGTCTCAACTAAAGTACCTTCACGCTGCATACCAACTAAAGTTGCTTCAACGTATAGCAAGGCCCCAGCAATATCCATTAAATCTGAATCTGCTACATCGCCTTCTTCTAACAAGCGCGTCGCATTACTTTCCTGTTCTTGAAGAACACGCCTAGGCATTCCAAGACCAAGCATGCCCATCGTATCGGAGATTTGTTTGAACGATGGCAATAAGTTATTCAAAGCTTCATCGCGAGATTCTTCACCGCGCATAAGCAAATCGAACTGCTCTTTTAAGCCTCCGATTTCTTCAACCAAAGCACTAACTACACTACCTACGGTGTCTTTATCAGGACCAGAAAGCGCATCACGCTGTGATTTAATCTCTTGCTCACTAGGTAAAGCCGACGAAAGATTAAACTTGCTCTTAACCTTCGCAATTGCACCCGTATTTATTGGTGATTTAGCGATGTAATACAATATATTCTTTAACAGGTCATGCTGTACTGGGGTATTTAATACTTCAATACCCTGATCTTGAATAAGTTTAAGCTGAGCATCTAGTTGGCGTAATAAAGGCTTCGCGCTTTTAGGAACAACGGCTTCATTTTTTAAATACTCAATAAACGCTAATGCAGGTAACCACACCAAGCCTTGAGGTGTTGCCCCAAGTGTTTTATCTAAGCGTGAAAACACCTTGTGCAAATAATCAATCGCTAATGCTTCTTGCTCGCCACGAAGCACATGCAAAATAGCGGATTGCAGCATCTGACGAAGCTTTTTAAGCCACGGTGAAAAACCTGGATCATTAAACTTATCAAGCTGTTCATTAGTTAAAGCAGAAGGTTTATCAATATTAGGAGAGAACAACGCCGTTTCAGACATCAGGCTTTCGCCACGTGCTGCACGTAATTCATTCAATATAGGCAATAGAACAACAGGAAGATCTCGACGACCTACTTTAACGTGTTCTAAATACCCAGGAAGTTGCAAAATGGCCTGCATCAATACTTCAAGAACATCCTGTTCATTAGCCATATCACCCTCAGCCAAAACCTTGGCTAAAGCTTCCATTTCTTCTGCTAATAAAGCGGCACCATAGAACTCAACCATTTGCAAAGTGCCATGCACTTGATGCAAATAACTCAAACAAAATTTGAGACGAGTTCGATCCTGCGTATTTTCTACGTAAGCTTCTAAAGCTTGCTGCGCCTGCTGAAGGGTTTCTTCGATCTCACTTTTAACCCATTCCAGAGCGATGTAGTCATGGCTCATCGCCTAGCGATCTCCTATTGATATATTATGATCACGTCTAACATATACCGACAATTTATGATTATCGATTTGAATTAAATTCGGGTGCTGCCAATCCACCATTTCACCTAGCCCTATAACCAAGATACCACCTGGAACTAAACGATCAGCGAGCGCATTCAATATCTCTTTGCGGCGCCACCGACGAAAATAAATCAATAAGTTCTGACAATAGATAACGCTTAATCCTTCTATAGGAAAAGCGTCTAAATTCAATGCATTCACCTGCGTGAAGCACGTACGATCACGCAAAAAAGGCATGATCTGGTATTCATTATTTCCAATCTCATCGCAATATTGCTGACGATAAGATACAGGCAGCGTTTCCAACTTCCGAATCGGATATATACCCTGCCTTGCCTTGCGCAATACAACTGTCGACAAATCTGCCCCAGTAACAGAGAACTTAATGCCCAATGGGGCGAGACATTCTTCTGCAAGCATTGCCAAGCTATAAACTTCTTCGCCAGAAGAGCAGCCCATACTTAAAATTTCAACTGAGTGATTTTTAGTTTGAGTATCAGCCATTTCTAGCAAATGATTTTTTACAAACATCATCGCATCAGGATCACGAAAAAATCGGGTTTCCTGCACGGTTAAACGATCCGATAACGTTGTCCACTCAATGGCACCACCTGCGCCTGTCGTAACTCGCTGATAGTAATCTTCGTAATCATCACATTCCAACTCACGCATACGAATGCCTAAGCTGGTCTGTAGAAATGATTTTCGATGAGGTGACAAACACATACCAGTACGCTCTTCGAGCAGATTCTGCCAGCGCAGAAACTGCTCCTCTTCCATATCAGGCATCATGCCAAAGTTGGAACGCTTACTGGTAAATAGATCCGACGGATTGCTCATTTAAACGTTAACCTACAGAGTTTGTTCATTCTCTGGTAGTTTAAAGCCTGCAACAGACTCACGTAGCTTATTCGCCATGTCCGCAAGGTTACCAATCGACTTAGCCGTCGCAGTGGTACCAGCAGATGTCTGCGAAGTAATTTCTTGAATAACGTTCATCGTATTCGAAATATGACCTGCAGAAGATGCCTGCTGACGAGCAGCGTTGGAAATATTCTGAATCAAGTCAGCTAGGTTTTTCGATACATTCTCAATTTCTTCCAGTGCAACACCCGCATCTTGTGCAAGGCGTGCGCCTCGTACCACTTCCGAAGTTGTGGTTTCCATCGAGATAACCGCTTCATTTGTATCGTTCTGAATCGTTTTAACCAGCGCTTCAATCTGCTTGGTTGCCGCGGCAGAACGTTCTGCTAGACGCTGTACTTCATCGGCAACAACCGCGAAGCCTCGACCTGCGTCACCAGCCATGGATGCCTGAATTGCAGCGTTCAACGATAGAATGTTTGTTTGGTCAGCAATATCGGTAATCAGGGATACAATATCTCCAATTTCCTGCGAAGATTCACCCAGACGTTTAATACGCTTAGACGTCTCTTGAATCTGCTCACGAATGTTATCCATTCCGTGAATCGTTGCTTGTACCACCTCAGCACCTTTGTTCGCGATCGCAACCGATCGCTCCGCTACCGCGGACGATTCCGAGGCGTTTGCAGATACTTGGTCAATCGACACAGCCATTTCGTTAATCGCCGCAGATGCCCCTGCAATTTCTTGTGCTTGGTGTTCAGATGCCTCAGCAAGATGCATTGCAGTTGCCTGAGTTTCTTGGGCAGCGGAGGATACCTGTACCGCTGTTTCGTTAATCGCAAATACCAAAGAACGCATTTGGTCGATCGCGTAGTTTATGGAGTCAGCAATTGCCCCAGTAAAGTCTTCGGTTACTGTCGCCTGAGTGGTTAAGTCACCATCTGCCAAATCGGCAATTTCATCCAGAAGACGTAGAATCGCAATTTGGTTTTGTTCGTTTTTATCAGCTGTTTCAGATAAATCTTTACGGGTATCTTGATACGATACAACACCCAAACCAACAATACTCACAACCGCCATTAAAGCAGATAAATATGCAATCAACTGGAAGTAAGCTAGGTTTTCAGTACTTGTCTGAAAGCCTTGGGTCAAAGTAGATGTTTCATTAAGAAGTACTTGTGAGTCCGCGAAAATCGCATCGGATGCTTCACGCACTTGGAATAACTCAGGAGAGGTTTCAAGAATTTCATCAACCGAGCCGGATACGAACTCAAACAGTTCTGCAATTTCAGCAAGAGCAAAAATAGCTTCTTCGTCAGCAACCTTACTAAGGTTCATTGCCACGTTGCCTTCAATCATACCGTTAAGTACACGACCGAAAAGCGAAGCATCTCGACCAAACGCATCGGCTGCCATTACAGCATCTTCACCACCACCCAATACTTTGTTAACCGATCGTACAATACGTTCTGCTAACCATGATTGACGTTGCGCCACAGCGACCTGATCGGCTGGAGCGCCACTTTCCAATAAGATCTCTACAATCTCATCATACTCAACCTGCAACTGAGGAATCGTTTCAGCCAATGTCGCGGCAACTTCGTGCAACGAAAGAATAATATCTTGGGCTTCTACAATTTGGTCAGCGTTGCTTTTTACCTGATTCCACAGACTTTGCACATCTGTCATAGCGGCAATTTCTGCAGGTGGCAAACTTGTCTGAGAATTACCTAGATTCAAATAACCCCAGCGCGTTTCGAAATTATCACGAGCCTTACGTAACAAAGCGAAAGCTTCGGCTTTACCACCGGCGGCTTCCACGGCGTTCTTTGCTAGTTCCTGCGAGAGTACTCGAAGCTCACCTGCGTGGTTAATGTATTCTTTATCTTGGTTCGCTTTGGTGTTTACGAAAACTGTTACACCCAAGAATGCTAAGATTGAAACAATTAGTATCACAATAAAGAAACCCGATTTAGGGTTACCAAATACTGTGGACCAAACGTTTCCCGTTGTTTTGCTCATTCCAATATCTCCGTACTATTTTGCACGTTTATTTTTCTTGTTAATGCAATTCAAAAATATCATTGCAATAATTTATCTTAAACAGCAACCTGCAGAAATTCATCTGCCTCTGCTAAATGGGTAAAGCTGAAAATGGGCCAATTAGCACCATCTCGCTCAAAACCACCCTGAACATAAGGCGCATAATTCGCTTCGACATACATTTGATTACTCATAAGATGACTAGGAAACTGTTGCATACCTAAAACCGCATCCACAAGTAAACCGTTCTGCTGATCACCCTGAC
>CERE01081062.1_pt1 | contig 10652 bp, 21 predicted proteins | sample 530911 | NCBI WGS metagenome assembly CERE01 (sample SAMEA2621092, study PRJEB7988) | marine metagenome | biome: marine biome (ENVO:00000447); feature: mesopelagic zone (ENVO:00000213); material: "saline water (ENVO:00002010), including plankton (ENVO:xxxxxxxx)" | depth 800 m
GAGCCGTGATGTGGAGGCGGTGCTGCCAGCGGCGGGGTGGCTGGTGGTGGATCGGGTCCTGGCGGATTTCCCGGGGGATGATGGGTTGCTGCTGGATTTCAACCCGAAGTCTGCCGGTACGCGCTGGAACCAGGCCTGCAAGATGCTGGGTATTGTGGATCTTCGGTTCCATGACCTGCGGCATGAGGCGCTTTCGCGGCTGGGTGAGGACGGGCTGACGGTGCCGCAGATCCAGCAGGTGAGCCTGCACCAGAGCTGGGACAGCCTGCGCCGGTATGTAAACATGCCGGCGCGGCGGGGTGAGCGGGTTGAATGGGGGGATGGAATGTGCGATACGTAGTGTGATAATTACAACACATGTGCTAAATTTCGCGCCGCAAGACGTATCCAATTATTTTTTGACCCAAGGGGAGAGCTGTGGCAGACCGCCTTTTTCAGCCATTGGCTAAGTATGGGAAAAACCATGCTGTTGACTTGGTTATTGCCTACGTAAAGCTATCTAGCAATATCTCTCCCGAGATTCTGATGGGGCTGGGGGACGCGCATGCTGACCATTTTGCAGGCGATTTTCCTATTTCTGAACCTATGCATTCTCTCAACTTCAAATTTTCTGAAGGTGGGGCGAAGCAAGTCAAATCAGAGTCAATAGGCGGCTGGGGGTTTCACAAACAAGACCCTGCTACTAAATTAAAAATCTATGGGATTGAAATTCAACAAGACCAAATCTCGGTAATATTGGGAGATTATGAGTCTTGGTCTATTGATGGCCTGCGTATCCTTGGTTACCTAACACGTGCGTTAGATGTTTTGCGGGGTCTAGGCTACGTTGGTGATTTGAGTCATGCGGGCCTGAATGTAGTGGATGTGTTTCTTTTGGAGGATGTTTGTTCTGCATGGAAGGAATCTTTGCTGAACATAAATTCTATATATCTTCCAAAGTTTATCTTTGATACCAAGGATTATTGGCACTCTCACTCTGGCTTCTTCTCAATTTTAGATAAACGGGGAGAGCAGATGCTAAACAATTGTAATGTGTCAGCTACTAAAGTCGGGGTGGGTAAAAAAGATAGACTGAAAGTTAATACTTCTCATCATGTGGAATTTGCTGAAAAGTTTAATGTGGAGTCTATCCAGTCTTTGTATGATGATTATTTGTGTTTATTCCATAATAAAAATAAGGAAATTGTCATGGATGTTTTGTCAGGGGCTGCCGCTAAAGAAATCGGTCTTTCATAACAAGGGATTATGTGATGATTGAAGCGTTAGCGTTAACAAGGGATGCGACTCTTGATTATGATTGCGCGTCATTTGAGGCTGCCGTGGCATGCTATTCTGAGCCTGATGTATCACATCAGGGTTATTCATTAGAGGAGCAGCGGCTACAGAACTATGGCATCTATGCAATCGATGACTGCTATGTAACTACTAGTGTCTATGGCTTTGATGAGAGCAGCGTTGATGAATACCTGCTTCAGTATCGCCGGCCCTCTGCTCCTGATACAGAAATTAGCGCTGAACTCCTTTTGTGGTTAGCTAATAGACCTTTCTTGAGAGGTTTTGTTGAAAACTCTGAGCGTGAGTTTTCAACGATCCTTGGGATGCCCGTGTCTGTGAAAGCTTCCTTGTTTCAATTGATTGACGATGATGACAGCGAAGAATTCTTGGCAGCAAAGTTGACGGTTGATTATGGCGTTGATTTTGATCCGTCCAAAATAATTGGGCTCGAAAGAGAGTTGCTGGAAAAATCAGTTATTCCTGCTGAAGATCAGCTGGAAGACATTGTCATGCTGAACTCAATTTATGGCTGATTTTGATCCGAATGGATTTATAACTATTGCTGAAAGTCTTCACCATGCTGGGAAAAGCATGACCGGCAATAATCAGGATGCAGCTTTTAGAGCTGCAGCTGGGCGCTATTATTATGCTTGCTTTTTGTCGATCTACAAAAGATGTGGGTTGGGTGGTGATGATTTTGATGATCATAGGCACAGAGATGTAATTAAAAAGCTTGTGAAATCTAATAAGAGTGAAGAAAGGAATATTGGTAATTCACTGGCGGCATTACATGATATTCGCAGGGATGCTGATTATTATGTCGACCGTGTTGTTGACGATAATAAAATAAGAATGGCTGCAGAAAGAACTAAGAAGCTGATAAGCTCGCTTCCCAAACTGCGGCCTGAAAGAGTTGTAAGCAAAAAGTAGTTATTAATTTTTGTATTAGTGGTTCACCTCCCAAATATTCCTTCCCTCGTCCCACCTTAATAAAAGCACCTGAACCCCGGTATCGGTTACGGTCATTCCCAGCTCGGCCGGCATGTCGTCGATGCTGTTGCCATGGCTCATGGCTATGTCACCAGATCCTGCTGGATAGGAATGCGGGGAGAGGGGCGGTTCTCTACGGTGTAGGGGGCCGCGTCCGGTTCCGGCTGGTAGTTGCTGCACAGCTGAGTGGCAAATACTTCTGCGTCATGCAGGCCACAAAGCCCGTAGGGTGTTTTGGTGGGCTGGGGACTGCTGGCAAATGGCTTCGGGAATGGGCAGTGCTCATCCTTGTCGTAGCCAAGGTGCTCGTATCGTGTGCAGCTGATACAGGCTTTTGGCATGCCAATTTTGGTGCGTGGGATCGTCATCTCTCTCGCTACCTCAACAAAAACACCTGAAACCCGGCATCGGTAATCGTCATGTCCAGCTCTTCCAGCATTTCATCAATGCAGGCTTGGGCTGTGTCGAGCATGTCCACCAGGTTGCAGGGGTTTTGGTTGCGGATCTTGTCGGTGCTGCTGTCGTCACCGTTACTCGCGTGCACGCGCACCAGCCACTTTCTGCAGCCCAGCCCGCGGGCTTTAGGGCTTATCCGGGGCTCGGCGTCGTGTACGGAGTAACAGGCGACCAGCATGCTTGGCTCCGGTTAGGCGGCGAAGGTGCCGATGGTGACGGGCAGATCGGTGCCGAACTTCTCCTGCAGCAGGGCGGCGAACTCTTCGGCCATCTCTTCTTCGTGCTGCTCCGGGCGGATGATGCGCAGGGCGAGCAGGGGCTGGTCATCCTTCTCGCGCAGGGTGAGGCGCAGCGCAAAGGTGCGTTCACCCAGGCCCATGTAGGGCTTGCAGGTGAACAGGATGAAGCTGGGCAGCGGTTCGCTGTTGCTGCTGGCTTCCACCTGCTCCATGGAAGAGCGGGATGCGCTGAGCTGGCCTTCGGTGTGCTCGCTGGTGCGACCTGCCTTAATGGTGATACGGCGGATAGCGGCGATCACCTTGCTGGCAGACAGCTGTTGTTCATCGCTGGTAAGGCCCGTAATGCTGTCGCGCCAGTCTTCCAGCCATTCAGCCAGCTGCTGCTGATCACTGACCCGGCCATCGATTTTATTCAGTGCATCGAAGGCAGCGGTGGACTTCAGCTTCATCACTGCCTTGCTGTCCGCGTGTCCGGGTGTGCTGAGGTCGCCAAGGTTGAGCACGGCGGTGGCGCTCATATCTTCCGGATACACAAAGCACTCAGCGCCATCATCAGCCTTGGCGGATGTGTAATTGACGAAATCGTCAACGCTGCGAGTGATGAAATTACCGCGGAACCGGTTGCGGTGGGGGCGGTATTCTTCCAGCCCTACCACCATGGTGTCTTGAGGGAGGGCAGCTACATCCAGCTTGGCGGCAAAAGCGGTTTTGTTAAACTCCAGGCGGGTGGTGTTGTCCTGGATGTGCTCAAGCAAGGTTGCTGTGTTGAGTGTTTCCATGTGCTTATTGCTCCTCGGTAGCAGGGGTTTTCAGGAAATCGATCTGGGCATCCGGGGCGATGGTCATCTTGCCGCCGCGGCCCACATACATCGGGGTGGTGGTGGTGTCTTCTTCCGTGGCCTTACCGCGCAAGGTCGGGCGGGACACCTTCAGGGTGTGGCTGATCTGTACCTGGTGGGACTCGCCGATCTGGGCAACATCCAGCTCGACAATGATCTTGCCCTTCTTCTTGCCTTTGCCGTGGTCGATGGTGCCGGCGGCAACATCAGACAGGGCCTGGCCAAGCTTCTGGGCGAAGACGCCGCCATCCAGTTCAGTGATAAAGTCTTCTACGTTGGTACGCATGGTTCTCTCTCCCGTGAGGGTGGTTGGGTTAATACTTTTTGCCGTTGTCGCTGGCGCGGTTGGCCAGCTTGTGATCGGCGCGTTGCTGGTTATAGGCCAGCTTTTCAGCCATTGCGCTGCCCAGGTCGTAACCCATGGCGCCGGCAAGATCGCAGATCCGAATGACTGCATCGGCCAGTTCCACTTCGGCCATGTCGCGGTGGGGCAGGTGGTCGTCTTTCAGGCCTTTGCGGTGGCCTTCCATAGCTTCGCTGATCTCGCTGTGGATCAGGCAAAGCTTGGTCGGGAATGTCGGGTTAGGGTCGATGTCTTCACCGGTTTCCGGGTCGGTCCACCAGCCTGACTCGCGGCTCAATTTATGGCAGGCCCATACCAGGGCGTTCGTGTCGTCAGGGATGCCGGCCAGCGTGATTGCCAGGGTGGCATCGATGCCGGGCTTGTCCTGGGCGATCTGCATGTGGTTGCTGTCCAGTGTGTGGCTATCTGTGGGGCGCGTGCTCATGGGGTGCTCCTATGCTGCTTGGTTAATCGCCTTCCATTCCCGGGCGGCTTCTTCGCGTTGCGCGTCCAGGTGGTTGGCTAGGTCTTGTGCGTGCACCAGCCATGGGGCTTTCTGGCTTTTGGCGCCGCGGTGGACCGGGAAGGGCAGTGCCTGGCGCAGTGCTCTGCGCTTGGCTTGGTCCGGGTTGAGGCCGAGGTATTTCTCCGCGATCAGTGCCAGCGGGATCTCGGCGGTTTCGAACTCGGCCATGATCAGAAAAAGGGTGTTCATAGCATCAGCCCCACCGCGAGCAGCAACCCGCCGATGCACAACATAACCATCAGAGCCCGCTCTCCGCGCTGCTCGGGTGATTCAGTTGGCAGGCGTAGTTGCACAGCGCCTGTATGGCGGCGTGGGCTTCGCAGGCGGCTTTTGCCTGGTCGGCAGTGCTGTAGCAGCCGATGCACTGGTGCAGGGTTGCCTGCCAGTTCAGCTTTTCGTAGGCCGGTTTCGGTGGCCAGGCGGTGTAAACGGCCTTGTCGGCTGTGAATGTCTTGCTGACCTGGTAGGCCCCGGCCTTGAGCGCGTATTTGTGTTTTTGCGTCCATTCCATGTGCCCCTCTTATGCGGCGTTATCCAGCAGGCCGAACAGTTCCACCAGCCCGGTTTCGGTAATGTCGATGCGAGTCGTCCAGCGCCACCCAGTGACGGGGTGGCGATACTGAAACTGCTCTTCATGTAGCCAACCCTCGCGCACCCAGTAGGGGTGGGCCCCGCCTTCCGGGGTGATGGCCCCGAGTTGTTGCAGGCGTTGCCGTAGGTGGCTGGGCGTGGTGCCCAGGCGTTGCGCGGCATCGTTAATGCGCAGGGTTGGCTGGCTCATGGTTCAAGCTCCGAACGGTTGCCGCCCGATGTGTTTCCCGGTTGGGGCGTCTAGCCACCATTTACGGGGCAGATCTGAGCGGTAAATGCGGTATTCATAGTGGGGCCAGTCCATGCCCAGGCGTTTGAGGAAGCCCCAGTGGTGCTGCCAGTCGGTATGGATAAAGAGCGTCCATGTTTCAGGCTTGACCTGTGCAATGCGGTGCAAGGTCGCCCGGGTGATGTGATTGAACCAGCTCACCTTTCGGATCTGCTCGATGGCAATGACCTGGTCATGCTCTACCCACCGGGCGTGGGGTGCGTGGTGTTCGCTGTAGCGGCCAGTGAGTACCAGGCTGACGGCGTGGTTCCACGGGTGGTTGTGCAGGCTGCGTTCGTGGTCATCACGGACGAACCGGTGCAGGTAGATGGTGAGCCCCAGCAGCTGGCCGATGAAGTACCGCTCCATGTAGGGCTTGCCTTCGATCTTGATCAGGCGAGTGGGTCGGTTGGCAGTGAGCCGGTAGAGGATGCGGGCTAGCAGGTTCATGCAGCCACCTCGCTGTTCATGAGCCAGCGATGAATGGCTATCCGCGCCTCTTCTTCCAAATCTTCCAGTGTGCCTGCGTTCAGCAGGTAGCCGTCGCCTTGCTCCATGGTGATTGGCTTGTTGGTGCTGTGCTGGCGATCGCTGGTGCCTTCAGGGCGGGCTACATGGATGACATGGCCGCGCATGGCGCGTACCCAGCTTGCTTCTTCTTCGGTGCGCAGGTCGGTGATGACGGCCAGTTCCGGTGTGTCTTGGCTATCTTCGAGTTCTCGCAAGGTGTCGACCAGGCGCACAATCAGGTAGTCAGGGCGAATGGTGTTCCGCACCACGTCGCCCAGTTGTTCCAGCAGGGCACGAACGGCTTTATCACCCTGCTCTTTGAGCTGGTTGACCTGTACCGGGGTGATCCCCAAGGCAACGGCAGCCATTTCATACAGCGGGGTGGCAAAAGCCACTGTGATGACGTCCCACTCTGTGCCAGTTCCTTCGGCAGCGGTGTTCTTGCCGGCCCCGCCGGGGCCGGTGAAGGCGATGATTTTCATTGGGTGTACTCCAGTCCGCCGGTGTCGGTCAGGTGTTGGTGTTCGCTTTGCCAGAACTGCTCACTTTCCAGCCACCGTTCTTTGTGCTGTTCTGCCAGCGTGATCAATTCGGCCAGGGTGTATTCCAGAATGGGTTTGCCCTGCAGGGCGATGGCGTCAGCAAACGATCGCTGGTAACGGCCATTGCATTCACCCAGCGGCAGGGCATCTTCAATCAGGTAAAGGGTGGCCAGCGTCTGGTCGCTGCGCTCTGAAATCGTGGTCATACGATGGCTCCCTCAATCGCATCAGCTGCCTGGGCGTAGCACTGCCCGGCGGTGCCGGTGCCGTGGTAGATGATGTTGCTGGGGTTGCTGATCGGATAGATGGTCACGGCGGTGGTGTCGGCCTGCTTGGCGACGGCCACGGTGAGGGTGATGCCATGCACCCGGATGAGTTTGCTGGCGCTGGCTTCTCCGCTGGCGCTGCGGATCGCTGCGCGCAATTCCCTTTCGTTCTGCATGGTGAGTCTCATGCGGCGTTACTCCCTGTGTGTTTGCGGCGGCAGCGCTGGATGTACTGGTCTGCGGCTTCGGTGATGCGTGCCCGGGCGGTGAGGGTCTGGTTGCTCACGGGCAGTTCGGCCATGTAGCGGTCCAGCAGGCGGCCACTGCGCACCATGGCTTGCTCCATGTCGGCCGTGGCCGGCAGGCGCTTGAAGGCGCGCTGGGCGTTGTGGATGCGGGCTGGGATGCTGGTCATGGCTATCACCCGATCAGGCCGCAGAGGGGCCGTTGTCGTGGGTGAAGTGGTGCCCGCTGGTGCGTTGGCTGGCTTGGCGGCGGTTGGCGAATTCGCCGGCGCTGATCAGGTCAGCACGCTTGCCGCTGATGACAGCCACCATGCCGGTGCGCACTTGAAGGCGGTGCAGGTCTGCCGGGTTGGCGGCAGTGGGGTGGATGTGGATGGTCATTTGCTATTGCTCCGTTAGCCTGTGCTAAACAATTTAGCTGGGGCTAATGTTGTGGTCAATAGCTATTGCTAATTTTTCTGGTGGCGCTGTTTGGCTTTTGGGTTTTGGTGCTGTGTCTTACCGGGCCCGGTAAGCTATAGGGGATTCGTTAGATCAGAGGTGTGTTCCGGGTGATGGGCGGGTGGCTTTAGTGTTGTGAGTCGTATCTTATTGTTTTTATGTGGTTTTATATTCTTGACATTCCGGTTTTTCCATTTGTCAGCAATAAAACAAATGTTGTACCTTTTGTTCAGTATTGGATAATACGCATGTAGTAAACCAATAGTTTCAAACACTAATAAACAAGGAAGCCCTATGACCGCGATCAAATACAGCCTGGGCGAAGGCCATCGTGTCTGACCCTTGCATTGAAATAGTTCAAAATGGCCAGTGGTGGTTATCCCCGCTGGCCATTTTCGTTTCGGCCTGCATTGGTGCTGGCGTTGCGATTTGCGCGATTCTCAATCAACACGCGATTGCGCGCAGAAGGGCGACGCTGGACATGATTGTGGCCAGTGAAGGGGATGGGCCTTTTCAGCGGAACCTGGCGGTTTTTAAATCTGAAAGTAAATGCAGCAGGAGCATGCGGCGGATCGCCGAGTCCGAGAGTGCTTCTGAACTGGCTACCCAGCGGCAAGTGGACTCCTTTCTGAATCACTATGAGCTGATCGCCATTGCTATTGAAAAGAAGATTCTGGACAAAGAGTTCTACAAGCTCTGGATGCGGGGTGCCTATGTAGAAGACTACATCAAGGCTGCTCCTTATATTAACGAGCTCCAAGGCATGCCCAATGGGGGGCAGACCTTTATCAACTTTCAGCTGTTAGCGAGAGAGTGGATGACGTCTGCTGAAAAGCAGGCGGCCACCGAGGCTGAGAAAGCCGAATAACGAAAAGCCCACTTAGGTGGGCTTTTTCTTTGGTGGGTACTGCTGTTGGATTAGTGGTCTGCCAGTATCTCGGTGACAAACTGCTCGGGGGTTTCGGCCAGGCGATACTCTACGCCTACCCTTGCTGCGGCAAACTCCAATTCGTTGGTATAGGCCTGCAATCGGTCTTCCTGTTTTTCTTTGAGCGTTCTATGGGGTACCCACAGGCCCATCATCAGTTTGTCTCGACGGTGGTCGATGTGCATTTCTCTCAAGGCGTTGAGTTGCATGATCTTGCGCAGTGCGACGTCACGTTGTTGTGAGTGGCCTGACGATGAGGTATCAAGGCTGGCGAAGTTCATGGCGAGATTGGTGCCCAGATACGACATCTTGGTAGACGATTTGCCGTACAGTGATACCTTGGCATTGAAACGGGATTTGTAGGTTTCTCTTACGGCGGTGACTTTGCGGATGATGGTGTTATGAAATTCAGACAGCGCTCGCTCTGAATTGTTCTCTTCGTCCGCTTTTGCCTTGCGCTTGGCGCTGAAAATAGACGCGTTTTTCAGCGCGGTATCTTTGATGGCGGCCACGCTGGTGTTTTTGGTGGTGACCGTTTTGCCGGGATAAACGCCCTCTACGGCGGATGACCAGGCCTCCAGCTTGCCGCCAGTGTGGAGGAAGGCCTGAAGTTCGCCTAGCACCGTGTTGGCCAGTGAGAACAGGTGTTTGCCGTATTGGCCGAACACCTCTGCGAGGGCATCGTGGTTGAGCGCGTTAATAACCAGGGGGCGTTCGCCATTGGCAGGAACGATAGCCACACCCACGGTGATGCGCTCACCTGAGAAGGTAATGGGCTCGATATGCACGGGCATCCACTGTGCGCCAATTAGCTCGCGCTGCGGGCGCGCTTTGTTTAGTGCGTCTGCGGCGGAAAGGGCAGTTGGTGGATTCCCAGCCGTTGGCATAGCAAGCTCACAGTGTGGTGGATTCGTGCCTGCAGGAAATTGATGATTTCCTGTCGGTCGGTTGATGGGTCTATTTTGGCGATATGGCCATCCATATCAAGTTCATCCATCGCAACCTGTGAACATTTTGCAACTAGATCGCTGGCATCCTTGATGACCTGGCGGCGCATGGGTTCATCCCACTGTTGTTGCGGCTTATCTACCAGCACATTATTGACCGAGACGGTAGGGTCATCGAGCCCCCATAAATCCCAGTAGCTGCCGGTGAGGGCTCTGCCGTGATCAATGAGCCAGCATTCCTCTTTGTCCGGGGCATAGACGATGTTGCCCAGGTGGCGATCGTCGTTGGCGATTAGTTCATCGAAAGAGGCCGTTTCGTTGAGGTTGAAGTTAGCGATGGCGCCGGAAAGCACCAGGTCGCTGCCCTGGATGCAGCGTTCCAGGCTGTAGGTGCGCTTGCCTGCTTGTTTGCTGGCGAAGCAGGCGATTGTGCCTGTAAACCGGCTGCTGATGTCATCGGGAATGATGCTGGTATCAAGAATGGCCAGAAACGGGCGGGGGATCTTGAGGCCGAGGGCGTGGCCAAGCTGTGATGACACCAATTCGGCAATAATCTTGCGAGGGTCACTGGTGAGCTTTACATAACCGGTGACGGTTTTGCCGTTGGGGCGTAGCAGGTCGGCCTTGTAGGTCTCTGCATCTCTGCCTTCCGTGATTTGCCCCAGAATCGTGACGACATCGACGATTTCAATAGGCTCAAGACTGGTCTGATCTGAGTTTCTCAAAGCGTTGGGCTATCCCTTCCAGTAACAAGATGTCTTCTTCTGTGAGGCGGCCTTCCTTTGCCGCGTTTTCAATTCGATCCAGTGCAGCTACGGTTCGAGGCGTCGCCTTGCCTTTGAGGGATCGGAGGGCCGCAAGTTTTTGTTGAGAACTCGCCTCGTTGTCTGACTGGTTGTCTGCAGAAGTGTTTGGTGAGCTTTGCAGGAGCACTCCGTCGAGGGTCCCGGCTGGAAGCCCTATCTTGTCTTCCATGTTTCGGGCGGATTTTTCGCCAAAAGCGCGGTGCCCGCTCAAAATTTGAGAGATGTAGCTCGCGTCTAAGCCGTACCGTCTAGCGAATTGGGCTTGAGAGCCGTGCTCGTGAACAAGATTGCGGAGAGCTTCAACTCGGGCTTTGTGGGCGTAAGAGGCTGATTTCATATCTCAATTCTCACCAACATTTAGCAAAAGTAAATTACTGTCTGCTATTGTTCGTTTCATTAGCTCGTGCTAATTTGTCCGGGTATGGATATGAGGGCTGTTC
>CERE01070736.1_pt1 | contig 10651 bp, 8 predicted proteins | sample 530911 | NCBI WGS metagenome assembly CERE01 (sample SAMEA2621092, study PRJEB7988) | marine metagenome | biome: marine biome (ENVO:00000447); feature: mesopelagic zone (ENVO:00000213); material: "saline water (ENVO:00002010), including plankton (ENVO:xxxxxxxx)" | depth 800 m
CTGTTCTTCACCGCCGACCGCGACGCCGGGCTGTACCGCCTGCCCCGGCGCTGACCTTCGTGCCTGCTACTGACTGGCGGGCAGCGTGATCCAATGACGGTCGTCCGGCGTCTGGCCGGACACCGTCTTCACCACCGCCAGGTAATCGCCGACGAACTCCACGATTTCCACCTTGCCCACGCTTTGTCCGGGGCGGAACGCCACCACCTGACCGGAGGGCGCACGTACCGCCTTGCCCGGCTCCCGCACGTCCAGCCGCTGGCCCTGATTCAGACCGTTAACGCGGCTGGCACTGATATACAGGCCGCCGTCCTCGCCCTGGAAGACGCGGCTGGACCAGGGGGCCATGGCTACGCGCCGGTTGATCTCATCCATGAGCGCGTCGGCACCGGCTTCACTGTTGGCGAAGCGGTCGATGCGGTAGTGGGCATTGAGGCTGGTGTCGTGCAGCTCGGCGCTGAGGCCGTCGCCTTCCTGTGCCGGCATGATTTCCACCAGCAGGCGCACGCCTGGGTAAGCCGCCAGGCTGGCCAGGCAAGCGTCGCTGGCAGTCGCCTGGTTTTGGCAAGCGTCCGCAGTGTTGATGGTCTCCGCTACCAGCCCGCCGGGAAGTGGGCGCAGACCTTGTCCCTGGCCGTCGCTGTAGAGCGTTTCGACCAACGCCCGACCGTCCTGTATGGAAGGGGCAAGGACCAGGCCGATGTTCGTCAGAGGGTCGTCGCCACTGACCGTATCTGGGCGTTCTGTCTGGCTTGAGCCGGCATTGGTGCGGCTCTCCCAGAACGGGGTTTGCCAATCGGACTGTTCACGATCCAGTGCCAGTTCAGAGTCGGTAAGTGCGAGGGTCTCTTCCTGAGTGATGTCGGTGGCGCAGGCGCTTAGCACCGCCAGCGTCAAAATCAGGGCGGAGCCCCTGCAAACGGATAAAGTCATGGTGTTCACTTCCGGGCATTTGTGATCAGGGCTGAAATTAAAAAGCCGGAGAGGCAAGGCCCCTCCGGCTTTTCATGGTACTACAGTGGACCAGGCGTTGATTAGAAATCCACCGCGATGTTCAGGCTGGCGGCCTGGACATCATCATCCGCGATACTTGCCTGGGGATCGCCCGGGCCGGAGAAGCCGCCGATGAGGCCATTGCCGGTCAAGGCAACCGCCTGATTCTCTTCCATGACACCATAGGTGAACCAGGTGCGCAGGGACTTGTTCACCTGGTAGCTCAACTCCAGATCATAGAACATGGAATCGTCAGTGCCGAGGGCTGGATGATCCACGTCCAGTTGACCGACGGCACCGGTAATGGAGAACTTCGGAGTCAGGTTGAAGGTCGCTTTGCCAGCGATGATCTGTTGGTCTAAGTCTTCCACGCCAAAGGTCTGCCCGATGCTGTAGACGCTGGTCGGGCTGTTGGTGGATTCAGGATTGCTATTGATCAGGCTGGAATAGGTATCAAACCCGGTGGAGACCAGGCCGCCGTCTTGGGCGCCAGCGTACTGCAACCCCCAGTCCATCAAGCCCAAGCTGCCTTCCAGTCGCACGAACTGGGACATGGAATCTTCGGTGAAGTACTGGCCATTGCTTGGGTCTGCGGTTTGCAGCTCGCCGTCCATGAACAGGTTAAAGCCCACAGTCATCTTGGCCAGTTCACCGACATCGCCAGCTACGTAACCGGATACCGCGTTGACGCCTTGCAGGGCGTATTCATTGCCGCCGGTCACGCCGGAATCGTTCTTGCCGTAATGGAGAAGCAGCAAGCTGGTATCGAGGCCGGCTACCTTGGCCACGGCGGCTAACCCGTACTGATCGCCATTATCGTTATTGTCGAAAGTTGCGCCGTTGTGGGCATCTTTACGACGGTCATAAAGAGCGAGAACCTGAAAATCCTTGCTGAAAGGCTGAATCATCAGCAGGCGGTCACGGCGATCGTCACACACCAGAAAGCAACTGTTGTAGCTGGTAGCCTGACGGCCGACCCGGAAAACGGTGTGGCCCACCGGAATCTGCAAATAACCCAGATCCAGACGAACGTTGTCACCGTTGTTGGAGGTGTTGAAACCCTGGGGGCCAGTGGTTTCATAGTTGCGAGCGTCGCCAGACCACCGGTCCCCGGCCACCTCCAGGCTGGTGTGTAGGGAAATGCCGGTGTCTTCGTCAAGGAAGTCGGTCTTGACACGAATCAAATGCGCCATGCCGTTGTCGCTATCACCGGTAGCGCCGCCAAGTTCGAAAGCTTCGGATTCTACTTGGAAACCGGTGGCGCGGTATTCAACGCCGAAGTCGGTTTTCAGTGCCTGGGCAGCGGGGGACAGCGCGGTGGTGGCGCCGAATACGGAGGCCAGGCCGATTGCTTTGGTCAGTGAAGAGATGCGGAGTTTGCGGTCGGCACTGCTGTTCAGCGCCCCCTGAGCTTTATTGGTCCACTTAAGTGCCATTGTTTTTGTCCTGTTTTCTTCGAAGTTTATTGGTATTTGAGGGCTTATCCGGTTATCCAGCGCCGGCCTCGAAACCCTCTTATATGCCCTTCCCAGGGCATCGTCTCCCGAGCGGACACCTTTACGAAGAAAGAGTCCACTAGACTTTCGGCGAATACCTGAAAAATCAGCTGTTCACCCGGTTGTCACGAACTATCTTAGAACCCCTCTTGTCACAGACGCAATACTGTAAAACGCCAAAATACCCTTTGGTATGTGGTTTATTTTCAGAGCCGGAGGACAAATCCGGACGGCAATGTGAACACTGGTAAATTAAAGGACGGGCCGCCCTGACTTTTTAATGTAAACAAAAATACCGGTCGGTATGTACGGGGTGTTCCGGGCGCCTGAATCTTTAATAGTAGCGGGATCCGCGTTTTCGAAAAATGGAACAGGTCACAGCCCGCTGTTCCATTTTCCAGAAAAGGAACAAGTGTTCACTAATATCGAAGGGGGTTGGCCGGGGGCGGACACACTTTCTCTGGCAAGTCGAAAGTGTTGCAAGATATGTCCCTGCGCGCCGCCCCGGCCGGGTGCCGCCTTACTCGAAAGGCGGCTCGCCCTGCCAGTCGAAGAAATCGGGCAGGTCCTCGGACACCTTGTCGGGGAAGACGGCGGCTCTTTTCTGCAGAAACGACTCCACGCCTTCGCGCACATCGGCGGATCCACCCCGTGACTTCATCGCCCGGCTGTCGAGTTTGTGCGCTTCCATGGGGTGCTCGGCACCGGCCATGCGCCAGATCATCTGACGGATCATCGCCACCGACACCGGCGCGGTCTGGTCGGCGAACTCCTTCGCTAGTGCCAGCGCCGCCGGGTAGAGTTCGTCCGGTGCGTGCACCGAGCGCACCAGCCCACGCTCCTTGGCTTCCGCCGCGCTGAACACGCGCCCGGAGAAGCACCACTCCAGCGCCGAGGAGATGCCCACCACCCGGCTCAGAAACCAGGACGACGCCGCTTCATTGACGATGCCCCGGCGCGAGAACACAAAGCCGAACTTGGCGTTCTCGGAAGCCATGCGCACGTCCATGGGCAACTGCATGGTGACGCCGACGCCCACGGCGGCGCCGTTGATCGCGCCGATCACCGGCTTGAGGCTGCGGTGGATGCGCAGGGCCACCTGGCCGCCGCCGTCGCGGTGGGCGTCGTCCGGGTTGGCCCCTTCGCCGCCGCGCTTCTTGTAGTCGAAGGTGTCGCCGCCGGAGGACAGGTCGGCGCCGGCGCAGAAGGCGCGGCCGTTGCCGGTGACGATCACCGCGCGCACCGCGTCGTCGGAATCGGTGTAATCAAAGGCGGCGAGCAGCTCGTCCTTCATTTCCCGGGTAAAGGCGTTCATGCGATCCGGGCGGTTCAGATAGATGGTGGCGATGCCGTCATCGACGGTGATCTCCAGAGTGTTAAAAGAAGGCGTTTCCATGGTCTCTCCCGATGTTATTGAGTGTCTGATTATTCATGGTGGCTGATGCAGGGACTTGCCGGGGGGGCGGTCAGTCGCCGGCCTCGCCCACGGTGATTATCTTCAGGGTGTTGGTGCCGCCGCCCACGCGCACGGCGTCGCCCTTGGTGAGAATCAAGCGATCGCCGTCTTCCACCAGCCCCAACCGCTGAAGCTGGTCGGCCGCTTCCCGGTTGACCTGACCGGGGTCGCTGGCCATTTCGAAGTGCTGCGGCTCCACGCCCCGGTAGATCGCCACGCGGCGGCGGGTGCGCGGGTCCGGGGTAAAGGCGAAGATCGGCATGCCGGAGCGCACCCGCGACATCAGCCTCGGCGTAGTGCCGGTTTCGGTCATGGCGATGATCGCCTTTACCCCGCTCAGGTGGTTCGCCACATGCATGGCGGCGCGGGCGATGGCCTCGTCGTTGTGGCTCATGCCCTGCTCGGGCCGGTCCTCGCTGGGCCGACTCTGATAGGTGCGCTCGGCGCCGAGGATAATGCGGTCCATGGCCTGCACCGTGGCCACCGGGTAGTCGCCGACCGCGGTTTCCGCCGACAGCATCACCGCGTCGGTGCCGTCGAGCACCGCGTTGGCCACGTCGGAGACTTCCGCGCGGGTGGGCTGGGGGCTGTGGATCATGGATTCCATCATCTGCGTGGCGGTGATCACGAACCGGTCCAGAGCGCGGGCGCGACGGATGATGTGCTTCTGTACGCCCACCAGCTCGGCGTCGCCGATTTCCACCGCCAGGTCGCCGCGCGCCACCATCACGCCGTCGGCGGCGAGGATGATGTCGTCCAGCACCGCCGGGTCGGCGACCGCTTCCGCCCGCTCGATCTTGGCGACCATGTCGCCATGACCGCCGGCTTCGCGATACAGGGCGCGGGCCTGATGGATGTCGTCGGCGTGGCGGGGGAACGACAGCGCCAGGAAATCCACTTCCAGGGAGGCCGCCAGCTTGATGTCCTCGCGGTCCTTGTCGGTGAGGGCCTGGGCGTTGAGTCCGCCGCCCTGGCGATTAATGCCTTTATTGTTGGACAGCTCGCCACCCACCAGCACCCGGCACTCGACGCGGCTGCCGGCGACGTTCTCGACGCTCAAGGCGAGCAGGCCGTCGTTCAGCAGCAGGGTGTCGCCGGCCCGGCAATCGTCGGCGAGCCCGGCGTAGTCGGTGCCCACCTGGCCGCTGTCGCCGGCGTCCTTGTCCAGGGCGGTGTCGATGGTGAAGGGCTGCCCGGGTTCCAACATCACCGGACCGTCGCGGAACCGGGCGATGCGAATCTTGGGGCCCTGCAGATCGGCGAGGATCGCCACATTGCGGGCCTGCGCGTCGGCCTGTTCGCGGACGCGGGCGGCGACGGCGCGATGATCGTCGGCGCTGCCGTGGGAGAAATTAAGGCGGAAGACGTTGACGCCGGCGTCGATCAGTCGGGCCAGGAGGCCGGCGTCGGAGGAGGCCGGGCCGAGGGTGGCGACGATTTTGGTGCGTCGGAACATGGGGCTGCCTTTTGCTGGGATCGGGTCAGGTGGGTTTCATTGTTGCAGATATTGAGGATCAGGTGAGGGGGCGGAGTGTTTGCGGATGTGTTTTGGGGCGTTGGTGCCGCGTATCGGAGAGGATTGATCGAAACGGCTTTTGGCCGTTTCGACCCCTGCGGGGCTTCGCGGCCTTTGGCCGCTCGTCGCCAACTCGCTTGTAAAGCGAGTTGGTCGAACCTGGAGAGGTGCGAATGCCATCTCCGGGCATCGCAAATAAAAAGGCCCACCCCCTGGCGGGGGTGGGCCTTTTTATTTGGCACGCCCGAGAGGATTCGAACCTCTGACCTTTGCCTCCGGAGGGCAACGCTCTATCCAGCTGAGCTACGGGCGCAAAACTTGTTGTCACAAAACCTGTCCGGCGGCGCCTTTAGTGGGCGGGGTGCCGATTCAGGACGCGCATGATAGCCGTTTGGGTGGGCGGCGTCCATGCTCCGCGCGGCCTTCGGCCCGGTGGGCCTGACCCTGTCAGCTGCGTATAATGCCGCCGCCGCTTCGTTCCGGTCGGGCGGCTGATGGTCCTGTCTCTTACGGGTTTCCGGCAGGTCCGTCCGCTACACGAGCCCGTTTTTCCCGGGAGTTCGAGACATGAATCCATATTGGTGGGTTTTGCTGGCGGCGGTGGTGGTGGAAATCGCCTGGGCGATGAGCCTGAAGTGGATACAGATGCAGCCGGGGGTGGCGTCGATCAGCACGTCGCTGGTGCTCACGGCGCTCAATATGCTGGCGCTGTCGTTCGCCATGCGGGGCATCCCGGTGGGCACCGCCTACGCGGTCTGGACCGGGCTCGGGGCGGTCGGCATTACCCTGCTGGGGGTGGTGTTTTTCCAGGATCCGCTGGGTACCGCGCGGTTGGGCTTTCTGGCTCTGATCATCGTCGGCGTGGTGGGGTTGAAGCTTTCCACGCAGGGCGGTTGACGGCGCCGCGCCGCCGGGCATTTTACAATCTTTTCCCGCGATCCGATGATGGATTGGGTACGCTTCAGCGGTATTGGATGGAGTAGAAACGGTGCGCATTGCTTATTTAGAAGACGATCACGCCCAGGCCGAGCTGGTCACTCACTGGCTACGCGAGGCGGGGCACACTTGCATGCATCTCTCCAGCGGACGGGAGTTCATGAGTCTGCTGCGCAGAGACACCTTCGATTTACTGGTGCTTGACTGGGAAGTCCCCGACATGAGCGGTTACGCGGTGCTCGGGGAGGTGCGGGCCAGCGGCAATAAAACGCCGGTGCTGTTCGCCACCCAGCGTGATGATGAGTCGTCGATTGTCGGCGCACTCAGTCAGGGTGCCGATGACTATATGGTTAAGCCTGTGAAACAAGCGGAATTGCTGGCCCGTCTCAACGCGCTCGGGCGCCGGGCGGGCGTCGCTGACATGGATGATCAAGGAATGATGACCGTGGGACCCTGGACGATCGATCGTGGTCGCCGCCAGATTACCCTGGACGATGAGCCGGTCAAGCTCACCGACAAGGATTACGAGCTCGCTTGCTATCTGTTTCAGAACGTCGGCAAGCTGATGTCCCGTGCCCACCTGCTGGAGAAAGTCTGGGGCATCATGACCCCGATCGAATCCCGCACCGTGGACGTGCACATCAGCCGCATTCGTCGTAGTTTGCAGATCCGCCCCGAGCGGGGCTACCGCATCAAGACGGTCTACCAGCACGGTTACCGCCTGGAACCGATCGACGATTGACCCGCCGGCGACCGGTTCGCTGTCGTTCCCCACTACCGTCGACTCCCCCGCGCCTCGGGACAGCGGTGCCCTGCCCGTGGCGCCGCGCCTGCGGCCCGAAAGGCGCTTTTCGGCAAAATCCCTGTTCCGGCCGTAAACGCCCGGTGGTACCGTTACGCTACGTTGGACCGGCCACGGTGGTCCTGGGCACCGTGGCGGCCGAACTACTACTGACGTTATAGGATTTCATGGCGAAACTCGGCTCCGAGCAACGACGCTACCTGGTGGAACACCTGTCCGTGCTTCTGGTGGTCGCCGGGCTCTGCGTATTGCTCTCGATCAGCGGTGGCTTGTCGTTCTTCAACCGCTACGTCTACGACAGCCTCATGCAGTGGCTGCCCATGGAGCCGTCCGGCGACGTGCTGATCGTCGGCATCGATGAATACAGCCTTCGCGAGGTGGGCCGCTGGCCGTGGGACCGGCGCATCCATGCGCAGGTCATCAACCAGCTGGAAGAGCAGGGCGCCCGCGCGGTGCTGATGGATCTGATTCTGTCGGAGCCGGATCGCAGCCGGCCCGAGTCCGACCAGGCGCTGGCGGAGGCGATCCGCGCCGCCGGACACGTCTATTTGCCGGTGCACGTGGAGCAACTGCGCTCCGGCGGCCAGTTGATCGAGGTGCTGCCCCACGCCGAGTTCGCCCGCGCCGCCAAGGGGCTGGGCCATGTGGACCTGGAGCTGGACGGCGACGGTGTGGCCCGCTCGGTGTTCATGCGCTCGGGCATCGGCCAGCCCTGGTGGCCGCACATTACCCAGGCCTTGCTGGAAGGCGAGGGCCTGATCTCCACGGATCTCTACCCGGCGGGGGACGAAGGCGCTTTCGCCGGTCTCGCCAATGTGCGCAAGTACCCCCGCTACATTCCGTTCGCCGGCGGCGCCGGCACCTACCCCCAGGTGTCGGCGGTGGACCTGCTTGAAGGCCGGGTGCCCGACCAGTTGGTGAAGGACCAGTTCGTGTTCATCGGCGCCACCGCCGCGGGGCTCGGCGACATGCTGCCGACCCCCATGGCCGGCCAGGGCGAGCTGATGGCGGGCGTGGAAATCAACGCCAATATCTTCGATGCGCTGCGCCGTCATCAGCTGATCGAGCGGCTGGACACGGTGCCGGCCCTGTTCGTCAGCCTGTTGCTGGCGCTGCTGGCGCCGTTCCTGCTGCCCTTCGTGCTGCCGCGCTGGAGCATCCCCCTGGTGATGGCCTCTCTGGCCTTGACCGTGGCGGTCTGCTACGGCCTGCTGGCGCTGTTCAATCTCTGGTTTCCGCCGGCGGCGGCGCTGCTTTCGGCCATTGTCGCCTATCCGCTGTGGACCTGGCGGCGTCTGGAATACTCCATGGCCTACATGCGCAACGCCCTGGCGCGGCTGGCCGAGTACAGCGACCTCAACCGCCGTTTGACCGAGCCGGCACCGATGTCGCGCATGCTGAGAATGCTCGACCAGGTGCTGCCGGTGCGCGCCTGGCGCCTGCAGACCCAGGGCGGCGCCCCGGTCTCCGGCGGCGAGGCGCTGGCGCCGGTGGACTGGCGCGGCCAGCTGGCGCGCCGCTACCCGTTCCGCCACGAGGGCAAGCGTTACGAGCTGTGGGTGGCCTGGCGCCAGGGGCTCGACGCGGACACCTATGACTACTGGATCCGCGCCATGCTGGCCCGCACCGAGGCGCGCCGCCCCAGCGGCGGGCCCCGCTACGAGGTGATCGAAAAGCACATCGAACGGCTGCGCTCCGAAGAGCAGCGCCAGCAGGCGCTGACCCGCTTTTTCCAGGTCGGTCTGGCGCAGATGAGCGAGGGCGTGCTGATCTGTGACGCCTGCGGCGGCGTGGTCTTCATCAACCCCCAGGCGGCCTACCTGCTCAGCCTGGAAGGCGTCGGCCAGGACACCCTGGGGCTGGCGGATATCGGCCGCGAACTGGAATTCCACGGCGACCGCGACTGGATGGGGCTGCTGCAGGAGGTGCTCGCCGACGGCCGGGTGCAGAAAGAGTGCCGCAACCGGCGCGGCATGGATCTCTACCTGGACATGATTCTGGTGCACGCCGGCGATCAGCCCGGGCGCATGCTGATCGTCAGCCTCAAGGATATTTCCGACGTCAAGCAGGCCATGCGCACCCGCACCGAGATGCTCGATTTCCTGTCCCACGATTTGCGCTCGCCGATGGTCTCGGTGCTGGCGCTGATCGGCAGGATGCGCCACGGCGAGGACGGCGAACGGCTGCGGGACTTTCTCGACAACGTGGAGCACTACGCCCAGCGCAACCTGAATATCGCCGAGCAGTTCCTGCAACTGGCGCGGGTCGAGGCGGAAGAATCCGTGGAGATGGTGGAGCAGGACATGCTCGACGTGGTCGAATCCGCCATCGACCAGGTGCAGATCCAGGCCCAGAGCCGGGGCATCACCCTGCGCTTCGACTACGATCAGGAGCAGGACGTCTGGGTGCGCGGCAACAACGAGCTGCTCGAGCGCCTGGTGGTCAACCTGCTCACCAACGCGGTGAAATACAGCCACGAAAACGGCAAGGTGCTGGTGCGCCTCTATGCCGAAGGCGGCCAGGTGTGCTGTGACGTGCGCGATCAGGGCGTGGGTATTCCGGAAGCGTTCCAGGACAAGCTGTTCGAACGCTTCAGCCGCGCCAGCACCAGCGGCGGCGCGCGCACCCGCGGCGCCGGCCTGGGCCTGCGTTTCGTCAAGGTGGTGACCGAGCGTCACGGCGGCACCATCCATGTGGAGAGCGTTCCGGACGAAGGCAGCTGTTTCCGTCTGGCGCTGCCGCGCATCGATGTGGGCGGCCTCTAGGCCGCGCTTTCCGGGCGCTTTTCACGGCGCCGTGAGTGCTCCGCGCTAAGCTGATTCCGCGATAGGCGTCGATGGCGCCTTTTTCCCGGTGTTTTCTGCGGGTATAATTCCGCCGCCCCCGGGGCAAGTCATAGCTATCAGAGGTGTCATAGTGAATAAAATGCTGACCGCCAGCCTGGTCCTTCTCGCCACCGTTTTCGCCGGCAACGCCGCGCTGGCGGCGGAGAAGTCTTCTTATCCCCTGGGTGAGCGCTCTATTCTCAGCGACCGCGCCACCGCCGAGCGTCTCAAGCCGGTTGGCAGCGTCTGCGTGGAAGGCGAGGACTGCGGCAGCCAGATGGCCGATGCCGGCGATGCCGCCTCCGGTGAGCCGCGCGACGGCGCCACCGTCTACAGCAGCGGCTGCGCCGCCTGCCACGACTCCGGGGCCGCCGGTGCGCCCAAGACCGGCGACGCCGGTGCCTGGGCCTCGCGCATCGACAAAGGCATGGACACTCTGGTCAAGCACGCCTACGAAGGCTTTAACTCGATGCCGGCCAAAGGCATGTGCAGCGACTGTTCCGAAGAGGAAATCGCCGCCGCCGTTGAATACATCGTGGACAAGAGCCAGTAATGCGCCGGTTCGGGCCCGCCCTCCTCGGCGGGTTGCTGGTCTCGTTGCTGCTCGCCGGCTGCGGCGACGCGGAC
>CERE01096413.1_pt1 | contig 10648 bp, 12 predicted proteins | sample 530911 | NCBI WGS metagenome assembly CERE01 (sample SAMEA2621092, study PRJEB7988) | marine metagenome | biome: marine biome (ENVO:00000447); feature: mesopelagic zone (ENVO:00000213); material: "saline water (ENVO:00002010), including plankton (ENVO:xxxxxxxx)" | depth 800 m
ACCATCCACCTCACCGTACGCTTTCGCGAACTGCATGAGGCAAACCCGGATGCCACCCAGGCATGGTTGATCAAGGAAACCGCAGCCCACATGCTGCGCCCCAGCATCTACATGATTCTGACCACCATGGTGGGCTTTTCCTCACTGGTGATCAGCGGCATTCGTCCGGTCATCGACTTCGGCTGGATGATGACCCTGGGGCTGGGGGTGGCGCTGGCCGTATGCTTCCTGGCTTTCCCCGCGCTGCTGGCTCCCCTGGCACCGGGCAAACCCCGCCAGGGCAAGGACATCAGCCGTCAGCTCACCCTCGCCTTCGCCCACTTCACCGAACGCCATCGTCCGGTTCTGCTGGTGGTCGCCGTGCTGGTCGCGGTGGGCTCCTTGTGGGGCGTCAGCAAGCTGACGGTAGAAAACCGGTTTATCGATTACTTCCAGGAAGAAACGGAAATCTACAAGGGGATGGTGCAGATCGACCGCAAACTTGGCGGCACCACCCCCATGGACATCATCATTGATGCCCCCAAAGTAGAAAAAAGCACCTTTGCTAGCCAACAGCCCGACCAGGGTTGGGACGGCGAAGCGCTGGAGGATTCCGCCAGCGATCCGTTCGCTGGCAGTGATCCGTTTGCCAGTGGCAATTCTGCACAAGACACTGATGCCTTTACAGACAATGCCCCTGTCGACGACCCCTTTGCCGCCGGTGGCGACGCCAGCGATCCGTTCGCACAGCAAGACAGCGCCCAGGCGCAATCGCTGAAAGATGCCTACTGGTTTACCCCGGCGCGGCTGGCCCAGCTGGTCGAGATCCAGGACTACCTCGAAAGCCTGCCGGAAACCGGCAAAGTGCTGTCGCTGGCCACCACCTATGAAGTGGCCGCGAAACTCAACGGTGGCCCACTGGAGTACGTCCAGCTCATGCTGCTGGCCAAGTTCATTCCCGCAGACCTGCATCAACAGCTGGTAAAACCCTACCTCTCGGACGACGGCAACCAGGTGCGCATCAGTGTCCGGGTGATCGACTCTGACAAGAACCTCAATCGCAACGCCCTGCTCGCCAAAATCCGTCACGATCTGCAGAACGACTTCGGCCTGCAACCGGAACAGGTACATCTCACCGGGGCCATGGTGCTCTACAACAACATGCTGCAAAGCCTGTTCGACTCTCAGATCAAGACCTTGGGCTACGTGTTCGCCGCCATCCTGATCATGCTGCTGATTCTGTTCCGAAGCCTGCCTGTGGCGTTGATCAGCATGGTTCCCAGCCTGGTGTCCGCTGCACTGGTGCTCGGCCTGATGGGCTGGATCGGGTTGCCACTGGATTTGATGACTATCACCATCACCGCCATCACCATCGGCATCGCCGTGGATGACACCATCCACTACATCCACCGCTTCCATGAAGAGCAGCCCAACGACAACGATTACGTGGCCACCATGAAGCGCTGTCACGGTTCCATTGGTAAAGCGATGTACTACACCTCGCTGACCATCATCGCCGGCTTCTCAATCCTGGCCCTGTCCAGCTTCAACCCAACGGTCTACTTCGGGCTGCTGACCGGTCTGGCCATGCTGGTGGCGTTGCTCAGCAACCTGACCCTGCTGCCTGCCCTGCTGATCACCGTCAAACCCAAGCTGAAAGCCGGCTAACCACCAAACCAACCGTAGGGCGGAAATCGGCGTGAGCCGATCTCCGCCGTCTACCGTAGGCAATGTTGGCGGAGATGGGCGTTCGCCCATTTCCGCCCTACGACCACCACACCCACCTTCAGACCCATCGCAAGCCCTTCAGGGTATGCCGCAGGTGATCCTGTTCAACAACCCACATCGCTTGCAGGCAAGCTCCCACAACGAATCCATCCACCGCAAAAACAACCCCGCGGGCACTGCCCTCCCTGCCCCACCAAACCATCCCGCGCCTCATAGCTCACAGCTAGAAGCTCGCAGCTGCTCTTAAATTTGACCACTGATCAAATGAACAGTATATTGATCGTCCGGGTAGCCCACAGGCCTTCATTACTGTGACCCCAGGAAAGCCTGCTGATTGATCTCCGTGCCCCAGGGACGGGGCCGGGCTCCCGGACTCATTCAAATAGCACAACGCCATCACCACGAGTTGTGCTATAGGCAGGAGCAGCGCTCGAGCCGCACACCACTAGAATCGCCAGCCGGCAGGCTCACACTGTGCCGTTGCCTCCCCATCAAGGAACATGCGGCTAGCCCAGTAATGTCCGGACTAGCCTTCTGGTTTCTCCAGTTCCTGCAACACATAGCCCACCTCTTCCATTTTCTCGGTGAGCAGCTGCTGCGCATCCTGAAGCCCCCGGTTGTAGAAATGGGGCCCAATCTCCGCCGCGAAGAAGTCCATCAGAAACTCCGCCTCAAAACCCCCAATCTCCTGATTCAGCTCAGAGTCAAAATACGCCTTGATCTTGCTGACCATGCGATCTTTCTGATCCTGGCTGAAGGCAATCTCCGTCATAATCCATCCATCACGTGTAGAAACTCATGCTTGCATAGCGATCAACGTCAACCTGCGACAGCAACCCTAGCCTCGTCCCAACAAGCCATTCCCCAGCAAATATCCAGCCCCAAAGACCGCAGCGCCAAAGATCAGCGTATTGGAGAGAATCCCCTCAAAGGTGTATTGCGGCTGCCCGCTGAAGGCCACATGCAAACCGGCATGCACCACCAGAAACACCGACACCCAAAACTGTCCCTGCGCCACTCGCTCAGGCAAGCGGCTGGTCAGCCAGCCCAATACCAGCGCGAATATCGGCACATGCAACACCACAAACACCACCCGTCCCACATCGGGCGCCAGCCAACTGGTCAACGGCAACACCCGCCACTCACTATGGGTCATGGCATCCAACTCGTGGGTAAACAGCAGGCTCACGCCGATAAGAAACAAGGCTCTAAGCCAGAGGGGTTGGGGAACGGTGGACATAGCGGGATCCCTAGGGTTGTGTTTCCCTGTTCTACCGTGGATTCAGGGTAAAGGGAACACTAGGGGCAGGTCTTGCCTTTTGCTATCCAAGGCACGGGGCAAGACCTGACCACCGCCCCTCGTGTCGCTCGCAAAAGGCGTTCCGCGTTGGCTACGCCCTACCGATGCTTGTTATGTGCGGTGGTTAAAGTCCTCTCTTTGCACCTTTATAGCCTTTACTACGACAAGCAGAGACATTCCAATCAATATCAATACTACGAGTGCGGCGGTATAGAAAGTATTAATCTCCAATGCATTGTATTTAATAGAAACCACACCCAAAGTTAGCAGTACAGAAGATAGAACAACTCCGATTATAGAAAGGATAATGAGTATCTCAGAGTCTCTAACATCTTTCTTTCGATTGAAATTGAAAATGGTAATGCCGTCCTTTATTGAAGCGGAATAAAGAGCAACACTCAAAAATGGCCACGCAAGAAGAGAAGCTATCTTCATATCCCCAGGCCCAATTACAGAGGAGACAATCCACCAAATTAATATAGGCAAGAATAAATATAGAGTTTCATAAACTGACACGAGGAGTGACGAAAATACTATATATACTTTAGATTCTTTTTTCTTACCCTCCGATTCGATTCCAAGATTTTCTTCCGCTTTGCTACTCAATCTATATTTCCTTTTCTGTTTTTTCAGAATACTGCATTTACACATAACGCCTTGCTTTGGGACAGCCGAAACAGCGCGAAGCGGCGTGCAGGCTGTCCCAGCTACGTAGCGGCGACAAAAACAATTTGTTAATGGGTTCTTGCGGCATAGAGCAGGTCAACATGCCCATAAATCCTGTATTCCATCGGCAAACGCCAGCCCTCCACAGGCAAAACCCACTCTACCCTTTGCAGAGGCATTCACACGTCACGACAATGCGCTTAGAAAGCCCGCAGTGATAATGACAACCAGGAACCGACTTACCAGCACCATCAAAATCAGACTGGGGAGTGCCGCAAGGCTGAAATGGTACAATACATAAAACAACCCAATCAGGGATAACAACCAGCCCACATAGGGAATCACCGCCAATCCTGCTGCGACCAATGCCGCAATAACAGTTTCCCTGAATTCGAGATCCACACGCACCACCGCAGCTGCGGCATAAAGAGTGATACCCCCGAGCAGAATATCAAATACCAGCACCAGAATTGTTACCACGTCTCCCCCCTCTTTCCTGCAATTTCAGATCACAGATTATCTGCCAGACAGGGCCGGTATTTTATGGATCAGGTAGATTGGTAGCTGTAAGCCATGTCTTCAATGGGTGTCAGTTTTGATAGAGAAGAAGTGTGGTGAGGCATTTATGGTGATCAGACCGTCGCTTGGGCTTGGGATTGCCATGCGAGCATGGCTCCTACGGAGGCAAGTGCGACTGGGGGGGATTTCGTTATAAAAAAAGCCGCGCGGTGCGCGGCTTTTTCGTTGAGCTGTAATACGTACTACGCGCTCTTTTCGGCGATCTTCTTTTTCCAGATGACCGGACCGGTTTTGTGTACGGATTCGCCTTCAGAATCCACGGCCACGGTGACGGGCATGTCTTCCACTTCGAATTCGTAGATGGCTTCCATGCCCAGGTCTTCAAAGGCCGCCACGCGGGATTTGCGGATGGCTTTGGAAACCAGGTAAGCAGCGCCGCCGACGGCCATGAGGTACACGGCCTTGTTGTCCTTGATGGCTTCGATGGCCGCATCACCACGCTCGGCTTTACCCACCATGCCGATCAGACCGGTTTCTTCCAGCATGGTGCGAGTGAACTTGTCCATGCGGGTGGCAGTGGTGGGGCCTGCCGGGCCGACCACTTCTTCGCGCACCGGATCGACCGGCCCTACGTAGTAGATAAAGCGGTTGGTGAAGTCCACCGGCAGTTTTTCGCCTTTGGAAATCATGTCCACCATGCGCTTGTGGGCCGCGTCACGGCCGGTGAGCAGCTTGCCGGACAACAGCAAGGTATCGCCGGGCTGCCAGGTCTGCACTTCTTCCGGGGTGATGGTGTCCAGGTTAACGCGCTTGGCGCCTTCATCGTTGCCCCAGGCAATGTCGGGCCATTCTTCCAGGTCCGGGGCTTTCAGGTCAGCCGGGCCGGTGCCATCGAGAATAAAGTGGGCGTGGCGGGTGGCGGCACAGTTGGGGATCAGCGCGACCGGTTTGTTGGCGGCGTGGGTGGGGTAATCCACCACTTTCACGTCCAGCACGGTGGTCAGGCCGCCCAGGCCCTGGGCGCCAACACCGAGGGCGTTCACTTTTTCAAACAGTTCCAGACGCAGCTCTTCGGAACGGGTCTGGGGGCCACGGGCCTGCAGCTCGTGAATGTCGATGGGGTCCATCAGGGCTTCTTTGGCGATCAGCATGGCTTTTTCGGCAGTACCGCCGATGCCGATGCCCAGCATGCCCGGCGGACACCAGCCAGCGCCCATTTTTGGAATCTGTTCCAGTACCCAGTCCACCACGGAATCGGACGGGTTGAGCATGGCGAACTTGGATTTCGCTTCAGAGCCACCGCCTTTCGCTGCCACGTCGATTTCCAGGGTATCGCCGGGCACGATGGAGTAGTTGATGACCGCAGGGGTGTTGTCTTTGGTGTTGGCGCGCTTGCCATCCGGGTCCGCCAGCACCGAGGCACGCAGGACGTTGTCCGGGTGGTTGTAGGCGCGGCGTACCCCTTCGTTGATCATGTCATCGAGGCTCATGTCGCCTTCGAAAGTCACGTTCATGCCCACTTTGGCAAACACGGTGACGATGCCGGTGTCCTGACAGATGGGACGACGGCCCATGGCAGCCATGCGGGAGTTGATCAGGATCTGCGCCATGGCGTCCTTGGCGGCCTTGCTCTCTTCCTTTTCGTAGGCTTCTTTCACCGCGCGGATGAAATCCACCGGATGATAGTAAGAGATGTACTGCAAGGCATCTGCGACGCTCTGGATCAGGTCATCCTGGCGAATCACCGTCATGGGGGAACTCCTGCTGGGACTGAATTTGGGGGCGGTAGTATAGCCCAGCCCCCATAGAAGGAGAAAACCCGCTTTGCCCTGTTCGTTACAGGGAACAGTCACATTCGGTGGATTTGAGCAACCGGATGAGGTGCCGGTTGACCTCTTCGGGCTTTTCCAGATGCAGAAAATGCCCTGCTCCGGCAAGGGTTTGCAGCTCGACCCCGGCAGAGAAATCACTTTCCACCAGGGTGTGCTCCAACAGCCTTGGACTCATGCAACCATCGTTTTCCCCGATCAGGATCTGGGTCGGGGTAGCAATCTCACGGCCCAGCCAGGCACGGGCCTTGCGGTGTTCCTTGCGCCACACACGAAACAAGCCACGGTACCAACCCAGGGCCGCCGGGATCACTCCCGGCTCGGCCAGAGTGTGCTTGGCATTATCCAGGTACATTTCCGGTTCCCAGCCCGGAGACCAACGCCGCCACAGGGTTTCTACCCCACTCAGGTCACCGCGCTTGAGCCAGCCTTCCGGCACCATGGGAAGCTGGAAAAACTGCATGTAGCCGCTTAGCAACACTTGCTCGGGCACCTTCACCAGCGCCTGGGGCATACGCCGCAGGGGCGGGATGGCCAGGGCACTGAACGAACAGAAGGTTTCCGGGGACTGGGCACACGCCAGATAACCTACCGCCGCGCCCCAGTCGTGACCGATCAAATGCACACGGCCGCCCAGCTGGGCGGCAAAGACCATCAAATCGTCTACCGCGGCATACAGGGAATAATCCCCATTACCGGGCTGACAGCTGGGGGCATACCCCCGCAGGGCCGGAGCAATGGCAGTATATCCCGCCTCGGCGATAGCATTGATCTGCACGGCCCAGTTTTCATAGGTGTCCGGAAAACCGTGCAACAGAATGACCGGCTCTCCCTCTCCAGCCATCAGGGCGGGAAAACGCAGGTCTCCATTGACCAGCTCTACCTGTTTCATCCGCTTACCTCGAAATGATTGGACGGCAGGGCATCACTGTCACGCGCTTCAACCGCGCTGACCTGTGCCATGGCTGGCCCCTGATACATGGCATCCAGCATATCGGATACCTCATCGTCACGGCCTTGCAGCAAGGCTTCCACCCGCCCGTCTTCCAGATTGCGTACCCAGCCGGTGAGCCCGCGCCGCGTCGCTTCACGCTGGGTCCAGGCGCGGTAGCCTACTCCCTGCACGACACCGGATACCAGCACATGCTTATTCATTTTCCTGGCGCTCCTTGTCAGTTTCACTGTCGACACCGGGATCCCCACGAAAAAGCCCGTCGAGGGACACATCCAGGCAGCCCATCAACTCCTGACGGGCCTCATCCATCCGTGTTTTGAGGCTACGCTCCCACTCAGTCACCTGCTCCTGGTGGCGTACCCGTAACTGGGTATGGGCCGGCCAGGGCAGCATGGCCACCAGCTGCCCCAGTGTCAGGGTACGCAGATCCCGTGACAGAACATAACCACCCTCCTCTGTGCGACGAATCAGGCGGGCATCCAGCAGCAAATTACGGAATTCATCCCACTGCGAAATACCGGATTCACGCATCACCCGACGAACTTCACGACTGCTCAGCAGCTTGCCGTGTTGCTGCCGGTCCCAAAACACATGCAGTAGCCGCATCAACGCATGCATGCGCGGCACCTTGCTGCGGTGTTCCTGAAAAATCACCAGCGCGCGTACCAGCTCGGCTCCACCAAGCACGATCATCCACGAAATATAGATCCATAACAGGAACACCGGGACCGCTGCGAAAGCCCCGTACACCACTTCATAGCTGGGTGCCTGCTTGATGAAAAAGGTAAAGCCACTTTTGGCCAGTTCGAACAACAAAGCAGCCACGGCAGCCCCCAGCACCCCCTGACGGAAGGGGATGCTGGTATTGGGGACCACGGTGTACAACAACGTCAGCATGATGGTGGTAAAGAGAAACGGAAGCAGTGTCAGCCAGAAACGAGCGCCACCCAGGAAGGTCAGCGTCTCATTGAAAATCGCCTGGGAGGTCAGGTAGGAGGAGATGGCCAGTCCGGCCCCAAGACACAGCGGCCCCAGCGACAACACCGCCCAGTACATCAACAGACTGGTGAGCCCCTTACGCCGGGTACGGACTTTCCAGATGCGATTCAGACTTTGCTCGATGGTGTTGAGCATCAATACCGAGGTCACCACCAGAAAGAGGATCCCCAGCCCCGTAAGGTTGGACGCCTGGCGGGCAAACGACTGCAGGTGATCCAGCAGCATGTTCCCCGCCGAAGGAACAAAGTAGTTGAACGCCCACTGCTGAAACTGCGCCCCTTTGTCTTTGAGGGCCGGCACCGATGACAGCACCGCGAAACTCACCGTCATCACCGGCACAATCGCGAACAGGGTCGTATAGGTAAGTGCGGCGGCACTCTGGCGGCAGCCGTCCTCATTGAACTGACGCACCAATAATCCGGCAAAGGCACGAATGGAATCATAACGTGCCCGCACCGGGATCAGCTCATCATCCTTTTCCATCGGTTCCGGCATAGAAATGGCGTCCTTCTCCTTGCCACGGGTGGCCGGCAGCTTACAATGACCGGCGAATTCACTGAATATGCAAAGCCATGACGGATTACACGATTTATCATAACCCGCGCTGTTCCAAGTCTCGCCAGACCCTGGCCCTGCTGGAAGACAACGGCGTTGCGCCCACCATAGTAAAGTATCTGGACGACACCCCGGATGCGAGCACCCTGACAACACTGGTCGAACAATTGGGGCTGGACCGAGCCCACGATCTGGTACGCAACAAGGAAGCCGATTACAAAAGCGCGGGGCTGAGCAAAGACAGCAGCGATGACGATGTCATTGCCGCCATGGTTCAATACCCCAAGCTGATCGAGCGCCCTATCGTCGTAAAGGGCAACAAGGCGGTACTGGGACGGCCGCCGGAAAATGTGCTGGACCTGCTGAAATCATAACAACAAGGCCGATGGCATGACGGATTATGTACTGGTGCTTTACTACAGCCGCAACGGCAGCGTGGCCAACCTGGCCAGGCAAGTCGCTCGTGGCATCGAGGGAACAGGGCTGGAAGCGCGTCTGCGCACTGTACCCGCCATCAGCGCCGACCATGAAAGCACCGCCGCCCCGGTGCCGGAGAGCGGCGCCCCCTATTGCACCCTGGACGACCTGAGCGGCTGTGCCGGGCTCGCGCTTGGCTCCCCCACCCGTTTTGGCAATATGGCCGCGCCGATGAAATATTTCATCGACCAGACCAGTGAACTGTGGATGAAAGGCGCGCTGATCGGCAAACCCGCTGGCGTATTCAGCGCCACCAGCAGTCTGCACGGTGGACAGGAAAGCACCCTGCTCTCGATGATGACGCCCCTGCTCCACCACGGCATGGTCATTACCGGGGTGCCCTACTCGGAAACCGCCCTGGTCGAGACCACCACGGGGGGCACCCCCTACGGCCCGACCCATGTTTCCGGAACCCACAGCGATCCGACCCTGACCGATCATGAAATTTCCGTGGCCAGAACCCTGGGCAAACGTCTGGGCGAACTGGCAAAACAATTGAAGGCCCGTTAATGATTCTGCTTCTTCTGCGCATCACCTATGCGCTGTTACTGCTGGTGGGAATCACCGGTTTGTTCAGCCTGGCGCCGCCGGACACCCATTTGGTCTCTACCCTGATCATCGCGGCGCTGCTTTATACCCCCTTGATCGTGATGCTGCAGGCAGTGATAGATGGCAACAAACGTCAGGCCACCTGGCTGTGCTTTGTCCTGTTGTTCTATTTTTGTGGTTACGCGGTACAGCTACTCGATCCGCCGCCGGTGCGCACCCTCGCCATCGCCAAGACCACCCTCACGGTGATGCTGTTTGTGCTGGCAGCCATGCAGATTCGCGTTGGCCAGCAAAAAGCCGCCCAACCGCAGGAACCGCATGCGGATTGACGACCGGCTGGAAATTGAAACGCCGGAAGGGGCGCTGCTGACCTTGTCATTAGCCGGGCCCGTCACCCGTGCCATGGCTTACGGCATTGATCTGCTATTGCGGTTGCTGATCTTTGCCATTGTCGCCTTGTTATTGAGCCTGGCAGGCAAAGCGGGTACCGGGCTGATGCTGATCACCCTGTTCCTGCTGGAATGGTTTTACCCGACTCTGTTTGAAGCCCTTCGTCATGGCCAGACACCCGGCAAGAAGTGGATGGGAATCGCCGTGGTGCACAGCAATGGCAGCCCGTTGAGCTTTAACGGCAGCCTGATCCGCAACCTGCTGCGTACCGCCGATGCCTTTCCATTGTTTTACCTGCTCGGTTTTGTCAGCACGCTGATCAGCCCGCGCTTTCAACGTCTTGGCGATATGGCGGCCAACACCCTGGTCATTCATGTGGAAAACCACGCCACGTCCAGCAAGAACGACCAAGGCCATAACGAAGCACCAGACTGGTCACTCAATCGGGACGACCAACTGGCTTTGCTGGCCTTTCAGGAACGCCATGAGCAGTTTTCCGAAGCACGCCAGCAGGAACTGGCGCAGCTTGCCTATCCGGAATTGAGCCCACCGCTGGCGTTGAAGAAACTGCAGGCCGTGACCCGCTTTCTGATGGAGGGAGCGCGGTGAAACAAATCCGCTTCGAACAACAATATCGGCCGGGCTGGGAATCACTGGAACAACAGCTCACCCAGCTGGAAGCGGTGCGCGTCAGCCGCCGCA
>CERE01017170.1_pt1 | contig 10596 bp, 11 predicted proteins | sample 530911 | NCBI WGS metagenome assembly CERE01 (sample SAMEA2621092, study PRJEB7988) | marine metagenome | biome: marine biome (ENVO:00000447); feature: mesopelagic zone (ENVO:00000213); material: "saline water (ENVO:00002010), including plankton (ENVO:xxxxxxxx)" | depth 800 m
CGATTTTCAGCAGGGTGGCAGAACGTCGTGGAATGAACGCTTACGTTCAAAAGCTCGTTCGTCACTGCCCAGGATTCGCCGATACGTTCAAGCACCCGAAAGCCAAAAATGAGAACGTTCCAGGAGAAGCCTCTGTGCTGAATGCCTTTACCAAGGTCGGTATCATGAGAGCTGACCTATCAGGGCACTAGCTATGTGAGGCACGTTATGATTAAAGCCAGTATAACGGCAAAGGCAACCGGACTGAGCAAGCGAATGCTGCTCATTACCGTGCTCGACGCTTTTCGAATAGCATTCAGAAGGGCTCAGACTGACACAGCGCTAGGCGATTCATCAAACTAATAGGGCGATCATGATGGGTGACTTATATATCTCTTCGGCAGAAAAAGAAGCCTTAAAAACCATCGACTCCGACGCGCTAGACCTAGCCATCAGGGAGTGTGTCCGCAGCGTAACGCCAAGTCAGCTCTACGGATTTAATTTAGTAAGCTGCGGCCTATATGTTTCAAACAAGTTGAGAGAATTTCAAAAGTCAGTTAATGCACACAGTCGGGCCAAGTCATCTAAAAAGCGTGATGAAACCGCTGAGTCAATGCGTCGAGCTGCTGATGATCTCACACATGCGGTTCAGCAGATGCAGCAGCGGATGGAAGAAGAAGAGAAAGACAACCTGTTGTTTCAAGTCGATGACCATATCTTCCAGCCCTTGCATTACAGTGATCGTCTGGAAGTGCGACTTGGGTACCAATGGCGTAAAAATACGGCGGATGATTGGACGTATGGCACCATCACGTTCCTCTATACACCTGATCTTAGCCCCGATTACAGCTTTCCATTACCTAAGCGAAAGCCCAGTGCTGCAAAACTGGCACAGGAGCGTCAAGAAAAACTACGGGGTGAATGGGAACACCTTAAATTGTTAAGCCTTCATTCCCTTAGGGATTTTTTTAGGGGCGGAGGAAATGGCCACGATGTTCCTAAAAGCTACACTGTGACTACAGACCCATATAGCCGTAGTCTGAATAATTTCAGCGCACACTTTTGGCGTCAAAGCGCGACCTGAAAAAAGCCATGCCATTGCTCACTCGCTGCAGCATAATTTAAAACCCACACACGCACTTCCTGTATTACATAAAACAGAAGAATGCCGCTCGACATAAAGCATGCTAACCTAACAAATATAAAACTATTAGTGTTCCAACTCCGGCTGCACCTAATGCATCGAGCATATCTATCAAATCATTTTCAAAAACTTTCAATGCACTAGCAGAAAAGCAGCGTCTAAGAAACTGTGATATGCCATTTGCCATAAAACTTAATATAGCAATGGTGATTTCTATATATTGCTCTCCAACTACCCATAGCAGAATGGACAGTAAAGAAATCAAAACAATGCTGACTTTAAAAGAAAGCCACTTGGCATAGCCAATAGGTATATTAATAATCATTATCGAACCTTTCTAGGGCCTGTTGACGTTTCACATTGGCAGCCATAAAAAGCCGCACGCCAAGGCCACCATGCTCTCGTAGTTTCGCTTGAGCTTATCGTATCGCGTCGCGATGGCGCGATACGGTTTCAATCGAGCAAAGGCGTTCTCAACCAGATGCCGATAGCGATATAAGCCTCTGTCCAGATTGGCATTTCCTTTCTTTGAGTTGCGTTTGCGTGGAATGACGGCAACCATGCCCTTGGCTTCGATCTGTTCACGGATACGCTCGCTGTCATAGCCCTTGTCAGCCACCAGCGCATCACCCGCCGGCAAGTCGTCAATCAACACCGGCGCTTCCCTGCTGTCGTGCACCTCACCGCCCGTTATCCTGAAGGCAGTCGGCAGCCCATAGGCATCAACGGTCAGATGGATCTTGCTGGTGTTGCCTGCACGACTTTTGCCAATGGCTTCGGCGTCTTCCGTGGCAGCCCCCGTGCTGTCCTGGTGTGCCTTGACATAAGAGCCATCAATGAACAGCCACTCGACATCAGGATCTTCCACCAGAGAGCTGAAAATCCTCATCAGCTTTCCACTCGCTGACCAGGTGTTGAAGCGCTTGTAGACCGTGTTCCAGAGCCCAAACGCCTCCGGTAGGTCCCGCCACGGGCAGCCGGTGCGCATCCGATACAGAATGCCTTCCACCGTGGTACGCAAGTCGGCCTTGTCATAAATACCGTGTTGAAGCAGGATAGATTTCAGCTTCGACCAGTGTTCATCCGTGAGCATTTGTCGGGGCATGGCAGGCTTGCAGTTTGTTGGTGTAGGAGCCTTTATTCTGCGAGCTTGCCCCTATCCTGCCAATACCCCTGCCATGAAACGTCAACAGGCCCTAGGTTGCCGTGCTTCTAGGTATAAGCTGTTTTCAACCTCTTTGACCGAAAGTCAAGAATGGCGACACATTCATTTCATGCACCATAAATAGTTGGCTAAGATTAGGAAAAGTATGTCATGGAATACTTAACAAAAAATTAAGCATTCATCAGTTATCGTATCGGCACGCTTGACTAATATCTGCTTCCTGCTGATAAACGTCTGTCACTACGCCTAGCAAACCTAGCACGCTGTGAAATAAGTTGTCGTGCGAGGCGGCCTGGTTAGCACGATGACGTAAGCACTCAGTATCAAGCCCTTGTTGCTGTGAAAATGAGGTGGACAGCCACCAAATCATAGGCACATGCGTTTGCTCGTTGGGGGCAATAGCGTAGGGAATGCCATGCAGATAGAGCCCCTTCTCACCGAGTGATTCGCCATGATCCGAGAGATAGACCATGGCAGTTGCGTAATCATGCTCACGCTCTAGCGTGTCAATCACCTGATCCAAAACGTTATCGGTATATAGAATGGCATTATCGTAGCTATTGGTGATGGCCTCTCTTGTGCATTTCGCCAAATCAGCATTTTCACAGGCAGGAACAAAACGCTCGTAGGCTGGAGGATAACGTTGATAATAACTGGGCCCATGGTTGCCTAACTGATGTAGCACAACCACCTGGTCAGCAGGCGCACTACTGAGTTGCGCGGATAAGGCTTGAACCAATGCCTCGTCGAGACATCGCCCATCTGGACACAAAGACTCATACTCCTCTGGTGAAACCGCTTTTGTCGTTACCCCCTCACAGACGCCTTTACATCCTGATTGGTTATCCAGCCAAGTCACCTCTAACCCCGCGTGCGCTAATACATCTAGCAAGGACTCATGCTGCTTAGCATAAGATTTAGAGTACTCAGCACGCCCCTGTAATGAAAAAATGCAGGGTAACGAGACCGCCGTGCTTGTACCGCATGAGGAAACGTCTGCAAAATTAATAATGTCAGGCCGTTGGGCAAGTTTGGGGGTAGTTTGGCGCTCATAACCATTTAAGCCCCAATTCGCCGCTCGTACCGTTTCGCCCACCACGATCACGAGGAGTGTAGGTTTGTCACCCTCTGATGAACGGATATAGGCGTCCTCTCCTACTGGGGAACGCACCATGTTTGCGTTAATATGCTGGCTAGAAAGAGCCTGCACCATAGAAACAATATAATTACCTGGGGTTACCAAATATCGAAGCTGCTTATTGTTTCGCATGAGCGACGACACTTCCTGGTAAGATAAAAACACGGCCAACAACAATATAGCAAGGCTAGCAATTAAGTAAGACGAGCGAAGCAATATAGCCTTCTTCCATGTCAAAGGCATGATTCTGACTCGCCAAACCACAAGGGCAGGCAATAAAAAGAAGAAGACCAAATGAATTAACAAACCGGTAGTGAGAAGCTCTTTCGCTTCGGCAGTGTCTGTTTGAAGCACATTGTCCAACATGGAAGTGTCAAAATAGGTGCCGTAGTAAGTGGTGAAATAACTAACGAAGGCTGCAGTTAGAAGAAGCAGCATTAACAAAGGTTTGACTAATAGACGAAAAGCAAAGCTAACAAAGACTAAAAAATTAAGACAGATCATTACCAAAAACATATTGGCAAAAGTCAGCCATGTATGGATTGCAAATAGATCATAGCCCTCCAAGGCTTGCCGCCAAAAAGGAATATTATAAAAAACGCTCAAGATGACTACTATCCATAAGACAAGCTGCTCTGTGTTTAACACAGGGCGATAATGGCAAAGTTTGTTAGCTGCTTTCACCATTTTAGAATAAGCAATATTTTTTTGGGGCATCAAAAAGCTCTCTATAAAAAGGCTAATAAACACGGTTGACTAATAAGGCTTTTGACAGTGCAAAGCTTACCGTCCAGCAAAGCATCAGCGTCCAGAGATCGTGAGACAGAAAATGCGCTCCGCGTAGCTGTTGAGCAAACCCAAATGCAAGGCCAAGCCCTAACCCCACCGCAAGTCCTGCCCATCGCCAGCGGGGTCGTACAGAGGCGCAAAAGAAGTAAAGTGCTATCCATGCATATCCTGCACTGGCATGCCCAGCGGGAAAGCAGGCGGATGCTGGCAATGAGGGTGGGCGTATGTCGAGCAGGCCAATAAAGCCTCGATCTCCTCCATAGCGAATTAAATCCCAAGGGCACTCCATACTCACCAAGTGTTTAATTGTCGCAACGAGTAACGTCGAAATAAGCGTTGAGGAAAAAAGATATAAAAGTGGTATGCGGTACTCTTTAAGACAATCAACCATGCTGCTTAGTATCAATAGGAGCAGTATAGCCATACCCATCAACAGGCTTAGCCATTTACCACCTTCGTGCATCACATTCTGAGCCAAGAAGGTATCTTTCCATGCCCAGGAATTACCTTGAAGACGATAGAAAAAGTCCGTCAGCGTAAAATCTATATTTAAAAAACTGATAACTGATATGGCTAGTAAAAATAAAAGCCAAGCGGATACCAAGGGCATGAAGAATCTTAGTTGAATATCACGCATAGCCAGACACCCACTGTCATAAGAATGGTCAACATAACAGCTGCCGCGCCCATGTCTTTAGCACGTCCACTAAGCTCGTGATGCTCTATTCCGATACGGTCAACGGCACTCTCGATGGCGGAATTTATAAGTTCCACTATCGCCACAAGAGTTAGTGAAAGAAATAGTAAAGCCTTGTCAGAGTAGGTGGCATCAATAAAAAAAATGACAGGATATAAAGCCAGGCAAAGCATCACTTCCTGTCTAAAAGCAGATTCGTTTATCCAGCAAGCCTTTACTCCAGAAAAGGCATTAATAGAAGCACGAAAAATTCGTATCACACCCTTTCCATTAGGTTTTGATGCAGTTGACGTAGGCAAGTCGGAGCTCTCTTTGATAGGATATTAAAGATACTATAAAGGCCAAAACTTAACGATAAATTACGCATTTTGATTCAGTAGCTAAATATTCGAGCTTGAACAATCAAACGAGCGATTGCCGTTATGCTCTTTGTGCAGTCTGAGAAAACCTGAGCCCACAAGCTGCCTCGCTTAGACTTGTCCCCCTCATTCTCCATGACACTGGTTAGAACAGGCTTATTGCAACGCCTAATACACTCTTTGTTTCAGGGTTGCGTGCCCGGATACATACATTTTGACATCAAGTTTTTACCCCCTCTCTGTGAAAGCTAGCCTATTACCGCCGCCGTTTGCTCAAGCACTGTTGAGCTCTGTCTATCAACATTACCGAGTATCGCTTCAACCACCGTGCTGACCTCTGGACGCCACAATGTGATGTCATAGGCTTCTTGTGGTACAAAGCCGAGTGATTCTTTCTGGCGTACGAGGGAAATGGTGGCGACATCGAGTGCTGCCGCTAAGTGCATAGGGCCTGAGTCGGGTGTTACAAGTAGTCGGGCACGCTCTAACACGGCGGCAAAATCCCGGATTGGAAGCGGTGTGCATAAGTAGCCATACGTCGATGACATCAAATGCTGTTCAATGGGTGCTAGAAGCCGAAACTCTTCAGGCCCAAGAAAAACGATATAGCGTATTCTGTGGGCCTCAAGGTTATCGATGAGAGTTAGCCAAAAGGCCAGTGGCCAACGCTTTTTTTGATGTCCACCCACAAATATCGCGATAAAGCCAGAATCGGATAGGTGATTGCTATGAAGGCCAATTAACTGTTGAATCTTTTCCATTGCCTGATAGCGCTCCTGCACAGTTAGCTGTAGCAATGGCCGATTCCGGCAGACAACACCGAGTGGGCGAGTCAAACTAACAATGAAGTCGTAAGCGTGGGACGACTTCGCATCAACTTCAATGTTGTACAAGCGTTGATCATCTTTACGAGACCCCATGCTGTAACGTGCCCCTATTAACCGAGTCACAATCAAGCCGCTCGTTGACCCCCCGCTGACTTGTACCGCTAGGTCGTAGCGTTGATCTCTTAGGCGTCGACATAATGTTACACACTGCCAGGGACGAAGAATGGCAGTTCTCGATAATAGATAAAAATTATCTACAGGGCGTTGCTGCAATAGAGGTAGTGTTTTATCAGTTGCTAAATAGTCTATCGTTGCGGAAGGAAAACGTTCACGTAAAGCATCAATAACCGGGGTGCTAATGAGCGCGTTGCCTAGACGAAAATTAGGACGAATGATAAGAATTTTTTCTATGCCTACAACGCTGTCAATGGTTTCTGGGACAGGCGCTTTGAGAAGATACCGCATCCCTCCCAGCAAATATCGCTTTGCTCTTTTTTCTAAAAATCGAGCCATTATTTTCAAATAATAATTTGTTCTAATGCGTATTAGTAAGTGCATCATTTGGCGCTCTTCAGTTAATAGCCGATGATGTGCCCTCGGCAACGACAGTTCAGACTCAAGCTGTCAGCCACTCAAAGCGATGCTTTGGCCTCGCACAAGGTCAGGGGGGTTTAGCTTGAACCTGAAAAACTTAAAGGAGAATTAAATCGCTCATTAAAATTGCAAAAAAAACAGAATGGCTATCTGACGGCCTGGATTCATATCCACGTTCTGTGTGGTCATTAAATCGCTATTTTTAAGAAAACCTTAATTTTTTGATGGCTAAAATGACAGCTTGTCGATTGAGGGAGCAGCATGCGAGCACTACTAGTAGAAGATGATCCCTTGCTTGGGGATGGCATTAAAACGGCTCTAGAGCGCGAGGGGTACACAGTCGATTGGTTCATGCTGGGCCGCGAGGCAATCAGCGCTATTGGCAACGAGACCTTCAGTGTGCTTATCTTGGATCTCGGGCTGCCCGATATGGACGGCATGCAGGTACTGAAGTTACTTCGCCGGCAATCTACTTTGCCTATTCTGATTTTGACGGCCCGCGATGCGGTCGAAGACCGTATTGGTGGTTTAGATGCGGGGGCGGATGACTATGTGCTCAAGCCTTTCAATTTACAGGAGCTACTTGCCCGCTTGCGTGTCGTAATGAGACGTTCTGAGGGACGTACCTCGCAGATATTGGCACTGGGGGCGCTGACTATTGATGAGGTACTTCATGCCGTGAGCTGGCGAGGCAAAGACGTTAAATTGGGCCGACGCGAGTATGCCCTACTTTTAGAGCTAGCTAGACACCCCGACCGGGTGCTGTCTCGTCCCCGTTTAGAAAATTTACTATATGGTTGGGATGGCGAAGTAGACTCAAATGCGTTGGAGGTTCATATCCATCATCTTCGTAAAAAACTTGCTAAGCACTTGATCGTTAACGTACGCGGGATTGGCTACCGATTAGACAGCACGGTGCAATGACATCAATACGGCGTTATCTACTGCGCACGCTAGCAATTGCCCTGACTGTTACAGGCGGAATGGCGGTGACCGCAGCGTACTTAATTACAAATCACGAGCTAGAAGAGATTCTCGATACTCAGTTAAGTCTGCATAGCCGGATTGTGGCTGGCCAACTCGATCCAAGTGCAACGATAGACGACTATGCTCGCCTTGCTTCGCGCATGGGGCTGCCTCAGCATCCGGCACAGCTATATCGCGACGGTATTGCTGTGCCCGTGAACAGCTCTGACTCAGATTCCAAGCTTTACCACGAAGAAGAACTTAAATTAGTACTGGGCTTTTGGAATGCTGATGGCTCACCTAAGTTATTAGGAAGCAAATGGAATGATGCAGGGCCCTTTCCCAAGCCTTTGAAAGAGGGGTTTCGCTGGGAAAGCTACAATGGTCATCGGTGGCGGGTTTTCAGTATGTTCGATGTTGCCAGCGATACCTGGATTAGCATGGGGCTGAGAGGTTCTTTTCATAATGAAGTAGTGGAACGTATCACCTGGAACAATTTATTGCCGATGTTTTTTTTGCTTCCACTCCTTCTTTGGCTGATGAACCGTATTATCCGGAAAGGGGTTGCGCCCATCCAAGCGCTTTCCAGTCAGGTACAAGGCCGCTCCGCTCGAGACCTAAGAAAAATCGATAATCCTGTTCCTCAAGAGCTTAATGGTTTACGTCAATCTCTCAACGACTTTATTGCCCGACTAAAAGAAACGTTAGAACGAGAGCGACGCTTTACAGCCGATGCGGCTCATGAGCTACGCACGCCTCTGGCAGCCCTGAGAATTCATCTTGACAACGCGCAGGCAGGCGATCAGCAATCACTACAAAAGGCTTATGTTGGGGTGGAGCGGCTGCAGCGTGTGGTGGAACAATTGCTTATTTTGGCTCGCTTGGATCAAGTTGCCACAACACCGCCAGCGACCATTGATCTTTATCCAATTATTGCTGAATTAGTCGCCGAGATGTGGCCGCTCGCTGAAGAAAGAGGTCAGCACTTGAAGCTAAAAGGGTTAACCCAGCTTAAGATGAGCGCCGATGAAGTCGAAGTAGGTATTCTCTTTCGTAACCTACTAGATAACGCTTTGCGCTACACACCGCAAGGGGGGCATGTTGAAGTGGAGCTGGCACTTTGGGAAGAAGCACCTCAACTGATCGTCAGAGACACTGGCCCTGGGCTGCCCGAATATATGTTAGATAAAGTCACTGAACGCTTTAGGCGCGCTTCTGGCCAAGGCATCACTGGCAGCGGATTGGGGTTATCGATTGTTTCGGAATTAGTCCAACGCCAACGAGCCATTCTTACTCTGGCCAACCGTGAGTCTAGTGGGCTAGAGGTAAGCGTGAGATGGACGCTACTCAAATCTCACCAAACTGCTCTGATCGAAAGGCCGGAGTAGTTTTATCATGGCGCATCTAACGATCAGGAACAGTACAGAAAACTCAGAGTGTCACCAGTATTTGTGATGTCTTTCAGCACTCATGTAATAGGTAGCCAATAAGTTGCGCCTTCCATGTGTAACCGCACCCCATCTCCTGAAAGCTCTATTGTCTGCTGACGTAGCGTTCTTTTCGATACTTTTTTCCCATGAAAATATTCCATCGCAGTGACAATCCAACGCTCCCTCCACTCCTCACTTTGTTCAGTGCATTTCGCCAATTTCGTCATAGTGCGAGCTAACTGCTCTTTTCGCTGTTTTCTTACTCTTTTTTTATCCACTCTAGGGGTCAGTGTGGTGGCATAAAGGCGATTCAGAAAATTGGTAAAGCCTGTTACCGAGGCCGCCTGTCCAGGCACTGCGCTCAAGTAACTGTCCACATCTCCCTGGTTGGGTAGCCTCTTTCCCATTCGATCAGTATGAAGTAACAATGCGGCTGCCGGCCTTAGAGCAAGTCGTACTGAAGTGTGAGACGTTTTTCCTGCTGCTCTTCGGACTTCCAATTGCTGCCAGTAGGCCTGCAGCGCCTTTTCTGATAAAGAAGCGGGCGGCATAGACCTGAGGCTCGCCTGGATACGCCGTTTCTCGGAGTCGACTCTTTTTGCTTGATAATCCGGCTCCACCCCTTTTTCTTCATGTAGCCAGCGCATAGGGAGCCTCACACGCCGTAACCCCTCTGCCCCGAAGTGGTGAAGTAGCTCTACATAGCTCGGTATCCGTGCCCATGTCTGGTCGAGCTCAATAAAGAACGACCAGAAGTGGTTGATCTTCAGGGCAGCTTTATGCGGACCCGTGGTGCGAATCATCCATTCACCAAACTCCCCAAATGCCTCTCGTAACGCTTTGGTGGTGAGACCGGCTTGGCCAATGGAAATCCGCTTGCGGCATGTTCGTGTCCAGTAGCAGGGCTCACAAACATCGCCTCGACCGGCTGGCATAGGATGGCCACACGATGGACAAGCAATGTCCCCTTGCTCATAACAGGCTTTGCACAACGCATTCCCATCGGGTGCCACCACCAATAAACGATGCCGACGACACGCAGAGCAAGTACCGTGGTCTGCCGTCGCACAACTTGGACATAAGCGATGATCATGCCCCACACGCGTCACTCGGGTAAGACGTTGAGACGCCTTCCCACACCCCTCACAGGGTTCCGGCTCTCTAAAATAGGGAGCGCAGGCGTTACAGACAGGGCCGTAGGGAGTGACCTTACCGATGGTGTAGTCTGAACTGGCTTTGCCACATCGTGCACACGGTTTGTCTACCTCACATTGGCGACAGACGGCTTCTAGGTCGTGCTTAGGCAGACGGGCAAACTCACCACATCGTGGGCACATCCGCCGCTTAAACACTCGGGCATAGCAGGTTGAGCAGTAACCATGGCCTTTATGGCGTCGCCACAATTTGGAAACTTCCCGGCCACACTCATCGCAGCCGACCATTTGATGTTGATTCAAGAGGATTGCGTATTCCGGCGAACGTGACCGGTCATTCCGGTGATCGTGACC
>CERE01035964.1_pt1 | contig 10542 bp, 6 predicted proteins | sample 530911 | NCBI WGS metagenome assembly CERE01 (sample SAMEA2621092, study PRJEB7988) | marine metagenome | biome: marine biome (ENVO:00000447); feature: mesopelagic zone (ENVO:00000213); material: "saline water (ENVO:00002010), including plankton (ENVO:xxxxxxxx)" | depth 800 m
AGCGATGGTGTTCGTCTGGAGTAAGCTCACCAATGGCGATCCAAACTATACGTTAGTTCAGGTCTCCGCCAACGACATCATCATGATATTTGCTTTCACGCCTATCGCCGCGTTTTTGCTGGGTGTTACTAATATTACCGTGCCGTGGGAGACGCTGTTCTTTTCCGTGGTCTTGTACATTGTGATTCCTCTGGTGGCGGGTTTGATTACGCGAAAAGTACTGGGGCAGCGCACCGATGCATTTGTTCATCGATTAAAGCCCTTAACGATCATTGGTCTCTTGGCGACGGTTGTTCTTTTGTTTGGTATTCAAGCCAATACCATCGTTGACAATCCGCAAGTGATCGCGTTGATTGCGATTCCTTTGTTGTTGCAAAGTTATGGTATTTTCTTTCTCACTTACTCTCTCGCAAAACGAATTGCGCTACCGCATAACATTGCTGCACCGGCCGCCTTGATAGGCACCAGTAACTTCTTTGAATTGGCCGTTGCGATTTCAATCTCCCTGTTCGGGCTGCATTCCGGAGCCGCTCTAGCGACGGTGGTGGGTGTTTTGGTGGAGGTGCCGGTGATGTTGTCACTGGTGGCTTATGCCAATAGGACTAAAAGCTCGTTCGAACTATGCTCAGGTGTGAATAGCAAGTAGTGTTTACAATAGATTGGAATATAGGAAAAAGCCGACCCTTACGGGTCGGAATAGTGCCAAGAGAAGTTCTAGCTTGATAGGTCATTAGAGTTGGTATGAGAGATACTCAATAGGCTTGTGGAATTGATCTGGAGAAATTTCGAAAATATTTTAGAGGCACAATACGGACTAGCCCGCAGAGTAATCTGCGAACTGGACACGAAGATCTTTTTTACTTATTTTTCCAGTGGCAGTATGTGGAATATCCTCTACGAACTGTATGTCATCGGGAATCCACCATTTGGCAACTTTACCTTCCAGTGAGGATAGAATTTCATCTCTACAAGCTTCTTGATTGGCAGCCATTTTTACGACGAGTAGCGGGCGCTCGGTCCAACGTGAATGAGGAACACCAATAACGGCAGCTTCAGCAACCGCCGGATGGCTCATGGCTGCGTTCTCTAAATCTATAGAGCTGATCCATTCCCCCCCGGATTTGATCACGTCTTTAATTCGATCGGTAATGCGCATATAGCCTTGCGAATCTATGCTGGCGACGTCCCCTGTGGGGAAATAGCCATCTTTATCCACGGGAGAGCTATCTTCTTGTTTATAATAACTATGACAAACCCAGTTTCCTTTAACTTGTACTTCGCCGGTAGATTCGCCATCCCAAGGTTGTTCATTTCCTTTCTCATCAACAATTCGTATGTCGACGCCAAAGATGGGGCGACCTTGTTTGACTCGAACCGTGTCTAGTTTTTCTTTAGGTAAATCACACATACCAGCTTTCAGCGTATTAAAGACACCTAGGGGGCTGGTTTCTGTCATGCCCCAACCTTGTAGCGTCTTTACTCCATGGAGTGTTTCGAACTCATCCATGATAGACAGAGGACATGCTGCTCCACCAACCACCACTCGGTTGAGGCTTTCTACCGATTTCTTGTGCGTACGTAGATAATCTAGAAGAGCCAACCATATCGTAGGAACTCCAGCAGAAATGGTGACTCCCTCCTGCTCGATGAGATGTTGTAGAGTTTCACTATCACCCATTTGACTGCCTGGAAGCACAAGTTTACAGCCAACCATCGGGGCCGCGTAAGGCAAGCTCCATGCGTTTACATGGAACATCGGTACAATTGGCAGCACGACATCATGACTGGATAGGCACATGACGTCGGGGGTGATTGCTGCATAGGCGTGCAGCAGTGAAGAGCGATGGCTATAGAGTACACCCTTTGGATTACCAGTGGTTCCTGACGTGTAGCAAAGTCCACTTGCCGAATTTTCGTCGATTTCAGGCCACTCGAATACTTCTGGCTGAGTGTCGATAAAAGTCTCATAATCGATGACATTGCGCAGCGTCGTTTCCGGAACGTTGTTCATGTCTGTGAGCAGCACGACTTGCTTCAAGCTGGTGTCGCTTTCCATCAGTGTTTCTACTAACGGAAGGAATACTGGGTCAACAAACAGCAACTCATTTTTTGCGTGATTGACAATGTACTCCACTTGCTCGGTAAACAGTCTCGGATTTATTGTATGGCACACGGCTCCCATGCATGGGATGGCGTAATAGAGTTCGAAATGACGGTGGTCATTCCACGCGAGAGTGGCGACTCTGTCGCCTGGTTCTACGCCAGCTTCAGACAGGGCGTTGGCGAGCTTTCGAACACGACGAAACGCATCCCTGTAGGTATAGCGGTGGCAGTGGTTGTCGTAAGTAACCGAGACTATTTCAGAATCCGCATGTGCCTTCTCTGCGAATGTCATAACTGAAGTGATGGATAGTGGCAGCGTCATCATCTGTGCGGGTAACATGGTTTTCTTCCTGATGTTGTGTGGTGTTCTGCTGTCCAGTTCTATCCACGTGAAATTTAGTTTCTGTGTTAGCAAGGCCCACGATAGTGAGCCTTAAGGATTACAGGCAGTGTATAAGAAAGTTACGAAAAATTTAGAGGGTAATGCCCCATAACTCTAAAGAAAGAGGGAGACCAGATAATGTCTCCGGGAGTGACGGTGATGCCTTTGGTCCGATCGCTAAACTCAAGCAGTGCATGGCGTGCCTCCATGCGTGCTAACTGATTTCCTAAGCAGAAATGTGCGCCTCCGCCGAAAGATACATTGGTATTTTTCTGTCGCAATATATTGAATGTATCGGGATCATCAAAACGACGTGGATCTCGATTCCCGGCAGCAAGATGCAACCAGAGAACGGCGTCTTTTGGTAGAGTCTTACCTCCTACCTCGAAGGGCTCGGTTAGTACCCTCCAGATAAAATGTACCGGGGTGTCGTAACGTAATCCCTCTTCAATTGCCGCATTGACCTTTTTCGGATTATCCCTAAGTATTTGTAGTTGATCGGGGTTCTCCAATAGCGCTCTTGTGCCATTTCCTATTAAACCAATGGTTGTCTCAAAGCCGGCTATAACTAGACCGATGGTTTGAGAGATTAGATCGTATTCTGAAATTTCGCTGTCTTGTTTGGCGGACAGCAACAGCTCACTGACAAGATCTTCACCCGGATTTTTTCGTCTCTTTCTAATCAATTCTTCAAAATAATCAGCCATATCATTGCCCGCTTTGGCGGTAAGGCGTTGATTTTCTTCAGGCAAAAATCGTCCAAAGAAGGCATTGGTTCGTTGCGCAGTAAGCAGATCGAACATCTCCCTATCTTCTTCTGGGATACCGATGATAGAGCAGACCATGCGAGAGGGAATTACCATGGCCATGTCCTTAATCAGGTCTAAGCCCCCTTCAGCCATGGCTTTGTCCATGATCTCCTTTACGGTCTGTTCGACCGATCCTTCCATCTTTTTCACTGTTTTCATATTCAAAGAGCGTACCACCAGCTGACGCAAGCGAGCATGCTTTTCTCCGTCCTTGTTTAACATGAAATCGTGGAAGCTGCCTCGGTCGTCGAGTGGATTAAAGCCAGGAGATGTTCCGTTGGATAGCGTTTGACTGGTTTTGGCATTTCGAAGTACATGGTTTATGTCATCGAAGCGAGAGATTCTCCAAGTATTGGCTGGAGTCAAATTAACTGGTTCTTTTTCTCGTAATGCATTGATTTTGGGGTAGGGGTTTACTCTATAATCAGGTTCGAACGGATTCACACCCGCCCAATCGCCCGGTCCGCCATTGGCGGCAACATTCTCTTCGTGGGAGGTGAAATCAACATTAATTCCTACGGTATCCATAGTCTATCCTCTACTTAGAAAGCATCTCTCGACTTATCGTCTCTAATTTCGTTTTATTGTTTAATGTTTATGAAAGAACTTGGCTAGGTCATCCAGTGCTTCATTCGCCTCGGGTAGATAGGGAGAGAATGCTTGCCATACATGCACCATATTTGAGTAAATGCGAAGCTCTCCCAGACCACCGTTCGCCTTGTGTTTTTCAAAAAATAGTGAAGTGTCATTTAGTAAAACTTCAGAATCACTCACCTGCATATGTAATGGAGGGAGTCCGTCAATATCTCCGTTCAATGGAGAAATCAATGGGTCGGACAATGAAACTCCATCTCCGTAAATGTGCCCTAATCCTTGTATAGCTTCCTTTGATAGCAAGGCATCGGATTCGGCATTGAGTGTCATTGAGGGCGAGGTGGCACCAAAGTCACAGACCGCGGAAAAAGTTGCAGCAGCATCTGGCATTGTGGTGAATTCATTTCGGTAATTGACGAGTAGCGACAGTACCAAACCACCACCGGCCGAATCACCAGCCAAGAACAACTTTTGAGCTGCTGAACGCCCTTGTGGAGAGTTTTTCCAAAGCCAGTTGACTAGCGTGATAGCGTCCTTTGGGGCCGCTGGGAATGGATTTTCGGGAGCTAATTGATAGTTGGGTACCAATATAGCCGTATTAGTACGCGTTGCGATTCTGGATATCATTGCTCGGTGAGTTTTTGCGGAACCGGCAACCATTCCTCCCCCGTGGAGATATAGCAGCCGTTGACTAAAATCGGCGCCATCGGCATACACCCACTCACAGTCGATCCCATCGATAACCGTAGAGGTTGTCTTTGTTCCGGGTTCCATTTCTAACACACTGTGCATAGCGGTCGGTTTATTATCAGCACTGAGAAAAATTCTATCGACGGATTCTCGCAAGCCCGTTACAAATTCACTGGCATCGTGTGCGAGAAGCAGAGCGGCTTCACTGCGCATGTAACGTTCAACTTCCGCTGCTTCGGAAAAGCTCATAATGATCCTTTACTTAGATCGATTGTGTGGTTTCTACAGGTAGAGTAAGACCTGAATCATTGTTCCTGTGCTTAGCTATAGAACTTTAAAGATATCGTAAACGACGTCTCCGCCGTTAAAGGTGCGGAGTTTTCCAACGCAGACAATTTCATTGAGCCATGCGTACTTTTCGGAATTTGTTTCAATGTACGGGGCGCTACGGAAATAGATGTCATCGCCAGTCAAACATTCGCCGTTGGCTACGCGCTCCATCAGAGCTTCTGTCATGCATACGATACCGTTGTACTGAAAATAGGCTAGGCTGCCATCATCGAGCTTAGCGTTCATGCGCACGTCGAGTTTCCAAGTACCGTTCGGCATGACATCAATCCAATCGCCTGCTGGCGCCACAACTTCGCCACGAATACCGGAACCCTCAAAGCTGGCATTGGACACCTCAAAAATCAGTTTGTTATTGATCCGTGCCCCCTCAGTGAGCGATATGCTGCCTTTGAGTGTCATAAGGAATTCAGTTTTTGCGGCTTCAACGGACATGAGATATCTCCAGATAGGTAATTTGATGAGTAGATTATTCAACGGGCTCCTAGAACTTACCCCACTCATATCGGTAGAACTGGCACCACTATTTGTAGTGGCGTGACCTTTCCGCTACTTGTCTACCCTTGGTAGTCACCGAGTTGTAACTCTAGAAGGAGAATGTCATTGAATAAGTCAAACCGACGGATCAGGCTTAAGAGTCGTCCCGATGGGATGCCCGACGAGGGGACCTGGGAGCTGAACAGGGCTGCTATCAGATCACCTGATGCCAATGAAATTCTTGTAAAAGTAAGCTATGTCTCAATCGATCCCGCTATGCGGGGTTGGATTTCGGATCAAGAGTCCTATCTTCCGCCAGTGGCAATAGGTGAAACTATGCGCGCTCTAGCTATTGGTCAGGTGCTTGAAAGTCAGCACGAAGCATATCAAACCGGGGATTTTGTGAGTGGTATGTTCGGGGTTCAAGAATATGCAACTTTGCAGCCTGACGCCTCGGTAGCTGTGATTGATCCTCAGCTTGCAGCTTTAACCACTCAGCTAGGCGTGTTGGGCATGCCAGGGATGACCGCCTACTTCGGGTTGCTTGACGTTGGCCAGCCCAAACAAGGCGAAACACTGTTGGTGTCTGGCGCCGCTGGAGCCGTTGGGGCGTTGGTGGGGCAGATTGGGCGGTTGCAGGGTTGTAGAGTCGTCGGAGTGGCCGGAGGGAGGGAAAAGTGTGAATTTCTCACCGATGTATTGGGTTTTGACGATGCAATTGACTATAAGGCCGAAAAGGATCTTGGTGCGGCGCTCGGACGAGCTTGTCCAGAGGGTATTGATATTTTCTTTGACAATGTTGGTGGTGACTTACTCGAGGCGACGTTGTTTCATCTATCTCATCGAGCAAGAGTTGTTATTTGTGGTGCAATTTCTCAATACAACTGCGCGGATAGCGTGTCGGCACAGATAAACTACATTCCCATTCTTTACCGGTCAGCGAGGCTCGAGGGTTTTGTGGTTCTGGATTATATGCCTCGCTATGGTGAAGCTGTTGAAGCTCTTTCCGGATGGTTGAGTGAGGATTTGATTTGCCCGCATGAGGATGTCCGAGAGGGAATCGAGAAGTTTCCACAAACACTGAATGCTCTATTTAGTGGGAAAAACTTCGGTAAGCTCATTCTTAAGCTGAATACTGCCGAGTAATAGCGGGTGTTGTTCAGTGTTGCTATCTGGGAACGCTCTGACTTGCTGCAACGATAGGAGGGAATGGTGAGCCGTCTAAAACTGATATTGGTAACCATTTGCTCTCTTGATGGTGTCTGTGACCAACCGCTATACTCAGCCTATGACAGTATTTGACCAGCGCTACATTATAGATCTCATAAAAACTCGTCCCCCTCAGAGCGGTAGCGGGCTGGTAGAGCGAGCCAGCCTGTCACAATTACAAAAAGCTGAGCAGGTGCGTTTGAACTCGCTTGTACTGGCACCCGTTGGTTACGGAAAAACCAGTTTATTGGTGCAGTTATATAAGAGCTTGAAAAGCGAAGATAAAGACGTCGCCTGGCTTTCGGTCAGTGAGGATGATAGCGATGCAGTACACTTTTTGGCAGGGGTCACAGCTTCACTACAAGCCATGCATGGTAGCTTGGGGAATTTGACCCAATCTTTATTGAATTCCGGTTTAGGCGTCTCTTATCGAGTCATATTAACAACGTTACTCAATGAAATACTGTTGTCGGATAAGAGCATAACCTTGTTTCTTGACGATTTGCATCAAGCCAATTCCGAAGAGTTTATATATGTAGTTTCCGAGTTGTTGGAGAGTGGGCCTGAGAATTTACATTTGGTTCTCGCTAGTCGAACCTCCATTCCGTCCTTTGCTAAACTACGGGCGCGCTCCAAGTTGGTTGAAATTACCAGTGAAGACCTAAGAGTTAGCCATTCAGAAGCAGAAAAAATATTGGCATTAACCTGTCCAGATAAACTATCCAGTGTGGATATCTTTTCTTTGATGGACCGAGTTGATGGTTGGATTAATGGTCTTCAAATTGCGGCTCTTTCTATTAATGCTGCCAAAGATGTTGACGAGTATATGCGAAGTTTCTCTGGTCGCCAGCGAGATTTCTCTGAGTACATAGAACATGACATTTTCGTAAAACTGCCGGACGAGATGCAGAAGTTTTTGGTTGAAACATCTATACTGGAAGTGTTGACGCCCGAGCTATGTGACGTGGTGACAGAAGGCCATGATAGTGAGAGGCTTTTATCTGAGATACAGCAATCTAACCTATTCTTGGTTAGTCTAGATGAAGAGCAAAGCTGCTATCGTTATCATCATTTTTTTCGAGACTTTCTGCGTTCAAAGCTCACACAAGATTCTGCAGTCAATCGTACCCAAGTCCACCGCAGAGCCTATCGATGGTGTCTTGATGGTGGTTTGATTGCTGAGGCTATTGATCATATGGAGTCCGCAGGTGATTGGGATGTCGCGGGACAAACCATTGCGGATCATTTAGAAGTAATGTTGTCTCGGCATCGTCTATCGACACTAAAGCGATGGATTCAAAATCTCCCTAATGAGTTAGTCGAACGCTCGCCAGCGCTGCTATTGAGCTTGGGCTGGGTTGCCGCTTTCGATAGAGATGGTTCCGCAGCATATTGTTACATTGAAAAAGCGAAAGGATTGAAGCAGGAACTGCACGACCAACTGCACAGCAATATCATGGCTCTTAATGCTGTGACAGTTGCGGTTGAAGATAATGCTGAAAAGATCTCTCTGTTAGCGCAGAGTGAAACCGTTGATATCCCTGCAGAACACAGTTTTTTCCATAGCTCATATAGAACCGCACTCGTTTATGCGCTGATGCACGAGGGCAAGTATGACCAAGGCCATCGTTTGGCAATAGATCAAGAAGTCGCGAGTATAGACAATAATTTCCGTGCCGTCGTATATTCTCATATATTTCGAGGATTGGGTTATCGGCGCGCGGGTCAACTTGGTGAGGCGATGAAGCAGTACCAATTGGCGCAACAGGTTGCACATAAAAAATTTGGGCTAGGTTGGATTCCTTTCAGTGTGCCGAGTGCATTAATGGCGGATATCCACTATGAATGGGGGCAGTTTTCAACAGCCTTAGAGCTACTCAAGAATCAAGATGTTGTTCGCCAAGAGTCGCCAATTATTGAGCCGCTTATTTTCAGCTATCAAGCGTCTTCTAGGCTGTCCGCTCATGAGAATGACGTTGAAAAAGCCCTGCAAACACTTGCACAGGGTGAAGCTTTAGGCCGACAAGACAATTATTCTCGCCTTGTTGCTGCGATGCTGAGTGAGCGTATACGGCTATTGCTGCTAATCAATAAGCTCGATGCCGCAAAGGCTGTTTACGAGGAAATAGTCGAATTGGGCGCAGAGTGTGCGCAGGGCGATAGTTGGTCGGAACTCAACTACTATGTGAACATAGGGGTTGGGCGCTATTTGATAGGAGCTAAGAAACACAGTGACGCTTTGCCGCTACTAGTAGAGCAATCACAGTTAGCTAAGCGCTATCATCAGTATCGCCCGCTGCTCAAGCTGTTGTTGCTCGAAGCTCTAGCGCTAGTGCAAGTGGGCAAGCAGAGGTCTGCTGCTAATCGTGTGATCGAGGCTATCTCATTGGGGGAGGTGGGGGCTTGCCAGCAGACTTTTTTGGATTCGGAGCCTTCGGTCCAAGCGTTGATTCGAACTGCGTTGGAACGATGGAGCGACACCGATGTTCAGGCCGGCGTAAAGATTGATCCCACTTATATCGAAACTCTAAGAGGGGTGTTTGGGGTGACCGCAAGCGGCGAGCCTATAGTAGAAATGGGCATAGATCTTGACGGCTTAGATCCTCTCACACCGAAAGAAGTAACACTACTACGGTTGTTACGTAAAGGATTAAAAAATAAAGAGTTGGCCGAAGAGATGCACCTTAGTGTCCATACTATTGCGTGGCACCTCAAAAACCTATACTCCAAGTTAGGGGTCGCGAATCGTACTGCCGCCGTCAATGTTGCACGCCAAATGCAATTGGACTGAGTCTTCGCTGACTCATTCAACTATTGAGCTGATCCGTCGCTGATTGCATGGCTCTTGTTGATATAGGGTGTCGCCCTCTCGCTCATGTACCTTTCCTGATTTCTTAGCCTCCGGTACTGGCTATCTACGTTTAAGAGTCAAGTTTGAACACTGCATCAACGCTTATTTTCAGCTCCAAATCTGTCTAGTATTTGTATCCCTCTTTTTGAGAACCCCCTCCCATTCGGATTAACGGTTGTAAATCCACTCAAACGAGTGGTTCCTCGTTCTCTTAGTTTTTGTACTCTCATCTGAACGACTTTAGCGACTCAGCGAATCCGGCACATCGGAAAGGCACGTCCTAGAAGTGACGATATAGAGGAGAGAATATCAATGACGACCCCCAAAAAATACGACGTGCTGGTGATTGGTGCGGGATTAAACGGTTTGTACGCACTTCAGAAGCTGAGGGACACAGGTTTGACCTATCGTTGCGTTGAGCGTAACGCCGATCTAGGGGGTACTTGGTACAAAAATCGCTACCCTGGATGCACCCTGGATTCCGAGACCTTAACCTATCAATTCGCGTTCTCAGAAGAGTTGGTCGACGAATGGAACTGGGAGCGTCGATTTTCGAAGCAGCCCGAGTTGTTGAATTACATTAATCATGCGGCTGCGAAATTTGATTGGCGTGATCATATCGATTTTGATGTGCACATAAAAAATTCGATATGGGACGAAGAAAGTGCCTGTTGGACTTTGTCCGATGATCATGGAAAAGCCGAGTATAAAGCCCGCTATGTTATTTTTGCCACAGGCCCGCTGTCTGAGCCTTTGTACCCTGATTATCCTGGACGCGATAGTTTTGAAGGGCTTCAGTGCCATAGTATTAACTGGGATGAGCGCTTTGATGATCTCACTGGTAAGCGAGTTGCAGTCATTGGTACAGGCGCTACTGCAATCCAGATTATTACGGAAGTGGCGAAGAAGGACTGTCAGTTAAGCGTGTTCCAGAGAAATCCTGATTGGGCCACGCCGCTAGGAAATGGATTGTTGTCTGATGAAGAAAAAGGCAAATACAAAGGCGCTTCTGCAAAAGAGAGTTTCTCCAGATTGCATAACTCCTTTGCAGGTTTTGAGCACAATTTTATCGAAGATGG
>CERE01070797.1_pt1 | contig 10448 bp, 11 predicted proteins | sample 530911 | NCBI WGS metagenome assembly CERE01 (sample SAMEA2621092, study PRJEB7988) | marine metagenome | biome: marine biome (ENVO:00000447); feature: mesopelagic zone (ENVO:00000213); material: "saline water (ENVO:00002010), including plankton (ENVO:xxxxxxxx)" | depth 800 m
CAGATAGTCGATGGCGCGCACGATGCCGTCGGCACCCGAACCCGGACCGTTCAGGTCACGCGATTTGTACACACCGGTCGCGATCAGAACCGCGTCATGCTTGCCACGGATGGCGTCAAAGCTGATGTCTTCGCCAACGTTACAGTTCAGGACGAACTCAACACCGGCTTCTTCCAGCTGTTTGACACGGCGCATGACCACGTCTTTTTCCAGCTTAAAGCCCGGAATACCGTAGGTCAGCAGACCGCCCGCGCGGTCGTGGCGGTCATAGACCGTGACCTGCACACCCTGACGGCGCAGCATATCCGCCGCGGCCAGACCACCGGGGCCTGCACCGATGATGGCGACGCTCTCGCCACGCTCTTGGGTGGGCGTGATGGGTTTGACCCAGCCCTCTTCCCATGCGGTATCCGTCACAAATTTCTCGACCGAGCCGATGGTCACAGTGCCATGGCCCGATTGTTCAATCACACAGTTGCCTTCGCACAGACGGTCCTGCGGACAGATACGACCACAGATCTCGGGGAAGGTATTGGTGGCTTGGCTGATGGCATAAGCTTCTTCCAGACGACCTTCAGCGGTCAGGCGCAACCAATCAGGGATGTTGTTGTGCAGGGGGCAGTGGGCTTGGCAATAGGGAACACCACACTGGCTGCAACGGCTGGCCTGTTCCTTCGCCTTTTTGTCGGCGAATTCTGCATAGATCTCCTGGAAATCCTGCGCGCGCGTATCGGCCGCCCGCTTTTGCGGCATTTCCCGATCTACGTCCACGAACTGGAGCATCTTTTGTTTCGCCATTGCGAAGTTCTCCTGAAGATTTCCTTGAATTGCGCCCTGACTACACAGAACGAAATGAAAATAAAAGTCAGTACACGTGACCTTTTTAAAGATTTTTCGTCGCAGATCATGTGAATTTTCGCTGCACTGCCGAAATTTTAGGTAACTATTGCTTACCCTTTAATTGTCTTTCTTTTTAAAATCAGATGATTAGGATGGGGTCGTTATTGGTTTTCGGGATTACCTTCATGCCCTTGTACTATCTCCTTTTAGTGGCCGTAATTCAGGGCATTACCGAGTTTTTGCCGGTCTCGTCGTCCGGACACCTGATTCTTTTGCCGAATCTGACAGGGATGACCGATCAGGGCCAAGCCATTGATGTCGCGGTACATGTCGGCACCTTGGCAGCCGTCGTGATCTATTTTTGGCGCGATGTTGCGGTTGGATTGGGCGGGTTGCCGCGTCTGTTGCGGGGACGGGTCGACACGCCGGGGGCGAAACTGGCCCTGTTGCTGATCGTATCGACGATTCCGGTGATTGTGGCCGGTTTGATCCTAAAGGTGACGGGTCTCAGTGACGCGATGCGCTCGGTCGCCGTGATCGGGTGGACGATGCTGGTATTCGGGATTGTCCTTTATTGGGCCGACCAAAAGGGGCCAGTCGACAAAACCGCCGAGGACTGGACCATGGGCGACGCGATCAAGATGGGTTTGTGGCAGGTTCTGGCCCTGATCCCGGGCACGTCGCGGTCTGGCATTACGATCACCGGCGCGCGGATGATGGGGTATGCCCGCACGGATGCGGCACGCCTGTCGATGCTGATGTCGATCCCGACGATTGTGGCCTCGGGTCTTTTGTTGGGGGTTGAGGTCGCGGGTGAGGCCGACGCCGGTCTGGCGCGGGATGCGGGGATTGCCGCCCTGTTCGCCTTTGGGGCGGCGTTGCTGGCGTTGGTTTTGATGATGCGCCTGCTGCGCTCGGTCAGTTTTACGCCCTATGTGATCTACCGCGTGGTTCTGGGCGCGGTTCTGATCTGGATCGCCTATACCTGAAAATGAAAAGGGCCCCGCGTGGGGGCCCGATCAAGTCTATCTGTAACCGGCTTAGGCCTTGAGGTTCTTGGCCGAGGCCTTGATCGCATCGTACTGACCCGACGGGCGGAAGCGGTACAGGTATTCAGGGATAACAACGCCAATTGCGGTCGGTGTGATTCCCAGATCAGCAAAGCCTTTGGCGTCATCGGCAACCACGTTGTCCGACCCCAGCTGTTTCACCTGATCACGGGTCAGAACGCCGTTGCTGATCAGACCCAGCGTCACCGCCGACAGCATATCGAACCCGAACGCCATCGCCTTGGCCGCAAAGAACGGAATGTTGGCAATCAGACGGCGGCGGTTGATCACCTGCAGCATCTGCTTCATCAGATCGCGGAAGGTCGATACCTCGGGCCCGCCCAGTTCGTAGATGCCCGGCTCAACCTGACCCAGAACGCCTTTGACGGCGGCGGCGGCGACGTCATCGACATAGACCGGTTGGAATTTCGTATCCGCACCGACAACCGGCAGGATCGGCCCAAGGCGCGACATGCTGGCGAAACGGTTAAAGAACTGATCCTCGCCACCAAAGATCACCGACGGACGCAGGATCACGGCACTGGGCATATGCGACAGGATCGCGGCCTCGCCTGCGGCTTTGGATTTGGCGTAGGCGCTGGGGGCGTCGGCATCTGCACCAATGGCCGAGATATGCACCATATGGGTGATACCGTTTTCCGCAGCGATGCGTGCGATACGCTCAGCGCCTTCGTTCTGAACCGCGTCAAAGTTGTTTTTGCCGCCCGCGTCGAAGGTCCCGACACAGTTCACAACCGCATCCGCGCCTTGGGTCGCAGCCGCAACCGACGCGTCATCGCGGATGTTGCAGAAAATCGGTTCAACCTGACCGACGACACCGTAGGGGCGTACGAACAGGGCCTCATTCGGGCGACGCACCGCCACGCGCACGCGCCAGCCCTCTTTCGCCATCCGGCGCGCAATGTAGCGCCCTACGAAACCAGAGCCGCCGAAAATCGTGACAAGCTTGGACATTAGGGTGGCCTCCATCATGTGTAAGAACGTTCTTTCAATAGCTTTCCGGTCGCCTCGGAACAAGCAAATAACAAAGATCGAAAAAATCTGGAAAAAGGTCGTTGACACTCCCTGCAACTATCCGTAAATCGCCCCTCACGACACCTGCCCAGGTGGCGGAATTGGTAGACGCGCTAGCTTCAGGTGCTAGTGTCCGTATGGACGTGGAGGTTCGAGTCCTCTCCTGGGCACCACCCTTCTTTATAAGGGTCCGATGTGACGAATTTCCTTTATCAGAACGACCTACCAAACGATTTGGACCTTGGTCCGGTTGTTGCCATCGACTGTGAAACCATGGGTCTGAACCCGCACCGGGATCGCCTGTGTGTGGTGCAACTGTCGGGTGGCGATGGCCATGCCCATATTGTGCAAATCGCCAAAGGTCAGAGTGACGCACCGAACCTGTGCAAACTGCTGGGCGATTCGTCTGTGTTGAAACTGTTCCACTATGGCCGGTTCGACATCGCGGCGATGTATCACGCGTTCGGCACGCTGGCCGCACCGGTTTATTGCACGAAAATCGCGTCGAAACTGGTGCGCACCTACACGGATCGCCATGGCCTGAAGAATCTGGTGCAGGAACTGTTGTCCGTCGACATCTCCAAGCAACAACAGATGAGCGACTGGGGCGCCGAGACCCTGACCGATGCACAGCTGTCCTATGCGGCGTCGGATGTGTTGCACCTGCACCGTCTGCGCGATGTCCTGGATGAGCGTCTGGCGCGCGAAGGGCGCAGCGAGATCGCACAGGCCTGTTTCGATTTCCTGCCAACGCGGGCGAAACTGGATCTGGCGGGCTGGCCCGAGATCGACATTTTTTCGCACTAAGAGCGGGGACGTCTCGGCAATCTGCCGCGCACATCCCATATGCAGCTTGGACAGGGGCGTCGCACTGCCTATGGTGCGATGCCAAACCCCGCCAAAGGTCCCGACCCGCAGATGCGCACCTATGACAACAGCTATTCCCGGTTTATCGCCTGGGTCAAAGTAATCCTGCCCCTTGCGGCGCTGGGTCTGTTGTCGACGCTGTTCCTGTTTTCGCGGGGCTCGGACGGGTTGCAAAACCTGCCCTATGCGCAATCCGAACTGGAACAACTGGCACAGGAACAAGGGTTTCGCGCTCCGCAATATGCGACCGTAACGCCCGATGGCACCGCCATTTCCCTAGAGGCCGACCGCGCCGTCCCGAACGCCGCCGACACCGGTCAGGGGCAGGCACAAAACCTGCGCGGACGGCTGGATTTCACCGACGGCGGCTTTGCGGCGATCACATCTGCGCAAGGCGTGATTGATAGCGACCAGACCACCGCCCATCTATCCGGCAACGTCGAAATCGAAACGTCGCAGGGATATGTGATCATGACACAGGAACTGGATACCGCGCTGAACGCCGTTCGGCTGTCCACGGACACGCCCGTCGATATCCAGTCCCCGATGGGAAATCTGACCGCGGGTGGCCTTGATCTGCGCCCCGACGAGAACGACCCGAATTCGTATGTTCTTGTTTTCAATCAAGGCGTGAAACTGATATACGATCCCCAGACATCGGGGGATGAACGGTGAAGTTTTCGTCGATGGGCGGGATCGCCCTAGCTGTTATTTGTGCTGCCACCATGACCTTGGCCCAAGGGGCTCAGGTGGCTTTTGGTGGCCTGAAACAAGACGCCTCCCTACCGGTTGAGGTGACTGCCGATCAACTGCGCGTTGACCAAGCCACTGGAATTGCAGAATTTTCCGGCAACGTCCTGATCGGTCAGGGTGCCATGCGTCTGAGTGCCGATAACGTCGCGGTCGAATACGCCCAAGGCGACAATCCCGGCCAAATCGCCCGCATGATCGCCACCGGAAACGTCGTTCTGGTCAATGGTGGTGAGGCCGCCGAGGCCGCCCGCGCCGAATACACGATCGACTCTGCCTCGATCATCCTGTCCGGTAACGTTTTGCTGACCCAAGGACAGAACGCCCTGTCGGGGGAACGCCTGATCGTGGATCTGAACACCGGTCAGGGCACCATGCAGGGCCGCGTCAAAACCATCTTTCAACCCGGCGCGGCACAATGAGTGACGGCCCATCCCTGACCGTGACCGACGGTGCCGCCGGTCTGCGCATTTCGCACCTGATGAAGAGCTATCGCAAACGTCCGGTCATCCGTGACGTCAGCCTTGATCTGGGTCGGGGTGAGGTTGTCGCCCTTTTGGGTCCGAACGGGTCGGGCAAGACCACGTGCTTTTACAACATCGCCGGTCTGATCAAACCCGAAGGCGGCACGATCAGTATCGACGGTCGCGACGTCACCAGTCTGCCGATGTATCGCCGCGCCAAGCTGGGCATTGGATACCTGCCCCAAGAGGTCAGTATCTTTCGCGGGATGAGTGTCGAGGACAATATCCTCGCCATTCTCGAAATCGCCGAACCCGACCGCCACAAACGGCGCGAGCGGCTTGAGGAATTGCTGTCCGAGTTCTCGATCAGCCACCTGCGCCGCGCCTCGGCGCTTGCCCTGTCGGGCGGGGAACGGCGGCGCGTGGAAATCGCGCGTTGTCTGGCGGCGAACCCGAAATACCTGTTGTTGGACGAACCGTTTGCGGGCGTCGACCCGATTGCGGTCGGCGAAATCCGCCATCTTGTGGCCGATCTGAAAAACCGCGGCATCGGCGTTCTGATCACTGACCACAACGTGCGTGAGACGCTGGAAATCGTGGATCGCGCCTATATCCTGAACGACGGTGTGGTTTTGATGAGCGGCACCACAGACGAGGTCGTGCGCGACGAAAACGTGCGCCGCGTGTATCTCGGCCAGAACTTCAAAATCTCTTAACCCGTCATCGGCGCCCAAACGCAAGTTTGGTTTCTTCGACCTCTGAGACATTGACAAGCGGTCCATATCGGGCGCCAATGTAAGGGATGGATGACCACAGACTCATCTCTTTCGCCACGGCCCTGAACGGCCAGGCACCCATCGCCCCCTCTGCCACGGGGCGGCGACGCGCACCATCAATTAACAAAATTTCAGGATACTGCCGGTCCCGCGACCGGTCTGTCCTGTTGTGCGGACAACCAAAAAAGGAGGCACCGTGATGCGTTACTCAATCACCGGCAAACATATTGATATTGGCGATGCCCTGCAGACCCACGTCAAACAAGGCCTTGGTGAAATCGTGGACAAATACGCAGAGCGACCAACAGATGCGACCGTTGTGTTCTCGCGTGACGCCCATGAATATGTGTGTGAGGCCACGATCCACCTGTCGACCGGCCTGACTGCTCAGGCCAAAGCGCATGCCACCGAAATCTACGCGGCCTTTGAGGATTGCGCCGCGAAAATGGAAAAACAACTGCGCCGTTACAAGCGCCGCCTCAAGGACCACCACAAGGACCGCGCCCAGCCGGTTGAATTGATCGGGGGTTCCTCGTATATCCTCGCCAACTCTGATGACGATTCGGAGCCGGATTCGCTGCAACCGATGATCATCGCCGAGATGGAGACGCAAATTCCGTCCCTCTCTGTTGGTGAAGCTGTGATGCAGATGGAACTGGCGGGGGCACCGCTTTTGGTGTTTCGCAATGAAAAATCGGGTGGCGTGAATGTCGTGCACCGTCGTGAAGACGGCAATGTAGGCTGGATCGACCCGTAAGATGGACGATTGTGGCGGCCGCTAGGTACCTGACAACGTAGGATTCATGGAATTATCTAATATCTTGAAACCCGAGGCTGTGCGGGTGTTCAGCACCCTGTCCAGCAAGAAACGTCTGTTTCAGGACCTCGGCGATATCGCTGCATCGGTTTACGGTTTGCGGGCCTCGGACGCGGTTGACGCGCTGCAGGACCGTGAGAGCCTTGGACCAACGGGCGTAGGGCACGGTGTTGCCCTACCCCACGCACGTCTGGATGGTATCGACCACGTTGTCGGTGCCTTCCTGCGTCTGGAAAAACCTCTGGATTTCGATTCCGTCGACCGGCAGCCGGTCGATCTGGTCTTTGCCCTGTTCGCACCGCGTGAATCGGGTGTGGATCATCTAAAGGCGCTGGCCCTCGTGTCGCGGACCCTGCGGGATGAGGGATTTTGCGCCAAGCTGCGGGTGAATTCGGACCCTGCCGCGCTGCACGCGATGCTGACCGATTCAACGGCCAGTCAGGCGGCCTGACGCGTTGGCGTGGGCCGGATCGACCCAGCTCTGATAGCCGAACATCATATAATCGCGCTGATACGCGTCCCGCGCGGCGCGCTCAACCTCACCGTCATAGATCGCGGATAGGGGCACAGGTCCCTCATCACCGATGTCCACGGGGACAAGTTTGGTCTTGCCGATCTGGGACGTCACCATGGCCAGATCGTCGATCAACCGTTCCGCGCGGATCACCAGATCGGGCACGCCGAATTGCGCGAACCCCTGTAGGACGTTCATCTGGGACGCCCATGCGGGATCGATCCGCACGCTTGTCTGGCCCGATAGGTTGGCCTTTACGAACTCAAGAAACCCTAAGAATGCGGCGCGGTGGGCGCTGGCGTCATACTCCGCGCCCGGCGCGCCCTCTGGGATCGGCAGCTTATGCACCTTGCGCAGGGTGCCGCGCACCTCGGGGTAACATTCGGGTCCCGGCATCAGGATGTGACGGCAAAACGCCGTATGCGCCCGTTCAAGCGGATGGGTCACAACCGTGAACGTCCGGTGACCCGGGTTCTGACGTTTCCATTGGCGCAGGGATTTCTGGGTAAAATCGCGGGTCAGGTCATCAACCCCCACCCCGTCGATGGCCGCCATCCACGATTTGATCGCAGAAACCGGCCCACCCTGCACCGGCATAAACAACAGCGGCGTGCGATGCCCCGCCACATAGGACGGCACCAACGGGCCCTTGCGGGGCTCAAAGCTGGGCAACTCGGACAGGGCGAACATGTCGATCCCCGCCAGCGCCTGCTGCATCTCGTCGAAATTCTCGACCTTTTCCGAAATCGGTTCGGGGTTCTGTTTCTTGAGCTTGCCGCTGAGCGAGTCCAGACCCTTTTTCGCGCCCAGAAACCGGCCCAGACCGTTCATCACATCCAGATCGCTAATGTCCTCATACCGAATGTAAAACGCGGTCTGTCCGCTGCGCTGCAGGGTGTTCTGGATCAGGGTCTGGAAATCGCCAAGCTGTTCCAGATGGGTGCGGAATTCACCTGCATCAAACACGGCCTTGGCGGTCTTTTTGTGGGTCACGTTGGTCAGGCGCCATTGCCCCGTCGCGACCGCGATCTTGCGCGACACGTAGCTGTCGACCGGATTACGTTGCAGCACCACCTTGGCACAGCGCCGGTCGGTCAGAACGTGTTTCAAAATCCGTTGATCGTGGTCGTGGAAAAACCGGAAACCGGGCACGACCCCGTCCTGATCCTGCATCGCCGCGATCAGGCGCATCGGGTCCGCCTCACGCTGGCGCAGATTGACGCCCAGCAGGGCCATCTGATCCTTGTGCCCGACGAAATGCGGATTGAAGGCCTCACCATGACAGATCAGGCCGGAAAATTCGTTCAGGTTCGCCTCGAGGAAATTCGAACCCGTCCGCATGTCGGCCAGAACTACAAAGTAATCGAAATCACGCGCCATCGGGGATTACTGCACCAAATAGGGTTTGCCGCCCTCGGGGCGGGAGGTCCCGCTGGGGTCCTCAATCGGGAAATCGCCCATGAGATAGGGCTGCATCCCTTGGTTCTTCAGGTTCTGCAGGAACTGTCCAAACCCGTTCAGATCGGACAGGCGCGGGGCCTCGGTCAGGCGACGTTGTCCGCGCGGAGCGATTTCGTCGATGATGATCTGAAGCGGCTCCATCGGATTCTGGATGAAATCGGCCATGGACCAGATACGCACGCGGGCCTTGGTGCTGGATTCGCGCAGGATCGCCAGATGCTTGGCCTCGATCTTTTGCAGGGCGGCGGCCTCACGCCGGATATAGGCGAAATTGTTCGACGAATGGAAAAGGGGCACGGCCCATGCGCCGGTGATTACGGAAATCTGGGCATTGGGGTCTTTGGCGATGAACCGTCCGATGTCCTGTTGATCGCCCGGACCGAATTGGAAACACTGCCGTTCGCCCCGCGTGTTCCAGATCAGATTGGTCAGGAACCGGCGCGGGTTGTAATCGCGCAGGGCCGCCGAATTCGACAGCCCCCCGTTATAAACCGTCTCGCCCCCCGCGAATTGCACGGATTCGGGGTGATACAGATGGCCATGCACCCGAACGCCCGCCGCGCGGTTCAGCCATGTTTCGAAATCGACGAACAGTTCGCTGAACCCTTGGAACACGGAATAGGGCGCACAGGTCGGGCCGTTCTCCCAGTTTTCGTTGGGAAAGCGGCTCTGCATGTAGAGGCCCGCGCGGCCACGGGTGCGGCGATCCACGGCCTTGGCAAACAGGCGGTCGATCTTGCCCGGGTTTGGTTCGGCCACCTTGGTGACGTTCGGGTCCTTGGACAGAAAGCTGGCATATAGACGATCGGCACGCGGCCAGATTTTGCGCGCCACAAAACAATCAGACCGACGCAGCAATTGCAGGTGGTCGTCGTAAAAGATGTGCGGCTTGCCCTGAAAATCGAACTTGGACAGGGTCAGAGAGCGGCTCTCGATCGTTTCGGAATGCAGCCGGACCAGCGATTGGAAATAGCTTTCGTCCGGAATCCAGACCCGTTTGAAATAGCGGTCATAGGTGTCACGCTCGGGGTCTTTCAGGATCGCCTCAAGCGTGCGGCGCGTCAGACACCACCATTGCGAGCCCAGATGCGGCACAAGCCCCGCGGGAATGCGGCGTTTGAACCCGATGCGGCGTTGAAACCGGACATAGGCGTCGAACAGTTGGCGATGCTTCTTCCACGAGAACGGAAACCGCAGGGTAAAGCGTTCGCTGTCCAACCCGCCGACGGTCCACGGCACGTCCTCGGTCGTGACGGATTCGATAAAATCGGTGCGCGGCCGCGCGGCCAGATATTCGCGCAACTCATTGACCGAGCGCAGCGGCAAACACGAGCCCGATGCCAGATAGACGTGCCGGATGTCGGGATAGCTGTCGAGGAACAGCTCACCCGCCGATTGGGTCGCCGCGACCAAGGACCACGTGCCCCATTCGACCTTGTGGCGGGGGCTGAACTGAACATTGTCCAGATCGGACAGGCCAGCGGCAAATTCGCGATAGACGCGATTGGACACGGATTTGTCCACGTGGATCACGATGGGGCATCCCGCCTCGGCCCAATAGCGCGCGACCTGCGCCGCACGGTCCAGCGCGGTGTGCACCAACATGATGAACCCGACGCTCATGCCCAGTTTCCTTTGGACATCAGGCCAAGGATCTCAAGCTGGCGCCAGTTGATGTATTTCTCGGACCACTTGTTCCACAGCTCGGGCTGACTTTTTAGCACGTCGAGATACATCATGTACTCGCGGCTATTGGCATAGTGTTCCTTGCGGTCCAGTTCCTCTTCGGCCTTGGAGACAAAGGTGTTCAGGAACTTGGCGTGCAGCAGACAGCCCGACGCCTTTTCCCCACCCCATTCGTCATAAACAAGGTTC
>CERE01186607.1_pt1 | contig 10348 bp, 8 predicted proteins | sample 530911 | NCBI WGS metagenome assembly CERE01 (sample SAMEA2621092, study PRJEB7988) | marine metagenome | biome: marine biome (ENVO:00000447); feature: mesopelagic zone (ENVO:00000213); material: "saline water (ENVO:00002010), including plankton (ENVO:xxxxxxxx)" | depth 800 m
CGATCCGGGCGGTTTAGGCTAAAGGCTAAGCGCGTCGGCCAACCGGCGGCGGTGGAATTGTGGGTCGCCCAGGTAGTGGTAGAGGGTCCGAGACGCAGTAGTGTGCAGGGTCAATCCATATTCGGTCACACTGCCCACCCCGGCGTGGACTTCGTGGGCGAAATTGCATGCTTGGTAGTAAGCGGCGCTGCCGACGGCCTTCGCCAGATGGATGCTATCCGCCGCCGGTTTGCCGGAGTCAAGTTTCCAGAGGGTTTCGTATGTGGTCCACCGGGCGGCGTCCAGTTGGTTTACCAGGTTGATGATGTGATCCTCTACCCGCTGGAACCGTCCGATCGGCCTGCCAAACTGAATCCTGGTGCGGCTGTAGTCCACCGACATTTCGTAGACCGACTGACACGCCCCCACCTGATAAGCGCACATGACGGGAATCGTCCGGGCAATGGCCCGCTGAAGAGCACCCCATCCCCCGGCGAATGAGGACCCGGCCAGACTGTTCTGGTCCACGAAAACATCGTTCAGCTTGACTTCGGCCAGATTCCAAGCGAAGCCAGGCAGAGACCGAATCTCCACCCCATTGGCGGTGACCGGGACGATAACCAGACCCACTTCGTTTGTCTCTTCAGAGCGTGCGGTGCATAGAAGATGGGTAGCCGAAACAGCGTCGAAAACGTAGACCTTGGTTCCATCCAACCGTAACCCGCCGCCGTTCTGGCGGGCCGTCAACCGAACGTCCTCTTCGGCCCAGCTATAATTCGCCTCGGTCATCGCCGGCACCAAGATGCGCTCGCCCCGGGCCAAAGCGGGTAACCACTCCTGCTTCTGCTCTTCGGTACCGCCCTCCAGTATCGCCGACGCCGCCAGAACGCAGGACGAAAGGTGGGGACCCGGAACCGGGCCACGGCCCAATTCCTCGAACAATACTCCGGCGTCGGTGAAGGAACCGCCTTCTCCGCCGTATTCCTGGGGAATGGCGATGCCCAGCCATCCGGTGGCGACCAATCGTTGCCAAGGCTCCGCCGTTACGGGCTGCTCCTCCGCCGCCATCTCCAGCAGAGTTTCTTTCGGATACTCCACCTGGATAAAACCGCGCACCGCGGTCTTTAACATTTCCTGTTCTTCAGTAAGGGCCAAGTCCATGATTACTCCCTTTGGTCGCGCGGTCAGCCGTCAGCGCTTGGTTCTTTCCTGATAGCTGAAAGCTGATGGCTGATGGTTCCTATGCCAATGCACCGGCCTGTTCCCGGACTTCCCGGCCAATTCCGATACGCCGGGCCATGATTAGCTTCTGAATGTCTGCCGTTCCGCCAGGATGAATGGCGACGATGGCCGACCTTTGGTGGGCTTCCATGTGCCCGTCGGCGGCGCCCCATTGGGGATCATAGGTCAGGGCGGAAGGGCCCAGAATATCCAGGATCGATTGGGACATGCGGAGGCCGGACATCTTCCGCCAATAAGACGCCTGTGGACCCTCATAGGTTATCTCGGCCTTACTGTGGCGCATCCAATAATTTCTCAGGTTGAACAATCGGGCGATCTCGGCTTCTACGTAGATGTCGATCAGCTTGTCGCGAACGTCTGGGTCCTTGGTCAACGGTTGGCCGTTTCGCTGGTTCTCGCGGCAATATTCGAAGAGGTGGTCGACCAGCCAGTTTCGGGCGATGCGGCCACCGGTGCCGTGCTCCAATTCCAAGTGGGTGGTCGCGACTTTCCATCCCTCGTTTTCGCCGCCGATCAGGTTGAAAGCCGGAACCCGGACGTTGTCGAAGAACACCGTGTTCTTTACTCCCGAGCCGGCTCCCGACTCGCCTCCGGAAATCAATAGCTCCATAGGTTGAATGGTAATCCCGGGAAGGGTCGCGGGAATCATGAACCAACCCAGGTTTTGGTGGCGGGGCGCCTCGTTGTCGGTGCAGGTGATGGTCCACATATAGTCGCAGCCCAAAGAGCTGCCTACGTATATCTTCTGGCCGTTGATGACGTAATCATCACCGTCCCGCTCGGCGGACATCTTGGCGTTTGCCAGGTCCGATCCCGCTTCGGGTTCGGTGAGCAGTTGCCAGGTGCGGACTTCGCCCCGGAAGATGGGCGGCAAGAAGGTCTGTTTCTGCTCCTCCGTCCCCCATACCATGATGGAGGCCCCGCCCAGCCTTCCCCCCGAGTCGTAATAAGGCGGAACGGTGAGACCGTAGGAGTCAACCTCTTCCTCGATGACCACCGCGTGATCCAGGGAAAGACCGCCGCCGCCGTACTCTTCTGGGGCCGTGGCCCACAGCCAACCCTTCTCACCCAGCTTACGCCCCAAGCCTCGGCGCAGTTGGTACTGCTCTTCGGTTATGTTGATCGAGTCCGGTGGATGAGCGATATCGGGAGATACGTTCTCTGCAAGCCACCCCCGTACTTCCTGCCGGAACTCTTCCTGTTCAGGGGTGTAGGTAGGTTCGAAGTCCATGGTTTGCCTCCGGTTGGATGAGTTATCAAGTTTCAGCTATCAGCCGCGAACGACGGCAGGAAATCGAGGTACGGAAACCAATTCCGGGTATGGATTATGCCGGAATCAGTCGAGGGAAACAAGCCGACTAATCGGTGTAAAACTCCTCGCGCAGCTCCTCCTGTGAGATAAATCTGGAAGCTTGCCGGAAGATCGCTTGAAGAGTCCCGACATCTAGATCCCGGTGCCTAGGTATGGTTAGGGTTTGCACCGCCATCTCAGGGGCCACTCATCGAAGCTTCACGTGGGAACCCCGTTGAGAATGTACTCGGAACCCCATTCGGAGCAAGATATCCACGACGGCATCGCCGGAAAGCCTCCTAAGCCTGGGCACCGGCGGGTTCCAATTCTATCGTAACCAGAATGGCCGGGTCTGCCACCAAACCGAAATCGGCCGAATCCTCGTTTTCCAGGTGCAAAGCAACTGCCTCTTGGAGGTTGACCAGCGTCTCGTCCAAGGTCTTGCCTTGGGTTACAACCGCGATTTCCACACACTCGGCAAGGTAAAATTTCTTACCTTTACGAACATGGGCCTTGACGGTCCGTTGCAATGCCATGGCTCACCTATTCCAGAGTTTACGCAATGCTCGTGGGTTATGTTGCATTGTACATGAGGGTCAAGCGATTAAACTATTGGCTACGTAACGCCCTTCCCGGCAGAGCGCCGGTGTGCTGTCCTTTGTCCACCACTAGCTTTCCGTTGACCACCACGTAATCAATACCTTCTGGGTACTGTTTTGGCTGCTCGAAGGTGGACTTCGCCTGGACCCGGTCTGGGTCGAAGACGACTATATCCGCCTTCATACCGTCACGCAGGACGCCCCGGTCGCTCAGTCCTAGACGTTGGGCCGGGATGGCGGTCATCTTACGCACGGCTTCTTCCAAGAGCAGCAGTCCTTCCTCCCGAACGAACTGGCCCAAAACATAGGGGAAGGTCCCGTAGCTTCTGGGGTTGGGCATGTCTCCGGTGAGCAGCCCGTCGGACCCCACCATGTGGGCTGGGTGACGGACTATGGTACGTATGTTGTCCGGATTTCCCGTGCGGGCCACGAAGGCAGCGTCCAGGTTTTCCTCAATCAAGAGGTCGCAGATAGCGTCCACCATTTTCTTGCCCTTGGCCTGGGCCAGGTCAACCAGCGACCGGCCCTCCCACTCCTTGTTCTTGGCCGACCCGATGTGGCTGAAGATGTAGTAGTCCAGCGACAGGCCCCACATGGGGTTGACCGATTCGCCGATCTCTTCCCTGACCCTCCGGTCTTGGATCCTCTGCAACAACACTTCCGGCCCCCCGGCATGCACCCAGTAAGGAAGCAGGGAGTGAACCACGGTACTGGCGGCGGCGTAGGGATACTGGTCGAATGTAACGTCGATTCCCGAGTCGCGGCCCTCATCCACCAAGTCGATCATCCGCTGCCCCATGCCATCCACCGGGCTGTGATAGTGGGATAAATGCACCGGAGCGCCACTGCGACGGCCAATCTCGATGGCTTCCTTAAATGGGTCTAGCAGCCGGTCCCCAAGGCTATACCTGGCGTGGGTCATGTAAAATCCGCCTAGCTCGCTCACCACTTGCGCAACCGCCGCCAGTTCGTTGGTATCGCTGTAGGCTCCTGGAGGATACGTCAATCCAGTGGAGAAACCGAAAGCGCCGTCCCGCATCCCTTGGCGGGCCAACTCCTGCATCCGGGCCAGCTCGGGCTCCGTAGGCAACCGGTCCTCCCATCCCATCGCCTCTACCCGGATAGAAGCGTGGGGGACAAAGTAGACCACGTTACAGGCCACCCGGTTGTCCAGAAGGTCCAAAAACTCTTTGACGGTACCCCACCGAACATTTGGGGGCGGCTTGCCGTTGACCGCCGCCAAGTAGGTCAGCAGGTGCTCCAGATTGGCCGGCGACGTGGGAGCATAGGAAAGGCCGTCCATCCCCAGGGCCTCGGTGGTTACGCCCTGGCGCATCTTGGCGTCATGCTTGGGATTGTTGAGCAACATCAAGTCCGAATGGGAGTGCATGTCGATGAATCCAGGGCAGACCACGGACCCGCCGGCGTCGATCACCTCGGCCGCTTCCACCGCGGAGGTATCGCCACGGATGATCTGGACAGTATCGCCGGAGACGGCAACGCCGGCCCGGAACCAGGTCTGTCCAGTCCCGTCTACTACCCGGCCGTTTTTTATCAGAAGGTCGAACATGGGCATCTCCTTGTCTCCAGCGGATCTATCGGGCCGCCGTCATTAACTGAGTTTAGCAATGCAGGTATATATCCCGATGAATATACCTAGGGCATACTCCTCTTGCAAGCGGCATTAGGCGGGGCTAATATTGGGAAACCCAGCGTTCCGCCGCATTCGGGCCGCGGGTCACGAAATAACATTTAGATCTGCCCGGAGGAACCATGCCCGAAGAATCGATTAACGGCTATCGAATGTACTATGAGGTCCAGGGTGACGGACCGCCTCTGGTGATGATTCACGGCGGCCTGGGCGGTGGCGAGGGCTCGGCGTCCATGGTGCAGCATCACGCCGGAGTTTTCTCCGGCGATTACCGGTTTATCTGCTACGACCGCAGGGCCGCCGGAAAGTCGGAAACTCCAGCCGGTGGGTATGACTTGCCCAATCAGGTCCAAGACCTGCGCGCTTTGCTGGACCGGCTGGAAGTGACCCACGCCCACGTTCTGGGTTCGTCCGCCGGCGGACCGATAGCGATGCGGTTCGCGTTGGACTATCCGGAGATGGTCGACTCTCTGTTGCTGATCAACACTATGTCATACAACAGCCGGCCGGAGGGGCAGGCCCGCCAAAACGAACTCGACGCCCTTCTGTCAAACGAGGCGGCCCAGGGCCGGACCGCCGCTGTGGAGCAAGCACTAGAGGCACGGCAGCCTACCCTACGCCAAGACAACCCTGCCCAATTCTCGAAACTGAGCCAGATCAACCTGGAGCGTTTCGACGGCATCATTATGTCGATCCGGGCTTATCTGGACATCGGCGAAAGCATTGAGTCCCGGTTGGCGGAAATCAACATGCCCACCATGATTGTCCACGGCGACGCCGATACCACGATTCCAGTTGAATGCGGCATCCAACTGCATCAATGCATACCCCATTCGGAGTTTCATATATTCCCTGGCGCGCAACACGGGTTGATGGCCAACGAACCCCGGCGCATGGCCAACATGATTACCGAATTCCTAGAGGAATTAACGGTCAGGCAGGGCTGACAGCCATCAGTATTATCAGTAGTAAAGGAGAACAATAATGGCGACCGTCAGTATCGACCACATCGCCATGCCAACTTCGGACGCGGAAAAGCTGATCGGCTTCTACAAAAGCATCGGCTTTACCATTAACGACGAGGCAGCATGGCGCGAGGGGAAAGCGAACATCTTTTCCATCCAGATCGGCGACTCCAAGATAAATGTTCACCCCCAGGGATTCACCGCCGACTTGCGGGGACCGACCGCAGTGCCCGGCTGCACCGACATCTGCTTTGTCTGGAACGGCACCGCCGATGAGTGCAAGCAGATGCTGGAAGAAGCCGGAGTAGAAATCATCCGCGGACCCGGCCCCCGCCGAGGCGCTAGAGCCGGCGGAAGTCTGCCTGCGGTGAGCCTGTACGCCCGTGACCCAGACCAGAACCTGCTAGAGTGGATGATCTACCTGGAAGACTAGCAACGGACTGGACCGGCTGACCGCTGAAAGCTGATCGCTCAGAAAAAGGAAGTAACCACCATGCCCCAAATGACCGGGAAAGATGCCCTGGCCCAGATGCTTATCGCCGAAGGCGCCGAATTTATCTTCGGGAACCCGGGCACCAGCGAGACGCCGTTGCTGGATGTATTGCAAGACTATCCTCGGCTCAGATACATCCAATCGTTGCAGGAAGGAACGGCGGTGGGTATGGCCGACGGTTACGCCCGGGCGACGGGACGCCCAGCCTTCGCCAATATACACATAGCCGGGGGTCTGGCCAACGGCATCAGCGCCTTGTACAACGCTTACCGGGGCGGTACTCCCTTGGTGCTGACCGCCGGCAACTCCGACACTCGGATGCTCTTAACCGACCCGACTTTGTCCGGGGACTTGGTGGAGATGACCAGCCAGTACACTAAGTGGAGCACGCAGGTGCTGCACCCATCGGACATACCCATGGCGGTGCGCCGGGCTTATAAAGAAGCCAAGACTCCTCCCACCGGCCCCGTTTTCATCTCTTTCCCTTGGGACACCATGGACGAAACCGGCGACCTGAACATCGTGCCTTCGTCGACCGGATTCTTCCGCACCCGGCCGGATACCGATGCCGTGGCCCGGGCTTCCCAGTTACTATCGCAAGCCGATAACCCCATCATCGTGGTCGGCGACCGGGTGGCCCAATCCGGCGCGGCAGCCCAGGTCGTTCGGTTGGCAGAGCAGCTGGGGGCCAGGGTCTACGCGACCTCGATGTCCGAAGTAAACTTCCCCAACAGCCACGACTTATATGGAGGAATACTGAATACCAGCAGCCCGGCTACCCAACGGCTATTGGCTGGAGCCGACGTGGTCATGGCTGTGGGCACCGATGTTTTTTCTTCTTTCCTCTACGTGTCCGAGCCTTTTTTGGGCTCCCAGACCAAGCTGATCCATCTGGACAGTAGCGCCCAAGAACTGGAGAAGATCTATCCCACCGAGGTCGGCATCCTGGCCGACCCGGGAGCCGGACTGGCGGAACTGGCCGAAGCCTTGGACCAAGAGATGTCCGCCTCCAACCGTGAGGCAGCGGCAACTCGAGCGGCAACCTGGTCGGACCAGAAGAAAAGGTCCGACGAGCAATATCAACAACGGCTACAGCAGAGATGGGACAACACCCCCATGCCGGTAGAGCGCATGATGCACGAACTAGCCCAGGCCGCGCCTCCCGGCACCATCGTTGCCGACGAGGCCATCACCTCGCGGCCAGCTTTGATGCGGGCTTTTACCTTCGACGAGCCGGGAAGCCTGTACGGTATCCGCGGCGGCGCGCTGGGTTGGGCGATGCCCGGCGCCCTTGGGGTGAAGCTGGCCAACCCGGATCGTCCGGTGCTGGCAGTGGTAGGAGACGGCGCGTCCATGTACACCGTGCAAGCGCTTTGGACCGCCGCCCGGTACAACATCCCGGTGGTCTACGCCATCTGCAACAACCGGTCTTACCGGATACTTAAGGTCAATATGGACACCTACCTGCGCCACATGCAAGACGACCAGGAACGGCAAAGCGACTACGTGGGCATGGACTTCGCCAATCCCCTCGATCTGGCCGCGATAGCCAGGGCCATGGGAGTTGCCGGAGAAACGGTGGAAGACCCTGCCGACTTGGGACCCGCCTTGGAAAGGGCGTATGCCACCGGTAAACCGGCGTTGCTAGACGTCAGCATTGACGGCGCTCTGTAGGACGTGCTTTAGACAAAGACGGCACATAAGGGTGTCCTGGCTGTGCCTCCGGAGATTCGGCGCCCCAATTCGCCTGGGCGAACCACTTTACTCTGGATACAAATCCCATCGCTCAAAAACACCGGTAGGTTCGTGTCTATCTTGAAAAACTGTGCCACGACAGACTATTTGCGATATTGGTCTATTGCTGGCCTGTAATATAACTATTATGGAGATGCAAGCACCGTTGTCAACGGACTACGATTAAAGACATAACTAACCGGCGACGACAAAAGTTGACAATAGAAGCATAACGTAATATAAAAATAGGTCTATATCATACAATTGTTCTTGCTTGGACTCAGGAGGCTCTATGGTAAGTCAATCCGTACGAAATAATTTGTTGACACGGCTGGGAGGCGCCCGGGCGATGCAGCGGGTGGCGTCTCCTTCCATCGTCATCGGCTTGGGATCGACAGCCTGTCAAATTGTCCAACACTTAGATGACTCCACGGCTGGCTGGAGCGCCTCGGACCGAAAATCGTTGGGGTTCCTCTATCTGGATACCCGGGAGGCCACCAGAGACGAGATAAACAGGGGATCGAGCTTCATCGGCCTGAACCTCCCCCATTTCTCCAACCTCCGGGATATGCGGCCTTGGATAACCGAGTGCGTCCCGGAACTCAAGCACCTCAGTCTCTCTAGAGAAGGGGCTCTGGGGATGCTGGCCAATGCCGGTGTGGCCGGCCGTTACAATTACGCAAGTATCAGAGGCCACATAGATTCTCTTATCGGGGAAGTCTGTCCCTACTACGAGGGAAAGACCTATCTAAGAGTCCACCTGGTTTGCTTCCTCGGCGGTGGCACTATCGGCGCTCTCCCCGTCCTGTTGGCCGCTTTGGCTGAGGCCAGGGGCACCGCGTATAACTTCAGCCTGGTTCTTCACCTATTGATGCCCCAAAGGGGCATGTCAAGGGACCCGGACAACAGCTACCCACTTCAGCTAAGGAACGCGTATGCCACCATCCAGTTCCTGCGCGCGATAACCGGGGTGGAGGTAGGCCAGGGGAAGCACACGGGCACCGATACCTACAAGATTACCGTATACCCGGAAAAGACGGTGCTGGCCGTGGGCCCTCACTTCGACTTGGCGATCGTCCACCGTGCGCCCAAAGACTCCATTCCAGCGCAGAAAGCCCATGTGGGCAGGATTCTGGAGAACCTGGTGTCCGATGCCACCGGTACCGGTTCAGACCTTTGGGCCCGGTATCACGAAACTATGAGGGAAGCCAACAACAAGACAGACGCCCGGTTTGGCTCCATCAGTTCCAAAGAGGTCAGCCTCCTTGATGGATTTTTCAATCTAACCGCCCGCAAGTACCTACAAACTCGATGGACCGCGGGAAATAGGTCGTAGACACCATGTTTCGTAAGATTTGGACACGTAAGGGAGTTTCATACCGAGACGCGTCTCAGCGCCTGCGGCCTTCTTTGGATCCTTTGGCATTCCTCAATGCGGATGGCGGGGGTATCACTACCCAGGACGCCCTGGACCAGTTGCATAGCGCGATTCATTCTTCGTTGGAAGACGTTCAAAAGGCGTTTCAACTGGTGTTTGAGCAGTTGAATCCGGAAGCCAACGTGAGCGACCGGATCATTCTGGATGCCAACAAACAGATCAGGACCGAACAAACCAGGGCCCGCAACCTGGTAAGTCTGAGGCAAGAAGAGTTGAACCGGCAGGTCAGGATCAAGCTGGAAAACCTCTTTATTCAAGGAATAATCCAATCCCCTCATCAAGAACCGGCCGTGAGGATCTGGGAGAATCTGTCTTCCCGGGTCGTCCACCGGAATGAACCGGAAGTCTCGGAATACTCCTACGAAGACCTGGGTAACGCTGAAAAGAGGGGCAGACGCATCGCGGTCTGGGACCACGAAACGGATGAATGGCTGGAAACTCTCTGCCAGAATAACATCCATGAGATCATCACTAGAATGGAAGAGATGATCAAGGACTATAAGGAAACTTGGGTTGAGGTAACCGGGGAACTAAGAAAACGCGCTAACTTAGGAGGCCTACTCTTTCAACAGGTGAACGACCCCGACGTATGGAATTTTGAAAGCGAGGACCCGACGGTAACCAATCTGCTGGAAGGCTCCAAGGCCCTGGACATCGCCAACCGTATCCTGGAGCGGTTTCAACTGGTAAACCAGGACATCCTTGAGGTAGCCGACACGGTGCGGATGTCTCTGGATCCAGTCCCGGTTTTCGGCACGAACCGCGTCACGTTAAACGAACTGGAGGAACTACTGGCGCTTGCCATCGCGGAAAAACTTAGGGACACCATCGCCGTGGAAGCCGGCTTCCTCTCCTTGATCTCCAACGGGATGAGATTCGGTGAGGAGTTGGGAGAGCTGCTTGACGATATGCGTAGAGGCGCGGCGGCCATGGAAGAAAAGCTGTGGCGGATAGGC
>CERE01186606.1_pt1 | contig 10332 bp, 8 predicted proteins | sample 530911 | NCBI WGS metagenome assembly CERE01 (sample SAMEA2621092, study PRJEB7988) | marine metagenome | biome: marine biome (ENVO:00000447); feature: mesopelagic zone (ENVO:00000213); material: "saline water (ENVO:00002010), including plankton (ENVO:xxxxxxxx)" | depth 800 m
TGAACCCGCTAAAGGCTCTTCATCTATATCAGCTGAATGCGCGCCATCTAAGTCAGCTGCAGGCTCGTTATCGAAGTCAGCTGAAGGTTCACTATCAACGTCAGCCAATAGCTCCTCGTCTTCTGTGGCTGAGGGCGCCTCATAGGTTTGCTCAGCAAGGTCGAATTCTGCAGTTGTCGTGGCGTCGACAGGCTCTTCTTGAGCGATTTCAGTCAGGCTATCATCGAGATTGAGGTCGAGATCCAAATCAAGGTCGCTGTTACCAAATTCTTTATCGGCGGCGTTGGCGTGATCAAAGGCCTGTTCGAGCAAACCGCTGTCGGTTGAAGAGTCGCCAAGGGGCTGCTCAGTGTAATGGGCAGCGGTAAATTCTGATGCTTCTTCAAAGCTTTGGTCGAGCAGTAAATCTTCTTCATCGTCGTAATCGAGACTGAGGTCTAAATCGAGTTTATCGACGGCGGCATCAATGTCGGTGTTTTGGTTTGCATCTAAACCGAGCGATTGAGTGCTACGAGCGCTATCCTCATCGTCCGCGGGTGTGCTGCCAAAGTTTTCCGAAGCGGGCGGAGTATCAATATGAGCCGCGGCGAGATTGAAGTCGTCCTCAATATCCGTTTCTTGATCGGAAGTGTCTGAGGCCGGTATCTCCTCGGCGTCAGCGCCCATAAGATCCATTTGATGTTCAACACTGGGGGAAGACGCGCTAAGGCTATCGGTATCGGGGGCTGCACCATCACGGGCGTCATCGTCGACCGGTGAGGGCGGTACCGAAATGGTGTCGCTGAGCACGGGAATATCATCCCACTCATCTTCTGAAAGCAGGTCTTTGATGGATTCTAACTCCCCTAATAACGCTTCTTTGGTTTCGCGTTTTTCTTCGCTCATCGAATGCTCTGTCTTCTTTCTAAACGATAAATGATATGACTGATATTAGAATAATAGCTGCTTGGCGTTCCCTTTTCCGTGCGCTATTTATCCTGCACCACCGGCGGCGCGTTTGCGCATGTCGTGGGATTGAATCGGGTAGCCTCGTTCTCGGTAAAACGCGAAGTGCTCGCGGGTTTGGGTCAACACTTGCTCTTGCTGGCAAACAATCTCGACCAGACGCTCGAAGCGGCTGAAGTAATCGGGAATATCGGACTTAAGATTAATCAGCAAATCGTGGTGATCACTGCAATCTTCGCCAAAACCCACTAAAACCGGTGTTTGCAGAGCGATTTCTCCCTCGCAGTCGTGAGGCACAAAACTCTCGGGACGGAAGGTCCACAATAACTGGTCGAGCTGCTGGGCTTGTGGTTTGTCGTCGACCGCAATATAGACCCGCGAGCCCATTTGTTGAGCTTTTTGGGTGAGTCGACAGGCAAACTCCAAGCGTGAATCCACGCTCGAGTCTGCCAACACATAGAAATCAATGCGTGTCATAGAACTTATAGGGCCTGTTGCTGTAAGTATTCAACCAACATGGCCACAGGGCGACCGGTAGAGCCTTTAGCGCCGCCGCCTAACCATGCGGTACCGGCGATGTCCAAGTGAGCCCAGTCATAGGTTTTGGTGAAGCGCGACAGGAAGCAGGCCGCTGTGACACTGCCGCCACCGGGGCCGCCAATGTTAGCAATATCGGCAAAGTTGCTGTCGAGCTGCTGTTGGTATTCATCCCACAACGGCATGTGCCACGCTTTGTCGCCGGCGTTTTGGCCCGCGTCTAAAAGCTGCTCGGCCAATTCGTCGTTGTTGCTGTATAGGCCGGTGGCGTGTTTGCCCAGTGCCACCACACAAGCGCCGGTGAGGGTCGCCACATCGATAACCGCTTTGGGCTTGAAACGCTCAACGTAGGTGAGGGCATCGCACAGAACCAAACGACCTTCCGCATCGGTATTGAGCACTTCAATGGTTTGGCCCGACATAGACGTCACCACATCACCAGGTTTGGTGGCGTTGCCATTGGGCATGTTTTCAGCAGCGGCAACCACGGCAATCACGTTCAGTGGCAATTGCATTTCAGTGATGGTGCGCATGGCACCAAACACGCTGGCAGCACCGCCCATGTCGTACTTCATTTCATCCATGCCGGCGCCAGGCTTGAGGCTGATACCGCCGGAATCAAAGGTAATGCCTTTGCCGACCAGAACGATCGGCTTGTCGGTCTTCTTGCCGCCTTTGTAATCCATGATGACTAGCTGAGCTTCTTCCACACTGCCTGCCGATACCGACAGCAGTGAGCCCATCTTCAGATCGCGCATTTGTTTTTCGCCCAGCGCTTTCGCCGTGAGCTTAGCGTTGCCACGAGCCAATTTCTTGGCCTCTTGGGTCAGGTATTTGGGGGTACAGATATTGCCCGGCAGATTGCCCAGATCTTTCGCCAGTGACATGCCCGCGCCTATGGCGGTACCGTCTTTTAGGGCTTCGCCGATGGCTTTGGTCTGGCCTTTCTCGGCGACCAAGTAAACGCCTTTTTTGAGGCTAATCGCCGGGGCCTTTGTGCTCTTCAGTTGAGAAAACTGATAGAGGGCATTGGTGAAGTGCTTGGCGGTTTGACGAGCCTTCCAGCCTTCGCATCGCTCTTCCACATCGATATCGGAAAGGTGCAGGGAGACATCTTTAGACGCACTGGCTTTAACGGCACTGGCGGCTTTGGTCAGCGCCTTGTCGAATTTATCGGCGCTTAGGCTATCTTTGGCTTTGCCAAACCCCAGCAGCAATACGCGCTCGGCTTTGCAGTCGTTGAGGTTAACTAAGTTGTAGCAGTGGCCGAGGCTACCTTTGGCATCACCTTGCTTGATCAGCTTGGCGATCAAACCGCCATTGGCTTTGTCGAGCTCTGCGGTGGCCGCGGGTAATTTGCCGCTTTCGAAAATAGGCAGTACCAGAGTTCCGGTACGCAGTGTAAGTGGTGAGGCGGCTTTAGCCTGAAATTCCATAGTCCTTCCCCAAGACAAAAATGTTGGATTGCGGGATAATGCCCGGCAGTCTGTGGTCACATCTTCAGTCGAGAGGGATTAATAAGCCACCCTTGACTAAAAAGTGAGCAAAATGCCGGTATAAAAGGGCATGTTGCCAGTCTGCGAAACACCGCAGTGTGATTTCAATATACGCTGGTCCAACGGCCAAAAGTCGAAACAGCTAATGAACTAGCGCCCGACTGAAGTTGGAGAAGCGTGAAAGAAGAATAGTTTACGCTAAGGCTGAATTCGAGCAACCGTTTCTAAGCGAATAGAGAAACAAATTTTATGAGCCGTTCCATAATTGTCCAAGCAGGTCTCATCTTTTGATTATTTTCCGTTATCTGGCTCGCGAAGTGATGGTGAGCATGATTGCCGTCAGCGGCGTTTTACTGTTGATCATCATGAGTGGTCGCTTTGTGAAGTACTTAGCCGATGCGGCTGCGGGTAAATTGGCCCCCGATGTGTTGTTTGCCATCATGGGCTATCGTCTGCCCGGTTTTCTGGAACTCATACTGCCCTTAGGGCTGTTTATTGCTTTTCTCTTGGCCTATGGCCGACTCTATATGGAAAGCGAAATGGTGGTGCTCTCGGCCTGCGGCATGAGCCAGAAACGACTGGTGGGATACAGCTTGTTGCCCGCCGCCTTTGTCGCCGTGTTGGTGGCGATCTTGAGTTTAGTGATCAGCCCGCTCGGGGTGAGTAAAGCCGAAGATATTTTTAAGTCGCAAAAGCAGCGCAGTGAATTTGATCAATTGTCGCCGGCTCGTTTTCAGTCGATGCAAGCGGGCGCAGGAGTCTCTTACGCCGAAGAGTTGTCCAGTGATCGCAAAATCATGCAACAGGTGTTTATGGCCGAAATGGGCAATTCCACCGATACCGCACAGGCTGGCTTGGCCGTGGTGACGGCCGAAACCGGCGAGCAGGTCATCGATCCCGATTCCGGCGAGCGCTATCTGAAACTCAATAACGGCTATCGCTACAGCGGCAATCCTGGCGAAACCAACTATCGCGTGGTCGAATTTGAAACCTACTGGCAGCATCTGCCCGAGGATCCACGAGCTAAACGTCGCAACGTCAAAGCCGATTCTTTACCGACCTCCACGTTGCTGGAATCCGACTCACTTGAAAATACCGCCGCCTTGCATTGGCGTTTTTCACTGCCGGTATTGGTGCTGGTGGTGACGCTGTTGGCGGTACCTTTAAGCAAAACCAATCCTCGTCAGGGCCGCTACGTGCAAATGATTCCAGCGATCTTGCTCTACATTGTTTATCTGGTGTCGCTCAACGGCGCGCGCGGTGCGGTGGAAGAGGGTAGCTCGCCTTGGTTAACCATCTGGGCCGTACACGGCGGCGCTTTGGCAATCGCTATCACACTGTTACTTTGGCCCAGCGTGCGCCTGCAGATAAAAGCGCGCAGAAGCGGAGGCGTGAGCAATGCGTAAGTTAAATCAGTACATCGCTCGTACCGTCATCGCCGCCGTTGGCATGGTGTTGTTGGTGATTGTCTCCCTCGACGCCATCTCTGCACTGGTGGATCAGTTGGGTGAGCTTAAGGGCAAATACGACTTTGTCGAAGCCATGATCTACGTGGGCCTCACTCTGCCCGGTCGAATCTACAACAATATCCCTCTGTCGGCGTTAGTGGGTTGTTTAGCCGGCCTGGGAATGCTAGCAACATCCAGCGAACTGGTGATTATGCGAGCCGCCGGTGTCTCGGTGGCGCAAATCACATGGGCGGTAATGAAACCTGTGCTGTTGTTTATCGCCGTCAGTATTGCCTTAGGCGAATACGTCACACCACTCACCGATCAAATCGCCGACAGCCGTCGCGCCATTGCTCAGGGCGATAAGAAAGCACTGGAATCTCGCCACGGTCTTTGGAATCGCGAAGGCAACGAATTCATGCACTTCAACGCGGTACTCCCCAACGGCCGTCTCTACGGTGTAACCCGCTACCAGTTTGATGACCAAGGCCAGCTGACCGCCTCAAGCTTCGCTCAAACGGCGCTTTTCCAAGGCGATCATTGGCTGGAAGAAGACGGCAAAGAAAGCCTCATCGGCGCCGACGGCGTCAGCGTGCGCAGCTACGATTGGCGCCGCTGGAATACCGAACTGTCACCGCGACTGCTCAACGTATTGGTACTCACCCCCGATGCCATATCGATTCAAAATCTCTACTCCTACGCACAATATCTCGAGCAACAAGAACTGGATAGTAGCGAGTATTGGTTAGCCTTCTGGAAGAAACTCCTACAGCCCCTAGCCACCGCCAGCTTGGTCCTCATCGCCGTATCCTTCATCTTCGGCCCGCTGCGCGAAGTCACCATGGGCCAAAGAATCTTCACCGGCGTTATCGTCGGCATCGTCTTCAGAACCTCACAAGACCTACTCGGTCCCTCAAGCTTAGTGTTTGGTTTTTCACCGCTGATTGCTGTCGCATTACCAGTGTTGGTGTGTGCGGGGATTGGGGTGTATTTGTTGAGGAAGTGTTAAATTCTGTTGGAGCTACGAACCAAAATCCGGCACACGAGATATATGCTTCAAATAGCTGTGTGAAAGCTTGTCGTTAGAGTTGTAGCATTTAAAGCGCGCCGGGTGCCGTTTTCTGATGGCTAAATTGGAGCGATGTGCACCGGCAATGCTTAATTATAGAGATTTTTCTTTTTTGGGGAGGGGGAGACTACTGATCAGTCTTTCTTGATGATTGTAGTCAATTGAATGGGCGATTGTACCAGCGTCTTCTTTCCATCAATAGTTGGATAAAAGATGTAATACCCTTTCTCAGGTTCAGACGTTATTTTGTCATTCTCGACCATAAACGGCGTAGGGTGCCCGCTTACCCAGACTTCGTAATCACCCCCTAACATCGTATCGAAAGTGCGTTCAGTACGATTAAAAAAATCACACCCCGATACTGATACCGCCATACCCAATAATAAAATGTTTCTAAACATAACCTCTCCCTACTCTCATTGTGCACTGTGCTCTTTCTAGAAGATAAAGCTCTGGTGGTTTTCACCTAGACGCATTGCTGTTATTGCGAGGAGCTTAGCGACGGATTCATCTGTTGTCACCACATTCTAATTATATTTGTCTGTCAGGGAGAGAGTCTAGATTGTTATCAGGCCGGCCTGTCGTTAATCCTAATCTGATATAGCCAAAAAACTAATTATTTAGTATGGTTTCTCTCGCACCTAGGAGAGTTTCATGGATGAACTGAAAAGGACTATTCGCTACCAATGTTTGGCTGCCGTTGCCGCGATTCTGGTGTCGATTTTTCAGATTTTTGCTGATCCGTTCGGGTTGGCCAGTACCACCGATCGTTTGTCTTCCCTTCTTTTTAGTGCGTTAGCGTCGCCTTTTTACGGAACTAGTTATAACCCTCCTGCTGAAAATTACTCAACGGAATATTCCGATCGTCTGGTCAAAGGGCGAGATGAAATTGTCATTTTGTTATTTGATGATCAGTACTTAGAACACAATGAATGGCAATGGCCTTTGTCGCCTTTTACTCATGCGCAATTGTTGCAGTCGATTGTTGATTCAGGTGCCCAATCGGTGTTTGTGGACCTGAGTTATGTGGCAGATTCGAAAGAGCGAAGTCAGTCTTTGGGGCGAATGATGTCGGCCGCCAATGATCTTTGGATACAAGATCAGGTGCCCGTGTTCTTCGCGGGTATGATGTATAAGCCGGTGCCCGAATTTGACGGTGTGCCAGCCGCTCATTCGGCATTGGTCGAAATGTACGCTGAAGATTACCAATATCTACTGAAAGAAGTCGCTTTCGAAAAACATGAGCATGCGCATCGCGGCGAACATTCGCACCAAGACGCACACGATCATAGGCATCAGAGTGAACACGAGCACAGGCATGAAGACCAACTGCTACATCAAAACAGTCATATGCATCAGCACGAGCATGGCTATAAGTCTGATACAGCGGCCTATGCCATCTACAAGCACTGGTGTAAAAGCCATTCGTGTCCTACCTTCACTGCTGAAGATGAAGCTAAAACGATGTTCATTCAGTGGGGGTATGCCCCCGCAGGCAGTATGGCGCGTTATTACCAAAAAACCGGAGTAGAGTGTCAGGCTGAGCGTCAGGGTTTTTTTAGTGGGGTTTGGCAGTCATTAAAGTTGTTTGTGGTTCATGCGTTCAATGGCTTTTCGGGCAATTGGCGGCCCTCTTGTCTCTATCATACTAACGTCAGTTTACTGTTGCCCACCGAGAGCCCCGAAGCACTGAGTACGTTGGTGAAAGATAAGATTGTATTGTTGGGCGCACATCTTAAACAGTACCCGGATATCAGTGAATCCCCCGTTCACGGACAGGTTCCTGGTGTGTTTTGGCATGCTGCGGCACTGGATAACTTGATAGAGTTTGGCCCCAATTTTCTGGTTGATGATCAGTCTCGAAGCAGTGAATTTAACGAGGCGATTGCGAGCTCCTTGGTGTTGATTTTGTTTACGGCTTTTAGTGTGTATATGGATTTTCGCCAATCGAGAGTTGCTGAGAGTGAGCGCCTACGGATGAATGTGAAGTTCGGCGTGACAGTGGTGTTGCTGCTCTCGATGTTGGTGTCTTCGTTGATTTATTTTACGCGCAGTGCGCCGACGAATTGGATTGGCATTGCCGCACTGTTATTGATTGTGAACCCAGAGCCGTTTAAAGCGCTATGGAAAACCAGTTGGTTTCGTTTAGGACGAGCCAACATTATGATTTTCCACCGGGACAGTAATCTGAATACCCTGCTTCAAGCGGTAGTGACTGCCCTAGGGTTTAGCGCAATTTGGGTACTGGTCATTGGTGTGTTGCTTGGGCCCTTGGTGTATTTCTCTCTGCACCCCGATACATCGATTTGGCTGTATACCGCGATGACGTTGATCTATGGCGCTGGCGCAGTCCTCACTCTGTATTTGATGTGGTTTAGTCATCTTCGACAAATAGCCGCTGATGAGAACCGCTGGAAGACGCGTTCGGATAAGAAACGATCGGACAAAAATATACTGCAACAGAACCGTATGTAATTCATCACATTTGTAATTCTTGATCTTGGTAAAAAGGAGCTTACTCATGAAATCGGAACTGTCCAAAATCTGTCGAAAATATGCTCGAGTTATCCCTGTAGTTGCGTGTTTAGCGCTGGGGTTAAATGCCGTCGCAGAAGATTCCGCAACGGAAGATTACGTAGTTGGCGTCACCGTTAAAAAGGTTCGGTTGTACGATTCCACACTAAAGCCTCTCGAAGTATTGAGTGCGAAGAAGTTCGAAAAAATGATGACCGAACATCAAACCTCAGACGGGATGGTCAAGGGGTTTAAAGTGGTTGAACGGGGTAAAGGTAGTTCCATTCTCAGCGTCAAACTCCCCGATTACAACGAGCCCGTCTGGTTAGGAATGGTGGGGTTGGAGATGTCAAATAAGAAGCGAATTCCATGTCCTGATAGCAAAGTTGGTGAAAAGGAGTCATCGAATCCTGGGGTGACTATAGGTTTTGGAGATAGTTGCAGCGCGACCACTAAATAAGGAGGTTGGTATGTTCTCTCGACGCAATCTTATCGCTGCGTTCAGCGCAGTGTTATCGGTATCGGTGTTAACGTCGTCGTTCGCGAGTTTTGGCTCGGAGTTGTTTGACGCTCGCAAGGTTAAGAAATCAAGCTATTACACGGGGCAAACCCAATCGCAGACGGCGCTCACTCAGTATCGATTGCAGGAATGGTTGGAGCGTCGCAAAGACGACGATGAACCGAAGCATATTTTGGATCAAGGGTTTCTCATCGACGATCCCGAAGTGGTGGGGCCGCTTTATAAAATTGCCGATCGCCTGTTAGAAAACTGGCCGGGTGAGGCCCCCAAACTCTCTATCTTTGTAAAGGTTGGCCAACCTAATACGGTCTATGGTGGCGAGACACTGATTGCCGATGAGATACTCATTAATCGCGGTACGCTTGAGTTGGTTGAGAGCGACGATGAGCTTGCAGCGGTGATTGCCCATGAGTTGTCTCATGTTTTACTCGGTCACAATAAAAAGAATAAAAACATCCTAATGGCTGAGCAGTTCTTTGATTATTACGAAACCGGCAAGCAGTTGCATGAGCTTATCCAAGGCACCGAGGTGAGCAAAAATCTGCAGGGCAAATATGACGTTGAGATTAAGGAGGGCTTTCTCAAGGGCATGATGCAAGCCTCAGCGCAACGCCGGCGGGCATCCATCGTGTATCAGGCTTACCACAGTAGCTTTTTTAGCCGCGGTGCCGAAGTCGACGCCGATCTGTTAGCCGCGGACCTGATGGTGGCGGGTGGCTTTGCCGTGGTTGCGTTGCAGAATAGTCTTGAGCGTTTGAGCAGCTCCTTTGAAGTAGAGCAACTCATGAACGAGACACTGACCTTGTCGGCACAATCTTTGGTTGAAGAAACCAAAGTGCAATTGCTAGAGCAGTTAGCGAGTTACGATGAGTTAGGTGAGTTCGGTGATTTAGATTCAGCGCTCGACAAGATGAACGACAGCATGATGAAAACGTTTAAAGATCAAGCCAAAAACGCTGTGTTAGGATTTTTCAAAAGCGCGCATCCGGTGCCTGAAAAACGCGTCGCAAAAGTCTCGAACTATATGAATGATAATTTCGGATTGGATGTGACGGCTCGCCCGACCAAATTGGATTTGGCCCGAGCCTATAAAAAAGGAAGCACAAAACGTTTGCTGGCGCAGTATGATCACGCGTTTAATGCCGCCGAGCTACTCGCGCAGGAAGATCTCAACGCCGCAGCCGCCATGGCCAGCAAAGGCATCTCCGGTACTACCGCTAATGCGCCTTTCACTCGCTATGCGGCATATCTAGTGCGCTCTTATCAGCAAGATCAACGCCGAGCCTCACTCAACGCGGTGCGCATCAATTCCTACCTGCATGTACCCAATAGCAAGCTCGCCGAAATGTCGCTGGATATGGCTCGCCAAGGTCACCTTAGCAATGCCGGTAAGGCCATCGCCGCCAAAGAACACTATGGCGGCTTAATCCCAGAGTTCTATCCCACCAAAATACAACTAGCGCTGGAATCAAAAGCCGAAACCGAAGCAGTTGAGTTGGCGTTGGAGTGCGTTTCAGCCTCGAAGATCGCCCAGCCCATAAAAGACACCTGCCATAGCTTCGGTTTGCTGCAAAACACCGCGGCCGGCAAGAAGGGCGGTTTCATGGATATGCTGCAGTCTACGGTTGAAGGGGTGAATGGTTTGACGAAGGGGGTGAAGGGGGAGGAATGATTTTTTTGAGTGGCTAGTGACTGAGTGGCTAGTAGCTAGGAAAAGAAAAATAATAAAAAGACTTGTCAGCTCTGGGGTGGCCGATAAAATTTTAGCCCCTAGCCCCTAGCCCCTAGCCCCTAGCCCCTAGC
>CERE01108146.1_pt1 | contig 10294 bp, 7 predicted proteins | sample 530911 | NCBI WGS metagenome assembly CERE01 (sample SAMEA2621092, study PRJEB7988) | marine metagenome | biome: marine biome (ENVO:00000447); feature: mesopelagic zone (ENVO:00000213); material: "saline water (ENVO:00002010), including plankton (ENVO:xxxxxxxx)" | depth 800 m
CAGATATCGATCACTTTGTTGTACTTCTCACCCTGGGTTACCAGACCTGAGGCGTACTGTGATTCGATTTCTTTAACTTCCGCTTCAGCAGCAGCAACCAAAGTGTGCTTCTCATCTGGAATTGCAAAATCGTTCACCCCGATTGAAGAGCCTGAGCGAGTAGAGTACTCATAACCCATGTACATCAATTGGTCAGCAAAGATAACGGTCGCTTTCAAACCCACGATACGGTAGCAGTAGTTAATTACACCGGAGATGGCTTTCTTAACCATCGGGCGGTTAACTTGCTCGAATGGCATGCCCTTAGGAACGATTTCCCACAACAGCACACGACCAACCGTGGTATCAAAGATTACGGTATTGGTTTCCAACTCGCCGTCTTCACGAGTGATGGTTTCTTCAACACGAACTTTAATGCGAGCTTGCAAATCAACTTGCTTGGCGTGGTAGGCGCGAGAGACTTCTTGAGTATCGGCAAACACCATACCTTCACCGCGAGCGTTAACGCGCTCACGAGTCATCCAATAAAGACCCAATACAACGTCCTGTGACGGTACGATGATCGGCTCACCGGATGCAGGCGACAAGATGTTGTTGGTTGACATCATCAAGGCACGCGCTTCCAACTGAGCTTCAAGCGTCAGCGGAACGTGTACAGCCATCTGGTCACCATCGAAGTCGGCGTTGTATGCCGCACAAACCAATGGGTGCAACTGAATAGCTTTACCTTCAATCAACACAGGCTCGAACGCCTGGATACCCAAACGGTGAAGCGTCGGTGCACGGTTAAGCATAACCGGGTGCTCGCGAATCACTTCGTCGAGAATATCCCAAACGATAGATTCTTCACGCTCTACCATTTTCTTAGCGGCTTTAATGGTGGTGGCAAGACCACGCAGCTCAAGCTTGCTGAAGATAAACGGCTTGAACAATTCCAGAGCCATTTTCTTCGGCAGACCACACTGGTGCAAACGCAGAGTAGGACCAACTACGATCACTGAACGACCGGAGTAATCTACACGTTTACCCAACAAGTTCTGACGGAAACGACCCTGCTTACCTTTGATCATATCGGCCAAAGATTTCAGCGGGCGCTTGTTAGAACCGGTGATGGCACGACCGCGACGACCGTTATCAAGCAACGCATCCACAGACTCCTGCAGCATACGCTTTTCGTTGCGCACGATGATGTCAGGAGCGTTCAGATCAAGAAGACGCTTCAAACGGTTGTTACGGTTAATCACTCGACGATACAAGTCGTTCAAGTCGGAGGTAGCGAAACGGCCACCGTCCAATGGTACTAACGGACGCAGATCTGGCGGCAGAACCGGCAGCGCTTCCATCACCATCCACTCAGGCTTGTTGCCGGAGTTAAAGAACGCTTCCAGCAGCTTCAAACGCTTGGACAGTTTCTTAATTTTGGTTTCAGAGTTGGTGTTCGGAATCTCTTCGCGCAACTCTTGAATCTCAGCTTCCAGATCGATGTCTTTCATCAATTCCTGAATCGCTTCGGCACCCATCTTGGCTTCGAATTCGTCACCGAACTCTTCCATGGCTTCGAAGTACTGCTCGTCAGTCAGTAACTGACTCTTCTCCAAGGTGGTCATGCCAGGATCGGTTACCACGTAAGATTCAAAATACAGCACACGCTCAATGTTGCGCAGAGTCATGTCCAGCAACAAACCCATACGGCTTGGCAGTGATTTCAAGAACCAAATGTGTGCAGTTGGACAAGCCAACTCAATGTGACCCATGCGCTCACGACGCACTTTGGACAAGGTCACTTCTACACCACATTTCTCACAGATAATGCCGCGGTGCTTCATACGCTTGTACTTGCCGCACAAACATTCGTAGTCTTTTACTGGACCAAAAATCTTGGCACAGAACAGACCTTCACGCTCGGGCTTAAACGTACGATAGTTAATGGTTTCCGGCTTTTTAACTTCACCGAAAGACCAAGAACGAATCATTTCTGGCGACGCCAGAGCAATACGGATCGCATCAAACTCTTCAGTTTGACCCTGGGACTTGAGCAGATTAAGTAAGTCTTTCAAGGGACTGTCTCCAGTTGTCTCCAATTGAATCTTGCCAATTATTAGCAAGACTCATGTTATTTCAGTTCCTGTCAGTGTGGTCATTGTCGTGCTCATGACCACTCAGGAGTTTCTGGCATAGCCGGGGGCGAACCCCCGACCATTACTGATCAACAATTTAGTTGTTGTCAGCTTCCAACTCGATATTGATACCAAGGGAGCGAATCTCTTTAACAAGTACGTTAAAGGATTCTGGCATGCCAGGCTCCATACGGTGATCGCCGTCGACGATGTTTTTGTACATTTTGGTACGACCTGCAACGTCATCGGACTTAACCGTCAACATTTCCTGCAAGGTGTAAGCAGCACCGTATGCTTCCAGTGCCCACACTTCCATCTCACCGAAGCGCTGACCACCGAACTGGGCTTTACCACCTAACGGCTGCTGCGTAACCAAGCTGTAAGAACCGGTAGAACGAGCGTGCATCTTGTCGTCGACCAAGTGGTTCAGTTTCAGCATGTACATGTAACCAACGGTGGTATGACGCTGGAACGGATCGCCGGTACGACCATCGTGCAACTGCACCTGACCGGTATCGGACAGATCAGCCAAACGCAGAAGATCTTTAATCTCAGACTCTTTAGCACCATCGAATACCGCTGTGGCCATTGGCACACCAGCGCGAAGGTTCTGAGCCATTTCCATCAACTGTTCGTCGTTGAAAGAATCCAGATCTTCTTTGTCGGAAGCATCGCCAGTTTTGTTGTAAACCTCTTCCAAGAATTTACGAACTTCGCTAACTTTCTTCTGCTCTTCGATCATGTAGTTGATCTTGTCGCCAAGACCACGAGCCGCCATACCCAAGTGCATTTCCAACACCTGACCAACGTTCATCCGCGAGGGAACACCCAGTGGGTTTAGAACGATATCGACAGGTTCACCGTTGGCATCGTGCGGCATATCTTCCACAGGCATGATGACCGAGATAACACCTTTGTTACCGTGACGGCCAGCCATTTTATCACCCGGCTGAATACGACGTTTGATCGCCAGATATACCTTAACGATTTTGAGTACGCCAGGCGCCAGATCATCGCCAGTTTCAAGCTTGCGTTTCTTATCTTCAAAACGCTCATCAAGAATCTTGCGACGCTCAATCAATTGCTCTTCGGCACGATCAAGTTGCTCGTTAAGCGCATCGTCAGCCATACGAATCTTGAACCACTGCTCAGTATCAAGCTCGTCCAGAACCTCATCAGTCAGAGCTTCGCCTTTCTTAACGCCTTTGCCGCTGGAAACCTTTTGGCCCAACAGAGATTTACGCAGACGCTCGAAAGTCGCACTTTCAACAATGCGGTACTCTTCATTCAAGTCTTTACGGATGCCGTCCAACTGAGACTTTTCAATCTCCAGTGAACGCTGATCTTTCTCTAAGCCGTCGCGAGTGAACACTTGTACGTCGATAACAGTGCCGCGAGTACTGGTAGGCACACGCAGAGAGGTATCTTTCACGTCAGAGGCTTTTTCACCAAAGATCGCGCGCAACAGTTTCTCTTCTGGAGTTAGCTGAGTTTCGCCTTTCGGCGTCACCTTACCAACCAGAATATCACCAGGACCAACTTCAGCACCGATGTAAACAATACCGGATTCATCCAGTTTGCTCAGAGCACCTTCACCGACGTTAGGAATATCAGCAGAAATCTCTTCGCTGCCCAACTTGGTGTCACGAGCGATACACGTCAGCTCTTGGATGTGAATAGTGGTGAAACGATCTTCCTGTACAACACGTTCGGAAACGAGAATTGAATCCTCAAAGTTGTAACCATTCCAAGGCATAAATGCGATACGCATGTTTTGCCCCAGAGCCAACTCACCCAAATCCACAGACGGACCGTCAGCAAGAATGTCGCCGCGAGACACGCTATCACCGGTGCGTACAATTGGACGCTGGTTGATACAGGTGTTCTGGTTTGAACGGGTGTATTTGGTCAGGTTGTAGATATCCACACCCGCATCGCCGGATTCGGTTTCAGCATCGTGTGCTTTAACAACGATTCGGCCAGCATCAACGCGTTCGATAATACCGCCGCGCTTGGCTACCACACAGACGCCGGAGTCAGCGGCAACATTGCGCTCCATACCGGTACCAACCAATGGCTTCTGCGCCTTCAGAGTTGGAACAGCCTGACGCTGCATGTTTGATCCCATCAATGCACGGTTTGCATCATCGTGCTCGAGGAATGGAATCAAAGACGCTGCTACGGAGACCACCTGACGCGGTGATACATCCATATACTGAACTTCGTCGCGGGCCTTCAGGGTAAACTCACCCATATGACGAACCGACACTAAGTCATCGACCAAGCGGTTATTCTTGTCTAGCTCGGCAGACGCCTGAGCAATAACGTAACCCGCTTCGTTAATCGCCGACAGGTATTCGATTTCATCAGTCGCAATACCGTCATTAACTTTACGGTAAGGTGCTTCTAGGAAACCATAGCTGTTGGTACGTGAGTAAGTCGCCAACGAGTTGATCAAACCAATGTTTGGTCCCTCTGGCGTCTCAATAGGACAAACACGACCGTAGTGGGTTGGATGCACATCTCGCACCTCAAAGCCCGCACGCTCACGAGTCAAACCACCTGGTCCTAATGCGGACACACGACGTTTGTGAGTTACTTCAGACAGCGGGTTGTTCTGATCCATAAACTGTGACAGCTGAGACGAACCAAAGAACTCTTTCACTGCCGCCGCAACCGGCTTGGCATTGATCAAGTCTTGTGGCATCAAGCCCTCAGACTCAGCCATGGATAGACGCTCTTTAACCGCACGCTCAACACGAACCAAACCTACACGGAATTGGTTTTCTGCCATTTCACCAACAGAACGAACACGACGGTTACCCAAGTGATCGATATCATCCACAACGCCTTTACCGTTACGGATATCAACCAGAGTCTTCAGAACATCAACGATATCATCGTTAGACAGAGTACCTTCACCAGTATCTACGCCACGCTGTAGACGACGGTTGAACTTCATACGGCCGACGCCAGAAAGGTCATAGCGCTCTTGAGTGAAGAACAAGTTCTGGAATAGCGCTTCTGCTGATTCTTTGGTCGGTGGCTCACCAGGACGCATCATACGGTAGATTTCTACCAATGCTTCCAGCTCGCTACGAGTTGGATCGACACGCAAAGTATCAGAAACGAATGGACCACAATCCAATTCGTTGGTGTAAAGAGTTTCGAGGGTAGTGAGGCCTAGGGCTTCTACTTGCTCAAGTATCTCTTCTGTAATTTCAGAGTTACACTCAAACAGCAACTCACCGGTATTGGTATCGGCAAGATCGCGAGCCAAAGCACGGCCCAACAAGTACTCTCGAGGCACTTGCATTTCGGTAACACCGGCTTTCTCTAGCTGACGAATATGGCGAGCTGTAATACGACGACCTTCTTCAACGACCAACTTGCCGCTGTCATCTTTAATATCGAAGGTAGCAACATCACCACGCAGACGCGCAGGCACTAGCTCAAGCTTGTATTCGCCATCGGCAACACTGAAATGGCTGGTTTCGAAGAACATTTCGAGCATTTGCTCGGAGGTATAACCCAAGGCGCGCAAAAGAATAGTCGCAGGCAATTTACGGCGACGATCGATACGTACGTATACCAGATCCTTTGGATCAAATTCGAAATCCAACCATGAACCACGGTAAGGAATGACTCGTGCAGAGTACAGCAGCTTACCGGAGGAATGAGTTTTACCTTTATCGTGATCGAAGAATACACCAGGCGAACGGTGCAGCTGGGAAACGATCACTCGCTCAGTACCATTGATAACAAAGGTACCGTTGTCTGTCATGAGCGGTATTTCACCCATGTAGACTTCTTGTTCTTTGATGTCCTTGATTGTTTTATTTGATGATTCTTTATCATAAATAATCAATCGGACTTTAACGCGCAAAGGTACAGCATATGTGATACCTCGCGACTGACATTCTGTTACGTCGAATGCCGGCTTGCCCAATACGTAGCTCACGTATTCCAAGGCAGCACTGCCCGAATAACTGACAATCGGGAATACAGATTTGAATGCAGCGTGAAGACCGACGTCTAAACGCGCCTCAGGCGAAGTTCCTGCCTGAGTAAACTTCCGGTATGAATCCAACTGTATCGCCAGGAGGAACGGTACATCCATGACGTGCGGCAACTTGCCGAAGTCCTTGCGGATACGTTTTTTCTCAGTATATGAGTAAGCCATCAGTATTCCCCAGCTTTTTTACGGATAAGGCTTCATCTCGCCACGGCAATGCAAGTTACTCATTTTGCACCGATGTTACCCGTGGTATTCAGCTCGCAGAGTGGCATTCCTGGGATCAACGAAACACGTTCCATTCATCCTGCCCCCTACTTATAACCCTTCAAAGTTAGCGGCCTAAAAAGTAAAAATCAGGCAGTTAACTTCACCGTTGGTTACAAACGGCAAAAAGGCCGGCGGGCAAAAGCCCACCAGCCTCAAGTCAGACAGCGGTTACTTCGAACAATAATCGCAAACGTCAGACTTATATTTGCTATAACTGAATTACTTCAGTTCAGCAGAAGCGCCGGCTTCTTCCAAAGTCTTAAGGGCTTCTTCAGCAGCGTCTTTAGCAGCAGCTTCAAGAACAACTGCAGGTACTGCTTCAACCATGCCTTTAGCTTCTTTCAAGCCCAAGCCAGTGATTGCACGTACTGCTTTAATAGCGTTAACTTTCTTCTCACCAGCACCGGTCAGTACTACGTCGAATTCAGTCTTCTCTTCAGCAGCGCCGCCAGCGTCGCCACCAGCAACAGCAACAGCTGCAGCAGCAGCGGTTACGCCGAACTTCTCTTCCATTGCTTCGATCAGTTCTACAACATCTTTAACAGACATTTCAGCAACAGCATTGATGATATCGTCTTTAGTCAGAGACATGAGTCTATTCCTACATAAATGGAGCTTTCACGGCCTTATGCGGCCAGCTCAAAAAATTGTTTACAAAAGCACTTATCGATAATTCGATTAAGCAGCTTCTTGCTCTTTTTGGTCGCGAACGGCCGCAATAGTGCGAACCAATTTGCCAGCGGCTGCTTCTTTCATCACGCTCATCAGTTTGGCGATTGCTTCGTCGTATGTTGGCAAAGTTGCCAGCATGTTAACGTCAACCACTTCACCTTCAAAGGCTGCTGATTTCAGCTCCAACAGATCGTTACCCTTAGCGAACTCCTTAAAAATACGCGCACCGGCGCCTGGATGTTCGTTAGAGAATGCGATCAGGGTCGGGCCGACAAAAGTGTCGGTTAGACACTCGTAATCAGTACCTTCAACTGCGCGACGCGCCAGAGTGTTACGAACGACTTTTACCCAAACGCCATTCTCACGAGCCTCTTTACGCAGGGCCGTCATGTCGGTTACAGATACACCACGTGCATCGGCAACAACAGCAGACAGAGCGCCCTTAGCAGCTTCCTGGACTTCAGCGACAATCGCTTTTTTGTCTTCGAGTCCTAATGCCACAAGATTTCTCCTGGATTTGATTAGCTCAACTTTAATTCGCAAATGCGAACAAGGAGCGCCAATCGTTACGTCACTCTTCTTTCAAACTTCGAAAGAAGACATTTCTCGGTGATCAAATCCAGCGGGTTTAAATGCCGAAACACTCAAACCCTTAAAACTGAATTGGGTCTCACCGTCTGCGCAGGAAATTAAGAATCTAAATCTCTAGCCACTATTTACTAGCGACTAGACAACTCAGTTTCACCTACGGTCTTTGACGGCCTAGCTCAATAAAGAACCAGACCCCAAAGTACGGTTAACCAGCCTACTTAAACTTCTAGAGTAGACTGATCCAAAACAACACTTGGTCCCATGGTTGTGCTCATGGTGATTTTCTTCAAGAAAACACCTTTTGCAGACGCTGGCTTACCCTTTTTCAGGTCTGCCAACAGGGCTTCCAAGTTTACTTTCAAATCGTTTGCGTCAAACGTCAGTTTGCCGATAGCGCCGTGAATGATGCCGCCTTTGTCTGTGCGGTAACGCACCTGACCAGCCTTGGCATTCTTAACAGCAGTAGCAACATCTGGAGTTACAGTGCCAGTCTTAGGGTTTGGCATCAGACCGCGAGGACCTAGAACCTGACCCAATTGACCCACAACACGCATAGCAGCAGGATCAGCGATAACAACGTCGAAATCCATCTTGCCAGCTTTAACGTCGGCAGCCAGATCGTCCATACCTACCAAGTCAGCACCGGCTTCTTTAGCAGCATCGGCGTTGGCGCCTTGAGTAAATACGGCAACACGAACGTTTTTACCAGAACCGTTAGGCAGAGTGGTGGCACCACGAACTGCTTGATCGGATTTACGTGGGTCAATGCCCAAGTTGATGGCAACGTCGACAGTTTCGCCGAACTTAACAGTTGAGACTTCTTTCAACAGAGCAACAGCTTCTTCAATGCCGTATTGCTTGGTTGAATCCAATTTTTCGCGGATAACGCGTTGGCGCTTAGTTAACTTAGCCATTAAACAACACCCTCCGTTTCCAAGCCCATAGCACGTGCTGAACCAGCGATAGTACGTACAGCGGCGTCCATATCGGCAGCGGTCAGATCCGGCTGCTTAGCAGTAGCAATTTCTTCCAACTGCGCGCGGGTAACTTTGCCCACTTTCTCAGTATTCGGACGACCAGAACCACTCTTGATACCAGCAGCTTTCTTCAACAAGAAGGCAGCAGGTGGAGTTTTCATGGTGAACGTGAAACTGCGATCGCTGTATACGCTGATAACAACAGGTACAGGAGCGCCGTTTTCTAAGTTCTGGGTCTGTGCGTTAAACGCTTTACAGAACTCCATGATGTTTACACCGTGTTGACCCAAAGCTGGACCAACCGGGGGACTTGGGTTTGCCTGACCTGCAGGCACTTGTAGCTTGATATAAGCTTCAACTTTCTTAGCCATGTTAATACTCCCAATGTTGGGTGTTAGCGCCTCGAACTTGCTGTGGCGCAGCAAGCTGTCTTAGGCTCCCCTGTCTCCGAACGCTCAAAAACCATACAAGTGTTGCGGAGACGCGAAAGCCCTCCTCCGCACAAGACGGAAGAGGGCCAAATTCTTTAAACTTGATTAGGCTTTTTCTACCTGACCAAATTCCAACTCAACCGGAGTTGAGCGACCGAAGATCAGCACTGCCACTTGCAGCCTGCTCTTCTCATAATTCACTTCTTCAACGACACCATTAAAGTCGTTGAACGGACCATCGATAACACGAACCATTTCACCTGGCTCAAACATGGTCTTGGGCTTAGGCTTGTCAACAGAATCATCCACACGCTGCAGAATCGCGTCGGCTTCTTTCTCTGTAATGGGTGCAGGCTTATCGGCCTTACCACCAATGAAACCCATCACACGAGGAGTCTCTTTGACCAAATGCCAACTGTCATCAGACAGTTCCATTTGCACAAGCACATAACCAGGGAAGAACTTACGCTCGGACTTACGCTTTTGTCCGCCACGCATCTCTACCACTTCTTCAGTGGGCACCAAAATGTCGCCAAACTGGTCTTGCATCCCAGTTAGTTCAACGCGTTCTTTAAGTGCTGCAGCTACTTTCTTTTCGTAACCGGAGTAAGCGTGAACCACATACCAGCGTTTTGCCATGTGCCACCTCTAACCAATAATGAGTGATGCAATCCAACCTAAAAAGGTATCGAGCATCCACAATACAATTGCCATCACCACAACAACCGCAACGACAATCAATGTTGTTTGATTGACTTCCTGACGAGTGGGCCATACCACTCGGCGAAATTCCGCCTGAGCTTCTTGAAGCAAAGTCCAGAAAGCCATACCTTTAGCCGTATTCACTGCGACAAACGCAGCGGCTACGCCACCAGCAACCAGCGCTAGCACTCGGTACAACACAGCCACATCAGAAAAATAGGAATTGCCGACAACACCAGCAGCCACCAACAGCACCACCAACAACCACTTTAGGCCATCGAGGCGAAATTCTTTGGCGTCAGCCTTAGCGTTCATCTTATCGCAATCCTTAATACAGATTTCTAACACGGAGAATATGGCAGGCCAGGAGGGACTCGAACCCCCAACACCCGGTTTTGGAGACCGGTGCTCTACCAATTGAACTACTGGCCTAAAAATAGCTTTCGCCGGGCGAACCCAGCGAAAGACAAACCATCAATTACTCGATGATTTTAGATACAACACCAGCACCAACGGTAC
>CERE01081901.1_pt1 | contig 10246 bp, 9 predicted proteins | sample 530911 | NCBI WGS metagenome assembly CERE01 (sample SAMEA2621092, study PRJEB7988) | marine metagenome | biome: marine biome (ENVO:00000447); feature: mesopelagic zone (ENVO:00000213); material: "saline water (ENVO:00002010), including plankton (ENVO:xxxxxxxx)" | depth 800 m
TTTTAGCACCTCCTATTAAGCGACCAAAATTAGTGTGCCACTACAAGCAGCAACAATGCCAATTGGTGATTTTTCTATTCTGGGCTTGTGCTCTTTGTGTATTTTAAGACTAGTAATCCATCCATCTTTGTCTTTTTTTAGCATTTCAAGGCCCTATGATTTGATGTAAGAGTTTATTTTCAAGCTCGAATTATCATATTTATAGCATTTTTATTCAGTAGGTTGAGTGGATGCGGGTAGGGAAATCAGTATTTATACTTATAATTTCTTTGAGAGTTGAAATGCCGGAACTGTCTTAAGGGCTCGTTGTTCTCGGTATTCCCAACCCCTTACCTCCTTGTTGTTGGTTGTGCTAGTATAAATGCCTGTATAACCATATAGCAATAATATGATTGTTGTTATTATTGATGAATACCTATCTACACTATTTTAAATTGACCTAAATATTAAAACTGACTTAAACATTATTTGATTAAAAAGGATCAAGCCAAGATGAATATTGTTATTCTCGGTTCAGGTTTTGCTGCACTTACGGCCGTTAAGAAAACCCGTAAAGAGGCACCAGACGCAAATATAACCGTAATAGCGCCTTCGAAAGAGTTAATCTATCTTCCGAGTATTATTTGGATACCGTCTAAGATCCGAAAGGGCGACGACCTAAAGATTGATATGACAAACTTTTTCAAACGCCAGAATGTCGATTTCATACAGGCAAGAGTGACAGATATTACGAATAAGGGGCGCACTGTTCATACAGATAATGGCGATTTTGAAAACGATGGTCTAATTATCGCATCTGGTGGTCGTTTCATTAAAAAACTCCCTGGTATCGAGCACGTAATTACGCCGTGTGAAGGTATTCTCGCGGCAGAAAAAATTAAAGATAAGCTGGACTCGATGACAGGTGGGACCATTGCTATTGGTTTTGGTGGTAATCCAAAAGAACCTTCCGCTATGCGTGGCGGTCCGATGTTTGAATTTTTATTTGGAATTGATACCTTGCTCCGCAGACAAGGGCGTCGTGATAAGTTCGAGATAATATTTTTTAATCCGGCTGAAAAACCTGGGTTACGCTTAGGTGCAAAAGTCCCTGATTTAATATTGGGTATGATGGCTAAAAAAGACATCAAGACACACCTTGGTCATAAGATGAAAGCCTTCGAGCGTAATAAAGTTATTACTGAAGGTGGTGAGATTAATGCAGACTTGATTTTATTTATGCCAGGCATGACGGGGCCGGCTTGGGCTCAGGATTCCGAAATAGCAAAATCAGAAGGTGGTTTAATTAAGGCTAATGCTTTTTGTCAGGTAGAAGGGATGGAAAAAACCTATGTCGCTGGAGATTCAGGCAGCTTTCCTGGCCCTGATTGGCAACCCAAGCAAGCTCATGCTGCGGATATTCAGGCAGAAGCGTGCAGTCGTAATCTAGTAACTGAGTTAAATGGAAAGGAAGATCTTGAAACATTCAAGCATGAATTATTCTGTATCATTGATACACTTTCACACGGTATCTTGATCAAAAGAACGGATAAGGGGACGTTTATGTTGCCTGGATTACGGGTTATGCATTTCGCTAAGCGCTTTTTTGAAACCTTATATCTGAAACAATATCGATAATACTGAAGGCTAAGCTTCAATCTGGTGCTGCTCATTTTTACTTTATGAGTAGTACCTAGCTAACATTCAGGAAATTATTAACATCAAGATAAACAGTTTATTTAGAGGTGTTTTGAGCCATGCTGCCTAAAAGGATCATGCGTAACTGAGTAATTAAACGCTGCTGAATTTGAACTAGCTCATCTGCCTTTTTATCAATTGCTTCAATACTTGCTACTAACACTTGATTTACCATTAATTCTGCTGCCATTGGAATATTCGCTAATCGTTCATCATTGCTCAAATCTTCAATTAGCTCATCAACGAAAAATTGCTTTTCTTTTTGAAGGGCTTCACGAAAAATTAATGGCCCTCCCGTTAGTCCGCTGGTTAATAGTCTAAAAAGTTGAGGATTTTTTTGACTAAATTCGAGTTGTGTAATTACTGAAGACTCAATAACACTGCCATTATCTTTAATACGCTGACGAGCTTTACGCATTAGCTGGCGCAAGGTGAGGGCAACTTTGTCGACCAATACTAAGCCAAGCTCTTCCATGTCCTTAAAGTGCCTATAAAAGGTAGCCGGTGCTATATCCGCTTCGCGGGTTACTTCCCGTAAGCTTAGTGCAGGATAACCTTTCTCTTCACTTAACCTTAAAGCAGCTTGAATAATTGCTTGGCGGGTTTTCTCTTTTTGCTCTGACCGAATGCTCATTATGTGTGCTTAGTGATTAATCAATATGAAAAAGAATACTATAACAGGCATTAAAACGCACTATTGATAAAAAAGTGCGTCAGCTAATAGAAGGTTTTAATATTTATTTTTTGTGCCTCTAGCTGGTGCGGAAGCTATTTTGTGGTGAACCTCAATGGAGCATTATTTTTCGGCTTTGGTTATTTTTAAATCAAAAAGTGATTCATTACGGGGCATATACCCAATTACTACAGGGTTTTTAGAGTTGGCATCTTGGTTGCAAGGCAGTAGGTAAAATACGCCATGTCATGATACGCGATCCATAAGTTTTATGTGTATTACGAAATAGAGCGATTATTAAGATAACCCAGATTAGAGAGATCCATCATGAATAAGACTCGTATAATTGTTGTTGGTAATGGCATGGTAGGTCATAACTTTATTGATACTGTTGTGACATCAGATACGGCAGAGCAATACGAGGTGATCACTTTTTCTGAAGAGCCTCGCTTAGCTTACGACCGCGTACAACTTAGTAAGTACTTTTCAGGTTCAACAGCAGAAGATCTTGCGCTAACATCCGAAGGCTACTATCAAGAAAAAGGCGTTAACTATGTACTTAACGACAAAGTAGTTGAGATTAATAGTGATGAAAAATATGTAGTTACGGCAAACGGCCGTAAAGAAGCTTACGATAAGCTGATTCTTGCAACGGGTTCATTTCCATTCGTTCCACCAATCCCAGGAAAAGATCAAGAGCACTGCCTAGTTTATCGTACGATTGAAGATTTAGAGGCTATCTCTGCTTCAGCTGCCAGTAGTAAGGTGGGTGTTGTTGTTGGTGGTGGTCTTTTAGGTTTAGAAGCCGCTAACGCTGTTAAACAAGCCGGTGTTAAAACTCACGTTGTTGAATTTGCTCCTCGCTTGATGGCTGTACAGTTAGATGAAGGTGGCGGTGATTTATTACGCACCAAGATTGAAGAGTTAGGCGTAGAAGTTCATACGGGTAAAAATACAACTGAAATCGTTGCAGGCGAAGATTGTCGCTACCGTATGAATTTTGCTGATGGCACCTTTTTAGAAACCGATATGATCTTGTTCTCTGCAGGTATTCGCCCTCAAGACGAACTTGCCCGTCAGTTTGATATTGAAATTGGCGAGCGTGGCGGTATTCAAATTAACGATAACTGTCAAACATCCAATGAAGATATCTATGCGATTGGTGAGTGCGCCCTTTGGGGTGGCATGATCTATGGTCTGGTTGCTCCAGGTTATAGTATGGCGAAGGTTGCGTTCGATCATATTAAAGGCGGCGAGCTACAGTTTAAAGGTGCTGATATGAGTACCAAATTAAAACTGCTGGGTGTTGATGTGGCTTCGATTGGAGATGCTCATGGTAAAACACCAGGATGTTTAAGTTATGTTTACCAAGATGATATCAATCAGGTATATAAGCGTTTAATTGTTTCAGCTGATGGCAAAAAGTTATTAGGTGCTGTTTTAGTTGGTGAGGCGGATGCTTATAGCAACTTACTTCAAGTTAAATTAAACGATATGGATTTACCTGAAAATCCAGAAGGTTTAATTCTTCCAAGTATTGATGGCGAAGCAAGTGCTGGGCTCGGTGTTGATGCATTGCCAGAAACAGCCACTATTTGTTCATGTTTTGATGTCTCCAAAGGTGATATTGCTGCAGCTGTTCAAGGCGGTTGTTGCACTATGGGTGACGTAAAAGAATCCACAAAAGCGAGTACTGGTTGTGGTGGTTGCGCGGCATTGACAAAGCAGGTCATGGACGCTGAATTGTTATCGCTGGGTGTTGAAGTGAATAACGATCTTTGTGAGCACTTTGCTTATACTCGTGCAGAGTTAGCTGACATCATTCGTATTAAAGGTATCAAAACCTTCAAAGAGCTACTATCCAGTCATGGTAAAGGTCATGGTTGTGAGATTTGTAAGCCTACCGTAGGTAATATTTTAGCGTCTTTCAGTAATGAATATATTCTGAAAGATGAGCATATTGGTTTGCAGGATACCAATGATGTTTATTTAGGAAATATGCAAAAAGATGGAACCTATTCCATTGTTCCTCGCATCGCAGCAGGTGAGATTACTCCAGATAAATTAATCGTTTTGGGTCAGGTGGCTAAAGACTTCGATCTATATACCAAAATTACTGGTGGTCAACGTATCGACTTGTTTGGTGCTCAATTGCATGAGCTACCAACTATCTGGAAAATTTTGGTCGATGCGGGTTTTGAAACAGGACACGCATACGGTAAGTCTCTTCGTACGGTTAAGTCGTGTGTCGGTAGTACGTGGTGTCGATATGGTGTGCTTGATTCAGTATCAATGGCTCTTGCTCTAGAAGATCGTTATAAGGGTCTTCGTTCTCCGCATAAGATTAAGTTCGGTGTGTCTGGTTGTACTCGTGAGTGTGCCGAAGCCCAAAGTAAAGATATTGGTGTTATCGCGACAGAAGGTGGTTGGAATCTTTACGTTTGCGGTAATGGTGGTATGCGTCCTCGCCATGCAGATTTATTTGCAACGGATTTAGATGATGAAACATTAATGCGTTACATCGACCGAGTGTTGATGTTCTACGTTCGCACAGCAGACCGTTTACAGCGTACTTCGGTTTGGATGGAAAACTTAGAGGGTGGTTTAGATTATCTTCGTGAAGTTGTAATGAACGATAAGTTAAATATCGGTGCAGACCTTGATAACGAAATGACAACGGTTGTTGGTACATACCAGTGTGAGTGGAAGACAACGATTGAAAGCCCTGAAAAACTAAAACGATTCCAGCACTTTATTAATAGTGATGAGCAAGATAGTGAATTAGCTTTTGTTAGAGAGCGTGGTCAGCGTCGTCCAGCTACTGAAGCTGAGCGAATTGAATTAGTTTCTTTAGATACAAATAAATAACGGTTACATCGGACAAGGGATAGGAAAAATATTATGACAACGAATACTATGAGCTCTGAACAATGGATTACCGTTTGTAACGAATCTGATTTAACTGCTGATACAGGACTGTGTGCTTTGCATGAGGGAGAGCAGGTAGCAATTTTCAAACCTGCACTGGCTGATGAGTTATTTGCACTTTCTAATTTCGATCCGTTTGGCAAGGCTAATGTTATGTCTCGTGGGATTATCGGCTCGATTGGTGATGCTATAGTTGTTGCTTCACCACTGTATAAGCAGCACTTTAATTTGAAAACGGGTGAATGCCTGGAAGATGATTCTGCTTCGTTAAAAACTTACGAAATTAGAGTAGATGCTGGACAGGTTCAGCTTAAATCTAACACCTAATTAAAGACTTATTGGTTTGAGTGGTAAGTTCAATACAAAATAAAATCGCCAGCTACTTTAGCTGGCGCGTACAGTTTTAAAACTCTAGAGATAAACTTATGTCGACTGAAAAGTTTAATATATTTAACTTCACAGGCAAGATGAAAACCTTGCATATGAGTTGGATAGCCTTTTTTATTACCTTCTTTGTATGGTTTAACCATGCGCCCTTGCTGATGGCAATTGCAAATAGCTTGGGTTTAGAAGCTTCGCAAATTAAAACACTGTTGATTCTAAACGTAGCTTTGACTATTCCAGCGCGAGTAGTTATTGGAATGTTAACCGATCGCTTTGGCCCTAGAATCGTCTATTCGGCCTTGCTGATTATTTGTTCGATACCTTGCTTTATGTTTGCGTTAGCAGACAGTTTTGCACAAGCCGCAATTGCTCGCTTTATGCTTGGTTTTATTGGTGCTGGTTTTGTTATTGGTATTCGTTTAGTCAGTGAATGGTTTCCAGCGAAAGAGCTAGGTACTGCAGAAGGTATATATGGCGGCTGGGGTAACTTTGGTTCAGCAGCAGCTGCGTTTACTCTTCCGGTTATTGCACTTGCATTTGGCGGTGATGATGGCTGGAGATATGCTGTTGGTATTACAGGTGCGATTAGTTTTATCTTTGGTTTTATCTTTTACATGAACGTAGCGGATACACCAAAAGGTTCTACTTACTTTAAACCAAAAAATGTGGGTGCAATTGAAGTAACGAGTAAAGGTGACTTCTTCTTACTAATTATTATGAAACTGCCAATGTATGCAGCTCTTGCATTGTTAAACTGGAAGTTATCACCAGCTGGCGTTGAAATGTACAGCGAATTAGTCGCAAATATTTCTTATTTTGGTTTGGTTTTATTGTTTGCATATGAGCTTAAACATGTTTGGGCCGTGAATAAAAATATTTTTAAAGAGCCTGTTCCAGAATTGCACCGTTATAAATTTAAGCAGGTTGCGGTATTAAACGTATTGTATTTTGCAACGTTTGGTTCTGAATTGGCGGTTGTTTCAATGTTGCCTTTATTCTTTGCTGAAACTTTCGAGTTGAGCCCGGTTTACGCAGGTATGGTTGCATCGGCTTATGCCTTTATGAACCTTATGTCACGCCCTGGTGGTGGTTGGATTTCAGATAAATTTGGCCGCAAACCGACCTTACTTATTTTAACGGCTGGTCTAGCGATCGGTTACTTTGCAATGTCTTTAGTCGACAGTGCTTGGCCATTATGGCTAGCAGTAGTGACTGTAATGGCATGTTCGTTTTTTGTTCAAGCGGGTGAGGGTGCTGTGTTTGCAGTAGTACCTCTAATTAAACGCCGTTTAACGGGTCAAATTGCGGGTATGACAGGTGCATATGGTAACGTAGGTGCAGTAACGTATTTGACTGTATTATCATTTGTAGATTATTCAGTATTCTTCTCGGTTATTGCTATAACGGCAGTCGTTGGCTTCCTTATTCTTCTTATGATGGAAGAGCCTGGTGGTCAAATTGCAGAAGTAATGGAAGACGGTTCGGTACAGATGATTGATGTAAGCTAATTCAATTTAACTTAGATTACTTGGAGCGTTAGAAGGCAACTTCTAGCGCTTTTTTGTGCTTGCATATATTCCAAATGAGTTATATTGTGTGCTCACACACCTAATTGAGAATTTAAAGATGAAAAAAATATTAACCCTTCTGTTTATTTTCATGGCTTTCAGTATTCAAGCTGAAACTGCCTACTGGATTGATGTGCGAACAGCCTCTGAGCATAGTTCAGGTCATATTGAAGGCTCAATGAATATTCCTCATGGCGATATTGCAGAACAAATTGCAACGGTAACTAAAGATAAGGATGCAGAAATCCATCTGTATTGCCGCAGTGGTGGTCGCGCAGGAAAGGCTTTAAAAGCCCTAACAGATTTGGGTTATACGAACGTTACCAATGAAGGGGGTTATTCGGCCCTAAAGATGAAGCAAGAGCAAGAGTCTAAGGCGTCTATGGCAAGATAATTTCGATTGGCTATCTTGAATAAAAAAGACCGCTAAATAGAGCGGTCTTTTTTTGTCTAGAGTATAAATGCAGTGGTTAGCTAATTTCTGGTTTTACGCCATCAAGAGGCTTGATAACTAATACATCACAAGATACACGATCAACAATTCTTTCAGCAGTGTTACCTAGCAATACACCAGATAATCCTTCTCTTGCGACTGTGCCAATAACAATTAAATCGGCCTCGATTTCTTTAGCCATAACTTCAACGACATCATCAGGGTCACCTTCTGTGATATGAATATGATCATCATTAATGTTGTACTTTTTAGCGTAGTGCTCACATTCATCTTTATGTTGCTGTGTGATGTACTTTTGAATGTCATCAGGAGCGGTTACTTCAGGCACCATAGCAAAAGCTAGAGCAACCATTGGGTAAGAGTTAACCAAATGTAGATCTGTCGAGAAGTGATCTGCTAAATGTTCAGCAAAATCGAGAATGTTTTCATTAATTAAACGGTGACCTTCATCATGAGATGTAGCATCAATTGACGCAAGAATGCGATTGTTTGCCCAAGGTTTAGGCGATTTCACTAATAGTACCGGTGCAGGGCAGTGACGAAGTAGATTCCAATCGCTGTGAGTAAATACCCGGTCAATAATGCCTTTATGAGGTTTGGTTCCTTTGATGACCAAGTCAAAATCATTGGTGTTTAGCGATGCCATTACTGCGTTATGCAGATTTTTCTGCCAATGAACTTCAGTTGAGATTTCAATGCCCTTTTTTTCAGCTTCAGTCACATAGCTATCAAGCCAAAGCTGGCAGTTGTTAATGAGCGCATCTTTAATTTTGTTCTTGGTTTCATTTTCTAACGATGAGTTATCTTCGCAATAAGCTTCGTAGCAACTGCCCAAGATTGTAATGTCAGCTTTAACTGAGCTTGCAAGTGCTAGGGCGCGATCGAATGCAGGTTGCTCTGGGTGTTCGCTATCTAATACGACAAGAATATGATTGATATCTAGCATGGTAAGCTCCTTTTAAAATTTGTAGATCTAAATTTACAGTGCAATAAGTAACAATTTATATCACTGAGTTTAAATATGACAGTTAATGTATCTTACTAGGTTAAAAAATCGTTGCCCTACATCAATTGTTAAGTCTTTATCATGGCAATAAAAGCCTTTGCTGCATTTGATAAAGTTCGGTCTTTCAAATACAAAAATCCAAGTGGTCGAGTTAGTGAGGTTTGTTGAACATTAAGGGTTGTTAAACCCATCTCTTCAGGTGTATCCAGCATACTTTCAGGTAGTAAACTCCAGCCTAACCCTACGGAAACCAACATTTTAATTGTCTCTAGATAATTGGTAGGCATTGGATTGCTTAAAGAGAGATTTTGCTGTCTGAATTTTTCCTGCAGAAGTTTGAAGGTAAATGTATTGTTTTCAGGCAAAATGGAAGGATATTCGCTTAAATCACTCAGTTGCACATGCTTAACTTTATTTAAAGGGTGCTCTTTTGAGCACACAAATATCATTTTATCCTGCCAAAGAATTTCGCTGACTATGCCTTCAGGTAGATTTTCATTATTTGATGAATCCAATGTAGTTAATGCAAGCTCTACCTGTCTCTGAGCAATGGCTTGATACGCCGATTCTGATCCCATAAAGCTTAGGTTGAGTTCAGCTTTTGGAAACTGATTCGCAAAAGATTTTAGGTAGGGCGGTAAGCGATGCAGCCCAATATGGTGACTGGTGCCGAGTTTTAAGCTGCCTTCAACTTGATCATTCATATTTCGCATTGAAAGTTGAGTGTCACTGACTAACTGAACAATCTCTTTGGCTTTAGGTAATAGCGAGTGTCCTTTATGTGTCAGGCTGAGACTTCGATTATGACGATCGAAAAGTGGACTGTTTAGTTGTTCTTCTAGGCTTTTGATACGTTTGCTAATAGCAGGTTGAGTGAGATGCATTTGTTCAGCAGCGATTGAGAAAGACTTGTGCTCAGCTACTGCGAGAAATGCCGTTAGTCCTAGTATGTCCATAAATGATATCACTTTGTTATTTGCTATTCCTAATAGTAATACAAATTATGAAAAATATGAATTGGAGTTATTTCTGTTTTTTGCGTATTATCAGTACATCAAAGCAGCACGCAGATGCTTCTTGTTGGAATTAATCATACAGCTATGAGAGAGCGCTATGACGGCTAAAACACTATATGACAAGTTGTGGGATTCACACTTGGTTAAACAACGCGACGACGGCACGGCATTAATCTATATCGATCGTCAGTTATTACACGAAGTAACCTCGCCACAAGCATTTGAAGGTCTTCGTATAGCAGGTCGTAAGCCATGGAAGTTAAGTGCAAACTTAGCAACACCAGATCATAACGTACCAACAACAAAAACTGAGCGTACTGTCGGTATCGCAGGTATTCAAGATCCAGTTTCTAAGATTCAAGTTCAAACCTTAGATGACAACTGTAATGAATTCGGTATCACTCAATTCGACATGATGGATAAGCGTCAAGGTATTGTGCACGTAGTAGGCCCAGAGCAGGGCGCAACATTACCTGGTATGACCGTTGTTTGTGGCGATTCTCACACTGCAACCCATGGCGCATTTGCAGCTTTGGCTCA
>CERE01186604.1_pt1 | contig 10233 bp, 10 predicted proteins | sample 530911 | NCBI WGS metagenome assembly CERE01 (sample SAMEA2621092, study PRJEB7988) | marine metagenome | biome: marine biome (ENVO:00000447); feature: mesopelagic zone (ENVO:00000213); material: "saline water (ENVO:00002010), including plankton (ENVO:xxxxxxxx)" | depth 800 m
ACCTTAGTTTACTGACTATGCTGTATTTACTCGGTAATAACTCCGTCTTAGGGGTTATTACAAATCATTTCTGCTAAAATGGCCAAATAACCTTTTTAGAGCAAATCCTGTGACAAATAACGACATTCTACGCCGCATTCGCTATACCTTTGATTTTAGCGATTCAAAAATGATTTCTCTTTTCGCATTAGCGGGAGAAACAGTAACTCGTGAGCAAATAAGCTGCTGGTTAAAGAAAGATGATCACGCAGACTACAAAGGTCTTAAAGACTATCTACTCGCCACTTTCCTTAATGGATTTATTAACGATAAGCGCGGTGTGAAAGAAGGCGAACCTGCACCAATTGAAAAAGAACTGACCAATAACATCATCTTACGCAAGCTTAAAATTGGCTTAAACTTCATCGATGATGACGTGGTTGATGTAATGGAACTTGCCGATTTCCGTATCAGCAAACCAGAGCTTTCCGCTCTTTTCCGTCGCCCAGGACACAAACACTATCGTATCTGTAAAGACCAGATCTTACGTAATTTTCTACAAGGTATTCAGATTAAGTACCGCGGAGAAAGCAACGCAGAGACAGACGCGACGTAAAAGACACTAACATTTAGTAATTGTCTAGAGTCCAAAAGCTGAATAGCCCTGATCATTTCAGGGCTATTCATCTCTCTTTTCATTATTACTTTCTTTATTCTACGAATGAAACAGCCATATTCGTTACTTCTATATCATCTTCACCAAACATAAAGTTTTTAGAGAGCAACTTACCTTGCTGGCCTCGCGGTGAGATTACAAAGCGATACTGGCCACCAGCAACAGGGTTATACCAACGCACTTGATACTGCCCCATACCAAGGTCTTCATTGTCGATCAAACGAATCTCTAAATCATAGCCATCATCATTAATCGGCTCATTTCCATTGCGCATTTCGATCCACTGACCGCTAATAAAGACTTCTACTTTCACCAAAGGTAAATGCAATTCAATTTCGCTAGGTCCTACGTCTAGCCATTCAAAAGCAATATAGTTTTCTTCATTCTCTGCTTCCGCTTTAATGATCACTGGCTGAACTAACGAAGTACGTTTTCCTGTACTGCTTATTTTTTCAGGATAGAATTCATTCACCGCAATATCATATTGCCATTTAGGTAATAGCTCTAAAACCTCGTCCTGCGTATTCATATCATTCGCAAGCTTGCCCAATTGAGCGCTTAAATAAGGCGTCGAGTACTGACCATACAATGTATGACCACCTTCATAATTTTGGCGGGCATACTCTTCAGGAGTCGTGGTATAACCAAAATATCCGTTGGCATTACCGGCTACCCAAGCGTGCCTAATATTTTTGCCGAATGACGAAAATTCATCACTAACCCGCTTCGCCATTCGGCGACCTGATTCCGTCGTCACCTCAAACGGTAATGGCATGACTAGGGTGTCATTAATTTTTATCAACTGAAATAAAACGGTATTAGGAAAACTATCTGTCGGTTCAAGTAATGGCTGTAAGTACTTAAACCCTAAATGGCTTTTATTACCGTGGCAGCCTTCGGTAAATACCCAGCTACGAGAAAAGACGTTACCGCCTTTTAAAAATGGTATAGCGGCTAAAAATGGCGTTCGACGTTCATATGCTCCGGCTGCAACAGGTGCACCAACAGCTGGGTCTTCACATAATTCAATATCACCAATGGTATTGTCTTGGCGAATATTAAGCTCACGCGCTGCACTAAGAATCTCAACCTCTGATGTCAACTCACTGGATAACGATTCAAACAATTCAATCGCTTCACGGCCAATGCCTTGGCCTAGCTTTTTCGCAGCTTTCCAGTTCACTTCAAAATGCGCAAAAGTATTATCACCGTGATCTTCTAACGCTGGTGCCATATCCCCTTGAGTACCGTTTGTTAATGCATGTACAACAGGCCAAGGAGTATCGTATTTACGCTGAATAGCCCATTCCAAATCTTTTTGTGCGTAGGCAAATAAATCTGAATTGTAAACTTCAACAGGAACACTTAACGCGGTCGCATGAATCGAAAAACTAGAGAACGCAGCCAATGGTTTATAGCTACCATTATCATCTTCGACATCAATACGAATCATGAACATCGCTGGATTAATCGCTTTAAATTTTGCCTCTGGATCTTCTAAACTAATGTCTGTGATGTTGTCATTTAAAACATACGAGTCCAGTGATCGGTTACGGTTATAGCCATAAATATCTTTGCGGCCTGTTGCAACTTTCGCAGGACGACGCTTTTCAAATGCGTTCATAATGCCATCAGCAATACGCTGACTCGCAAATTCTAAAAATTGTTCCTCTAACCCCTGTCCGCTCGACATATGTTTATTATAAAAATCATTTTCAAAATGATTTACCGGTGCAGAATGACTATGCGAAGCCGTAATCACAATATCACTGGCTTTAAGGCCGGTTTTTTCTGCAACAGCAGCAACTACCTGATGCTGAACCAATAGCGAACCTGCTGTTAAATCAGTTTGCACTAGCGCTACCGAGTGGCCTTGCCCATCGTTTAAATACACAACCCGAGCTTTCAAGCGTGTTCGAAAACCTTTGCCTGCGTTTGCCATAATGGAATAACCACCCATCGGCATTCCTGGTGGCGGAGTTACATCCACTGAAATAGCGCCAGCCGTTGCAGTGCCCGTTTTGGCAACCTCAGCCGGAGTCGGTTGATTCACTGTAATTTGTTTTACCGTCGAGCATGCCGCTAAGTAAAGAGTTGACGTGCTTAAGAGCATTAACAACATGATTTTATGCATGAAAAACATCCTAGTTTTTATTGTTATAATTAGAATTTACTGGAACATATGTACCATTATAATTAAATACAACACTATTTCGAGGCTTTATTAAGCAGAATATGGATGAAATCACTTAGTTTTTTGGCAGGATTAGGCCGCCTGTCAGTAGAAGCCTATGTTGATGATCAGCAGGAAAGTGATGTAAATAGGTCCGGAAACATTTCAGTTAACAAATTCGGTGTTTTAAGCAACTGTTCTTTTTTATTTTTACTTAATCTTTTTACTTTATATTCAAGCTTTAACGCGGACGAGCGGTCTCCCACTTCAATCTGAAATTCTAACGATAATGGCCCCTTTCCCTTTAGCGACTTCGCGGCCTTAACTCCACCACCTTGGTGTTCAGCAAATCGGCGCAACACATTTGTAGTAATACCAGTATATAAAGACTCTTTATTCGTTCTAATTAAATAAAGTGACCAAGTAACCCGCTTTCTGTTCATAAATTCACAATTGTTTTATTAATACTAAATGCCACGTTATTAATATTACTGCCGTATGAATGCTTTTTATTTTTATAAATTATAAAATTATTGAGCAAACAAGTGTACACTGAGTTTAAATTAATAAGGATGCCACTATGACGAGTATTCCCCTTACAAGACATTCTCGCTATCGCGACCCTTTCAGTGGTTTTAGCCATCTTTTAGGTGCCATCATTGGTTTCATTGCATCTGGCCTTTTGATCATTAAAGCAAGTTTTTACGGTGATGCTTGGCAAATAGCATCATTCGCAGTATTCGGTATCTGTATGATATTAATGTTTGGCAGCAGTGCAATATATCATCTTGCCCAGGGTAGCGATGAAAAGATTTTGAAATTAAAACGTATCGATCACATGGCGATCTTTGCCATGATTGCAGGCACATACACGCCTATGTGCTTAGTGCCTTTACGTGACAGTTTCGGCTGGACACTCTTGATCGTCGTATGGTGCTTGGCTATTGCAGGTATTTTATTAAAAATATTTTGGATTGGCGCTCCTCGCTGGCTATCAACAATCATCTACCTTGCTATGGGCTGGGCCTGCGTTTTTGGTATTTCTACGATGAAAGAAACCATGCCAGAAGTATCTTTTGATTGGCTAGTTTATGGCGGAGTTGCCTACACGCTAGGCGCTATTATTTATGCAACGAAATGGCCTGACCCTTGGCCTAAAACATTTGGTTTCCACGAAATTTGGCACTTATTCGTGATGGCGGGGGCTTTCAGTCACTTTATCTCTGTTTACTACCTACTGTGATGAACATACTCACTGCCTATATCTAAACATTTCAGTAAGTACTGCATTCCATAGTCTAAATGCAGCTATCTTCTGTTCAATTAAAGCGTTTAGATAGACGCTTCTTATAGAGCTTCTGATATAATGAGGTTTTTCTGCTATTCCAGCCGCTTTTGCAGCTTTTTAAATTAGCTAATAAGTCAAAAGTAGGCCTAGCCCCTACACATTCAGTGGAGTTTCACCTTGAGCCAACCAGCCAAATTTTCCTCTCTTGCGCTACCGCAAGGCATGATCGATAACCTAGATCAGATGGGTTACAAAGACATGACCCCTATTCAAGCCCAAGCACTGCCTATTGTTATCAATGGTGGTGATGTATTGGCGAAAGCTCAAACGGGTAGTGGTAAAACAGCTGCTTTTGGCATTGGTATTTTAACTCGATTGAACCAAAGAAATTTTGGCTGCCAAGCTCTGATTCTATGCCCAACCCGTGAATTAGCGACTCAAGTGGCGGATGAAATCCGTAAGCTTGCACGCTATCAGCAGAACATAAAAATTCTAACCTTGTGTGGCGGCCAATCTATCGGCCCACAAATTGGTTCTTTAGAGCATGGCGCTCACATTGTTGTTGGAACTCCAGGTCGTATTTCTGACCACATTAACAAAGGCACGCTGAACCTAAACTCTGTCAATACCGTCGTATTGGATGAGGCCGATCGCATGTTGGATATGGGTTTTGTTGATGAGATTACTAAAATCATCAGCCACACACCTTATGACCGCCAGATGCTGCTATTCTCAGCAACATACCCAGAAGGTATTCAAGCGCTGAGCAAAGAATTTCAGCATGAGCCAGAAACGATCACGATCAAAGATGAACAATCAAAAAGCACGATTACACAGCGCTTTTATGATGTGCCAAAAATGAAAGATAAAGACGAAGCGCTACTTACCTTATTGGGTAGTAAGGCCGCAGAGTCGACGGTTATTTTCTGTAATACCAAAATCGCCTGTTATGACGTTTTAGAGTTTTTACGTGAACGCGGTTATCATGCTCTAGCCCTTGTGGGTGAAATGGAGCAGCGCGAACGTGATCAAGTATTGGTGCGCTTCTCAAACAAGAGTGCAGCAATTCTCATTGCAACAGACGTTGCTTCTCGTGGTTTGGACATTGATGATTTAGATCTTGTCATCAGCTACGATGTCACCCGTGATCCTGAAGTTCATGTTCACCGTATTGGTCGTACTGGCCGTGCGGGTAAAGAAGGTTTGGCTCTTTCGTTAATGGCTGCTTCTGAAGTGAAGAAGATGTTCGCGATTAATGAGTATATGAATACAAAATATGAAACTAGCGATATCAGCAAGCTGAAAAGCCCTTACGAGCCTAAGAAGCCAAACATGGTAACCTTGTGCATCGATGGTGGTAAAAAGAGCAAACTGCGCCCGGGTGATATTTTAGGTGCATTAACGGCTAGCGGTGAAATACCAGGAAGTGATATCGGTAAGATTAACATGTTTCCAAATCAAGCTTATGTTGCCGTTGCTCGCCCTAGCGCACGCATTGCATTGAAACTGATTCAAGAGAAAAACATGAAAGGCCGTCGCTTCCGCGTTCGCCGTTTATAATTCCGATACACAAAGACTTTGATAATTCAGAGTTTATAAAAGTATTAAGCAGATTGATGTTGGGTAAGGTGTTTAAGGCCGTCCGAGATAGGGATATCGAGGCCGAGTCTATAGGGACATATTCACGACGTGCCGTAAAACGACATACCCAGCAGTGATCTCAAACTTAATACGATTTTAAAACCAAAGCTAATTTAAAGAATTTCAACGAGCAAAAAATGGCAAAAACATTACAAGAGCAGCTGCTAGCCATGGGGCTAACGGACAAGAAAAAAGCCAAGCAGGCTGAGAAGCAAAAAAAGAAAAACGTTAAAGAAGCCCGTAAAGGTGCTGATATTGTCGACGAAGCAAAAGTATTAGCCGATAAAGCGAAGCAAGAAAAAGTCGCTCGCGATAAAGCACTAAACGACGAAAAGAAAGCGGCAGCAGAAGCGAAAGCAGTTATTGCTCAGATCAAGCAGCTGATCAAAATGAATACTATCAAAGTTGATGGTGAACTAGCGTATAACTTTACTGCTGGCACCAAGATTAAAAAAATCTATGTTAACGAAGATATACAAGACCGCCTAAGTCGTGGCAAGCTGGCGATTACTAGCCCAGAACAAGATAATAAAGCTTTCGTAGTGATTCCTTTAGGTGTTGCCGACAAAATTCGTCAACGTGACCAAGAGTGCTTTATCTACATTGCTGAAAATGCATCACAAGAAGTCGAAGAAGATGACCCTTATGCAGATTATCAAATTCCTGATGATCTAATGTGGTAATACAGCCGTATTAAGGGTAACTCAACAGCTTAAAGGAATAATAAAAATGATTACCCTTCATCACCTTAACAATTCACGTTCACAAAGAATTATTTGGTTACTAGAAACTCTCAATATCGAATACCAAATAAAGCACTATCAGCGCGATAAACAAACAAATTTAGCACCTGCCGAACTTAAGAAGATTCATCCGCTAGGTAAATCCCCCGTCATAACCGACGGCGACAAAGTAATAGCGGAATCAGGGCTTATCATCGAATATCTTTGCGAAACCTATGGTAGCGATAAAGAACTGATGGGCAATAAAGAAAATCGCTGGGACGTTAAATACTGGCTGCACTATAGCGAAGGATCGTTAATGCCATTAATGGTTATGAAACTTGTCTTCGATAAAATCAAAGCAGCACCAAAACCATTTTTCATCAGACCCATTGCCAATGCCATTGTCGATAAGGCCATGACTTCTTATGCTGGCCCAAACATTGCCAAAAATATTGCTTATATAGAACAACATTTGGCAAACAATAAAATTCTTGGCAACGAGTACATCTGTGGAACACAAGCTACCGCAGCTGATTTTCAAATGATATTCCCACTAGAAGCATTGGTTGCTAAACAAAAAGGGATGGCAGAAACACAACCTAATATTTACGCTTACGTAAAACGCATACACTCACAGCCCGAATATCAAAAAGCACTAACCGCAGGCGGCCAATACGACTATGCATAAAAATACGACTATGCATAAGATCGTCGTATTCAAAAGCTAAGACCGATACAAAACCTGGATCAAATGGAAGCCAAATTGCGTTTTTACTGGGCCATGAATTTTAATCAATTCCCCTTTAAAAACAATTTTATCAAACTGGCGAACCATTTGACCTGGTTTTACCTCACCTAAATCCCCACCCGCTTTTTGCCCTGATGGGCACAATGAAAACTGCTTCGCCAGTTTTGCAAAATCCGCTCCCTTAGCAATACGATCTCGTAATCGATTAGCTTCTAAACTGGTTTTAACAAGGATGTGGCGTACACCGGCAACAGGCATGATGATTCCTAAAATGATCTATTTCGTTCATTTTATCAGCTATCCAACTAAATGGCTGCTCTCGTTATTTCGCCTTTAGAGTATATCAGCCAAGCTTTCCTGACCATCCGGACAAAAAGATACAGAATTAGGCTCACTTTTAGGTCGTTTTATGGGAAAATGGTAAAAATTTTAGCAGGACCAAAAAACATGTCAGTATTTGAAATCAAACACCCTCTTGTTCAACATAAAATTAGCTTAATGCGCGCTAAAAACATGAGTACTCGCAGCTTCCGTCGCTTAGCTGCAGAAGTTGGTTGCCTATTAACCTACGAAGCTACCAAAGATTTACAGCTAGAAGATTTCCAAATGGAAGGTTGGGATGGTGAACTAACTGGGCAACGCCTAGTTGGAAAAAAAGCGACCATCGTTCCTATTCTTCGTGCGGGCATCGGTATGCTTGATGGCGTATTAGAATTAATGCCAAGTGCAAAAATCAGCGTTGTTGGCCTGTATCGTGATGAAGAAACACTTGAGCCCGTTACCTATTTCGAAAAGCTGGCCAGTGATATGGATCAGCGTATGGCACTGATTATCGACCCAATGCTAGCAACTGGTGGTTCTATGAACGCTACCATCGATTTAATTAAAGAAGCTGGCTGTAAAGACATTCGCGCACTTGTATTAGTGGCCGCTCCTGAAGGCCTTAAAAAAGTTCAAGATGCTCACCCAGATGTAGATATTTATACGGCTTCTATCGATGACCACTTAAATGAAGATGGTTACATCATTCCGGGTCTTGGTGACGCGGGCGATAAGATTTTCGGCACACGCTAGAACAATTTATAATAATTCACTACTTCTGAGGAAATTTCATGTCGGATTCGTCCAACACTCAAAACAGCTTCAACCAGCCGACTTGGCGCAATGCTTTAGCTGGTTTACAAATGCTTTTCGTCGCTTTTGGCGCTTTGGTATTAATGCCGTTAATTACAGGCTTAGATCCTAGTGTTGCATTATTTACTGCCGGTATTGGTACAATTTTGTTCCAATTTATTACAAAACAACAAGTACCTATCTTCTTAGCCTCTTCGTTTGTTTTCATCGCACCTATTGCTTATTCTGTTCAAACTTGGGGCGTGGCTGCGGCCATGGGTTCTTTATTTGTAACAGGCCTAGTCTATGTTGTTATCGCTACTCTGGTTGCTGTTCGTGGTGCTGGCTTCCTTCACCGTTTAATGCCTCCTGTAGTGACTGGACCAATAATCATGGTTATTGGTCTTGGTCTTGCCCCTATCGCTGTTAATATGGCTATGGGTAAAACAGGTGACGGGGCTGCTGAACTCTTCCCTTATGTCGACTCTCTTATTGTTTCTATGTCTGCATTATTTACTACACTGCTAGTCGCAACTCTCGGTAAAGGCATCTTCCGCTTGTTACCAATTATGGCAGGCGTCGTTGTTGGTTATATCATGGCTTCAATTATGGGCATGGTTACTACAGAAGCTGTTTCAGATTCTGCATGGTTTGCTGTACCGAACTTCATCACTCCTGAGTTCCAATTAGCCGCTATCTTGTTTATGTTACCAGTTGCCATCGCCCCTGCGATTGAACACGTAGGTGATATTTTAGCGATTGGTAGCGTTACAGGAAAAGATTACACGAAGAAGCCTGGCCTTCACCGCACTCTTCTAGGCGATGGATTAGCAACGTCTTTAGCCTCTTTATTTGGCGGCCCACCTAATACAACTTACTCAGAAGTAACGGGCGCGGTAATGCTAACGAAGATGTTTAACCCTCGCATTATGATCTGGGCAGCCTGCTTTGCGATCTGCTTAGCATTCATTGGTAAGTTTGGTGTTGCACTTCAAACCATTCCAGCACCGGTTATGGGAGGAATATTAATTCTACTGTTCGGCTCTATCGCCACAGTTGGTTTAAATATTTTAGTGAAAGCTCAGGTCGATTTAGCAGATCAAAGAAATCTCGTTATCGTATCAACCACTCTTGTTTTCGGTATTGGCGGCATGGCCATTGGTAATGCTGACTTTAGCCTAACGGGCATTAGTCTATGTGGCTTGGTTGCTATTTTAATGAATTTAATTCTACCTAAAACAAAAGTAGATGAAGACAACTTAGATCAAGAAGCTGCTATTGCTAAGGATTTGATTGACCACAATCGTTCTTAATCACAATAGCTCTTAATATTGACGCATAAAAAAGCCGCTAACTGACTTTCAGTTAGCGGCTTTTTTATTCTAAGCTTTTCAACACAAGTCGATAAGACTGTATTTTATGCGCTTTCTTTTAATTCTTTCTCAAGGTTCATACTCGCTGCGCGTCGCTTCTCAGCACTCACCCAACGACTACGTTGCTCTTCCGTATTCAAGATTAATGGTGGCACTTTCGTTGGTTTACCATCGTCATCAACGGCAATCATAGTGAAAAAACATGTATTGGTATGACGAACCGACTTACCCTTTAAGTCTTCTGCAATTACCTTAATACCAATTTCCATTGACGTGCGACCCGTGTAATTAACGGTCGACAACAAAGTCACTAACTCACCAATAAAAATCGGCTCACGAAACACAACCTTATCAACTGATAAGGTCACACAATATAAACCGCTATAACGCATCCCGCAGGTTAAAGCCGCTTTATCAAGCAGTTTTAATAATTCACCACCGTGCATTTTCCCAGAAAAATTCGCCATTCCAGGAGACACGAGCTCGGTCATTTCTGTTGTAACAATCTGTGGCATAA